>JAABUP010000949.1_pt1 | contig 62346 bp, 80 predicted proteins | sample 5559201 | NCBI WGS metagenome assembly JAABUP01 (sample SAMN10711887, study PRJNA513373) | rock metagenome | isolation source: Antarctica rocks | place: Antarctica | reverse complement strand
TGCTGCTGTCTCTGAAGCTCTGCCAGTTGCACTGCCCTAAGCGCTAAGGCTTCATCATGCTGCTGCTGTAGCTTTGCAATGCCAGTAAGGTGCTGCTGTTCAGCAGCAAAAATGCCACTGCCATGTGAAGCCTGATGCTGCTGACCACCAGCAGCTTGCTGAGCCCCAAGGGAGTTGCCAGAACCCTTGAATGCTTCAAAGGCAGCTGGCTTGTCAGTCCTGCCAGCACCCCTCCCTCCTCTGCCTCTACCTCTGCCTGAAGCTCGACCTCGGCCTCGTCCTCGCTTGAGTCCTCCAATGGTCTGGACCTGAGTCATCTTGAGAGGCTGGCTATTCAGTAGAAACTGTGGTTATCAGCAGCCAAGTCACTGGCAGGTCTTTGCAAGGACATGCTGCCTGGTGAAGCTGGCTACTTCAACGCCTCAGACTGTCGAACACTTTATAGTTGTGGCGCCAGGGGGAACAAACGTCCTACCGAGAGAACCGCGAAGGACAAATGGCTTATTGGACAGCTGCTGCTGAAGAGCACAACAGGAAGCGCACAGGGCGTTTGTGGATCCCACGGTCAGCTGAACAAAAGGCGCATGTGTATTCCTGCGTGATGACAACAACGAGCTGGCAATGCCCTGTGCAATGCCGGTGAACAGCAAACAGAACGTCAAGCACAGCAGGCTCAGCAGCGTGTGACTAAACATCCTTCCGGAATCCGGATACTTGACGGCGTAAACAGAATCGCCAGCTGACAAAGGTGCTGGGAGCCTGCTAATCGACGGAGTCCTGCAGCATGTTTAGTCTATGATCCGAAGTTCCCGCAGGATTTTCGGCTCCCTGTTTCCCCTGGTCCCAGCGTATCATAAGGAGTATTGCTTGAACTTGCCTGATCAACTTCATAGATCCTGCGTCGCTGCAGTAATGACCTCTACGGCGACAGCATCGACTGCTAACGCCGATGCCAAGCGTTCAAAGCCGTCGCCGCCGGCGGACCGGCAGGTGGGGTACATGAGCTACCACACCTACACGATTGTTGCAGCACTCTCCGGTCAACGTAGCGCTGCTAACAGGATTTTCTGGCCGTATTCGACACCCTCAGAGATGAGCTTGTGAATGATCCATTGATAGCCGGGCAGCCAGAGTTTTCAAAAGCATGGATGCAGAGGGTAGGCAAGAAAAGTGTTGTTTCTGCTTGGGAACTTCATGCTTGCCTTCTTGCGGGGAGCCTCGTTCGTGCGTGAATGCATGTTCCTGACTGGCATGTTATGAGGCACCCTGTTCTGTAGATGCTGGATTTCAATGTTCCTGGGGGCAAACTCAACAGGGGCATGGCGGTACTTGATGTGTTGAAAGCCATCAAGGGCACAGAGGTAGAACTTGCACTGTGTGTGACGTATTTTCAGCCATCAGCACTCACTTGCAAACCAGGGTAAGCCGGCTTTCTGCTTCCTGCAGCATGTGACAAAAGAGGAGGCGTTTAAGGCCAATGCACTTGGCTGGTGCATTGAATGGGTAAGCAACAACATCAATCAGTGTCTTTGGCTCCTGCCCAACTTCGCATAATAGCAATACATATGCTTATTAATTGTACTGAATACACATGACATACAGCTACAAGCCTTCTTTCTGGTTTCTGATGACATCATGGACAACTCTGTCACAAGAAGGGGCCAGCCCTGCTGGTACAGAATGCCTGAGGTATACCTCTTAAGAATGCATTGTTTAGTCATCATCTCTTGTACTGTTGCTTCACTATATGCAGCCACGTCTGTGCTACTGTCTCTTATGTCCGCACCACTGTTGTCTTTGCGTCTGTCCCTGGCGCTGAAGCTGAATAAGCCACAACTTCAATAGTGGCTGACTGCTTTGCAAATGTTACACACCTCATGTCTGGTTCAGCTTGCATCTTTCAGCGTGCTTACAATGCCCCATGTCAGTGCAGGTCGGCACAGTTGCCATCAATGATGGCATCATTCTGGAGTCATGTATGTACAGAATCCTGAAGAATCACTTCAGGAGTACGCCATACTACATAGAGCTCCTGGACCTCTTCCATGAGGTCAGCTGCAGCTCTAAGCCCTGCAAGTCACTACACAACTCGCATGATACTACACATGTAACACCTAACTTGTCAGTCGCCTGTCCATGCTGTAAAATGGACGCCTCGCATGTCCATCTAACTGTACTTACTTGGGCATCTGTTGCTCAAAGACAAGACTTAACATTCACCCTGTGTCGACAGATCTTGATACGCTACTGGTGGTGATGCAGACAACGCACCAGACAGCTCATGGGCAGTTGCTGGACCTGACAACAGCCCCTCCTGGCACCACAGACCTATCAAAGTTCACAGTCAACAACTACATGCGCATTGTGACCTTCAAGACTGCCTACTACTCCTTCTACCTGCCTGTCGCTTGTGGCATGCTCATATCAGGCATTACTGACGCCCACGCTTTCCAAGCAGCCAAGGACATCCTGCTTATCATGGGACAGTACTTCCAGGTATGAATCAGGTTGGGTCACTGAGCTAATGCAGACTATCATGTTGGTGGTATGTGTGCCAAACCAGCAGATTGCGCATGTCATATCAGGCAGATGTGAATGTATGAGGGACATGCAAAGGACACAAGGCAGGGGTGAGAGCTTGGGCCCTGAGTCTCTCGCAGGCTTTGATATCAGACTCCCATGTGGATTAGCGTGCATGTAGTCAGCATATGCATCAACTGGTCTCAGATGCTGTGATCCTGTGATGCTGCCTACCCGTCCATAGGCCTTCTAATCAGACATGTGATCCAGCCTTCTCAACAGACATGTGATCTAATAGCAATACCGCAATAGACAGTATGTACGCAACAATGCTGTGCTACAAATGAGACAAGATTGTCTGCTGCAGATACAAGATGACTACCTAGACTGTTTTGGCGATCCAGATGTGATTGGCAAGATTGGCACAGACATTCAGGTATGCACGTGACCAATGGATGCAACACAACGATGCTTGTGCCACAACTGCAGTGCTGACTTTGTGGTCATAGTCAACAAGAGTGCAATTTGCAGGATAACAAATGCGGCTGGTTGGTGGTGCAAGCGCTGCAGAAAGCCTCCTCAAGTCAGCAGCAGATTATCAAGGCAAGCATGTCCCCCAGTGACGCTGCATGCCTGACTCTAAATGTACTTTTGAGCACCTCATCAGCAAGCATGTGTGCACGAAACACACAGACTAGTAGCATTGCATTCAGCAGCACTAGCACCATATGCTTATTGAGTTTTAATGCGTCTGGAAAACAAATATTGGCATCTGTTCTGTGTGCACACCTGCTCTGTTGTAGATGCAGCCAAACTTGTTTCTTTGATCTAGCTCTGGATTGGTGCCCATGGTGATCACACTATTGCAAATGCTGTCAATCAATCAATCAATCAATCAATCAATCAATCAATCAATCAATCAATCAATCAATCAATCAATCACTCAAACAATCTGTTGGCTTTGACGTTTTGCAGGATAACTATGGGCGAGGGAACCTAGAGGCTGTACAGAGAGTGAAGAAGTTGTACTACGAGTTGGAGTTGGAGCCCTTGTTTAAGCAGTATGAGGCTGACAGCCATGACAAGCTGCTGAAAATGATCCATCAGCAAGAAGTGCTGCCTCCAGCTGTCTTTACTATGCTGCTGAATAAGATTTACAAGCGCACCAAATGAAAGGTTGTCACTGGTTGTGCAGTTGGATTTTGAAAGTGTACGCTTCTGAAGTGAAGTCAGTGTGAAAGATGTGCTTGTACCCTGTCTACTGAAAGGCATATGCAGATGATACTATATGGCCAAACAACATCCAACAGCGTCTGGGATTTTGCTTCTGTCGCGCTTGTTGACATCAATGACTTGGCTTTAACAACAGCAAATTCACATTGGATTGGAGAGCACACTCGTCTGCATGGTACTATTGTGCAGTAGCTACTCTGCCTGTATATACGCTTACTATTTGGCTTCGGAGCGTTTTTACTGAAGCTTCTTCCCGCTCGAGCTCAGCAACTCTACTGTGCTGATAGTGACATTGCATCGCGTTTCGCGGTCACCGTGCGTAACAGAATGCGCCTGCAGAGCACGTCTTGGAACCCTCTGTTCTTACTGTGAACGTGTTTTATGATACATCGTTGTTTCACGCCGTGCCAGGCTAGTCGCGCGGCCGAGACTGCATGGATGCCAAACACAGGAAACTCATCAGATCAGTGATCAAGCAAATCCACCCGGATTTGTTTGCCAAGCATCTCCAAGAACAGCTGCAAAACTCAGAAGCTTTGAAGGTACTCTGCCTGCCACCTGCTTTGAAGGTACCCTGCTTGCCACCTGCTCGATCCTTCGTGCTGTGTACTTATTCTTTGCTCCTTTCGCAGCTGTTGAACAACTATGTTGACCGCTTGACAAATGGCAAGCCGCTGACCCAACAGAGATTGCGATTCTGGACCTTCAACAGCGACCACCTCAGCACAGTTGAAGTTACACTGCCAGCTTCTGGAAATCTTGCTGCACTCTTCTATGCCTTTGGGTTGATATCCGAAGACGACGCTAGCACTTACCAGTATGCTGGGCCAGGTCTGATGCATACACCTGGATTGTTGTGCTCCTGCCTGTGTGTGGCACGTGATTGCTAGCAGCAATAATGAGACGATCATTTACAGCATGAGTTAACAGCAGCAGATGCACAACAACCAAAGACTAGCATGATATCAGAGCACAGTAACAGCGCCATGGTCTAACGCACTTGCTTGGCGTAGGAGCTGCAGGAGAGGTTGACGTTGACTTCCTTGCCTGGCTTGCTAGCGTTGCGTCACAAGCTACACAGTCAGCTGAAAGGCACCAGGTGCTCAGCACAGAAGCTGCGGCCCTAGCTGCTGGTATAGAGACACAGTTCAAGCTACAACACATCATCGTAAGGCTGTTCCAACCTATCACAAAGGCCTGCAAGCGCGTATGTTCACCTAAACCAAGCACACCTCAATGCTTATGGCATATGCCACCAGCGTGCTTTGTTTTGCCAGCATGCATAGAGACAGAACCTGCCACAATACAGTCAGCATCACACTAAGTCCTACACTGTCTGCTATGCTACGCATCACTACAGGAGCTGCAGTATGCTGCTTGTATCACCTGGCTTTTGGTGTTTGCATTGGTGTTTGTGCATTGGTGTACACGATCAAATCTGTCAAAATTTAGGAAACAGTACACCTTCATCTTTGGATCACATTTTGTAATGGGATCGTAAGAAGCCAACACTAAACCGTCGTGTTCTGGTATGCTGCAGCCAACAGTTGGAACGACTCTGAGCCTCACCAACCTGGAACTTTACATCAATGCTCTCAAGCTGCTAAAGCAGTGTTTGACAGAGGTCTGCTGTGATCAGCAAGATATGCTGAAGGGCTTGTGCATCTTCCTGCACCATCCAGAAAGCACATCCACATATGAGTCTAAGGTGAGCGCACGCCATCTTGCTCTGTCCCTGCCTTGCTTGCATGGATGATATACAGAAACATCAAGATTTGTAGAAGAACCATGTCTTTGGCAGTGTGAATTCAAAGCAAGCAACGCCTGGGGACAGGACAAATGTGTTTTCATGTTGAGGAGGTTACAGATGAAGGGTGTGCAAACAATAGATGTGCAATGATGACAAGAATTGTGCATGCTCATTGGTTTGCAAGCACATTTCCCACTGATGAGTTGTGCTTTGATTGATTTAGCAATCTCAGGGAGGGCTCTGCTTACCAATCAAGATGTGTTTAAACACACTGCCTCTTCTTGAATTTGGACATTGCCAATGTTGCCTAGCATGTAGATCCCCAATGACTGTTGAGTGTGACATCTGGTGGAACTGAATTCTCCTGTGTCAGCTGGAAATAAGGATGAGGCAGAAAGCTACGCTGCATGACCTATAACACCTGTAGACACTCTGTCAGCGGACTTGCAGCTTCATGCTTAGAGCTGGCCGTGCACTGCTGTCAGACCTGTGCAGCTGCATAGGTAGAATGAAGCTTCCTTTGCCAGCGCTAAACTATGCATCAACAACACTGGAATCCCTGCATGCTGCCTCGCTGCTGAGCTATTGCCTGAGGGACATTGCAAAGCCACTACTTGCAAGTGAGCAGCACGCACATGCTTACGCAGAGCCATGTCGAAGACAACGGTAATCTACTGTTGGTGGCAGACCAAAACACCCTCCGCGATGATCTTCTGCAGCTTGACTTGGAGGCAGCGCACCAGCGTACTCGGCTCTCGAACTCGTGGCGTGAGCAAGTCAAGTACATCACTGCCTCTCGTGTTGTTGCACCAGAATACCTGTGCATATCTTTGGATTGCTAACAGGCATCAGCTGCTGCAGTATTTAGTGACAGTGTTCAGCACTTTTCAGGCACCTAATGCTTGTAGTCCAGTCTGATCAGGCTTCCTGACCCTCGAGTGTACAAGCATTGTCTCTACAGTGGCGCACATGCAATGCACACACAGCTGGTTGTTCTCACATCTTTGAGCATTTGCAGAAGTGTGCGAACATTGTGAATGTGGTTGTAACATCAGAGGTGCAAACAGGCTGTACCGACAGAGGTGCACCCGGGTAGCTGCAAATTGCCTATGTTTTGGATGTGCTTGATTGGAGTCATTGCATCTCCTATGTGACTGAATTATATGAACCACCCTTCTGGATTCAACTGAGGCGCTTCTACTCACAGGATACTGTGGCATTGTGGGCTGCAAGCAAGCCATGCCACATCTGATATGAAAGGCTGCATAGCTCCAACCTTACTCTAGGAAAACGCATCCAAGCCAATCAACAATTGCAAGTACTTGTCTCTAGTTGACCTGCCAATGCTACGTGATGCAGGAGGGATGCTGTTGACTCTGGGCACTCTTGCCTGCAGGGACACCGCAGCAGCTCTGACAGAGATGATGGGAACAAAGGATGTCTGGTTTTGGTCATCAAAGCAGGCTGAGAAACAGGAGTTTGTGCAGTGGGCAGGCAGGGTCCTGGAACACAGGTGCTTCCAGTGCACAGACACATGCTTCAAAGCAGCTGATGGGTGTTTGCTGCCTGGTCTTGACGGTCATCACTCCTGCATCTCCCGCACAGGATTGCGGCTATACATGTTTGCGGACCTGCTAGGGTCGTTGGTCATCATGGTTTCGGCATCATAGGGACATTACGCATAAGTAACACATAAGTTACATATAAGTTACACATAAGATTGTCACTGAGTCTTTAGGGCATGATCATGAGCAGGCTGCCTTTTGTAGCAGACTTATGTTGGCCATGCATTGCATTGTTGTACTCTCTGAGGAAGTTACCCATGCAGTCAGCAATTGTTTCACCAGTCAGATGCAGGGCAGCTTTGCAGGTGAAACTGAAACAGAAGCAGGGGCGAAGAAAAGTGGGCTGACGCTTTGCATGCCCAGTTGGATGTGAATGTGTGATTGTGCAGGGAGTCATATCAGGACACAAGGATGCAGCTGAGACACTCATTCAACCTGCTGGTGCACTGTGACCTATCTTCACCTGCACTGGAGTTTGATAAGTCAAACGGGATATTGCAGGTGCGTTCAGCTTCCTTGCAGAAGTACTGCACAGCTGTTTCATGTAGCAAGGGTGTTTTGTATCTGTATTGTTTGTCCCCAGGAAATAGGTAACTTTCGTCCCCTTGATACAAGTATGTTTAGAAGGCCAGCAACATGTGCTGACTGTTGTCATCATCACTACTGACTGCTGTCATTCCTGCTGCTCCTTGTGCTGCTGGTGATCTGTGTCTGCAGCCACCAGCTCTTCAGACACCAAGCAGTGTGAAGTAGTACCCGCCAGCACTCGGTCATATTTTGTCCTTGCAAGATGTACTTTGCGTTCTCAGCACCTTTATCAGGCCGCTCAAGTCGTCCTACTTTCTAAATTGGCTGCATGGCCAAACCTGACCATTGCCTGTGTCACGTTAGCCACTTGAGATGAGAATGCGCTTGACTAAGTTCAGGTGCAGCTGTATTTTGACGGGACCTCAACTATCCAGTCTTGCATTCTGACAAATAGGCTGTGCTCCAGGTGACAACAGACTGCAGGCCAGAGCAGCTGCTGGAGTACCTGCAAGGTGAAGCTGCCACAGCAGCTAGCATAGCAGCTGATGCCCACGCCGACTCCAGGAAAGAGGAGCAGGCATTGCTGGATGCAGCTGGCGAGGCTCTTGGGGCAAGGTTTGTAATGAGGATGTGCTCACGCCACCAACAACCCAAGATCAACCAGGCTTTGCAGCAGCTGATCCAGAATGCAGAAGCTGTCAAGCAGTCTTTTGACTTGTCAGGTGGGCGCTCAAGTGTGGGTCTGAAACGCTGTCTTGAGCAACACCAAAGGGCATGTATGACATAAATGGGCCAGAGTTTTACTGTTCATATAGTGTACAAGTGCCATGAATGCATTCACATAGGATCACAAGGCCTTGCAGGCACACTTACAGGTATGCACCCAGTCCACAGATCTGACTTGCATCAAGCATGGCTGACGTGGCAGACGCAGCTGTCATACAGGAAGCTGATGCTGCCATGTCAACTCCTGCTCAACTCTCACTGCTCACTCAAACCTGATCTTACCAGTCTGGTTGAGCAGTTCTGTCAGTATCTGAGGTAGTGCGTCTGCATGTGTGTATTGGGTGCAACTTAGTGTCTCATGTTAGTGCATTTTGGCTCACAGGACTAGGGTTTAGGCACACCTAGTAGGTACCTGGCAAGAACGATTAGCTGGAACGCCTGTAAATTATTATTATTATTATTATTATTATTATTATTATTATTATTATTATTATTATGTGTGTATTGCAGGCATTGTTGTTGCCATTGATGATTGCTATGAGGTGTGGGGCTCAGGGGGGATCTCTATCCCCTGGAACTTCAGCACGCAAGACCTCAAGCCGCAGCTTTTGAAGCTACTGGGAAGCAGGTCCTCCAGCCCAAAAGCGCCTTCTGCCAGCAATGATACTACCACCTCTGCAAAGATGTGCTCAAGAGCAGGAGCGCTGCTCCGCCCAGCAGTTTTAGGGAGTCTTGGGCAGCACGCAAGCTGCAAGGTTTCAAGGCATTGCAGCAATGGTGTCAGCATATGTGGCAGCAGAGCCACATGGCGACCGACTCAGCAGAATGATTTGAGGATGTCGCGTACTACTACACACATCATACCATGCGCTTTGAATAGTTCTCACCATGTCCTGATAACAAATCGGTCAAGAGCCAGACGGATATCAACAACTGCAGTTTGCTTCAGAACGCCCAGGCATGTGTTCAGCATCAGGTGAGCGGCCTTGTGTATGAACAGCATTAATATGAGGATTTACTGCTTACATTGCACTTTGCAAGTGGAAAGTGCTTATAACAATGGCTTGCAATTGCCGGCAACAGTGATGTGAGGGGACCATGCATTTCAGAGCCAGAGGGACAGCAGGTGCTTGTCTGTCGGCCGGCTAGTATATGAAGCAAAGGATTGATGTGTGCACACGCGGGAGACCATCTTTGCATCAATCAATAAATGGATGCTTTGCTGGTTACAAACTGAGTCAACAAAACTATTTCAATGGCAGCCACACGCATCGTAGCTGCTGGTGAGGACCATGAAGTGCTGGAAGGTTCATCAACTTTGTGATGAGGGCAGACACACACAGAAATGCTCCTACATTATAATTAGTCATCAGTCTGCCCTTGGAGTGCAAACCATACAACTGCAGGGCCAAGCACCTGAGCTCAGAGGACCGGGGTTGCCGCACAGGACTAAAGATATCGAAACCTGTCAGTATAACTGTCGCATACGTTTGCCCACCCTCAGCACCTGCTGCCACCAACCTTGGAGCTTACGACCTCGATCTGCTAATACGGATCGGCCGGCATACCCGCCCTGATCTCGGCTGCTGTCATTGATGCCGACAACGACTTGACACAGTGAAGCTACTCGCTGATCATGGCTGGACAAGACCCCTTTTACTTGGTCAAGGATGATATACAGACGTCGGTATGATTCTGCCTAGAACAGTCGCTCGTCTGCTGCCATATCTGCACTCGATCTCAATTGCAGCTTCATCTTGACACAGCTGGAAGCAATGACGTGCTCAGTTGCTCGACTGCAGCTGCACACCACACAACAAGCTTTTCCTGTTTTGCAGCTTGACAAGGCACAGGATGCGTTCATTGCTTGGCAAAACGCTGGTAAAGGCAGCTCAGAGCGTAGAAGAATACAGCCTGAAATAGAAGAAGAGTGCAAAAGCATTGCCTGGCAGGTGTTCTACAAAGCTTCTGCATGGTGTTGCTGACATGCAAGTATGTAGTCAGCATGACTGCTTTATTCATGACGTCCAGTCCGATGTTGCGGCATGCATAGGGATCCTGCCAGATACCTCCATCACATTGGCTGCTTCTGTCACTCAGGTTGATGAAATGGAAAAGGCAGTTGATGTGGCTGAGAAGAACATGAACAGATTTGGGCTCACTACCCAAGAGATCAGAAGTCGACGGTCATGGGTGCATGACACACGAAGAACGGTGAGTCAGGACAAGCATTTGGAGAGTTTGGACTAGAGGTTTTGGAGATGTGTTATGTAGTGTCATGCATGACATCAACACCAGCTGCAAAAGCATGCTGCAGTGGCAAAGGCTGTGCAACCTGCTTTTGTTATTGTTGCAGTTACGCCGCAAAGTCTATCAAAACCACTCATGGGTCAGCAGCACTGAAAGCCATTTGTGCAGTATTTGACTGAGCAGCTGCAGGCGTGACTTGACTTGCAGGTTGAGGGCATGTCAACTTCAGTAGAAACAGCAAAACAGATTGCTTCCAAGATGACTCAGCCAAATGCCACGCCTGGAGCCAAACTCAGCTCTGCCATGCAACAAGACAATGAAAGATTCATTGGCACAGAGACTGACCGACAGCAAATGGTTATGCGGTGAGCCGTCTCATGATCTAGATGCCCCAGTCTTGACAGTACCAGCCTTGTGAAAGATGCAAGAACTGCTGCAAGTCGCTTTAGGCACAATGCATGCAATTCAGCTGTCAGTAACGTCTGATCTTGGCCAGATGAGCCAACTTTCAAAGCCATTTGATACTGTGTGCCAATCTAGACTTCAGCACGGCAGTTGTACCTGGTGCCACATTACTTGGCCAGTTCAAAGGCTAGAATGGTACTGAGTTAGAAAACAAGACACTGTATGGGTCATGCACCAGGTCATACATTCTCGACACATAAATGCCGGCACCCGCGGCGACAGCAGTGTCGTACAACCGCCACTTGATCTGCACAAAGACAAGATCACTAGTGCGCCTTGAGGGCGAATGGCTGCAATCAAATGCCTGTGTTATTTGCATGGCTACATATAAGCAATTCTAAGCAACATATATAACCAATACACGGCTGTTGTGTGTCACGGCACTGTACTGTTGTGCACAACTTTGCAAGTTTGGTCATACAGGCGGCAAGATGAAGACTTGGATCAGCTTGGAGATCATGTTCAGCGAATAGGGCACATGGGTTTGCAAATACATGATGAGCTGCAAGGGCAGAACATTTTACTTGAAAGGCTTGATGAGGATGTGGAAGGAACCACCACCAGGCTAGCTGCAGCTCAGAAGAAGATCAATACTGTGCTCCAAAAAGCTGGCTTGCGAGGTCAACTAATGATCATAGGCATTCTGATCCTCCTTTTAGTCGTTTTGATCATGATAGCGTTCAGTTGATGTTGGTGAGTTGATTGTATATCGTTTCAGCCTGTCACATTCTTGCAAGGTTCTTGAAGCACCGAATCCACCCTTGGTGGCAAACGTAAAAGTACTATGCTGACTAGTCACTTGTCATAGCTCCACCTCATTGGACAATTGTGAGCTGTTTCCTTTGCATCACTCATTATATTTGCCATTCAGTTGTATGTGAATCGTCTGTACGTATAGGAAGTGTTTGTTCAATGCACTTTGCTTTTAGATGAAGTTTTGGGCACAACTTGGCGATGGACAAGCCAAGTCTGATTAGCACACACTTTAGATGCAAGGCCAGACTTCCAGACCTTTGGTACACACACTCTGTTATGTGCAATGACTGCAGTTAAACAAGTAGAGTCAGTCTAAGCTCTACTTGAGTCGATCAAGTGGTTTGACCATGATTACTTCCAGATAGCAAAAGCCCCCATTACAGCAAAAAAGGCAATACAAAACAAGGTAAGCTGCAGCATCTGCAATGCTGCCATCCCTCATGAACATCTACTAAAGCCGCAGCTTTTGCTCAAGAGTTGCTAAATATGTCTAATGGTACAAAAAAACCCAATATGTGACCAGAATTCAATATATGGTTTAATGTTCACTTCAAGACAGCAGCGGCTGAGCATGCCTTTGACTTGACCTGTGAAAAACACCACCTGCCCTATGGAGCAGACAGCAGCGGCTGCACAAACAGGGCATTGTCTATGGACAGCTGTGGCTGCATAGGCGTAGCTGCCGGTGAATCTGTCTCTGCCCATGCAGCTTGTGATGCTGTGTGGGTGCTGCCGGTCGCACTGGGGCTCCAAGCAGTGCTGGGCCCAACAGGACTGGCAACCGCGAGGATGTGGATGGCTGGCTGGTTGATGGCTGCTGTGCCTCCACATCGAATGTTGGGTTTTCTCTAGCAGACGGCTGCTCACTGACTGCAGACGGAAGCGCTGCTGGCTCATTCTGCTGTTGTGCTGCAGCTGGAGCTTCTGGAACCTTGCCAGCAAACATGGATGGCATGATGTACTCTGCCATGCTGGAGAAGCGCGCCTTTGCGACAGGCGGACTGGAGCTTTTTGAATTGACACGCCATGCTGTGACTGGGTTCAGCCTGACCTTCAGCTTCTTCTTTGGCTTCTCAGGCAGGTCTGCCAGAGCTTCCAGTGAGATCTCAGATGGCGTTACTCGTTTCTTTCTGCCAACATGGCAGCAGCTCACCTTCCGCTGCAGCTGCTGCTTAAGTGATGCATAATGCTGGGCATCTAAATCCAGGTTGGTCTCCTGAGCTTCCCGCTGTGCTAGAATGTAGTCATATGTACTCATGCCCTTCCATTGAAGCACCAGATGAAACGACAGCAGGTCAAGCAAAAGACCTTCCAGAATGGCTGCAGTGCCCACTGTCAGTGACCAGACGACACGCAAGCCGTTTATGCTGATATGGCCATGATATCTGGATTGCTGCAGTGGCTGAATGAGAGGCCTGTGAGCAAAGCTCTGGATGAGGTAAAGGCTGATGCCAAAGTGCATGGTTGTCAGAAGGAGTGTGCTGCATAACAGACCGAAGAAGTATGGGTAGTTGGCTCTGCCCACGCAGTTGTTAAGCCACATGCAGTGATGGTCAAAGTCCTCTGTGCATCTGTTGCACACTCGGCAGTGCTTGCTGCGTGGTCTGACATACACCTGCAAATCAATTCTTACATCAGTGCAAAGAAAGGCATATGCCATGTGGACTGTTGACAACAGGTTTGCCAGGCATCACATTATTGACAATGGTTGAAGCTTGTGTGAATGCTTGTGAAGTCAGAAATACAAGCTTCTGTATCTGGTAGCATGCATTCACGCTCACCTCACAAATGCTGCACCTGTAGCCTGTCGACTTCGCTCCCACAGAAGGATCCTTCAGTCCTGGGTCTGAGGGATCTGCTGAACTGCAAACAGAGCAAAACCGGTGAACACTGAGCTTCGGTGCATACAAAAAAAGTTAGACTGCGAATCGTACGTTGCCATGACTCCAACCACCAATGTAGCAGCAGCAACAACTCCGTACAGCACTTGAAAGGTGATGTGAGAAGCAGAGCTTGGTAAGAAGGGAGCAGTGAGGATGTAGAACGCCAGCAGCAGGTAGACATACAGCAGCAGAGCCAACACCTGCAGAATAGTCATGACCACCGGCTTTGCAGGGCGGAAAAGCTCAACACAAGTTTTGTGTGGCAAAGCAGTAGCAAGATTTACCTGGTGCGGGCCCCAGGGACAAACGAATCCATGACGACGGGCCATTAGCAACCAGCTCAGAAGTTAATGTATACTGTCTGTCTCACGAGAGCAGGAAGTCTATCAGGCGTGTCATCGCAGCTCAGGGTGCGGATGCTGGATGTCCCGGCTCGGGCCAAGCTTGACACCCCGCATGCCTAGGTGTCAGACCGGAGTCTCATGCGGATCTGGAGCTAAGTGTACAAGGTGCCGTAAATGCACATCAGGTGTCAAGCGCGATCGCTGGGCTCATGTATATAAAGTCAGGCGTGTTTACTGATTTTGCTCCCTCCTCGACACGTTTTTTGAGTTCCCCTGGCATGCAGCTGCAGCCCTGAGTCAGAAGTGGCAGTCATGAAGTGGCAGTCAAAGTCGCAACGGCGGATTCCATCGAGTTGTAGTCCTTGCAATTGTTTGGCCATTTGGTTCACAACCGTCTGCACTGCCTCCATCGAGCCTACATTGGACTCATCCGAAGTATTTGTAACAGATGTTGAGGTGAAGCTTGTTTCAGGAGTTTGCTCGACATGACTAACAGGGTACTCCGGTTCGGTCAGGTGCGCTTTGCCATGCCAACAGCCTGAGTTCAACACTGTGTTGATCAGATTGCCTTTGTTACACGTTACACGGTGTGCTCTTGCAGACTTGCCTGCCTAGTCTGCTGCGACAAGAGCAACACCGGTACAATGGAACTGTGTCCACTTTCTTCAAGAAAGTCAAGGAGGGTATCGACAGGTACTAGCGCCAGAGTGCATACTAACTGTTTGCTCTGGCTGTAACGTCGAAAGCATGCACCACCTGTTGTTTCCACCTTCTTGTGATATGCTGCAGCAATCCTGAACTCAAGAAAAGCCTCGATCAAGTAAAAGAAAGGTATGCCCTTGTACCTCTGTATGCATCCAGGCGTCTGACAGCATGTCAAAGTTTAAACTGCAGCAGGGGCCACCTTTTGACACATATGCTGCTGCAGGACGCAGGGGGTTGCTGAAGGTTTTGCCAAGGCCTCTGAAGTAGCCAGAGATGCCACTGGACAGCTGAAGCAGCAAACCACCAAGGTACAAAATTGCCACTCAATCCATTGTAGTTCTGGCCATGAGCATTGCTGGTTGAGAAAGCTGAAAGTAGGACCAAGGCCTGTGTTAAGTCGGGCATGAACAAGATGCGCTGCCTCAAACGTCACTGCGTCATCATCCCAGCTGAGTAACTGAAGCAGTGAGGACTGCCCGCAGACTGCTGCTTCCGTTCAAGAGCAGGTTAGAAGCGCAGCAGGAGCTTACATCAACCAGCCTGCACAGTGTCCACCGCAGGCTCCCTCTGAAAGCACAGCATCTCCTGGTCAGCCCAATGCAGACCGCAACCCCAACACTGATGATGCCTCCACGGCTCAGTCTCAGTTTCAGCAGCAGCAGCAGCAGCAGTCACAACAGCCGTCTGCAGGCGCAGCTAACATGGGTGCAGATGGGAGGGATGAAAGCAAATCAAGGCAGGGGCAGACCTCCACTAGTGGCGCTGGCAAGAGTCAGCAGTCAGACAGCAGTCAGAAAGCTACAGGTGCCAAAAGTGAAGGCTTGATGGATCGATTGAGGACAATGGGGCAAACAGTAAAAAGAGAGGTCAGCCTATGTGATGCATACCTTTTGGACCTGGCTCTCATGCACACATGAACATGTTGCTTGCTGCGTCTGTATAGCCGTCCCTGTTTTGCCCTGTTGACTGACCTCAATCAGATGCACCAGGCCCTGACATTATTGACTTCTGACATTCCTCTGCTAGCGCTGTTGCATCATCTTGGTTCTTCATCAAGGCGTACATGAACAGTGCATAGCTGACTCTGGTATGAGATCCAGACCTTGTTTGGACAAGCATGCTGGGCCATGTGTACCTCAAGTCATAATGAATGCTGCTGCTGTGCTGTATAAGCCATATTTGCAGCACAATTCACCAACAGCGGCACCGGTGCGGCATGTTTCACTAGCAATGACATGGCACAGCACCAGTCAGCAGTGTGCCTGTTCTCTGCTTAAGCATTTGAACGAGATTGTGCCCTGACTCTCTTAGTCAAGTTCTGTCAAGGGTAAGGTGGGCCCCAAGCAGTGTTCCTGAGATGCCTTGTCATACAGGTTGCTGCTGCAATCATGCCCATGCCAAGAACAGAGTCAGCAACAAGAGCTCGGCCTGAGGGGTTGAGACCGGCTGAGCCCACGGGAGGGGGGCCCTCAGCAGTCATGGTAGTGCAGCAGAAACAGTCTGCATGGCAGAAGCAGTGGCAGAACATGCAGGGCAAGGTGTGTTTTGAGCACAAGGCTTATGTTTCTTAGCTTGATGCCCTCCCATAACAGCAGGGGATTGTCAAGGTCTGGCAAATTGGCATGGTGTCACATTCTACATGTATCATATTGACGTTGATGTTAGGTCTGGCTAATGCTTGTCATTGCTTTGCATGCTGATTCCCACAGTGCCTTGGTTGGCACACTGCAAGGTATTCCAGTCAGTGTGAACAAGCAAAGGTGCATTTGTCACGCGACACTGTGAACCATCACCTTGTACCTCCAGTAAGCAATCAACTCAAACTGATGAGCTGTCGTGCAGCTGGGAGCGCACCCTTTCTTCAAAAGCTTCATGGAGCGAGCTAAAGTGTTGGGCAACAACCCAGTTGTTGAGAAGGGACGCAATCTCAGGGAAGACATCAGGGAGCGATGGGAAACTACAGAGAACCCTACTGTACAGAGGTTCCAGGTATGCCATGCACTCTGTTGCTGTGGCACTCAGCATGTGCACACCAAGGCATGGCCCATAGGTTGGAATGATGCCACAGCGACCAAGCTACAACCGTGGCGACTGTTTCACAAGTTCTGTGTTGGCACAGCTTCAAGTGCTTCCCAGTCACATGTCACGAGAATTTTACTTGTTGCATTTCGGTGTACTTTCCACAAACAGTGACAAGTTTCCAACAGTTTCCTGATGATGATTTTGGTTGTCTATGTTACTTTTTTGTCTGTTTTGTGTATTGATGAAAGATGGCAACTGCAAGAAATGAGCTAGCTGGCCCCAACCAGAGTGAATTCTCTGACTGACCACACATATTGTTCATGGTCCCCCCATCAGCTTGGTGATTACAAGCTTATGTTAAGTTGCACTGTCATAAACTAGAGGCCAGTCAAACAGGCACACATCACCTGTTATTTGTTGAGACCAAACTGAGCTCGGCTGACCTGGTTAGCACACAAGCAAGCATGTCTCCTCTTGCCATTCCTTATTGCTTGATACCTGACATGCAGGACCACAAGCATGAAACCTGTTTGTGATCAACCAGTGGCTCTCTACATGCCAAGTTGTTAGTGCGTGTGCAGGATATGAAAGACAACATGTTTGCCGAGACAGAGCCAGCCCAGGCTCTGAAGGAGATCAGGTTCCGGGATCCCAGCTTTGATATGGTCAAGTTTCTGTACAACCTCAAGGTGGATGTACCCATCGTCATCCAGGCCTACTTGAGGTGCCAGATTGATGTCTTGAAGCAACACTGCAGTGCTGACATGGTTGAGAGACTGTCGGGCATCATTGCTGCTCAGCAGGCTCAGGTCAGTTTCTCATGTACCCCACATTACCCCTGCTGTAGTCCTTGCAAGATGGCTTATTTGCCTGTAATCCTTGCAAAATGGCTTCTTTGACTGTCATGTTTCTGATAGTTACAGGACTGCATTAAAAGCAGCAACAGAGGCTCACATGCTTTGCCTGACAGAACAAATGACTGCTCATTTCATGCACATCAGTGCACTCTGTACAGATGCAGATTGTCCCCTCACCCAAATGTGTTTGCAGCTCTCGTGCCAGTTCCTGCTTCCTTGATAGATTGGATCTCAGATACACGTCCCCAAGGATGCACTGATTTGCAGAGTTCCTGCTTGTCATATGTTGGGTCATGGTTGCTGTGCAAATCTTGAAGACACACATGTGCGCCGTAAATTGTTACGATTTTGACTGTAGGGCCTTCATAGCGACCCGACCATTCTAGACACCAGTGAGGTGGAGTTGGTCGATATCAAATTTTTAGAGGAAGACCCAGTCGTGGTTGTTCAGTTCACATGCCAGCAGATCAACTGCAGTCGTGACAAGTTTGGCAATGTTGTTGAGGGCCGCCCAGATGATGTGCAGAGGGTGTACTATTACTGGGCCCTTGCCATGGACCATGGTGGTTTTGTAGGGTCAGACGGCAAGCAATACCCACCCAGGTGGCAGCTTAAAGAAATGATGGTCAGAGGCATGCATAACTTGTTATAGTTGTATTTCGTCAGTACAAGGCTTGGCTGCCATACTGTAAGCTTAAGGTTTTCTGCTTCACATCTGAGCTCAGTGTACTCGTGTAAAGCATGTAACGCAATGTCAGTTGGCTGTCTGGCCTAGGGAACCGCACGAGTGCACAGCTTCATCACAAGTGGCCTGCGAATCTTGTGTGATATGACTGTAGAATTCCAATACAAGAATGCGTCCGTCTTCTTCTTGACCGTACTGTGCCTTTAGCATCCAATACAATCTGGTGTGGAAAGCATTCCACTCAGAAGTGCGCAGCGATTAGCTGGGCGTAGTTGCATATCGAGCACCTTGTGCATCTGACGGCAGGGTTGCATGATGCATTGATCATGCCCAGAATCACCTGCAAGCACCAAGGACACCAGTGATGATTGGCCCATGTCAGGTTGCCCGCTTCGGGCCTGTGCCTCCGTTTTGGCAGCCTTCCCTATGCTCCAAAGGCCGGCAAGGGGCTTGCCGGGGGTTGCAATCGCGTGCGCGCCGAAAGTCAGGTACTTGGTCGTCGACCGGGCCGTTGTTGCTCTTACTTTACCTGCATCGAAGAGTGATTTGTTATTCCAGGTTCAAAGCGTACCTTGAACATGCCATCGCTTGTCACACGTGCTGAAGCAGATAGCTCGGATCAAGAGCTAAGGGAACTGCACGAGGAGCTGCTCCAGCAGGTATGTGCATGTCAGAAGTGCTATGTCCAGCTCTTGTCAGGTGCAGCTCTTGTCAGGTGCTGGCAGAAGTCTGCCAGGCCAGCAATTCACCACACAAATGGAACTTGTACAGATAGCAGAGCGGAAGAAGCTCCATCAGAACCTGATGAAGCGGCTCAAGAAGGAGCCTGCTCTAGCAACTGTAAGGCAACCCAAACCCAAGCTATGATCTGCTTTGCCGACCGCATCCACGCTCAGGCCAACATCTTTGCCTCATCTACTAAAGCTGATTCACTGCTGTGACACCTCTATACTGTTGTTGCCATATTGCAGGCAGATGACTCCTCACAGCAAGCCCCTGAGCAGCATCAGTTGCAGCAAAACGAGAACCAGCTGCAGCAGGCTGAAGCTCAGGAGCAGCAGGTCAAGCAGCAGCTGGAAGAGCGACAGCAGCAGTCCACATCTGCTGCACCCAGCACATTGCAATTTGGCTCTTCTCCATCAGGCTCATCCCGATCCATGCGCCCTAAGCAGCAGCAACAGCAGCAGCAGCAGGAGCGACAACCAGAGCCAGCTCAGGCACAGTCACAGCATCAGGATCAGCCACAGCAGCCTGGTCAGCATCAGCAAGAGCAGAAGCATGAGAACCCCAATGCCATGAAGGTTGTGCTTGTTGGGGCTGAGTGTGCTCCCTGGTCTAAGACAGGTCTGGTATCCTAGTTAATGCAATACATTGCCAATAGAGACGTCACTGCACTGTTTGCATGGAATGTATGCGTCCAGCCTAGGTCACAACTGCTACAAGGGCACTCAAACACACACTGTGCCTTGTTTTGCTTGATGATAACCCATGCCAGAGGCTGCACGAGCGGGCATCATTGCCGGGAAGTTCAACTGCATGTGTGCAATTTGCTGTCAAGTGAGCAGCAGCTCTCAGGGAGCCAGAGAGGCAGCTTACTGCATGATGTGACAGCATGCGAAGCAAAGCATTGATGCAGAATTCTAGCCTTTGGTTTTGTGCAGTCCCCCCAAATGAGGCATACCCTGAACCTCGCCCTGGTCTGCAAGGCAAAGAAGGCGGTTCTATCATTGTTACCATCGCCACATTTATCTTTGTCATGACTCGTGCAGGCGGGCTGGGGGATGTGATGGGGGCCCTGCCAAAAGCCCTGGCCAGGCGGGGTCATAAAGTCATGGTTGTGGCTCCTAGATACGGTGAGTATGCAGAAGGCTGGGAGACAGGTGTCAGAAGGCAGATGCGAGTTTTTGGTGGAGACCAACAGGTGAATAATCTCAACACGACAAAGCCACAAACAAGCATCTGGCTGTCACCACCTGCTGCACATGCTTTGATGGTATCTTGTGTCACATAGAATTTTGTGATGGGGACCAAGAGGTGACCACCTTCAGCACAACAAAGCCACAAACAAGCATGCGGCTGTCATCACCTGCTGCACATGCTGTGCTGTTATATTGTGTCGCACAAGAGACTTGCATGGTTTCTTTGGACGCAGCAAAAACTCACGCCGGCTTACGGGTTGCAGGCTTGCAGTCATGTACAAGCCTTGCCCCTAAAGATGTCATCGGCACCATGAACCTCTGTGCATTTGCTTGAATGGTCTCACTGCTTGTGCATGCATGACCTTTCTGTGTGCCTGAATGCCTGCAGGATCAAGGCCATCATGCATGCTCCATAAACCACGCCTTCCATGGCTTGCTCTTACGCTGTCTGCAACAAGCACTGTTACAGTACATGCCAAAAAGCCATGTTGCTATGCAGAGCAGCTACTTGCTGACGCGAGCTTCATGCGCTGCAGATTGGATACTTCCATGGATTCATAGATGGAGTGGACTATGTCTTTGTAGACCACCCTTGCTTCCACAACCTGGGAGAAAACATCTACGGCGGCGACCGCATGCAGATTGCCTTCAGATGCGCCCTGCTGTGCAAAGCTGCCCTGGAAGCTGTGTGGCATGTGCCTTGTGGGGGTGTACACTATGGGGATGACAACCTGGTGTACATTGCCAATGACTGGCACACTGCTCTGCTGCCTGTCTACCTTCAGGTCTGTCTCTCACCCTCTTCTTTTTTGAGTCCTGATAGGCCTATTGTACAAGGCATACCCTGATGGTTGCCAGCATAGACTTACAAAGTCTGCCTCTCACCATCTCTGTGCATACTTCACATTGCTCAAATCAATCAATACGTTTCATGTCCTAGGGGGCAACTGGGACCCAGCAGACATGATCTCAGGTCATTGACATCATACAGTCAGAACTTGCTTCCTGCATGCAAAGCATGCTATCAGGAACCACATAGCTCACACCAATGGTGCATGCTGTTCACATGGACGCTGCTTGTCAGACATCTGATCTGCACCCGCGGTACCAATGCTGACATTGCAGTTGCATCCCTGCGTTCAATGTTGATCCATGACGCAATCTTGAAAACATAGCATTTCTGGCAATACATGCCAGGCATGCCAGGCATCGTTACGTCTTCATGGTTGTGTCTCTGTTTGGGGTTGCCATGAGGCTTCAAATAGGCATGTCATCAGCTCTGTTCCCTGTGTCATCAAAGGTCAAGTCCAGCTGTCTTTGCCATGAGGCCTCAAATAGGCATGCCATCAGTTCTGTTTACCGTGTCATTCAAGCTCACGTCCAGCTGTCTTTGCCATGAGGCTTCAAACACGCACGTCATCACTTCCGTCCCCAGTGTTTGATTCCATGTCGGGCTGTGTTTGCTGTTTGAGGCTCACTACACGCACGTCATTCTGTTCCCACTGTCATCAAAGCTCCAGCTGTGTTTGCCATGAGGCCTCAAACAGGCATGTCATTCTGTTGCCAGTGTCCTTCAAGCTCACGTCCAGCTGTGTTTGGTGATTCAGGCTCACTACAGAGACCATGGGCAGATGACATATGCGCGCAGCCTGCTGGTCATCCACAACATTGCGCACCAGGGGCGAGGCCCCATGGCCGAGCTGTCGCAGATGGAAATCCCAGCGTCGTATAGAGAGATGTTCAGACTGGATGACCCCATTGGTGGGGAGCACATGAACATCATGAAGGCTGGCATCATCACAGCCCACCGTGTGGTGGCTGTCTCTCATGGGTGAGCTCTTCATTGAACCGCATGCACCTTGGGCTGCTGCCTTGGGAGGCTCCTGTTATAATCGCTGAAATGCGTAAACTTTTCTTTTTCTTGGACCGCCTGTATGCCTGTGCCTAAAGACCCCAGCAGGCACAGACAATCAAAGTTGTCCCATACCTGCTGCATCTTCTGTCACCATTCTCAGGCCAAACTTGGCCTCAACACATGTTTCTGCTCCTTGCTGCAGTTGCTGCAATGTCTGCCAAAGCAGTCTTAGCTACCATGAAAGCCCCGCGGGGTGTCACACCCCTTGAGAGCAACACACTGAACTACACGCTGAACACAGGAACAAGCAGCTGAATCTTTGAATTCACTTTTCCAGCTTTTTAGCAGCAGGTCTGTATGAAGTGCCAAAGTCAGGGATTTGAGTGAAATCTACATCTGGTCCTTCAAAGTCCATTGATAAAACAGTGTTGATCTGATGCTGTTCCCTTGTTACCTGCAAGCACAGGGTTGCAGTTATGGATCTGCTCCTGAGTTCAGGAATTGCAAGTATGGTCTCGCTGCTGACTTTTGGGGCTGCAAGTACTATTCTGCTGCAGACTTTTGTGCTGACTTGTGCTGAGGTTTTGGGTTTGCATTGCGGGCATGGCTTTAGAACCTTTTGGTATCTTTGTTTGACATCTTCAGTCTACTGGTCCAACGGTCATGGTTGGCCCCAACGCCAAACTTTAAACTCTACTGAATGAATAAGTTGGGGGCAGGTATGCATGGGAGTGCCAGACCCAGGAGGGCGGGTGGGGCCTAGATCAGACCCTGAGGGATAGCAGCTGGAAGTTCCGAGGCATTGTGAACGGCATGGACTACAGCGAGTGGAGCCCCCAGCAGGATGTGCACCTGCACTCTGACGGCTACCAGAATTACACCCAAGACAACCTGCGAGAGGGCAAGGCCCGCTGCAAGGAAGCTCTCCAAAAGGTGAGGCAACGCCACGCTACCCTTGCTTTTGCCTGATGTGCACCTGCACTCTAACAGCTACCAGAACTACACCCAAGACAACCTGCAAGAGGGGAAGGCCCGCTGCAAGGAGCCCTCTAAAAGGCGGGGCAACGCCGCGCTGCCCTTACTGAGGCCTGCTGCATTGTTGCCTTTGGCCCTAGCTTGCTGATGGTCAAATCAATGCTAAGGAGTCATGTTGTGCAATCATGGTTGGATACCTGGAGGACGACTTTTGGACTCATCATCATGTAGTACAATTGTATAATTGTAGACAGCATGTTGTGATGTGTTTGTAGCATACCTATGACTGTCAAGTCTTGGCATGTTATGCATTGCTGCAGAAGTTGCTTTTGGCAGTAAATGCTTACATCCACTGCTGCAATATCACAGCCATGACCATGAACACATCATGACACCTCAGTAAATTAACACTTGCATCTGACCCCATGCTGGCTCTCATACATGTCCTGTTTATGTTCTTAAATTTCCTGGCGTGTTGGTGAAGGAGCTAAATCTGCACCTGGGAAGTCGTCCTTCCAATGCAGCATTCTGCTGGCAAATGAATGACAAACACTGCAGCAAACGCAGAATTCAGTTGAACCTGACTTGCCTGATGAATTTCGCCAGTTGCTGCAAACAAGGGAACCATTTGAATGTGACTGGACAGCGCTGATGTCCTGCACGTACCTAGCTCATCATGAGCTGGAAAGCGACAAGATTATCATTATTATTGTTTATTATTATTTTTGATTATTATTATTATACTTATTTATTAATGGAAATTATTTTTATAGTTTATTAAGGTCATCAACTGAATGTGACTGGACAGCAATGATGTGTGTGGGTGCAGGAGCTGGGGTTGCCGATGGGGGCCCACATCCCCATGCTGGGCTTCATAGGGCGCCTGGATTACCAGAAAGGGGTGGACCTCATCCGGGACAACCACTCCTGGATGATGGGGGAGGGCGTTCAGCTTGTCCTCCTGGGCTCCGGCAGGGCTGACCTGGAACAGGACCTCAGGTGAGCCCACCCCTGAGGGACCCAATGTTATCTAGTATTACCCTGTGTTACCCAGTGTTATACCATAGAGAGAGGGCATGATGGCACACAGCCTGCCGTGATACACAGCACAGCCTGCAGTGACACATAGCCTGCAGTGAAGCTGTGAGGGATCAGTGCTATGTGCCTCAAGTTCTCCTGGCTTCACAGCAGGCTATGGTGCAAGATTCTGAGCTACAATGAGAAGCAGTCCTGCAGATCTGCCGCTGAACAGTGCAGATACTTATGATGCAATGACCTGGCGTGCAAAGGCTAATGGCATTGATCAGGACGCTGACAGGTCCTGCAGAAAGTTTGCTGGCAGTTATGTTGCTGCAAGCATTTGTCTGGATAATTCTCTGAAGGTTCCCTGTCTGGCACGGGTACAATGGACTGTTTCAGCTGGCATTGCTACAACTGACAACTTCCAGCACCAACACTGATGAGCTGTCTTGTCACTCACACCAACAGCAGATCACATGGTGCACACCAATGACTTTCTCAGCTGAGCAAGCAGAAAGTGTCAAAGCTGCTCATGCTTTCCAAAAGTTTGAAAACTTAATCTGTTTGCCAACAGTGCATCCCAACAGGGTGTGGAGTGCCAAGTTCATCACACCACAAATTTTGACTTCTGCTTTGTGTGCAGAGAAATGGAGCAACACCGACAGGATCAGTGCCGGGGGTGGGTGGGGTTCAGCGTGCGCATGGCCCACCGCATCACTGCTGGCTGTGACATCCTGCTCATGCCCTCACGCTTTGAGCCCTGTGGCCTGAACCAGCTGTACGCCATGGCTTACGGCACTGTCCCTGTTGTTCATGCGGTAAGCAACCAACAGCCTAACCATTTTGTTGTTCATGCGGTAAGCAGCTAACAGCCTAACCACTTTGGCACCAGCTGTATGCCATGGCTTACGGCACTGTCCCTGTTGTTCATGCGGTAAGCAACCAACAGCCAACCCATTCTGGCAGACAGGACGCTGTGAACAGCCACATGATGGGGCTTCATCATATATGTCATTCATTTCATGTAATACCGTACAGTGTGGGCCGTGGAGCCAGTCGTGAATCATCAGACATCCTGGCTTGAAAGCACAGGTGTAGCAACAGAACATGTATTGCAGCATGTACCAAGTCTTGCATAACACACTGCCATCTGCTTTTCCTGGACACAAGACTGAGGCAAGTGCAGGCTGTACTCCAGCATTTGTTGTATGTCCGCCTCAGGTTGACAATAGCTTGTCAATGACAGCTGCTGATGTTTAAAACTAGCAGATGTTACACGGTATATTTTCACACGGATGTTCGTTATCGACCAGGCGTGTTGTGCAAGTGCAGGTGGGTGGGTTGCGAGACACTGTGAAGCCGTACAACCCATATGACAATTCCGGCACAGGCTGGACCTTTGAATGGGCAGATGCCGGCAACTTCAGGGATGCTGTTGGCAATGCTCTTTACACATACAGAGAGTTCCGTGACTCGTTTGAGGCTTTACAGAAAAGGGGCATGGAGCAAGATCTGAGCTGGGATAATGCAGCTCAGAACTATGAAGAGGTGCTGCTAGCAGCCAAGTACCAGTGGTGATCTACATGTTATGTTATACTGAAAGATTGTCTGAACGTATGTCCGGGCGTACCACCATTCAGTAGGTGATATTAGCATCCAGCTTCACACAGCTCTCTGCAACCTGAAGTCAAGCTGTGTGAGCTGTGCAGTTTTGAGCACCTACAGTAAATAATGACCTGTAGATTTGCGCTGCAATGAGTCATGATTATTGTATTGACAATAATACAGCAGACATCAAGCCTTTCTTTGGTATGCCGAACTAGGTAGCAAGCACGCATTGATGACTGGTCTCCAGGCACAGGTGGCATGCCAATCAGCTAGACCTAACACTGTTACAAAATGTTGATTGTGCCACTACAGCTGCAGCTCAGCCAAGAGCATCACAAAATGCCACAGCACATCTGCTTAGGTTGTCGGACCGGCCTAGAACCTGCATTCAAGAATGTGGGACGCGGAAGCAGCTCGCAATGCTGCATGCACAATTGGCATTCATGTATTGCACAGCATGCAGGGTTGTGTGAAGCTTGCGGTGCAACGGCTTACTGCGCATCGTTGGCCACTTAGTGTGTGACATGTACGAATGTCAAGCCAAGCAAAGGGTGCAGGCAGAGGGTTAAAAGAATGTAAGTCACGTTGTACTGGGCTTGCTTCAAGCTGAACAATGATGCAAAGCACAGACAAAACACAAGCTGAAGTCTGATGGCAATCAAGTCACTGTTGAGCATTTTGTAAGGCGGGTCACAAATTGGCCATCAGAATAGATCAGGTCACGCATGACTAGATTTGCCAGCTGTCCAGGAGGTGACCTCCATCTTTCTGCCTCGAGACTGTTTGCTGTGCCCCTGTAGCGCATCATAATCAATGAAGACTTGCAAGCTCTCAAAACAGGACTACTGTTTACTTGCACAATGAGCAAGAGTTTGTTGCAGCATTACATCACGCGTACAAAATGCTGCTGCAGTCTCTATGCACTTAACACATGCGCATTGCCAGTCTGCCCAGCAGATTATGTGCTGGTCTCAGCAATGCAGAAGACTGCACAGGTTTGCCTAGCATGTCAGCTAGCAGTTATTCCGCTGCTGATGTGAACTCTGCTCTCACAAATTGTGGCTGCATCAGCAGTACTTACCCAGCGTGAAACACTGACAGGGGTGCTCTCACTGCAGAAGCATCACTGTTTGGCTGCACATTGAAGGAGCCACTCAGAGGAGCTGTCTCTGCCACCATCTGCATCAAAATGATGATTGAAACAAGTTTGGCACTGCTTCTGTTTCAATTGTGAGCCCAAAATCTGAATGGACTTGGCAGCTAACACAATATGAACATGCACCGTGGCACACAGCTTCATGCAGAGAGCAACAGCATTGTCTTGCAGCATGCTGCTCTTGATGTGGTTGCATTCTGAATGCACTGGAACAAAGACACGCTCTGTGAAGCAGGCCTGGATGAAAGCACAGCGTGAAGACAGGTAGTACATCCAGACAATGCAGCTCTGGGCAGGGCTTGGGTGTGCACCATGGTTCAGTGAAGGTCTTCAAGACTCAGTCATGCAAAGGGCTCTATTCAAGACTCATTCATGCGAAGGGCTCTGTAATTGATGTGAAGGGCTCCATGAACCATACGAAGGGCTGCACCAAGGAATGCAGTTCCGAGCACCATTTTGCGGTGATGTACCTGGAATTTGGCAGGGTGTGCATCCTTGATAACTCCAGTGAAGCGGTCCAGCACCCAAGGGGGGATGCTGCCCTTCATCTCCAGCCTGTGCTGGACGGCCTTGCCTTTCACACTGTCACTTGCCCCCAGCACCTGCATTGTATGCAGCCACCAAGCTGTGCATGCTAAGCATTCGGCTGTGTAGCTGTTATCAGAAACCCACTGCATGCCTCTCATATTATAAACCCTTTGACGGGTAACCTGTACCTGATGCGCAGCTGCTGGCAGAGATATGGGGGTGTTGGAGCGGGTTAGGTGGGGGTGGGGTGGGGAGAGGCAGCAGAGGCAACAAAACAGTTTAATGTCAACTGTCTTCCCTGTATTCCTGCCAGCTCTCATGCCACATATATGCCTGTATGATTGACCCTGCCGATCCACTCCAAAATTGACCCTGCCGATCCACTCCAAAATTGCAATGGACAACAGCTGCACCCAGCTTGACTATTGTGGTGTTTTCCTCTCATTGATGTATGTGTGTCTTCACCCAGCAGTCAAGGCAGAAGCTGACCTTGGGGTGCAGTTGCTTCAGACAGGCACTGGGGAAGGGAACAGGGGCCATAAGCAGTGGCACGTCACAGTCCTCTCCACAGAACCTGCGGCTCTCATTGAAGAGGTACTCAAAGAGGCCTTGCACCTCCACAGGGCCCTCAAAGTACAGCAGGCTCTCCCTTGTGTTGTCCTGCTCGCGCCCACTTGTGCCTCCTTTCTGCATTCACCCAGGCATTGCACACAGTGTGATGCAGGTTTATGTGGAGTTCGAGGACTCTGAGCAAGCCTGACAGCCGGGTGTCTTGCTTGTGGTGTTCATGCTTACACTCAAATACCAAGAGTCTGTGCACTCATGATAGCAGGCTTTTGGTAGTATTTTGCATGCTGACACTGAGTTGCTGCATGTTTCTACCAGCAGCAGCAGTTGTGTACAGCCCTGGGCATTGACAGCAGCCCATGGCTGTGAAATGGGCTTTGACCTGCTTCCAACAGCTTGCACGCAATCTGTCAGGCTGATAGCCACAGCCTATCTATCAGGTCCTGCCTCCCCCTGAAGAGTCCCAAGCTCAGACTCACATTCAACTGTACGTACAGAGTGCAAGGTGATCATGCCATGGCGTGGTCTTCAGGCATGCTACGATCGACAAACAATGCTGTATGCAGAGTGCATGCCGGCCATGTAGTCTGCAGACTGGTGGCATCATTGTGCCAGCTCAGACTGACAAGCCATGCTGCATGCAGAGTGTCTGGTGACCACACCGTCTGGAGACTGGCAAGGTCATCAGGCAGGGTGAGGTCACCCTGGGGTTTCTTGGGGGGAGGGGCCAGAGGCAGGGTGAAGGTCAGCTGATACTGCTGCTGCATGGCCGTCCTCAGTCCCAAAGTGGACCTGCATAATGGGCAAGCTGTGATTTTGGCACCATGTGCTGTTGACTCTATTATACATTCAACACCTGTCTTCCCTAAGGGTCAGGTGGGTACATGTCTGAGTAGCTCCCTGTATTGTATTTCACTACACCTTGATGTGGAGCCAGTGGTGACTCATCAGACACTCTGGCTTGAAAGCACAGGTGTGTGTGGTGTGCGACAAAACCAAACTGGTGGGAGTTCTGATTGCAACAAGCCTAATGTCCCATTGTTGTAGGACAGCCTGCTTTGTCTACTCATCTGAAAGAGTCATTTGTTTGCGTTGTCTTCTTCATGTGTTCCAGCCAAGTCCTACCTTGCTAGGTGTGCATAGAAGGGCATGTCATTTCACTCGGCACCCACAGGGATGAGTAAGAAACAGCTGTGAATTTTGTGCTGAAGATTGGTACAACATCAAGAGCATTAGCAGAGGAGCTATACAGTCACTGTATCACAGTGGCAAAGCGTGAGCTGACCTGGTGATGATGGCATGGAGACAAGGACGGCCTGCAATGCCAGCAGCACCAAAGAACACCATGTTCTGCTTCTGCTGGTGTGCTCCCTGCAGCCACAGTCGCCCGCATCATAACTCTATATGACAAAACCAAGGTACATACATAGAGAACTTTTTTTTTTTGATTATTTATTTATATATATAAGATAGTCAACAACAACAACAACAAAAATGTCACCAGGTGGAGCAACTCCGCTGCTTGAACTTCAACTCTGTCTTTGAGCCCAGTGGACAGTCAGGCACTCCACATGAAGACAACAGCATAAAGGGGGCGAGTCAGGGGGCGTGTGGTCACCAGGGGTGTTGCAAGGTAGAAGGCATCACACTGGCGGTGGCGCAGTGCATGGTACAGCCCTCTGAAAGCATCCTTCCAGGCCGCCTCACGCTGCTCAAGCACATCTGCATTTGCCTTGCCTGAGCGCAGGGCTGCCAGTGTTGCAGGAGGGTAGCAGGTCTCAGGATGCTGCCAGCTCATGGTTGCTGACTCATACCTCTCCTGCAAACAGCGATGCGTCACTTGTAGTAAGGAAAGTATGATGTAGCAGGTCATAAGATGTTGGCTTGATGCTTGAAAGTGGGGGAAGTGAACGAGCCCTAGCTTGACAGGTTGCTAGGCATTGGGATTTATGATAGCATGTACTTCTGCACATTGTTCTTGTACTCATTGTCTTGAGGCACAGGTTGGAACAGCATGCAGTAAGGTATATGCAGCAAGATACTGATATGTTGTCCTTGCAAAGTATGCTTGGCAGGCCAGCAAGTGACAGATGCAAGCAGGCAGGCTACATGCTCAAAGATGTTTAATGTGCTGTTGATCCATGTCCATTGCACAGCAATGTAATGCTACACGCCTAGGGGTGAAGTAAGAGGCCAAACCTGCAAAGACCTCATGTCATCTGCTTCACAAGACGCAAATGCCCTGACTGCAGTGCTTGCTGCACAGACAAGCAGCTTTCAGTATATAGGGCTCACATGCTTCTGTGTATAAAGGGAGAGGCAGCTGAAATTGTAGAGATGGTGCAAACTGCTGCATGATGTGATTGAATTATGACTTGGTATGCAAAACCAGCATGCACACAGAGGTGCAAAGGTCCTTTGCACTTCATTACAAATTACACAGGGCACACCCAGCCTTTTGCACCACCTTTTGGGGGATGGACTGCTCATTACAAATGTGAGTTGCCTTCCGACCTCCATTCCCTGACATGGGCAGCATGCCCTAAATGCACCATCAATGCAGCCATATACCCGACACAGTTGGCAAATCAGTTGCATCCTGAGCACTAACTGCTGTCAGTCATTTCTTGTCTCTGGACCCAAATCTTGTTGATGATGTAGCACACAGCACAGCGATCACACCAGTGGCAATGATGCTAATCACAATGATGAGAATATACCTGTACCAGCACTGATGCACGCGGCTTCTTCAGCCAATGCAAAGGGCTCAGGACTGGAGAACCTGACTGCTGTTTTGATGCTCCAGTCAAGTGGGGGCTCAGAAGAGGAGGGAAGGGTAGCAGGCTGCTGGTCAGCTGCCTTTTGCTGCTCTTGAAGTGCTGCTGCTGCAGCCTTGTTGAAGTGGTCTGAGGCATCCTCTGCATGTAGGCTGAAGCCGCTGCTGAACAGCTGTTCTAACTACAGACACAGGTAAGATATGGGTGAAGGCCGACACAGCTTGAGCAGCCACAGTGACAAGGTGCAAGGTGCAGAGGGACATGGCCAAGCTGTGAACGTGTGGTTGAAGGTTGCAGACAGGTCGTGCTCTGGCAAAGACACAGCAGGGGCAGCCAAAGATTGGTTCTCGGGTGCACTTCTGCGAGTTTGACTGCGAGATTTGCATGTGGGTGTCAGTCAGAAGGGCAAGGCAAGCGCACTCAAGGCAGCGCAGCACTACGTTCAACTCAATCGTGAGATGAGTTACCTACAGGGTGACATTGTGTGCATTAAATGAATGCGAACAAAGTAGAAGAAGACGCCAACTGGGAAATGGTATTACCCTGCTGGAAGAATCTATCTGCGGCTCCTGCTGAAATGCATTGGCGGATCTGGAGGTGATATCAGCAAATGTGCGCACTCCAGATGACTGAGCCTCTGGCCTACAATGACAGTCATGTGCAGGGGAGGTCAGCATGACTCTGGCATGATACAATTTCTAGTGTCACTAATGTCAGGCTGGAATTTACCTTGCATTGGAAGCAAGTGGCTGTTCCTGCCTGATGATGTTTCCAATACCAGCAAAGCTTGTTGCACCCCTGCAGGGGCAGAGCACGGGAACTCTCAGTGGCTTTTCTGCCACATAGGCAGATGTGTTGATTGATGCATTGTGATGGCTTGACACTTACAGCTTAATGCTAGGTGGCACGGCAGGCTGCTGTGCTGTTGCAGCGTCTGACAGCAGCTTGCCATGGTTCTGACGCTTCGTGGCTACATTCTCCTTCATGCATTGTGTCTGCACCACGTATACTCTGTCAACAATGAGCGACAACTAGAATACCGATCAAAGCAGACTAGACTTGCACGTCACCCCTAAGTTGGCTTCAGCTTTCCTTTTGCCTGCTCGCACGCCTATGTCTTTCTGGCAAGGGTAATGAGCTGGTATTGGGATGACATTCTCTTTGTTTGCAGGTATCCTGTTCATGAGGATGCTCTGCGGCTGACGTATGACTTGACAGTGCTGTGCTCCTGACCTAAGCGACTTGTGCTTCCAAGCCCTTGTATCAGGTCGTAGTCTTCAGCTGCACGGCCTGCTCTTTCACCCCGTTCCTCCTTCGCCGGCCTGGCCGGGACGTCCAATGTGCAAAGCCTGGTGCAAAGCTGTCTCTGCCGAGGTTCAAAGCACAGCGTTGTCAAAAACCAAATTGACCTGTGTTGTTGACCAGGTTGTTGACTCACACGCAGCTGCATTTCGCGGATCCATCTCGTGCATATGTGCTTCTGCTCAACTTTCTTGAATGCTGTGCAAGCTACTTTGGTCATTCATGTCACGCCGAGCGCAGGTCGAAAGTCTTCGAAGCGGCTTCTGTTATGCAATCCTGCTTTTGAACTCGTTGTGTCGCTGCGTCGATTTGCCTATGTGAGCGAGCGTTAGACGTCTCATCATGACGATGGCTCAGGTGCGACATGTTTCTCCATCTGTTTCCTGACGTATCTGTGATGGAGCTTGCACTAAACGCTATTGCACAGCGCAGCCAGCTTGGGTGTCAGCAGCAGCTCTGCAGGGCACTCTGGCAGCATCTGCTCAGAATGTGGCAGCCTGCACTTGCAGCAGCAATCATGAGAAGCGGCTTGCCCTGGCAACAGCTGTGGCTAAGCAACACATAGCTTTAGGGCTTGCGCCACAACACACTAGAGCTCTGAGAATCTTACCATCTCATGGAGTGCAGCTGCAGGTACAGGGCTGGCAGTACACCTCCTGCACGTCCTTGCTGTGTTTTCTCCCATAGCCTGCACTACATACTGACATGTCAGAGCTGTTATCATGAAGCAAAGCTGTGCTTTGCAAGTGCACCTGTAAGATGTGCCTTGCACTGGCTTGAGCAAGAAGTTTACAATACAGTATTGCAGGAGCCTCACGCTGCTGTGGGCAAGCAGACACAGCAGATGGCACAGCTGCTGGAGCAGCAGTCACTGCAGATTCAAGCCCAGCAGGTACTTCCAAACAGCTGTTACATTTCTGGGTCATAAAACATGATGCAAACACAGCACATGGCTGCACCCAGCAGAAACATGATGGAAGCACCATACCCAATTGTTGAGCTCTAGCTAAGCCTTGTCAGGCAGGATATGCAACTTCAGCTGTTTGGATTGCTGTTCGGACTGCAGTCACAGTCTATCATGGAGATGATGTTGCCACATGCTTGGTGTGCAGGATGCTTTGCACAAGCTGTTGCAGAAGCGAGACTCCACTGTCAGCAGCAGCGCAAAAGGTGCAAAGCACTCGGCTCAAGCAGTCAACCCTTCTGCTGTCAATGCCTCTGCAGCTGCAGCAGTTGCTACAGCAGACTATCAGGCTGTCAACGCTCAGCCAGCTGTCGCTGCTGCCCCACATGTCCATCAATATGCAGGCAAGGTCATGGCCACAGCTGCGACTCCAGCTGAGCGTGTTGTGGACACACTGCAACCATTGTCCGCTGACAAATCTGGTCGCAGCCAGACAGCAGTTGCATCTGAGCAGCAAGGCTCCATACCCTCTCTCAGTACCCATGAAAGCAGTCAGGGCCCAGCAGCAGTATCTGTTGACAGGCAGGCTGTCAATCTCACTGCGCAGCCAGAGCTGTACAATGCGTTGTATGCAGCTGTCACTGCCATTGTCCAGCAAGCTGGCTTTTCACAAAGTCAGCCAACACAGCATAGCCTCAACAGCAACAGTCCTCAGGTTGAGCTTGTGCTGCAGCATCAGCAGCAGCAGCAGCAGCATCAAAGTGTATCCCAGGGAATGGTTCTGGACTCTTGCAGTGATGGTCATCAGGAGGATCAATCTACAGCAGGCAGATCAGATGTTGTAAATGGCCCTCAAGGTATTCATTTGGAGGGTCCAATGGGCAGCTCAGTAGAAGGAACAGAAGGCAAGGCCACAGAGGGCAGGAAAGGCAGTGACAATGAGCAGCTACAGGCCTGGCAGAGTCAGATCCAGCAAGCCATGGAGGTGCTGCAAGCAACACTGCACACACCTGCTAAGGCTAGTCTGCAGTCTGCTCCAGCTCTTGGCATGGTAGCGCCAAGTGCAGCTGCTGCAGTAGCTGATGTTGTCAACCCTGATGCCCAACTCAGCACAGGTGGGCAAGCCAGTAGCCCTGTTACTTCGCAGCCTGCTCAGCATGCACAGCATGGTAATGTTGCAACCAGGCAGGATGACCAAAGCATTGACGAGGAGGCTAGCTGGCCGCAAGTCTGGCCACATGCATCTCGTGATGCTCAAGCAGGGACCAGCCACAGTCAACATCTTGGCACCATGCCTGGATCCCATACCCAGGCACCAGATGCCCAGCATGCCCAGCACAGAGGTGCACACGGTGGGCGCTCTTCCTTACAGGCTGCCCATGTCAATAGGCATGGTCACAGCTCAGATGCTGCCCAGCAGAGGCAGCAGGACATGCAAGATGACAGCAGTAGCATGGGGGAACCCAAGCAGAGAGATCAGTGGTATGAGTGCGGCCATGCCAGGTGGCAAAGCCCTGCTGAGTCACCATGCCATCATCAGCTGCCAGAGAAGAAGAGGCAGGGTGGCGTTCAGCGGCGGCTGTACAAGCATGGTCCAGTGATCCCCAGCAAGGTCTCAGGGGTGAAGGGGGGGTCAGTCAGGCGGCGACAGCGACCTGACTGGGATGATCAACTGCTGTCTGGCAATCCCAAAGAACAGGGTGGGCTTGAGGGGGCTATGGGCGGTTTCAGCCCCCGCCCCTCTGCCAAGGAGCTCTTGCAAGAAGCCCTGGCTCGCATTCACCATGCTTCCAGTCCAAGGCCGCAGCATGCAAAGCGGCAACGAAGAGGCTTGGCGCCACAGCAGCTTGCTGCGGCCAGGCAGCTGCCAGCCACAGCTGGGGACAGGCTGCAGCATGCTGCTGATGGTCAGGCACCCCCAGAATCTGGCTACAGCTGCAACCCACATGCTATGACAGGGTTGCAAAGGGCTGGAGCTTCAGAGACTGGCAGGCAACAGAGGAAAGTGCCCTTTTTGGCAGCCAGCAAGCCATCCTTGATGAAGCAGCATGCCTTTGGTGGGAAGCCGACCTGGGTGGACAACAACAGCTTATCTATGCAGGGCCCTCAGCACGATGCACCATCTGCACAGCCAGGTGAGACACACTGCGTCATACTGTGCTCGCGCAGGTTGAGCCAGGTTGAGTCCTTGTCAGGGTGTCAATTGCTGCAACCCTGTCAACTTACTGTGTGAACAAATTTGTGTTGAAAGGCCTGACAGAACTAGTGCTGGCGCTTCTGGCCACCATACAAGACAGCACTGTATGAGCATGTCTCTGCATCATCACCTTCTCTTGCAGCGGCATGACACAGCCTTCTCTCAAAAGATTCCATGGTATCTTGACCTAGCATGTTCCCTCCTGTACTTCACTCTTGTACTAGCTTGTTCATTCTTGTAATGATGGCTCTGCCGATGCGCCTGCCAATGTCATCTTGGCTGTAAACACTGAACGCAATGCTAGACGTGTGCAGCACCCCACACAATCCATCCTTGAGGCCAAATATCAAGTGCAACATTGATCGCTTTGCAACGTTGTCTGTCACTTCAGGTGTAAATTGCCAAGATGCCATCTCATCTGTAACATCAAGATTCGTCAGGCTCGGGGTTGCCAAGATAGCAATGATTCAGTCTGGCTTTACCGGCATTTTTTTGTAGATTGTGGCTCGTTGCTTCAGTTTGCATGCTGTGCTGTGCAGAGCAGGACAGCAGCCAGGCAGGAGCTGCCGCCGCTGCCCCAGACTTTGAAGACCCACATAAAGCCAAAGCATGGCAGAAGCTGACACACCTGCAGCAGCGCATGCTGGGTCTCATCTCTGCTGTAGAAGGCCAACTCAGGCTCTCGCACTCGCCAGACTCAGCGCTGGACCCTCAGGCCTCAGACTGTCAGCCCACAGCTGCAGCCTCTGGTGGTCTGTCACATGACAGTCAGCATGCACTGACCACTGCCAACCAGCTTGGGATTGCTGGTGATGAGCAGATACCAATCGATGACCTGCAGCAACAGCAGCAAGCGAAAGGAACAGATGGGGTTAACGGTGCTCAGGATTGCTCCTCTAGACCAGGGGAGTCAGAGGATAGCCAGGCAGCTGCTGCAGCAGTTGCTTCTGCAGCTGCCGGGTCTGATGCGCAGGCAGGTGGGGTTGCAGATCCTGAGGAAGCTGCTGGCATGCTGGCCATGACAGGGCAAGAACGTGAGCAGGTAGGCTGCTGTCTGCTTACCAGCACTGCTGTCTGCATTGAGGGTAATCATTTGTTGAGAGACAGTGAATTACATTGTGTCTTCCCAGAATACAAAATACTACATGATAATTTTTCTGTTATGCAATTGTTATCTCCATGCTTGATTGATATTGGTCATAAGGGCGCAATGGGATCAAGCTGAAGCAATGCTGGCAAGTAATTGTTCATGATCAGGTGCTGCCTTTTGCCTGGACAAAAAAGTCTGCCTTTAACTTTGCCTTATCTGTTTGCCACGTCTTGTATGAGCTGCGCACTGTGCGCTCCTCAAGCATCATCATGGAAATCATTGATTTGCTCTTTTCTTTGAATTGTACAGAAAGAGAGAAACAAAAAACTATGTGGTCATGGTCATGCTGCAGGGAAGTCCTGTTACTGCACTTGTGACAGCAGCCTCAGGGGATACGCAATTGCTGGCCACTGCATCACAAGTCAGGCCGCCAGCTGCTTCCAGCTGTGGCCTATCTGACTCTGATGTGCACAGAATCTTGGCTCATCGATGGGGCTACATCAAACAGCAAAGGGCCTTTGACAGGGCGTGTGTGGGCAATGAGCATGCTGCCTTTGACCCCACCCAGGTGTTGCCTAGCACGACCCCCCTTTGCAAATGCAGCCTGTCTCAGAAACTTAAACTGCGCTGTAAAGTTGAAGATGAAGTCTCTGCCGGCAAGGCATATGCAGGCAGTCATGGCATGCAATTGATGCCATCTTACTATGCAAGTGTACGCAGTCATGGCGTGCATAACAGCGTCACATGTCAGATGGGTTTATGCACTTGCACCTGCCTGTCCCTTCATCTATACAAAATCATGTTTTCAATCCATCAATGGATCAATCAGTCTACATTTTGTGTCTTTGAGACTCATCAGGGGAGCCAACAGGCAGTAGCTACAGCCTTCCCTTGAGTGCAGGTGTCAAAATTCTGAGTTTGAATGAAACAAGTCATTTGATGCTGTCCTGTTATCTGTTGTGTGCCATGTGCGTTGGACTGATCTTGGCACGTGTCACTACCTGTTATGTGAATGCCAGCTGAATGTGATGTGAGGTGTATGCAGGTAGTGGAGAGCATTGCCGATATGTTGTTGGATGATGTCCTGCGGCAGAGCGCCGCAGGTGAGACATGCACGGCATGCTTAAGCTTGTTGATTTTGCAGTGCCTTCTGCTGTGTTGACAAAGCTGTCACCAGGATAACACCGTCCTCATGCGTGTAGTTTTATTTCCTCTGCCTGACAGTGCACTGGCAATGATGATTTATGTGCAGCCGCAAGACCTGCAATACCGTGTTATGTTGCTTGCAGCTACTTCCTTGACAACCAGAGCTGTGTGTTCTGCAGTATTGGGGGCTGCTTGCGATAGCTTGGCAGAGGACATGTTTGAAAGTGAGTTTGTTGTTGGGTCAGAAAAGTCTAGAACCTTCCAACTTGCTGGCGGACTCAGTCTCTAGGATGCATGTGTCGCCTTTGATCTTGACAGTTGTGAGTAATGCTGAGGAAACCTCACAGGAGATAGGTTGCAATAGATGCCGCAGAAGCATGGCAGGATACAGGTGTTTACACGTCGAAAAACAAGCATGTTATGGTCAAACGCTAAAACTGGTAGCTGTGCTGAACTTGTGGCCATGAGACCAACTTTTCCATCTTATTGCAATTGTACTAAACTGAAAATTTCAAACCCAATATTGATAGGCACCTGCTGCAAACACAGTCTGACATGCAAATGTAGGCTTGCAGTTTCATATTGAGTCAAACTGTGATCCTACCACGAAATAGCCAACGCCAATCTTTTGATTCCTCTCACACTCCACAAGGGATCACAAGGGTGCAGCTCAGAGTCAACTCAATGCGTTGTCAACCAAGTACTGACGGATCATCCATCGGCAGAGAAAACAGTGGGCCAATGCAGCACATGAAGTTGGCCGCCAATACAAAAGAAATGTTAGACAGTCACACTGGGTTATACTGATTCTGAAGGAGCAAGACTATGGCGAGCAGTCAAAAGAATCAGCTGCCTCTTGATCTTGCAGGGTAAATACAGACAGCATCCGGCGCAGTTTCTTGACCTGCAAGTATCATAGAACATTTATTGCAATCATCAACACAGGCGCGCCAGAAAGTGACATGCAGCAATGAGCAGATCTGTAGCATTGAGTTCTGTTACATGTGCATGTCAAAGGTGCAACTGGCAGCTGAGCTTGCAAACTTGCAAACATCAATTTTCCTTTCTGCAAAAGTGATCTTCTCACCTTCTCTGGCTCATCAGACTTTGACAATGCTGCATTTGCCGATGTCACAAAGAAGTCGGACACATGCTGCAAGCACACACACAGCTTCAGTACTCTTAGACTCATGTTATGTGCTCACTCACCAGCAGCATGCGGCAGTAAGCAAGAGCCGATGCCCCCTGGGGTAGGGCCTTAGCCTTGGCAGGAATGTAATCTATGCTGGCAACCATCGAGGTATGCCATGTACAACATGCCATTCACCATCAAATGCTGCCGTATGCAGCAAGCAAAGCCAGCCTGTTTGCTGCCCCGGCTGTCAGCATTGAGTGCTGGCAAATTGCCTTGAAAACAATGCAAGAAGCAGCAGATCCTGAAACGCAAGAGGGGACTGTAGTTGTCACACACCTTCAGACTGGCATCAATCAGCTTGACACGAGGCATGATGTTTTCCATGCTGTTGTTGATATCGCTGTCTCTACCAGCCTCTGTTGCTGTCAAGACCTCGTGGAGATGCTGCAGAACACAACATCAGCCATTTCAGTTGCAACAGATTCACATACAGCCAGCTATGGTCAAGCACTGCCAGGGGCATGATTTGCACATGTCCAAGCGGCGCAGATGAACTCACCCCGGCAGCTGCATTCCACAGCTCCCTGGCCACTCGTCTGAACACTCTGACGTCAAGCAGCCCGGCCATCTGTGCCAGCTGCGCTTGATACATATTTGTCAGCGGCTGTAGGCGCAGTACAGTCTGTTCGCTGCCACAGTAGGCCGCGGCTGTCCGGCTGCCGTACTGGCAGTTGGCGTCCAACGACAGCTGCTCATCCAATGCTTGCCGCAGAGACTGCGTCAGCTTGCCATTGATGCGACGCACCAGCTTGTGCAGGACCAAGGCGTAAGAACGCTCTATGTCGACCTGCAGATTTTCAACGCAATGTGGCTATTGCTAGTGCAGATGTTGAAGCAGCGAGAGCACAGCTTGGGTCTGTGCATCACAAATGTCACAATTTATTTGCTGATGCAATGCAGCTGCTTAACAGAACGAGCTGTCATGGCTGCATTTGTCCAGCTGTTCACCAGATCATCACATCTTGTCAGAACTGATGAAATTTGCACACGCATACATCAACGGTGCAACAGATCACACTACCTGGCACATCTTGAACCTATCCCCCAACTGGCTTTTGTAGCCAGCATCAGTGCCCCACCAAGCAGCAGGCACGCAAGCCTTGAAGGCTGCTGTCAGCTCTCCTTGCTTGGTGCGCAGCTCCCTCATGTCGTTCAGATAGGCACACAGGCGAGCAGATGCCCCAGGGCCACCATCAGTTGGGCCCTGCCCCAGCTGCATGGACATCTGCCTGCTCTTGAGTGCTCGCAGGGGCTGAATGATCTTACTGGACTGTGAGTTTGGCAGTTCTGCCTGCAGCAAGCACACTTCGGGTGAAATTGACATGGTCCAGAACAGACAACAGCGTAGAATGACTTGTTTCAGTCAAGCTCAGCATTCTCACATACGCTCAAACCTGAGCAGCGTGAGCTCGACGCATAAGCTCTGATCACAGCAAAGGAACTGCATGCACCCACCACTTGCAGCCAGAGAAAGGATGCCATACTCACACTGTAACACAAATGCACTGCTGCAGCTGCAGTTTGTCTCAAAGATAGGCCAATATGGGTCTGTCACGATCAGCAAGGCGGTCACAATCTACTTGGCTGCTTGACAGCAACTAAGTGCCCAGCAGCAACTGTTTGTGGCATCAAAGGTAACAACAACAGCTTTTGCTATATACAACACCAAGCAGGGTGCCCAACTTGGCAACCCAGTTGACGCTTTTACCCGCTAGGAAAGACCATGCCATGCACTTTTGGCAGAGTCGGTACCAAGAGATGCTTCTGTGACTGTGCTGAGACAACAGATGTAAGAAAACACTGTGTGCCTGCTGGTTGGTAAGCAACAAGGCGTTTATGACATCCAGTCATGAACAAAACCCTGCATGATTTGCAGAAGCACGCACTGTTTGAATATGCTGCAGCGAGGTGAACTCCGTGCTGCTGCCTCTGGAGGCTCTCGTTATGATCGCTGAAAAGCGTAAACTTTTCTTTCCTTTTCTTTCTAGCCAGGTGAAGTACCTTGCAGAACTTTACCCGTCATGATCGCTGAACAGCGTTAATTTTTCTTTACTTTTCTTTCTGGCAAGGCGATGTACCTGGCAGAACTTCTCCAGCGTGGTGACATGTTGCAGAACCACCTTGGCCAGGGCTCGCTCCATGAGGTTGGCATACATGGGGTGGGCTGCCAGCACTGCCTTGTGGGCATCCACACTTGACCCAAAAGCCCTGTACAGCTCCACCAGAGACCAGCTGCACAAGCTCTGCAAGCATCAGGCACGGCTTCAGAGGAGGCAGATGGTGAAAGCAACATCAGTGAAATCAAGGGGAAAGGCATGCATCACGTCTCTGCTGATCTGCTGATGCAAACAAGCTGTTGAGAGTTGCAACAAGACAGGAGCAGAGAGTCAGCTGCTGTGCTAGCTGACTCTCTGCTCCGTCGGAACAAGCCTGTCTGAAGCAAGCTGACTCGCATTGTATGCACCTGATGCCTGGGCCTTTGTTAATCACACTTGATGATTGCATCATCATGCTCATCAGTTCATGCAGAGGCTGTACAGCACAATGTCAGAGGTCCCATATCCGAAGGGCAATTACAGACCTGTCCTGAGGAGTAGGGCTGCCACTGCTCCTGACCCAACAAGCGAGTGCTCCATTGCAGCAGGTTGCTGCGCACGCCTTTCACCCAGTCCTCCACCACAGGCAGCAGCATTGGCCCCCCACCTGCCCCAGCAAAGGCCTGACCACGACCTGCATATAATAATAGTAATACTAACAATAATAAGAATAATGAAAATAAGGATGATAATGATAGTGATAGTGATGATGATAATGATGATAATTAAAAATGACAACAATAACAACAACTTTAATAATCATGAGGATAATAACAGTAATTGAAACGCTTTCCAGCTCATGATGAGCTAGGTACCTGCATATGTTCAGCTCAAAGGTCATATGTATAGCGCCGCAACTGCGGACTTGTTTCAGAATGTGTTTTGTCTTTGTTGAAATGCGATTACTCGACGATCCTTCTGTGATCCATCTGTGTATTGCGAACCCAGAGACCATCTCGCAACGCTGCTTCAGGGGTGCACATTCTACCAGGCCAACAGCACAGACAAATATTTTGTTTGATCTGTACAGCTGTTGCTGTCACATGATCATGTGCAAGTCCTGACAGGACCTGAAAGTCTAGGAGGGAGAAAATGGCTTTAACACACACACACACTGGGCCATATTTAAGGCGAGTGTGCCACTTCACTGATCAGAATGGCGATTTGTGCTGCATGCTCAAGAAGTGTGTTAAAAGCAGTTGGCAAGTTGCAGCTTGGCTGATGGCGACTACAGCTATGGCAGCAGCAAATGCACGTACCAATCTTGCCCCCACACCACTGGATAGCCAGGTTGTCCAGCTGATGCACAGCCACCAGCAGCCGGAAGAAGGCCTCGTTAGGGGCCACCTTCTGAGGGCCAGCCAACACAGCCTCTATGTCTGGCCGGAGCAACACACAGTACACCCTGCACAAACACCCAACTTGCTGAGTGTCTCAGGAAACGGAACAGAACATTGCAAGCTCTGGGGAGCAAATCAGTACAGCCATTCACAAGCTCCTGGCATGAGGTGTCTGCATAATCAGACGCTTTCAGCTATGTAGTATTCTCGTGGCAATGGACAGGTCTGCTGAAGCCATGTAATACTGCCTCTTGTCACAACCACAGCAACCTCTTGCTCTTAAGCATTGGAAGCATGAACAGTAGGCCATGCCAGCCCAGTCACACAGTCAAGGCCATCTTTTCTTGGAGCCATTGCTGCTTTGCCAGCGGCTGTCCAAGTATAACAAGCCTCCTGATTGCTGCAACGCCCACCCTGCGCATGCTTACATGAACCTCAGTCATGAGACAGGCGCCACAGCCGTTGCTGTCATGCGTACCTGCAAGTGACGGCAGGCAGACAGATGGAGCGTGTGCCGAAAGCTTGCTGGTAGGAGTCCGAGTCATCCCCAACGTCCTGCACCAGCTGATGTGCCAATGCAGCCAGCACCTTCACTTCCTCACTCTGTTGCTGCGCAGCCTGACTCCCCTCTACTCTGGGACTCTCTGCATGAACCATGTACCATCTGTTCTATCAAGCTGCAAAACATGCAGGTTGTGTGGTCAGCACACCATCGACTGTCAGCTACTCAGATTGACGATGGATCTGCTGTGTTTGCGCTAGGCATGAACGCAGCGACGTGATTGACATGTAGAGATGTCGAGAATAGCTTGACCTAGGTGCGGCATTGCTCATCAGGGGACTGCCACTGTCTGGTCTTCTGACCTGGCGTTTGCATTGTTGTGATCAAGAGCAAGAAGGGCTGAGGTTCTGCCCTCACCCTCTGACCGGCTGTTGCGTCAGCAGCAGCCGATGTTGCTTCATTGCAAATGCATTCTTGAACTTTTGCCAACATGCATGCAATGCAATGTCATCAGCAAGCAAAGTAGGATTCTCTGACCTCGCAGACCTGATACTGTGCCAGCAGCAAAATACTCTACTCAGTTGCTAGTACATCTACACATGAGATGGACCATGTTGCTCTCCATATTCATACGCTGTTTTCTGTAACTGTCATTGCCATTGTCATCCAGTGTTGTGTGAGGGTACCTAGTATGGGTGGCTGTAGGTCTGACTTGAGCGTCCTATACCGCCTGTTGGCTGCATTGCGCATGTGCTCCTCAAACAGCGCAGACACATCCCCTCCATTGGGCATGGCACACTTGCTCAGCAGGCTCAGCAGCTTCACTGCTTGCAGCAGCAGTGCAGCTTTGTCACCAGCTGCCTTGTCCTGTGTCCTGTAGCTGTGCAGAGCGGTCTCTGCAACACGCATGGAGCGGTCTACCAGCAGATGCAGAGCATCTTCTGAACCTGCAGGTCAAGATACCATTCTTGGTGGGTCACATTGCTTGCATTGCTGACTGCTTCCATGTCTACACAGACTTGCAAACTTGCTTGCATTGCTAACAGCTTTCATGTCTAGTTTGTATCTATGCAGGACAATCTCTGTGACATGCATGGGCTTGTCTACCACCAGATGCAAGGTGGTACACAGGCCTGAGCTTACAGATGGTTGCACTGCTGCTGCAGTTTGGATATGGTAGTGTCTGGCTGGTCATGCATTGCACTTTTCCACGCATGCAATATGACAGCAGACAGCCTGAAGACCACCACATTCGAGCAAGCCATTCTTGCAGGACAGTTGAATTTTGCACCATGTATTAAGTGACTGCAGGCAGGCAGTACTCAAGAACATGATGCACATTGTCATTCATGCAAGCACAGGCAGACAGACACACAGACAGAGTAGAAGACAGGTTGAAGATCAGAGGATTTACTGGAGTGGAGTTTGCTGTGGTGCAGGTGCTGCATGATGGGTGTGAGCTCCCATGCCAGCAGCCGCAGCCATGACTCCTCACATGTGATCTGGCGTGACACTTTTGCCTGCACATGCACACCTTGCCTTTGGGACTTGCAGCTGAAGTGCCCTTCTGTGTATGAGCAATGCAGCCTGGTCAAAAAGCTGTCATGTAAGAGTCGTAGTCAGTGTGTAGCAATGCTGACAGTAAGGCTGAGACCTGCAGGCTGACGCAGTCTGACAGGCAAAGCAAGGATGGCCCAGGATGCCATAATTGGCAATGGAAGCCTTTGATCATGATAACAGTAACAACAATTGTACACTTTCCAGTTTGTGATGTGCTAGGTACAGGCAGGACAAGTCTTGTCTGTATGCAAGATCTTGTCAGCATATGTTGGGTATCGTATGCCTATGTTTGTAATGCCTGATGTGGACAAGAGCACGATGCTCACCATGTACAGCAGCCGTGCATTCAGATGTGTGACGCAACATCTGTCAGAGAAGGTGCGCAGCAGCCAGATCCAGTGCTGCACCTCGTCTCCTGCATGACATATGTCCTGGTGTGAAATGCCGCACAAACATCAGCTGCAACACAACCAGTCAGGTTATGCCACAAGTGCTGCATGACACTGAGCACTGCAACACAGATGTTTGCTGACAAGCAAACATGAATTGCATTGCGCTGCATTGTACCCACACGGTGCCAACCACAAGAAGACCATACTTGGTGAAGCTATCAGCAGTACCTTTTGTGGGCGCAGCAGAGAGCAAGGAGTCAAAGGCCCTGCCCAACTCCACAGCACTGCCTGCTGACAGCTGCCGGTGGTGCATACTCCCTGTGGAATGACCCCTGCGGTGCATTGGGACCCCTGCAGGCGCCTGGGGAGCCCCTAAACCAAACACGTTGTCGGAGTTTGATAATACACAACTTTATAAGATTTGCACAATGTGCCAACAAGACATGATTCCCCGTGCTGCCAGGCTCTGACACATGGTCCTTTGTCTGGTCAAACTGCAAAGCTATACAGAACACTGCGGCTGAAGCTACAGCATGCACTGCATTGTGTTTTGTTCCCAGCTCATGAGAAGGTAGTGCTGTACTGTGCATGTGTGTCACTTGATTAGTGTCTTGCACAGTTGCCTTGGTCCAGGGTCAAGGTTGAGCACACATGAGTGATATACTGATGCATGATAGTGTGTGTCACCGTGCAGACTGTGCAAGTAGCAATATCACAGCAGTGTGCTGACCTCCATGATTCTGAGCAGTTGGTGGGTGCACTTCCTGCGCTAGCCCATTGCTGCCCTGCTCAAACAGCTGATTGGTCTTCATGATGTTGCTCAGCTGCATGCTACTCTGAGTGTTACTGACCATCCGGCCAACGTGAATCTTTGGGCTGCCATCTGTGCTGTCAGCATCAGTCACCCTGGCCAGGGCAGGGCCTGGGGCAGCTGCCTTGCTTGGGGTGGCTGAGCTGTCCTCTGGGACACTCTGCACAGAGTATACATGTGTTGTATATAAGCGTTGTGGTCAGGAATGTTTGCCTTGTCTGAGAGGTGCAGGTATGGATTCTCAGGGCTGCCTGTTGCTCTATGCAGCATATTGTTCATGCTCAAATAAAGCTGTCATACTGTAGGTTGTTTATGTGCAATTGGCTCATGCACTATCCAGTGAGGAAATGTCCGGGCCAGTACAATTGTGAACATGCGCATGTCTTCAGCCAACAATACACCTGCTTTCAATACAAGCTCCTTGATGGTATGTCGTTCATGCTGTATGACCACCATTGCTGGTGATCAAAGCCAAGATGACATGGTGATGAGGGCAGCACCTGCAGAGCTGTGTAGGAGGGTGTTGACTTCCTAGTCTTCTTGCTACTGAACTTGTTGCGCCACCATCGAGCCACGCCTCCTGTCTTGGTTGCTGTCTGTGGCTCCACAGCTGCAGGCATGCAAGCAGGTGCATGTCTCAATGGCAAATCCATGACAGAGTACATCAGCTGCTTGTCATATAAAGCAATGTCCAGCACATTCTCACTGCTTGTCAAGCAGCCAGAATCTGGCATCCCAGGCTGATTTGTGGCACATGATGTATGACTCTTACAAGAGTGCTGTGCAGTGACTGATGCCAACTTGTAAGCACAGGTTGGGCCAAGACGTATAATGAGTTCAAGCCAGTTGCTATACACACATTTCATGACAATGACTCACCTGGCTCATGATAAGTTAGCCGCTTTGCTTCTGGAGAGCCCTCTGGCGTTGGAAGTGTGACATTTGTTGCAGACGCTTCACCAGGAAAGGCAAAGCCTTGCGCAAAGCCTTCAGTTGGTAGCTTGGCTTGATCATCTGTGCATACACACAACAAATGTTGAGTTATGCAAATCAAGCCTGTTGTTGCTTTGCGAGCAGGGACATCTTGTGACTGTCAAGCTTCAGGACAAGGGGCGTTACAGCACCTGAGCTGTACTGCAGTTGCTGCTACCTACCTCTCAAGTTGAGAGCCGCCTTCAGTACCTTGTACCTGCAGACACAAGCGCCAACTCAGGATGGGATAGACAATATGGGTTCATGTCTCAGCATATACACTGTAGCTCTTGTCCAAGCTGGAAACAGTTGCTTTGGCTGACATGTCTGTGTGGAGATCAAGCAATTGCACATCTGGCGCTTTTACCTTTCTGCCCGAAAGTGGCACGCATGTCTCAAGAAGGGACCCTTTGCCTTGTAAGCCTCATCAATGCAATGGAAAGCAGCCTCAAATGCAAATTGACGCTGCAGCAGACACGGTTGCTGCTGTCTACGCTTTGCAGTGAAGCCTGATGAGCCAGGGCAGCAGGAATGTCAATGCTTGTAAGCACTACATAAAGACTACGGGCAAGCTGTGCAGCTGATAGATGGAGTCAGAGGTGCACACAGCCGAAGTGGCGCGGTCAAAGCCAGAACGGCATGGCAACACCGCCAAAGGCCGTTTATTGCTAGGGTTGTTGACTAGCGTATGGCTGCTGCGTCCAGGTCTTACAACGTACCTCTGCAATGCCTACTTTGGACAGTTTGCGTGTGCGAGGGCTGAAGGTGTCCAGCAGTCTACTAAGAGCCGGGGACGAGTCTTCGGTAGGGACTTCTACAGTGGGTGCTTTGAAACGCGGTGTGCTTGCGGCCATGAAAGGATGAGCAAGCTACTAATAGTCTCTCAGCAAATGGGAGCGGCTGTGACAGGCAGAAAGTGCGACGCACAAGCATGCGCTGCTATTCACACTTCCGTAGCTTGAAATGCGTTGACTACTTGATTTGACCGCCATGGCAGCATGTGGCCATCGACACCTGGCATTCCCCATCCGGTGTTGCATTGCATTGCCAGCATGGCATGTCTTGATTGCATTTCACCCGCACCTGACAGAATCAGCGGGATGCGTTCAACCCCCCCGAAAAGATGTTGCCTGAGCAGTCGCAACAGTTGCTGCCAGGTGTTATTGTCGTTATTGATGCTGCCTCAGATCTGAGCAGAGCGGACATGTTATCGGTCTCTGTGTTATGGGCCTCTCAATGAGATTTCGCATGTTGCGACTGATTTGATCCGGGGCCTTTTCATGCATCGTTTGCATGACAGTCTGGCAGGTGCATGCTGCATTTGCATGACAGTAAGTTAGGTATTACGTGGTGCAGGTGGAAGTTAGCAGCGAAGAGAAGCACATGCGAAGTGCAGCATCGAACTCAACCCTGCTGTATACATCGCGCAGAGTACGAGGACCCGTACACACGAGAAACTTGTGCTTGGGGGTCTGACCTGGCTTTGCACAATGGACAGCACAAAATACAACCTTCGCAATCCCGCGGTGAAGCGGATTATGCAGGTGAGGCCGAGCTGAACTGCTCTGACGGGGCAGTCTGTGACCTGTCATGACTATGTTGCTTACATGTTGCAGGAGATGCGAGAAATTCAGCGCGAGACCAGTGGCGAGATAATGGCTGAAGCGCTGGAGGTGCTTTGAGCTCAAATGCTGGTTCTCGCTGGCTGGGGCAACCAGCTGTCTCGACTCACTCATGCTCTATGGACATGCAGGATAACATCTTTGAGTGGCACTTTGCCATTCGTGGTCCACCAGACTCTGAGTTTGAGGTACAGCACACCTGCAGCTGGTGTGTCATATATGCATATGCAACCTGCTGTGGCAGATGCGTGTGCAACCTGCAGCATGGCAGCCAATTGAGCCTTTTGCTTTATGGTTGCAGGGTGGAATCTATCATGGGCGCATCATTTTGCCACCAGAGTATCCATTCAAGCCACCGTCATTCATCATGGTTTCGCCCAGTGGCAGGTTTGAGACAGGGGTCAAGATCTGTCTGTCCATGTCCTCTCACCATCCAGAACACTGGCAGCCTTCCTGGAGTGTCAGAGTGGCCCTGGTGGCTCTGATTGCATTCTTGCCCACTTCTGGCCATGGCGCAATTGGCTCGTTGGTGAGATACTGTCTTGCACCAAAATGTTCTGAGCTTGATGCCCTATGGCTGATGCGTGACATCACAATGGGAACTTTGTGCTCAGGCATTGTCAGGATACAAGTGGTATTTGGCGCTGCTTCATGCAGGACTTCAGCAAACAGGAGAAGCGCGTTCTTGCTGTTGAGTCACGCAAGGCGCCCCCAAAATACGGCAGTGAAGCCAAGCAGCAGATCATTAACCACTTACATGCTCGCATGCTGGCTGTAGAACAGGCAAGTGCTCATATATTTGCTAAAAGGCTTTACATTTGCTTAAAGAACGACAACTTAATGGTTCCTTGTGCTGACCTCAAAAGCAGGCAACATTGGCTTGGTGTTAAGTGTCTCTAGCATGACAAGAGGGCAATACAATGCTGCAGGAAGGCAAATCATCTGACAGTGAGTCATCGGCTGCTGCCATTGCTCAAGAATCTCCAGCACAGCCATCAGTCAGCAGTGATGCATTGCCAGAAGCAGAGTCTGTGCCAAGCCCTGCTGCAGCTGAGTCCACATCAACACAGGCTATGTCAGCTGAGCAGAGTCCAGCGGTGCAACAGCACAGTGAGATTGCACCAGCAGAAGGACTGAGGCAAAGGAACCATGTACAGACTGCATCAGCCAGCTCAGCGTCAGTTAGGTAAGTGTACAGCTTTGGCTTTGCATGCCATCTGCTATTGCTTACTGTCTGTTGCTTGCACTGATGCCAGTATGGCTGCTTGGCTCACTGAAACCAGTTGTGTCTCGTATGCTACATGAGTACGGCATGCTCTCTGTTTTGGGCAAAGCTGCAAGCCTGCAAATGTGACTTTGTAAAGCCTGCTGTCATACAACTGCCTTGTTTTTGCTGAAGCCAGCTGTCAGACATGCGACATCTAACAGCTAGCTTGAGCAGCAAGAAGGCAATTGTGTGACAATACACTTGTTGGTGTTAATCTTTGCAGACAATGAGAATGTATGTCAGTACTTTATATTCAGCTATCACATGGTTCATGTGTGAGTGTGTCTATGCAGTGAGGGTGCTCCATCACAGCAGTCACTCAGCAGCAGTCTCTCAAGGCGCTCAGCTCACGAGTGGGAGGATCTGGGCCTGACAGTGCTTGCTGTGATGCTTTCTTTGCTCATAGCTGTCATTGTGCTGCGTAAGATTGTTGCAGCAACAGGTGGCAGCCCAGATGTGAGTATGGAGGCAGATCTGGCGAGCTTTGAGTAGCCTGAGCTCAGACTCTGAATGTATAACATGGTCTCTTTGTACTTTTTCAGTCTGTTTTGTCTGCTTGCTACAGCAAGACTGCGTGCTGCTCACTACAGCTTTGATGCTCCTGGGCAGTGATTTTGCACTCAAGTTTGAATTGTTGTCCGGCTTGGTCAGAATGAAAACACATTGGTCAATCTACCTGTCAGCATGGGCAATTGAATAGTTCAGGCTGGAAGTGCCTTATTTTGCACGTAGCCTGTAAGGACACAATACCTGCAACAAGCATGGACAGTCAACATGCCGAAGCTTTTGCAAATTGGCAAGTAATGCATGTGCTGCTAAAAGATTGCACGCGTCATTGAACGCTCAGGTGTCAAAGAACTACACATGTTTTGTTTCGTTACACATTGTTTCAAGCACAGAAATCATACTGCGGCTTCGCCGAGAACACCTCCTGCCTGACTCAGATGGCGCTGATGCATCAACATATGTTGCTAACCCTGTCTACATAGCTCGGTAGTCGTCTATACAGTATACACCACCAAAAGCCACCTTAAAGCCATAGCTTGCTAGCAGAGCTTGTGCATCATTCCCTGCAGCATCACATGCTGTGTTGCCAGGCATACAGCATGAGCTCTGATCACATGGCTCCAATGAAAGCATGCATGACTCACCAAGGTCTCTGCTGCCAAGTTGTGGAACGGCGGTTGGCGCCTCTTGTGCATCTGACACAGTTGTCTGCTGTGGCGAGGGCTGCTGCTCAGCAGTCTCTGTAGTGACGCCATTCCACAAGTGCTTGTGTACAATATCCCTAGCAGCAGTAAGCACAGCACATTTGACCAAGAGCAATCTGGGGCAGTCGAGTAAAGACCAATCAAGCAGCACCCATAGGAAAGCTGGAGATTGCATGTGTCTGTATGATTAATTTGAAAGAAATACCTGTAATATCCAGGATCTGGGTCATGCACAGTAGCTTTGCACACGCCGTACAACTGAATGTCGGTGACGCCTGGTGGTATGTACCTCATGTAATACCTGAGCTTCCTGCAAACAAAATGCTGCTGTCACGCATGCGCCTTGACACCTCTTGGGTTGCCATTTTGCGTCCAAATCTGGCATCAGCTCAAAGACGTTGCTGACAGCTTATGCTGCCAGCCAACATTGCAGTTTATGGTATGTGCAACAGCTGCAAATCATTTTGGTGCTAATGCAGCAATGGGCTTGCACATCATGCACACGGACTTGTCTTCATTGGTAGACAGCCTACTCAATAACCTGTTGGCAAATTTCGTCAAGTCGAGGGAATCAGCAAGCAAACTTACGCAACGGTGGTTTTCTGCAGATCATTGTAGTGCGCCTCAAAGACTGAGGTCACATTCTGTCTTCTCAACCAAGCGTCTGTGCACCGCTGAAACCATAGCCTTCTCAGGACGTAAGTCACAAACTCCAAGCCATACCTAGGATCAGTCATGCAAATGTTTTTTGTCTGAGTCAATGAGCAGAGATCCTTAGCAGATCAGCACAGATCCTTCCTGTGGTCATGCAATGCAACCAGCAAGATGAGTCATCACATACCACAGGGCTCGCGGTATGCCGCGTTTCTTGTTGCGACTGGCAAAGTCCCACACTAGGCAGCTGCAGGGTTGCAACCAAGTGAATCAGTGTGGTTGGAATGCACTCTGATATGTGCCTATACAAAACCTTACGGGAAGCCAGAGCATACATGCAAGCAGGATAATTGCAAGTCATGAGTCAGTCTGCTGAGCATAGTGCCTACCAATGACCAAGCGCGAGATGCAGCAGCAGTGCCGCATCCAAGTTGGCCAAAATGAGGTCAAATCTCTGTTGTTCACACCAGGTGCTCTGAATCCGGACAAAGCTGCAGTCACACACACTCATCAGCTGAGCCTTGGCAGCTGCACATGTTGCTACACTGAGTGCAGATCTCAGGCAACAGCCTGTACCTGTAAGGCAAGCTGAGAGACTCTAGCAAAGGCACTGCTTCTACACCGTTGGTGAGGTTGAGGAAATGTTTGCAAGCGGGTAGCTGAGGCAGCACAGGTGTCACAAGGGAGGCAGCTGAATCAGGAGCAACACGAGCAGCTTTGCAAACCGGTTGAAACGCTTGTCTGCTCAGACCGCCTTCAAAGCTCAGCAGCCCTGTCGTTGTCTGAGCAGCTGTGTGCATGCAAGCGACGCAGACTGGTGCAATATTGAGTGAGGAGTTTGGACAGAGATGAATCGCTGACGTGACGACGCACCGTCAACAATGTCACAGCTGTTGTGACTTTGTGCCAGCGCTGCTGTTTCGGTCAAACTCGTTGACTTCATAACATTCACGGCATGTCAGGTTGCTTCATAATACTGAAAACGCTTGCGTTGCACAGATTGAGAGCTGGGTCTGCGTGTATTGCAGAGGTGCACTGACTTTGTTGCGAACGGCCGGTCAGCCAGTGCAGGCCATCTGAGCACAAACGCTGAGGCAGCTGCCGACGGCCGCTTTATGAGCCAAGGCTGGCGCTTTGCAAAAAGCGTTGTGGTCAAGACTTGTTGGCTCACACCCGTTTTTGTCACTGTGAACGACCTGGTGGCCGGACCGGCCTCTGTGCATGGAAGGTCCATGCAGCCCACGTTGAACCCTTCGGGCTCAGCGTCAAAAGACATTGTCTTGGTCGACAAACTCAGCATACGGATGTACAGATACTCCAGAGGAGATGTAGTTCTGTTCAGGTCAGCAAGCTGAGGAAACGCATTGACAGCATGCAAGCTGCAAGCTGTGAAACATGCAATGCTGTGTGCAGATCCCCTGCAAGTCCTGATACCATTCTGATCAAGCGTTTGCTAGCTTTGGAAGGAGACTGGGTAGCCCTTCCAGACCGTGTTGACATTGAAAAGATCCCGCAGGTCACAGTTAACAGCTTTGATGGTCTCACCTCAAACGACTGCTTGCTCTGCATATCACGCCCTATGTTTTGTTCCAGGGACATTGTTGGCTGGAAGGGGACAATGCCGATCTGAGTGAAGATTCCAGAAGCAAGTATGGTGCGGTATGTAGATCACAGCTGTACAATGCATGTCATGCATTGTATATTACATCGTCATGATAATACACATCTTCCAGTCTGCAGATCAGGCATGCAGCGCATTTGAGACCATCCTATTTGCATGCTTGCAAATGCACAAGTATTGTAAGGTTCTGCGTCGGCAACAGAGTGGTATGCTGCAGGTGCCCCTAGCACTGATAGAAGGCAGGGTGACTCATGTACTTTGGCCACCTTCCCGAATGTCTTCTGTGTCTTCGTTCACCCCTCCTGGACGTCTGTAGATGAAAAACTCCTTTGCCCTTAAAGAACGATAGCAAGAGAGAACAGGGCAGTGGGTGCAATACTTGCTTGAGATGGCAATGGGCAAATGCTGACACGAGGGCCAGCATACACTCATGCAGGACAAGGCTGACACCAGAGAGCCATAAAAGAAAGTAGCATTTGGCAACTCAGCCTTGTGAGCAAACTGCACAATGGCGGTCGCTGCATAAGGGCAAGCTGGGGTCTTGATGCTGTAGCTGCTGACGACTCATCATGCTGGGTGGCAGGTCCTGCATGACTTGCCTTGAGCACAGCAATGCTGCGCCAAGACAGTTGTGAAGCTAAAAAAGCAAGGACTGCTGGCATCGTGTGTCATGACAAAACAGGGGTCCAGTGCAAGTCCAACATGTGATGTGAGGCTGCCAAACTGCCACAAATTCAGTTGCTGGCCCGCCACCAAGTCAACAATTGTTGCAACCAGCAATTGCTGGATGCCTCCAACAGCCATGTCACAGCTTCAAAAAAGAAGAATGCTTGGCTGAATAGTAGCTACATTTAAATTCTTGTGTAGAACACTACCTGTTAAGTTAATGTTGAACATTGATCTGCAGTGAAGTTCTTTCTGTTTTTGCTGACCAGGAGGCGCTGCACTCACTCAAAACCATCGCAATTTGCAATTCCTTCTCGTTAGCCGTGGCAATTGCATGACTGACAACATGGTCAGGCACAAGGTTGCTCTGCATGCCAGCTGAGCAAGTAGTCAGTAGGACCTACATGATAGCTAAAAGAGCCAAAATACCCAAGTTATGCCGTGGCGGCATTGCCTCTGCTGTTTGCATATTTTCTTATGCTGTGTATCAAGCACTTCTGTCACCTCAACTTGATAGCATGCTTGTACGGGACTTGCAGCTCGACGGGCAGGCAAGTACGTGCTCGCATGTTGCACTGTGGCAGACACCTATCAGCACTTCATGTAAGCGGAAGGCTACTGTATACAGGGGTGACATGCGGCTCCTCTTTATTCCAGGTTGTGTGTAGAGCTAGCGAGGATATTTTGTTAGTTGCCAGCAGGGTCAAGGGCATCATGCTTATAACAATGCACTTCTTGTCCGCAGCTTGCAACTCATCCAGGAGTGATCTCACTTTGACTCCCAGCCTGCCAGTTGACAGGCAAGAAGTTGCAGCGTGACTGAAGTCATGCAGCTTATCTCAGTCTACGTGTGCTAATGCAGAATAGGTTATACCTATGAATGGTTCCCGAATTGAAGGCAACATTGTTGCAGAAGAACAGTAAATTTTGGAAGGACAGACTGTCCAACAGGGGCATGAGGTCTGTATCGTTGATATCCTGTAGTACTATTGTTACACGCTGCTGCAGGGCTTGAGGCATTTGACCGACAAGCTCCAGACTGGCAAGATATTTGTCTTTGTACTTTTCAATTCCAATGGCGTGGCTACAACCATACACAGTGACAGCTGCAGTCAACAAAGCACCATAGCCGCTGCCAGCATCTATGAATACTGTCTGCTGAGGGTTCCTTGCAAAGCTGAAAATATCGGGAAAAGATAGTGGTAGCACCTCCCCATAGGTATGGGCCATTCCAACCAGGGTGTCTGACAGGATGATGCGGTCAGCTGTGCTGCCGCAAAGCCATCAGCAGTTGCCAGCAACGTAGGGGAGGGCGGATACGTCAAAAGGCCCTAGGACCTGAGAGCCCTTGATCGATCTCTGTTGTTGGGCATGCACTCGTGAGCGCGGCGAGTAGTTAATCATCGTCGTAAGCTGCTGCAAGCGTCACAAGCTGTAGTGATTGCGACGCAGCAACGGCACAGCGATCGGGTGCAATTTTGTCGCCGCGACTAATCGGTTTTGCTTCCTGATCAGGCTAAGACATGGTCAGGAATTGACGTTGAGCTGCACTAGGGCACAGCGTCACCTGCAACTCATCAGAGTTGTGGTGACAAAGCAACATCGTTTCACGCGCGCTGTTTATGCGCTTGTGATGTCGGCACTCGGGAAGGTTCGGTGGTTCATTGTGCCGCTAACTTGCGGGGCACTCTAGCCTGCAGTGCTGTGCGGGTATCCTAGGAACAGGGCTCTGCCCTTGTGAAGCTTTAGGCCATGTCTCCGGATTCAGCCAAGCCGCATAGCGTGTTCAATTTGGTTGCAACAGTGGCAGCATATTTGACACTAAACTCGACACTAAACCTGATGAACAAGTGGCTATTAGGAATTTATGGCTTTTCATTTCCACTCCTGTTGACCAGTTGTCACATGCTATTCAGCTTCCTGATATTATTGCCTTTCATGATGAGAGAGCCATTCAAAAGCCTCCATGCAGCCACGCTTCAAAAACAATGGAAGGGTATCATCGGCATTGGCCTTTTCATGGCTGTCAATATAGCGTTCAACAACTTGAGCTTGGTGCAAATCACATTGTCTCTGAACCAGGTCATCAGGTGAGCAACACCCTATGCCCATGTAGCTGCACCAGTGCAGAGCCACATATGCAAAGTGACTTCTTGGCGACAGGCTTCCCTGAGATTGGTGTCGTCTTTGCATATAGACAGTCTACACTAGCCCTCAAAATAACAGCAGCTTGCACGCTGATACTTGCTTGCCTTGCAGGTCATTCATACCAGTCATCTGCTGTCTTCTTGCCATCGGTATTGAGAACAAGATTCCAACAGGAAAGGAGATCGGGTCATTGGTCATACTCTCACTTGGTGTCATGATAGCTGTTTGGGAAGGCAGTGTCAACGGCAGCCCTCATGGCATCATGCTGTGCATTGTGGGCACAGTCTGCAATGCAGCGATGATGAGCACTTCAGGCAGAATCTTGTCAGAGAAGCTGGACGTCTTGCGACTCGCCTTCTACACTGCGCCTGTGTCTTGCATTGCACTTTTCCCATTCTGCTACTTCCGTGAGGTGAGCCAAGATTGAACTGCAATACATGCCACAGTCTCCCTACATGCTGTGTTTGTCTACTCTGCTGTGTGTGTGGGCATTTCTGCCTAAAGCAGATTCTGCATTCAACTTCTGCCCAAATCCCTTTGTCCTTGTTTGTCATTGCTTGGGGCCCAGCATGGTACTGACTGTGGGCATTGCCCAACTGCAGTCAGCTCGGTTCATGACATACTCGCAAGGCCAGAGTATGATTGTGACAGCGATCATCTTGGTGGGTAGCGTCAATGCCCTTTCATACAATGTTGTACATTATCTCATGATCCAGATGACATCAGCTGTGACAACAACGGTCCTGGGCGAGGTGAAGATTGTAGGTCTGCTGGTGTTGTCTGTCCTCTTGTTGGGTAAGCTTTGCTCAAAAGTGTCTTTACGTGTGTATCATTCATTGCATGGCACCATTGTAGATTGTTTGACATCCTCTGGTGGGGTCCCACGCCTGTCTGAGGACCTTGTGCTGTCATTGCTGCTTTGAAACAAGACATGATGCGTCATTGAAAGAATTCTGCACTGGTACATCACAGGAGTCTGTGCTGTCGTTGTTGCTTTCTTAAGAATCAATACATAACATGAGGTTGGTATGCAATGCTGCAGGTGAAAAGAGTATGTTCACTACACGCATGACAGTTGGAGTTGTCTTGGCTGTGGCTGGGTTTTGCTTGTACTCGCATTGCAAAATGTCACTTCAGCGCAGACCTGCAGCGCCCATAATAAAGGGAGTACCAGACTTGATAGACCCTGGTTTCCGGCTGAACAACACGCAACCTGGAAAGTTCTCGTTTGGGAGGAAGTCTGTAGTCAACATCCAGTGATAACAGATTGTGAGTCATTTTTCTAGGCATTTCAGGCCTGAAGTTATGACAATCAAATGAATCCATACAGGCATCTGCAGGAAAGCTGATCCACACCGATAGATGCACCTGGAGATAGCCTCTGCTTGTTTGTTGTTGCCGTTGTCCAATCTAAAATGTGCAATGCTCTGCGGATGTGATCAATTGTAGCCCTAGAATTGGCAGATACGGCTTCTAAGCGCCACTCTCATACCACATGAAAACGCAGTCCTTTGGAGCTCGTGTTTAAGCCTGACATGTTCGACAGCTTACTTTTATTGCAAATCTTGCCTTACCTATGCCTGGCTTGGACCAATCTGACTTCATCACCAGATTTATAAACAGAGAACCAGTACGCTTGTTGGTCTGATGGGCTTCATGCCAGCTCAAAACCGTGTCATCATGTGCATGTATATCTGATCTCAGGCTTACAGACTATAGTGTTTGTGTGTTTCTGAAGGGGCGTTGCAAGACAGGCAGCATTGGTTGATGACGTGCCACCTTGCTGCACCCAAGATCTGCACACATGAAATATGACTGCAGATGCTGCTTTGTAGCGTCAATTTTGTCATTACTGTGACACTTGGGAAATGTATCATCTTTCAGCAGCGGTGACAGCCATTGCTTTGTCAGCACAGCCCAGGCCACGTGCACAGTCCTGAGCAGACTGAAGGCCTGAGACCGTCATTGCAATTCTTGCCTTTGTCTGGATAGCTCTATGCCTGGCTTGGAATTGATGAGTAGCTGTATATACAGAACAGAAATACCCTTAAGGGTCACGCTTGTTGACAACCTGCCTGGCTGCTCCTGGTAAAGGTGTTTGTGTCAGACCCCCTTTTGACAAAGGACAAGGACAAGGGCACAAACTGTGGCCAGCCAACAAATCTGATCGCTCAAGACAGATCCTCAGCTGTCAATATCACAGCTGTGGGTTCCTTTGCTGTGAACGTGGCTGCCTGCTTGCCATACCATTTGAAACTAGCCATAGCTGTGCGTGCCTCCTGGTGCAACTTTTTGCCTCCACACTCAGGCAGTCTGTTGTGAGTCGTGGCCAGCCATTTGTCATCAGTCTGCACAGGCAGCGTCGTCAGGTTGCTAAGCAATTGATTTGACAACATGCAGTACTTGTACTGATGACACACGCTGACAATGTCAACTCCAGACATTCAGGTGGCCATAAGTTCCGACACACATTATACAGCTTGGCGACGTCATGAAACGGGTCTTGCTTGCAGGTCTGTGAACACAACTAGGCCCAGTGCGTCCCAGCAAGATTGTCTACAGTGGCACCCAAGTGCACAGGAATCAAAATGTGCCTCTGCTGTAGAGCTTTGGGGTAGAAATGTTGTGACTCCTGCTTTTGCCTCATGACCAGCATGCGCTGCGCACCTCCTGCATCTGCAAGCAACCTGCACAACACCATCATACAGTCACAGCAAGACATGCTTTGAATGAGGCAGCAGACACACTAACAGATGATTATGCTGCTGGAAATTAGATTGTGGCAGGTGTTGGCTCTAGAAGTACACACCTACAACTGTGTGATGAACGCAGAATACCAACAGTTTGCTCGAGCTGTTTGCTTTGCTGTTATTCCAAATGCATGTGAAGCAGAGGTCAGTCATGCTGGAGTAAAGAACACACCCGTATCCTGTGTTCACAGGGTCTACAAACCAGACTCACTTCCGCATGCCATAAAAGGCAGTCTGACAGGCAAATTGCAAGCAATATCAAGCATGCTGCATCATCGGTCAGCCCGTGCCTCTGGATGGATGCCATGCCATGCAGGCATTCCACCTGGGTAACACCAGACTGAATGAGGGCAGACCCTTCCAGTTTTGTTGCTGCAGAAACATTGGGTCTTGACAAGCACTTGAAAAGCAAGCACAAGGCATGTGCAGCAGACTGGTGTCGCTCCAGTTCTCGCTGGTCGCTGCACCACAGGAAGCACAGCTTGCACAGCTTGTGCTTGCTTTTCAAATGCTCAGACAGCATCAGGGGTGTACACAACCCAACCTGCTGGGAATGTGCGCCTTCCACTTTCATTCTGCATGAGAAGCCTGACTTGTCAGAGGACAGACCACAGGCCTCTGCTTGAAGGTGGCAATCAAAGGTGAAACACATCACTAAGGGTTTGCAACAACAGTGTGCCAGGGTGAGCTACCCACCGGGATAAGGCTGTGCAATGTGTAGCCAGAGAAGGCGTATCTCACCCTCAGACAGACCAGGCAGAGGCACTGCTGGTGGACTGTTTCGAGGTGCTCGCCCAGGGCTGTGCATGACTGTTAAGGTGAGCTGGAGTCAGGATCACACAGGGCACAAGCCATCTCAGTCATTGACTTCAGCTGCCTGTACATTGGCTTCCCACCAAACGCTGTCTGCTCGATGAAGGCATGCTTGCTCCGGCAAGGATCAGGCCAGAAACTCTCTGCATCTGGCAGCAGCTCCATGAAGCTGGGCAAAGGCTTCCTCCAGCCAAGGATGAACACCTGCAAGGAAGCAGGTGAAAACAGGCATTCATATGCAGGCAACATATAATAGTACATGCTGGCCATGGATTAAATTTAGCTCAAAAGCATAGCCATGACCTCTGAATGCACATCCACGATCTTGCGTCGATGCGGTCGGCAAAACAGACGGTGAGTCAGTGCAGTGCACACTTCGTCCTACAGTGCAGAGACTTGCATGTCAGGTTGAAGCCATGCAGCTCAGCTGAATACCTGATCGAAATCAGCGCGACAATGGGAGCAGTTCTGAGTGCTCTAGAACACGCAGAACTGCTCCCAGTGTCGCGATGATTTCGATCAGGTATTTAGCTGAGCTGGACGCTGCAACAGATCTGTGCTGCAGACAGTTGCGATCGGCATGTGTAACCACCTCTTGTGTGCGAAGTGCTTCGTATAGATGCACAACACGGTCATTTATAGGAAGCGTTTCGCACACAAGAGGTGGTTACACATGCCGATCGCACCTGTCTGCACCACAAAGGGATATGGTAGGAGTCAGTTGCCTCTGCGTCCTAGCCATTGCTCGTTTTGTGCTGGATCGTACCGTCATCGGGTGATCGCAGATGACACAATCAGGCGCTGGCTGGTCCATGGCAACTTCCAACTCCGGCTGGCTGGTATGAGAAGGGTGCAAAGCCATGCTGCCTAGTCTCGGAGCCTACTAAGTATGTTCGCTCGGACTCGTCTCAAGCTGATTTCTAGCGTGACCGGCACAGGCTGTGCCGCACAGCTGTGCCCAATGAGCATGATGTGCCTCTTCTTCCTCGCCAAGAAGACGCTCCACAACTGTGATCACTTGCGAGAAGGCTCACTCCACATATATGTATATACTGAGCAAACATCTGTGTGCTTTCAGTGTGTACACCTCGGATCATGTCACGCTTGTATACTCTGTTGATCAGGCGCAGGCAGACTCGCTGTGTTCAGGGCAGTGACCTGAGTGATCCCCAGTGATCAGCAGTGCACGCAATCACAGCGTAGTGTATCAAATAGTGTGAAAGCAGAGAAGTTCGGCATCATGATGGACGAACTTGCGGCAGCAATCCAGGCCGGGCAATTGCAGACGGTCGAGGCACTGGTGAACCTTTCTCTGCCAGTGCGAGAATATCACCTTGTGACCCCAGTGCGTAACGCGAGTCCGGAGATTCTGGACACAATGCTAGCACACACTGATCCCATGGATTTTCTCAGCGGTCAGGCACAAGAGTTGCTCCTGGTCGCAGCTTTAGCAGAGAACCGGCCTGTGGTCCAGAAATTGCTCCAGCTTGGGGTGCCAGTGTCTGCCGATAGCCTAGCACTTCAGAAATCCATCTTTGCTGGTTTCGACGACATCAGCCTGGACCTGCTTTCTGCAAGCACAGACAGCTGGGACATGAATTTCAGGCTGATGGTGATCCCTGTGGTTCTTCGGCCTGACAGAGTGCAAATCCTGTCGAGGCTACTCTCAGATTGCACATGCCAAGTCTGGGAAGAGAGCCTCATGTTTGCTGTGGTTAGCAAATCTGAAGCTGCAGTGCTACAAACTATCCTTGCGGCTGGTGAGGCAGGGGGCTTCTTTGTTCGAGGCACATCCAGTCTCATCTTGGGAAAAGCCTTATGTGTCATGATTGAGCTCCGTCAGGGCGCTGATGATTATGTGATTGGCATGCTACGCGCTCTTTTGGCTTCAGGGTGTGTATCTACTGCTTCTCACTAGACATATCCTCTTAGGCTGTCAAGACCTGCATTAGTCAATATTCAAACAAATTGAATGCTCGATGCTGCTTTGCAGGGCTTCCCTAGGTCAACTGAATGACACAGGCCTTACAGCTCTGATGATGGCTGCATCATGTCAGGATTTGATTGTTCTGCAGCTCCTGATAAGGTCAGGAGCGGATGTCAACCTGACATCAGCTGAGGGCAAGAGCGCATTGTGGTTTGCCATTACAGCCGCTCAACAGGAGGCTACTGCTGCACACCAGCAGAACCCAGAACACTCAGCGTGCTGGTCCAGAGACACAGCAGCTATGCTGCTGTCCAACGGCGCTGATGTCAATGCAGCAGACCATGCCGGCATGACGCCCCTGATGCTAGCAGCCAGCATCCAATCTGACACTCATGCAACTCCACTCATAGAGTTGCTATGCCAGAATGGTGCAGATGCAGAGCTGCAAGACAACAGAGGGGAAACAGCGCTGATGAAAGCAGCAGCAACTGGCCCCTTCACTTCAGCCAACCTGTTACTACAGGCCATTTCATCAGAAGGCTCAGCTCCGTATGACGTGCGTTGACAACAACACTTGATAGGGAATGACATGCATGTGCATGCACTGCATGGTGTACTACACCCTATAGCTAATGATCTCATACATGTGGCACTGCCAGAACGTTCTATCGGGCACCACACCTCAAGAGCCAGTTCACCTATTTGACTTGCTTGGGTACACCGTTACGTATATATGTCTGCTCAAGACTCATTGATAGTGCTGCACCGTCAATGCAACCTGTAAGTGACTGAAAACTTAGCATCGACGACATGATGGCATGCAGAAGAAGTGTGCAGGACACCTTGCATGCCTTGCAACATCCAGATCCTGCTATCAGCAGCAGTGACCATAGATGCCATTTTGCCGCATGTCTTCAAATGTAGTCAAGGTAGCACTATGAAGACAGCCATTTAGTTAATGGTTCGTTATGGTTTCAGAGCAACGTCTACCTCAGTTGGTTCTGGCCGGAAGTTGACTGAGTTTGGTCCGCTTTAGCTGAGGAGCACACAAGGCCGTTGAAGCCCGCCTCTGTACCTCCATTCTTCAAGCAGCAAGCCAAATGCCGATCAATGCTTGTTCAGTGGTCAGCAGCATGGCGTGGGGTATGATCACTGCAGGCGTCGGCACATTCTTGTTGTTGTCCTCTGGCTTTCGTGCACCATACGGCAGGTGCGACACCAGCTTCTGGCGGATGCAACATAGCTTGCACTGACCTGACCGCAATGAACTCTCCTTTCACCGTTAGTGGCAAGTATTCTGAGTCTGAGTCTGAGGGACCAGGCACAAGAACAAACGCTACAAACACGAGGTCAATGGCAGAATAGCATGGATGGTAGGAGCCTGAGCAGCTCCAGAAAGAGATGTTGCTCCCTTGGCCACAGCAGCTGGCAGGCTGCAAACTGCTGATAAGCTGTTGTTCCACACA
>JAABUP010000947.1_pt1 | contig 62371 bp, 65 predicted proteins | sample 5559201 | NCBI WGS metagenome assembly JAABUP01 (sample SAMN10711887, study PRJNA513373) | rock metagenome | isolation source: Antarctica rocks | place: Antarctica | reverse complement strand
CCCGGCCGCCACCGCACTCACCGGAACAGTCCGGGTTCTGACGACCCCCAGCCCCGGCCGCCACCGCACTCACCGGAACAGTCCGGGTTCTGACGACCCCCAGCCCCGGCCACCACCCCGCGCGCCGGAACAGTCCGGGTTCTGACGACCCCCAGCCCCGGCCGCCACCGCACTCACCGGAACAGTCCGGGTTCTGACGACCCCCAGCCCCGGCCGCCACCGCACTCACCGGAACAGTGCGGGTTCTGACGCTCAGCGGACCGTGACACCTTCGGCGCGCAGCGTCTCCTTGACCTGCCCGACGGTCAGCACGCCGAAGTGGAAGACGCTTGCCGCCAGCACGGCGTCGGCGCCGGCCGATACGGCCGGCGGGAAGTGCTCGAGCCGGCCCGCGCCACCACTGGCGACGAGCGGCACGCGGACCGCTTCCCGAACCCGGCGGATCAGCTCCACGTCGAAGCCCTCCTTGGTCCCGTCAGCGTCCATCGAGTTCAGCAGGATCTCCCCCGCGCCGAGCTCGGCCGCGCGGGCACACCACTCGATCGCATCGAGGTCGACCGCGGTGCGGCCACCGTGTGTCGTCATGACGAAGTCGTCCGTCGGCCGGCCGTCGTCGCCGAGCCGTCGCCGCACATCCGCCGAGAGGACAAGGACCTGCGAGCCGAAGCGGTCGGCGATCTCGGCGATGAGCTCAGGCCGGGCGATTGCCGCAGTGTTGATCCCCACCTTGTCGGCCCCAGCACGCAGGAGGCGGTCGACGTCGTCGACGGCACGCACGCCTCCACCGACCGTGAGGGGGATGAACACCTGCTCGGCGGTCCGGGTCACGACGTCATAGGTCGTCGCCCGGCTTCCACTGCTCGCGGTCACGTCGAGGAAGGTCAGCTCGTCCACGCCCTGACGGTCATAGACCTTGGCGAGCTCGACCGGGTCGCCCGCGTCGCGAAGGTTCGCGAAATTGACGCCTTTGACGACGCGCCCGGCGTCGACGTCGAGGCAGGCGATGACTCGGGTGGCAACACTCACCGGGCAACGGTACCGACTGTCGTACCCTCGCTCGGATGGACCCGGAGGACGCCGCTCGCGACGCCGATCCGGGCATTCCGCTCGACGCCGCCCTTGACAGGATCGAGCAGCTTCTCGGCCGGTCAACGCCGCGCTGCGGCGCCGTCAGCGTCGTCGCCGTGGACGGCCCGAGCGGCGCTGGCAAGTCGACGCTTGCGGCCACGGCCGGAGCACGCCTCGCCGCACCGGTTGTCCACCTCGAGGACATCTACCCCGGGTGGGACGGCCTCGGCGAGGCCGTGTCGCTGGTGACCGGCCAGGTGCTGGAGCCGCTCTCTCGAGGCGAGGACGCGGCATACCAGCGCTGGGACTGGGTGGAAAACCGTTGGGCTGCAACGGTGATGTTCCCGTGGGCACCGCTGCTCATCCTCGAGGGCGTGGGTTCGAGCGTGCGGCCGGCCGGTGACTTCGCTGCGGTGCGGGTGTGGGTGGAGGCCGAGCGAGATGTCCGGTACCGCCGCGGGATGGCTCGCGACGGCGAGGGCTACCGGCCGTTCTGGGAGCGGTGGGCTCGACAGGAGGATGCGCTCTTCACCGCGGACGGGACCCGGTCGCGTGCCGACGTGGTGGTCGACACCAACCCGGCCCCGCAGTAGGCGTGGGAGCTGTTGAGGCGCCCCGCCCCGCCGAAGCACCGTCCGCGCCGGTGTGAGTCCGGCGGCCGCGGGGTAGGACCAACCCATGAGACTGATACGAAGCGCCGCCGCCATGGCCATTGCCAAGCGCATCTACGACGAAGCCCGCAAGCCGGAGAACCAGGCCAAGATCAGGGCCGCTGTCGAGCGGGCTCGGTCCCGCCGGAAGGGCCCGGCTGTCTGACACACACCGCCCGTGGGCGGTCACTCGGTGCTCCAGCTCCCGGTGCCGGCGTTCGAGCCCTTCGTCCGGGCGCGGTACGAGCACTACGACAGCGACTACGTGTCGGCCGACCCCGGCTTCGTCCACGCGCACGTCACCGTGCTCGGGCCGTGGTTGACGGATCCGTCAGCCGGGGAGCTGGAAGCGGTGCGGGACATTGCGGCGAGCACCCCGGCCTTCACCGTGCGGATGGACGAGGTGGAGCTCGCCCACGGAGGGATGATCTGCCTCCGCCCCAAGCCTGTTGCACCGTGCGCCACCCTCACCGGGCGACTCATCACTGCCTTCCCCGGGTGCGTTCCTTACCAAGGACGGTATGCCACTGCCCCACATCTGACGCTGGACCAGCGCTCGTCCGGCGTCGGCGTCGGCTCCGTGCGCGCCATGCTGGGGTCGGTGCTGCCGCTGACGGCGGTCATGGACCGGCTTGATGTCGCTTGGTACGAGCCCGGGGCCTGCCGGGTCCTGGCGTCGTTCCCCTTGGGCTGAACACGCCGGGGGCGCCGGCGCGGGCGGCCAGGAGGGTCGCAACTGCGGCAGGTCGGGAGGGCGTCCGCCGACGTTCCGGTGAAGCACGCCGGGGATGGAAGACTGGCCCGCGATGTCCTCCGTCCCCTCCCCCCTGCGCGGCCGTCCGACCAGCTCGGCGCAGCTGAACCCGCCCTGGCTGCCGCCGACCTGGGCGCTTGCTGCCGCCCTCGTCGCAGCTGCCGCCAACCTGCGGCTCGCCCTGGCTGGCTTCCCGCCCCTCGCCGAGCAGATCGTCGCGGACCTCCACCTGTCCAACGCCCAGGCGGGAGCGCTGACGACCCTGCCGGTGCTCTGTATGGGGCTGTTCGCGCCTGCCGCGCACTGGCTCGGCACGCGGTATGGCGCCGCCCCCGCGGTCCTCGCCGCTCTGGCCTGCCTCACCCTCGGCTCTGCGCTGAGGCTGGCCGGCGCCCATCTCGTTCCCCTCTTCGCCGGCACGCTGCTCGCCGGGGTCGGGATCGCGGTCGCCGGAACACTCCTGCCCCGGCTGGTCAAGGCGCTGTTCCCTCCTGAGCGAGTCGGTGCGGTCACTGGCATCTACATGGTGTCGATGATGGCCGGCGCCGCCGGCTCGTCAGCGGCCGCGGTCCCGCTCGCCCAGTGGCTCGGGTCCTGGGAGGCATCCCTCGCCTCGTGGGCGCTCGTAGGTTTGGTGGGCCTGCTCGCGTGGGCCCCGCTTGCCCGTCGGGTCTGGGTCAACCGGGCGGAGGTCGCAGGTGCCGCGGCCTCCGGGCTGCCGTGGCGCTCCGCGACCGCGTGGCTGGTCGCCGGCTATCTCGTCACCCAGTCGTGGGCCTTCTACTCATGCCTGGCGTGGATCGCGCCGTCGTACGTCCACCTCGGTTGGGACAGCGCCGACGCCGGCTATCTGTTGGCCGTCTTCAGCGCCACCCAGATCGTGTCGGGCCTTCTCGCTCCCGTGCTCACCGACCGGGTCCACGACCTGAGGGGCCCGCTCCTGGCCGCGGCGGGTTTCGCCCTGCTTGGGCTGCTCGGGTTGCTGGTGGCGCCGGCCGCGGCACCCTGGGTGTGGGTGTCGCTCATCGGCATCGGGCAGGGCGCCGCCTTCGCCCTCGCCCTCGTGCTTTTGGTCCGGTATGCCGCGACGCCGGCGGACAGCGGGCGGCTCAGCGCGATGGGGTTCCTGGTCGGCTACAGCATCGCGTCGTTCGGCCCGTTCACCATGGGGGCGGTCCGCGATGCGACCCACGGCTTCCACGTGGTGTGGCTGGTCCTGGTGCTGCTGATGGCGCTGCAGGTCGCCTTCGTCCTCCTGCTGCGCCCCAGTCGGCCACGGGTCACCGGAGACTGGCCGCTGAGTCCACTGAGGCACGTCACTGAGGCTAGTCACCGAGGTTCATCACTGAGCGCTGGCGAGGCAGTGAGGAGATCTTCGTCCCGTCCCTCCAGTCCTCCTGAGACCGGACGGCGAGCCGAGCCTAACCTCTGTCGCGCGACTCACCGAGGGCCTGGACCAGGGCAGCCAGGCGCGAGGCCTCGGCGTCGGAGACCGCGCCATCGGCCCGCTGGATGGCCATGACCGCCAACGTGTCCGTGTCGTCGAGGTCGAGGCTCGCCCAGGGCGCACCGCTGCCGTACTGCACCCTCAGGACCTGCGGCCAGGTGAGCTGCCGGGTGGTGAAGAGGTTGCGGACCACGAGGCCCTCTCTGGTCGGGACCGCGCGGATCGTCGCATAGCGCCAGCACAGTGCCGCGACGGCGACGCCGATCCCCGCCACCATGACCCGGTCGGCCGTGTGCCAGCCGCCCGCCTGCGCCGGAGCCTGGAGCAGGAGCGCTAGGCCGCCGAACACCACGAGCGACAGCACGCCCATCACCGTCGCGACGGCCCGTCCCCTGCACGAGCGGAACGCGCGGAAGGGGTCATCGCTCACCGCGGGCGAGGCCATGAGGAAGGTATGCCGGGTGGCCGGGATCAGAGCCGGCAGGCGGCGATGTCGGTGACGAGGATGGCGCGGGCGCCGAGGTCGTAGAGGTCGTCCATCACCCGGTTCGTCGCGCGGCGCGGCACCATCGCCCGGACCGCGCACCACGACGCGTCCTGCAACGGCGAGACGGTCGGCGACTCGAGCCCCGGCGTGATCGCGCACGCCTGGTCGACGAGGCTGGCCGGCACGTCGTAGTCCATCATCACGTAGCTGCGCGCCGTGACGACGCCGAGCAGCCTGCGACGGAGCACCTCGAAGGCGGCGTCGTTCTGGTGCCCGTCGCGCCGGATGAGGACGGCCTCGCTGACCAGGATCGGCTCGCCGAAGATGGCCAGCCCCTGGCTGCGCAGCGTGGCGCCCGTCTCGACGACGTCGGCGATGACGTCGGCCACGCCGAGGGTGATCGCCGTCTCGACGGCACCGTCGAGGCGCACGACCGACGCGGACACGCCCTGATCGGCGAGGTTCTTCTCGACGAGGCCGGGATAGCTCGTGGCCACCCGCTTGCCTTCGACGTCGGGAACGCTGGCCACCTCACCGGGGCGACCGGCATACCGGAAGGTCGAGCCTCCGAAACCGAGCGGCATGACTTCGGCCGCGCTGCTGCCCGAGTCGAGGAGCAGGTCTCGGCCGGTCACTCCGGCGTCCACGGTGCCGGACCCGACGTAGATGGCGATGTCGCGCGGGCGCAGGTAGAAGAACTCCACGCCGCCCTCGACGTCGGTGATGATCAGCTCCCTGGTGTCCCGGCGCACCTTGTAGCCGGCCTCGCGGAGCATCTCGACGGTGGACTCGGACAGGGACCCCTTGTTGGGGACGGCAACTCGCAGCATGGGCAGACCTTTGGGTGGTGCTTACAGGTGGGCGTAGACGTCGTCGAGCGTCAGCCCCTTGGCATGCATGAGCACCTGGAGGTGGTAGATCAGCTGGCTGATCTCCTCGGCGGTCCGGTCGTTGCCCTCGTGCTCGGCGGCCATCCACACCTCGGCCGCCTCCTCGACGATCTTCTTGCCGATGGTATGCACGCCCGCGTCGAGGGCGGCAACGGTCCCCGATCCCGCGGGTCGCGTCGCCGCCTTCTCGCCCAGCTCGGCGTACAGCTGCTCGAAGCTCTTCACGGTGACCCAGCCTACGGGGCGGAGCTCCGGGTCCCGGACCGGTCAGGCCGTCGTCACGGCCTCCGGCTCCCGGTCCGGCGCCTCCTCACGGGAGGCCTTGAGCCACACCGTGAACCCGTAGAGCACCAGCAGCGCGTAGACGGCATACAGGACGGCCGAGGGATAGAAGTGGGAGTGGACCAACAGCGGGACCCCGACGAGGTCGACGGCGATCCAGGCCAGCCAGAAGTCGTTCCAGCCTCGGGCCATGGCGTAGGTCGCGACGATGGAGCCGATGAAGATCCACGCGTCGCACCAGTAGTACCACCGCGGAGCGGGCCACCCGGCGCCGACGACGGAGAAGATCCACTGGCAGAGCAGCACTCCGCCGATCCAGAAGACGACGTAGCCCAGCCGTTCGCCAGCCGTGGCCCAGCGGGGGGTGATCGCCGGCTGCTCGCCGTCGTGGTGGTTGAGCCGCTTCACCTGGTTCCAGCGGTACCAGCCGTAGACGCTCGTGAGGATGAAGAAGATCTGCCGGGCGGCCTGCCCGAACAGGGTCTCCCCCTGGGGGTTGGCGAAGGCCACACCGAAGAAGACGGTGAAGAGCAGGACGTTGCCGACGATCCCGACCGGCCACGCCCACACGCGCCGCCGCATGCCACCGATCGCGGACGCGAAGCCGAAGACGTTGCCGACGATCTCGCGCCAGAGGATCTGCTGGCCGAAGATGCTCAGCTGAGCCTCGAAGAGGTGCTCGAGCCAGTTCATGCGGGGTACTCCTCGGTGGTGGTCTTGACGGACCGGCTCCGTATGCCGTGACCCACCAGGCGGGGCACGGCATACTCAGCTGCGGTGGGTATTGCGCGGGTCACGTGCTCGAGGGCAGGGCATCCCCACGCGACAGCGCGCCGGTCACCGTCGGTGCGGCGTTCCATGGTCCTCATCCCTCGTGCTCGAGCCGGTGCGGCGAGCTCCGGGGATGACGTGAGCGCAAACGGTGGTCACCGGACGGCATACCCGACAGCTCTCCTCGCGGCCGAGGAGCGCCAAGCACCTGCCGAGCCACCGACGCGAACGCCGACGAGGCCCGCGTGAGGCCCCGCACGTGCTGCCTACCATCCGGACTTTCACCGTCGGTCCTGGAGTTCCACCAGGTCAACCGGCCGCTGGCTGCGGCCGGGTCGCGGACTGTCACCGCCGGTTCGGAGTTACACCGACCCCGGAGCACGTTCGCCCATTATTGCACCGGTGGCCGTTCTGGCGCACGGGGTGCCAGGGTCCAGCTGGCCGTGACTGACAGGGCCAGGTCGCGGGATGCCTCGAGGAGTTCGAGCCTCTGCACGTAGGCGGCGTGCACGTCGCGGCACCTATCGGCGCCAAGTGGAAGACGCAGTGGTGCGTCGGCGCCGTCGGCGCTGGCGATCATCGCGCGGACGATGGGGGCCCAACCTGACGTCAGTCGCAGGACCACCGGGTGTGGCTTGCGCATTTAGGTGACGGTCTCTCGTCGATGCTCCGTGGCGGATGAGTTAGTTGTTGATGCCGATGACGAGGGCGCGCTGAGTGGCCTCGACGACGTCGTTGGTGATGGTGTCGAGCCTGTGGATCGTTAGGGCAAGGACGCGTCTGATCTGAGGGAAGAGGCGTTCGAGGAGTCGGAGGTTAAGCCGGAAGGATGACTCAGCGAATGTCCGCGTGTCCGGACCGGAGCCCGTAGCGAACGGCCCGTTCCGAACGCTTAACGCACGATCCTGCGCCGTTGCTACTCACACCCCTGCAACGTGACGGGCACCACGGCGCGGCGCGGGTCAGGCGCGGGTCACGCGTGGGTATGCCGGCCGGCCAGCTCGCGCAGGTCGTTGACGGCCTCCGCGGCGTCCTCAGCCCCGTAGACCGCCGCGCCGGCGACGAAGACGTCGGCTCCCGCCTCGGCGCACTGCTCGATCGTGGTGGCGTTGACTCCCCCGTCGACCTGGACCCAGATCTCCCCGCCGTGGCGGCGCACCGACTCCCGGACCGCCCGGACCTTGGGCATCTGGTCGGCCATGAAGGACTGTCCACCGAAGCCGGGCTCGACGGTCATGACGAGGACCATGTCGAGCTCGGGGAGCAGCCCCTCGTAGGGGGCCCATGGGGTATTCGGCTTGATCGCGAGGCCGGACCGGGCGCCTGCGGCGCGCAGTGCCCTGGCCAGCGTGCGTGGCTCGTGTGCTGCCTCGGCGTGGAAGGTCACCGACTGGGCGCCGGCCTCGGCGTAGGCCGGTGCCCAACGGTCGGGGTCCTCGATCATGAGGTGGCAGTCAAGAGGGATGGGACTGACCCTGAGCAACGCTTCGACGACCGGTAGCCCGAGCGTGAGGTTGGGCACGAAGTGGTTGTCCATGACGTCGACGTGGGCCCAGTCGGCGTTGCCGACAGCTCTGAGCTCCGCCTCGAGGTTGGCGAAGTCGGCGGAGAGGATGCTCGGGGAGATCTGCACGGATGGAGCCTAACCAGCCGGGACGGCCGGTCCGATAGCCTCGGTGGGAACACCACTCCGAGGAATCCGACATGCGCGCACGTGAGCTGGCCGAGCAGACCCCCATGGTGGAGCTCGACACCGACGCGCTGGTGGCCGCCCGGCTGATGGCTCAGCAGCAGCTGCCCGGCCTCGTGGTGCGCGGCGAGGGGAAGCACCCCTTCATCGTCCTGCCGGGGTCGCAGGTGCTGCGGTTCATCATCCCGAGCTACGTCCAGGACAACCCCGCCCTCGCCCGCGTCTTCGACGAGAAGGCGGCGGACAAGATCGCCGAGTCGCTCGCCGGGCGCACGGTGCGCGACGTGCTGCCGGGTCACCAGGACATCACCACCGTGCCGAAGGTCAACCACGACGACACCCTCATCGAGGTGGCGGCGATCATGGCCCAGTGCCACAGCCCCATCGTCGTGGTCGTCAACGGGAGTGAGGTCATCGGGACGATCACCATCCGCCGGCTGCTCAGGGTGCTCTTCTCGGACGAGTCGCCTGAGTGACGGTCCTCGTCGTGGTCGCCTTCGTGGCGGCCTACCTCCTCATCGCCACCGAGCGGATCCACCGCGTGGCGGCCGCCCTGTTCGGAGCCGCGGCGATGGTCCTGCTTGGGGCCACCGACGCCCAGTCAGGCTTCTTCTCCGAGGAGACGGGGGTCGACTGGAACGTCATCTTCCTGCTGCTCGGGATGATGATCATCGTCGGAATCGTCCGACAGACGGGCGTGTTCGAGTTCCTGGCGATCTGGGCAGCCAAACGCGCCAGAGGTCGCCCGTTCCTCGTCCTCGTCATGTTGTCGCTGATCACCGCAGTGGCGTCGGCGCTGCTCGACAACGTCACAACGGTGTTGCTCATCGCGCCGGTGACCCTATTGGTGTGCGACCGTCTCGGGGTGTCGCCCGTGCCGTTCCTGCTCGCCGAGGCCATGGCGTCCAACATCGGCGGGACTGCCACCCTGATCGGCGACCCGCCCAACATCATCATCGCGGCCCGGTCCGGGCTGACCTTCAACGACTTCGTCCTCAACCTCGGCCCGATTGTCGTCCTGCTCCTCGCCGTCTTCATCGGCCTGGCCTGGCTGCTGTGGGGTCGGGGGATGAGCGTGGAGTCGGAGCGCGTCGACGCCGTCATGGAGCTCAACGAGCGCGAGGCGATCGAGGACAAGGGACTGCTCGTCAAGTGCGGGGTCGTCCTGGCCATGGTCACAGCGGGCTTCGTGTTGCACCCCGTGCTACACCTCGAGCCGTCCCTCGTCGCGCTCCTCGGCGCGGGCCTGCTCGTTGCCCTGTCCCGAAGTGAGCCGTCGGCCTATCTCCGGGAGGTCGAGTGGCCGACGCTCGTCTTCTTCATGGGGCTGTTCGTCATGGTGGGCGGGCTGGTCCACGTCGGGGTGATCAAGAGCCTCGGCAACGCGGCGACGGCGGCCGTCGGGGACAACGCCCTGCTTGCGAACTCGTTGCTGCTCTTCGGGTCCGGGATCCTGTCCGGCCTGGTGGACAACATTCCCTATGTCGCGACGATGAGCCCACTCGTCGCCCAGCTCGTCGATGCCAGCGGTGGCGGGCCGGTCGGACAGTCGCTCTGGTGGTCCCTGGCGCTCGGGGCCGATCTCGGCGGCAACGCCACCGCCGTGGGCGCGAGCGCCAACGTCGTCATCCTCGGGATCGCGGCGCGCAACGGCATCAAGATCTCGTTCTGGACCTTCACGAAGTACGGGATCATCGTCGCGGCCGTCACGCTGGTCATCGCGTGGGCCTACGTGGTGCTGCGCTACGTCGCCCTGGCCTGACCCTCGACCCGGAGCATCACCCGTCAGAGCTTGCGGAGCAGGGCGAAGAACATCCCGTCGGTGCCGTGCCGGTGCGGCCAGAGCTGGACGAAGGGCCCGGCGACGAGGCCTTCGATCGGGTCACCATCGACATCGACGAAGAGCCCGCGCGAGTCGACCAGCTCCACGTCGTCGCGCTTCTTGACCACGTCCGACACGACGAAGCGGGTCTCGTTGAGGTGCGGGCTGCAGGTGGCGTAGGCGATGACCCCACCGGGGCGCGTCGCGTCGATCCCACTCGCCAGCAGCTCACGTTGCAGCGACGCCAGGCCGGCGACGTCGGCCTGCACCCGTCGCCAGCGCGCCTCGGGCCGCCGACGGAGCGCGCCGAGACCGGTGCACGGAGCGTCGATGAGGACCCGGTCATACGCACCCGGCTCCTCGTCGCCGACCTGCCGACCGTCCCCCGTGCGCACGGTGATCTGCCCCTTCTCGGCCTTGGCCGTTGCCGCCGCGAGGGTCTTGCGGACGAGGTCGGTGCGGTGCGTGCTCACCTCGTTGGCGGTCAGCGACGCGCCGCTCTGAAGGGCGAGCCCGGCGAGGAGCCCCGCCTTGCCTCCCGGTCCGGCGCACACGTCGAGCCAGCGCTCCGGGGCCGCAGCCCCCCCGCGGTCGACTCTTGCGGCCGCCAGCGCCAGGGCCACGAGCTGGGAACCCTCGTCCTGGACGGCCGCCCGGCCCTCGCGAACGGCTCGGAACGCCCCGGGGTCTCCGCGGTCGAGCACCGCAGCCGTCCGCGCCAGCCTCGCCGGCTCGACCCCGTCGCCGAGGAGCTCCTCGACGCTGGCGAGCCCCGGACGCGCCACGAGCGTCACCCTGGCCGGGGCGTTGTCGCTCTCCAGCAGGGCCTCGAGCTCGGCCTCGACCGTGTCGGCGGTCGCGGCGCCGTGACCGATCAACGCTCCCCGCAGCGCGCGGACGATCCACTCCGGGTGGCTCGTCCGAATCGCGGTGGCGGCAAAGGGCTCCATGCTCTCCGGAGCCACGAGGTCCAGCCACTCCTCGCGGTCGCGCTCCGAGATCCGGCGCATGACCGCGTTGACGAACCCCGACGCGCCGATGCCGTTGACCTGCCGGGCCAGCGCCACGGTCTCGTCGACGGCGGCGTGGGTGGCCACCCGCATGCCCAGCACCTGGTGCGCGCCGAGGCGCAGCGTGTCCAGCACGTTGTCGTCGATCGAGGCCAGGTCCCGGCCCGCAGCGGTCGCGATGACCTGGTCGTAGAAGCCGTGCATCCGGGTGGCGCCGTAGACGAGCTCTGTGGTGAAGCCCGCGTCGCGACCACTGATCCCTTTCTCCCGCAGCACCTTCGGCAGCTCGAGGTTGGCATACGCACCCTCCGCCACGGCGCGCAGGACGGTGTATGCCACGAGCCGCGCAGGGTCCGTGCGTTTCGACCGCTCAGCCGGACGCTGCACCGACCGCGCTGGCCGCTCCGACCGCGCCGACCGCGCTGGCCGCTCCGGTCGTCGACGCCTCCCCCCGCCGCGGCGGTCACCGGTCTGCTCAGCCATCGCTGAACCGTTCTCCGGCCTCGATGCGGACTCCGCGGGCCCAGTCGGCGGCCGTCAGTGGCTTCTTGCCGCGGGCCTGCACCGTGCCGAGCCGAACCGGCCCGGAACCGGTCCCCACGAACACGGCTGCCTTGGTGACGACGAGCTCTCCCGGCGAGAGAGGCGCTTCGGTCGGGACGTCGGCTGCCGCCGCCGAAGCCACCGGAAGCACCTTGATGCGCTCGCCGCGAAGCGTCGTCCAGGCCCCCGGACTCGGCGTGCACCCGCGGACCAGCCGGTCGACGGCAAGGCTCGGTCGAGTCCAGTCGATCCGGGCCTCCTCGACGGTGAGCTTGGGCGCGAACGAAACCCCTTCGGCCACCTGCGGTTTCGCGACCAGCTGGCCGGACTCGATGCCGTCCATCGTCGCCACGAGCAGACCCGCGCCGGCGCAGGCCAGGCGAGCGAGCAGGTCACCGGTGGTGTCGGTCGGTCGGATCGTCTCGGTCATCAGTCCGAACACCGGTCCGGTGTCGAGACCCTCCTCGATGAGGAAGGTGCACGCGCCGGTCACCTCGTCACCGGCCATGATCGCGCGCTGCACAGGTGCGGCCCCGCGCCAGGCCGGGAGGATCGAGAAGTGGAGGTTGACCCAGCCGTGGACGGGGATGTCGAGCGCCGACCTGGGGATGAGCGCCCCATAGGCCACGACGGGGCACGCGTCTGGGGCGAGGTCGCGCAGCTGCTCCTGGAACTGCGGGTCCCGGGGGCTGGAAGGGGTGAGGACCGGCATACCGAGCTCTTCCGCGCGGGCACGCACGGGTGACGGAGCGAGCGGGCGGCCGCGGCCCACAGGAGCGTCCGGTCGGGTGACCACGGCGACGACATCGTGGGAGGAGGCGGCGAGCGCGTCGAGGCTGGGCAGGGCGACCGCCGGGGTCCCCGCGAGGACGAGCCGCACTACGTCCCCCGACCGAAGGTGGAGTGTGGGCTGACCTTGACGGTGGGGGCGGTGCCACCGGCCCACTCCGCCGCGCGGATCGCCTTCATCGCCAGCTTGCGCTGCTCGGGATCCATCCGGTCGAGAAAGAGCACACCGTCGAGGTGGTCGGTCTCGTGCTGGATGCAGCGGGCCAGCCGCTCCGATCCCTCGAGCAGGACCGGCTCGCCGAACATGTCCCATCCCTTGGCGACGACGTGCAGGGCCCGACGGCACTCGAAGGTCATGCCGGGGAAGGAGAGGCACCCCTCCGGGCCCCCCTCGAGGTCAGTCGAGAGGTCGAGGCTCGGGTTGACGAGGTGGCCGAGCTGCTCGTCGACGTGGTACGTGAAGACCCGCAGCCCTACCCCGATCTGGGGCGCGGCCAGCCCAGCTCCCGGCGCGTCCATCATGGTCTCGGTGAGGTCGGCGACGAGTCGGCGCAGCTCCTTGTCGAAGTCGACGACCTCGAGCGCAGGGGTGCGCAGGATGGGGTCTCCAAAGAGGCGGATGTCCTTGATCGACACGGAATGGGTCCTTGGGCGCGACGACAACGGGTGACAGGCCAGTCTAGGTGCAGAGGGCCCGCTCCCCCGTCGCAGGTGCGGAGCCGGACGGCCGGGCCCGCGTCACTGAGCTCCCATCTGCTCAAGGGTCTGTTGGCGGTGATCTCGTTGGTCTCGCCGTGTCGGGGGACTACGGTCTGTCGGTCTCCGATCTTGACCTCGGTGTGGTTGCCCCCCTCGGTCAGGACCATCTCGGCCTCGAATGCCTTGGCCAGTCGCGGAGCGCCTTGAGGAGGGTCCCGGCGAGATGAGTCACACCGGACAGGACGCCGCCTGGGGAGGGCCGTCCTCATCTGCTCTCCGGGCGTACTCCAGATCGCGCACGGAGCGGGAGGCCAACGTGCCCAGGCACAGCCCGGCATACACGACCGCACTGGTGACGAGCACGGGTGTCGGCTCGAAGCGAGCAGCGAGCACGCCGTAGACGAGCGACCCGAGGGGCATGGCGACGAACGAGCCGAGGGCGTCATAGCTCGACACGCGCGAGAGCACCGCCTCGGGGATGTGCTCGTGCAGCGCGGTGCTCCACCCGACGCCGAAGACCTCCGTGCCGGCTCCGGCAAAGAAGGCTGCCGCGACGAGGGGCCAGGTGGCCGGTTCCAGGCCGAGCATTGCGACCGGGACGGCGATCGCGCCGATCGCCAGCATCCCGGCCCGCAGCGGGAATCGGAAGCTCACCCGCAGCATGATGAGCGTCATGACCACCGTGCCGATCGCCTCGGCGCTGAGCACCAGCCCCCAACCGGCCTCGCCGAGCCCCGGGGTCCGGGTCGCGATGAGCGGTCCGAGCACACCGAGCGCGCCGACATGGATGGCGTTGAGTACGCCGAAGACGACGACGATCAGCCAGAGCCAGGTTCGTGAGGTGAACTCCGACCAGCCCTCGCGCAGGTCCTTCAGCATCGTCGCGCGGGGCACCGCCGCGTCGACCGCCCGGGGAGGGATCCGGACCTTGAGGAGGCAGAAGATGGCCAGCACGTAGGACAACGCGTCGACGGCGAGCGCCCAGCCCGGACCCACCGTGACGACGAGCCCGCCGGCGATGGATGGGCCGATGATGTAGAGCCCGCTCCGGCTGAAGGAGAGGAGGGCGTTGGCCTGCTGCAGCCGGTCGCGATCCACGACGAGTGGGACGACGCCCATCATCGCCGGCATCGTGAAGGCCGAGACGGCGCCGTTGAGGGCCTCGATGGCGATGATCATCCAGAGCTCGGCGTGTCCGGTGATGAACAGCGCGGCGGCGGCTCCCTGGGTCAGGGCGGTGAGCGCGTGCGAGACCTGCATGACCACAGTGCGCGAGATCCGGTCGGAGATCACCCCGCCGACGAGGAGGAAGACGACCATGAACAGCATGCGCGCGGCGAGCACCTGCGCCAGTGCGCCGGCTGAGCCGGTCAGGTGCAGGACGGCGAAGGCGAGCGCGACCGGCGCCATCGAGGACCCGGCCGTCGAGATGGACCGGGCGCTGAAGTACCACGCAAACCGCCGTTGCTTGAGGACGTCGAGCGACTCGGTGAGTGTCATCGCGTGTCCTTGAGGCGGAAGGCGCTCGCCGACAGGTTGGCCCGTACGGTGCCTGTTGTGCGGGGCGGCTTGGCGTTGGCGTGCATGAGGTGGGTGGCCTGGCCCACGAGGCTGAGCACCTGCTCCCACACCTGTGGCTCGACCCACAGGTCCGCGTCGGTGAAGAAGGACCGCTCGCCGCGCTGACGCCGGGCGAACCGCCGTGGAATGGCCCCGGCCATGACCCGCACCTCGGCCAGCTTGTCCGTCTCGGTCTGCGGGGCCGCCTTGTCCGGCACCTGGTCCCACGGGTGGCGGTACTTCTTCGCGACCCCACCGTTGACCTTCTCCTCACCGGCGACGACGAGCAGGCCCGCCCCGAGGAGGACCCGCAGGTGGTACGACGCGTTGGCCTGGGTGATGCCGAGCTCGCGGGCCACCTCGGCGGCGCTGAGCGAGGCGCCGGTGAGCAGCGACAGCATCTCCAGGCGGACCGGATGGGCGACGGCGCGAAGCCGGGTGACCCCGCCCGGGTCATCATCTGTCAAAGACATGTTGGGGAGTATGCCGGCCGGGCGGCTCAACTGTCAAACATCCCTTTGGGAGTCCCCCACCGCGAGTAGCCTCGACGTCGTGGCGCCACGGACCGAACCCGGACGTGACCTCGTCGTGCCTCCGGGGCCGGGCCTGCGTCACGGGATGGTCATCCCGGCAGGTGAGCTCGTCGAGCGGTTCTCGCGTGCCTCCGGTCCGGGCGGCCAGGGGGTGAACACCACGGACAGCCGGGTGGAGCTCGTGTTCCGGCCCGCGGCGTCCACGGCCGTCGGGGCCCTCTCGCCCGCCGGCAGGGACCGGCTCCTTCGCGAGCTGGCCGACCGCCTCGTCGGCGACCAGCTCGTGCTCGTCGCCTCGGAGCACCGCTCGCAGCGCCAGAACCGGGTGGCCGCCCGGACCCGCCTCGTCCAGCTCCTGCGAGAGGCGGCAGCCCCGCCCCCGCCGCCGCGCCGCGCGACCACGCCGACGAAGGGGTCCCACCGCCGCCGGCTCCAGGCCAAGCACGAACGGGGCCAGACAAAGGCCGCTCGCGGTCGCGTCTCACCGGACGAATGAGCTCCGAAACCCCTCCGGCACAACAAGCTCCCACCCTGGCTGCCATGCGAACGGCGCCTCGACGAGGTCGCACATCGACTCCCCAGCCAGGAGGACCTGCAGCGCCCAGCGCGTTGCCGAGTGGCCGATGACGAGCACCCGCTCTCCGTCATGTTCTCGGGCAAGTTCGGCGAGGAAGTCGGACATCTGGACGACGACGTCCCGGTAGCTCTGCCCCTGGGGAAAGGGTGACTCGAGGTATGCCGTGCGTGGCCGGAGCGCTTCCACCGGGGCTCCGTTGAGGGCGCCGTAGCTGCACTCCCGGAGCCGCGCATCCCGGGTCACGGGAATCGACGACCCCGCGAAGGCGATGGCCGCCGTCTCCACGGCTCGGGCGAGGTCGGAGGTCACCACGCGGTCGAGACCGTCGTGGCGTCGACGAGCCCCCAGCTCTCGGGCCCCGCCCCGTCCAGCGGGAGACAGTTCCCCGGGCAGCCACCCGGTCGCCACTCCGGCCTCGTTGTCCAGGGTGATCGAGTGCGTCTCGTAGACCAGCGATATCGCCATCAGCCCCCTCCGTCGACCGGGTCCATCCGGACCGCGACGCTGTCCTTCTCCTTGCGCGCGCTGCGCCCCGCCCGCATGGCGGCCAGCGAGGCCGCCAGCGCCGGACCGCGGTCGACCGGCGCCCTGAGGAGCACCTGAACGAGAAGCTCCTCGGCGACCACGTTCGCCGCCGCGCCGCTGCGGGGCCCGCCCGGCTGCCGGGCCCGGAACGGCAGCGGGCCCAGCCGGTCGACACTCGGGTCCACCTCCCCGTGGTCGAGCGCCTTCCGCACCGCTGCCCCCGGCCCGACGACCTGTGCCATAGCGACCGCCGGCGGCAGCTGCAGCTCTACCCGGTCGGCCAGCTCGCGCTCGGCCAGCCACCCCGGGTCCCACCGAACGAGCGCCTCGACCGGTGCCAGCGTCGTGTGGGTCGGCGCCCCAGCGAGCACCGCGACGCCTCCCTCGGCCGAGCCCAGGGTCAGGGCCGCGGCGCCGAGCCACCGGCGCAGGGCCTCGACCGACGCGTCGAGCGATGGCCGGTCCAGCAGCGCCCACGCATCGAGGAGAAGCGTCGCGGCGTAACCCCCCTCGGCGACCGGCTCGGCGCCGGGCGTGGCGATGACCAGTGCCGGCTCTGCCCCGACGTGGCCCAGCACCTCCCCCGACCCGGACGTGCGCACCGGCACTCCAGGAAAGGCGCGTCCCAGCTCCTCCGCGGTCCGCCTCGCGCCGACCACGCTGGACCTCAGCGTGCGCCCGTCGCAGTTCGGGCAGGTGAAACCCTCCGGCCCGTAGGTCGACCCGCACCAGCGGCAGGTCGGCACTCCCCGCGCCGTCGGCAGCCCCATCGGGCCATGACACCGTGAGCACCGGGCCGGCTCCCGGCAGTCCTGGCAGGTCAGCGAGGGCAGGTAGCCCCGCCGGGGCACCTGCACCAGGACCGGGCCGGTCTCGAGGGCGGCCTTCGCCGTGCGCCATGCCACGGGTGGCAGGCGGGCGCGCGCCGCCGGGCCGTCGCGCTCGACCTGGAGGTCGTCCCCGGCCACCACCACTCGCGGAGCAGCGCGACGCAAATCCGCCGGCGCCGCCTGGACCGGCGCCAGACTCCCCCGGCTCACCCCGAGCTGCGACTCGACCGTGCGGCCGAAGCCACCGGACAGCAGGGCGGCGCCGGTCTGCTCCGCGCGGATGCGCAGGACCTCGCGCACATGCGGGTACGGAGCGCGCGGTTCGCTCAGCAGGTCGTCGCCGTCGTCCCACCAGGCGACCAGCCCGAGGGTGCGCACGGGGGCGAAGACCGCGGCCCGGGTGCCGACGACACACCGGACGTGCCCGCGCAGGACCTTGAGCCAGGCGGTGTAGCGGGCCTGCGGCCCCTGGTCGGCGGTGAGCCGCACGTGCTGACCCTTGCCCAGGACCGTGCCCAGCTCGGCGTCCACCCGGTCGACATCGCGATGGTCCGGGACGACGATGATCGCACCACGCCCCGCGGCGAGGGCCGTCCCCGCAGCGACCGCGAGGGCCCTCGGCCAGTCGAGCTCCGGCGGCTGCCCGGGCAGCGCCAACCACGAGGCCGAGGGCCCCTCCCCCGCTGCCAGCCGTCGCAGGAACGAGGGCCCGGCGGGGTATGCCGCCCACGGGCCGGGGTCGCTCAGCGGCACCTCGGGTGGGCGCACCCCTTCGGCGAGGGCCTTCTCCGCGGCGGCGTGCCGCTTCGGGACCGCCAGCCGAAGGACGTCACCCAGCACCCCGGCATACCGGTCGGCGACGGCCCGGGCGACCGCGAGCACCTCGGGAGTCAGGACCGGCTCGGCGCTGACCACCCGACGCAACGGCGTGAGCCGGCCGCCGTGCTCGGCGCTGGCCCTCCGCTCGACGACGAAGCCGTCCAGGTCCCGCCCGGCGAAACGGACCCGCACCCGCGCGCCAGGCACCGCGGAGGCGTCCATCTCGGCCGGCACGGAGTACTCGAACTCGCGGTCCAGGTGGGGCAGGCCCGTGTCGACGACCACGGCGGCCACGGGCAGCGGCGCGACCGTCTTCTCGTCGGAACGGTCTGCGGTCACAGGCAAGGTCTACCGCATCGGTCCGACGGCGAAGGGGTTCGGCACCCTTCCCAAACCTGGCTGGAGGGATAGGCGAGCGCCGAAGAGCTCGCTTAACCCTCCCAGAGTGGTGGGTCCGGGTCGATCAGCCGTGGACGGCGGCCTGGAGCGCTTCGACCCGCGTCGTCTGCTCCCACGTGAAGGGATTCTGGTAGCCGATGACGGCGGTGCGCCCGAAGTGACCGTAGGCGGCGGTCGGCTGATAGATCGGGCGGAGCAGGTCGAGCTGCTCGACGATCGCGCCCGGGCGCAGGTCGAAAACCGTCGTGATGGCCGACTGGATCTTGTCGACCGGAGCGGTCTCGGTGCCGAACGTCTCGACGTAGAGGCCGACCGGCTTGGAGGCACCGATTGCGTAGGCCACCTGGATCTCGCAGCGCCGGGCCAGGCCGGCGGCGACGACGTTCTTCGCGACCCACCGCATGGCGTAGGCGGCCGAGCGGTCGACCTTGCTCGGGTCCTTGCCGGAGAACGCGCCGCCGCCGTGGCGGGCCATGCCGCCGTAGGTGTCGACGATGATCTTGCGGCCGGTCAGGCCGGCGTCGCCCATCGGGCCGCCGATCTCGAAGCGGCCGGTCGGGTTGATCAGGGTGCGGTAGTCGGAGACGTCGAGGTCCAGTCCGGAGTCCTGCAGCTCCTCGAGGACCGGCTTGATGACGTGGTGGAGGATGTCGGGCTGGAGCAGACCCTCGAGGGAGACGTCGGCCGCGTGCTGGGTCGACAGGACGACGGTGTCGAGCTTGACGGCCCTGTCGCCGTCGTAGGCGATGGTGACCTGGGTCTTGCCGTCGGGACGGAGGTAGGCGACGTCGTCGCTCTTGCGGACGGCCGTGAGCCGCTCGGCGAGGCGATGGGCGACGTGGATCGGCAGCGGCATGAGCTCGGCCGTGTCGCCGCAGGCGTAGCCGAACATCAGGCCCTGGTCGCCGGCGCCCTGCTTGTCCAGCGGGTCGACGCCACCGGTGCGGTTCTCGAACGCCGTGTCGACGCCCTGGGCGATGTCCGGCGACTGCTGGCCGATGGAGACCTCGACGCCGCACGACGCGCCGTCGAAGCCCTTCGTCGAGGAGTCGTAGCCGATGCCCAGCACGGTGTCGCGGACGATCTTGGGGATCTCGACGTAGGCCTCCGTCGTCACCTCACCGGCGACGTGGACGAGGCCGGTCGTGACCATCGTCTCGACGGCGACGCGGCTGCCCGGGTCCTGTTCGAGCAGGGCGTCGAGGATGGCGTCGCTGATCTGGTCACAGATCTTGTCCGGGTGACCCTCGGTGACGGACTCGGACGTGAACAGGCGTGCGGACAACTTCTTCTCCTGGTCTTTCGGCAGGCCGCGGCAGCGGCTGGCTGGTGTTCGGGGCAGGACCGCCGGGAAGTCTAACGGCGGTCAGAGAATGCCTTGTATGCCGTCCCACACCACGGCAGCGATGGCCTCCTTGGGCGCCGGACCGGCGGTGCGGTCCTGCGGCGCACCGGCCAGGCCGGGCCGGAAGAGCAGGAGGACGGTGTTGGTCTCGACCCCGAAGGCGAGCCCGTCGCCGACCTCGTTGGCGACGAGCAGGTCACATCCCTTGCGGGCGAGCTTGTCCCGGGCGTGGTCGACAACAGAGCCCGACGCGTCCCCGGTTTCGGCGGCGAAGCCGACGATGAGCGGCCGCTTGGCATCCGCCCTCCACTCGACCAGCCCGGCGAGGACGTCGGGGTTGCGCACGAGCTCGATCGTCGGTGCGGACTCGTCCCTGCCGTCCGGGCCGTCGGCGTGGCTCTTCTTGATCTTCGTCGGCGCGACGTTCTTCGGGCGGAAGTCGGCCACCGCGGCGGCCATGACGACGACGTCCGCGTCCTCGGCGGCTCGCGCGACGGCCGCCTGCAGCTCGACGGCGGTGCCGACCGGAACAACGTCAACCCCCTCCGGCACGGGAAGGCTCGCGTTGGCGCTGACGAGCGTCACCTGAGCCCCTCGGGCGGCGGCGACGGTGGCCAAGGCGTAGCCCTGCTTCCCGGAAGACCGGTTGCCGAGGTAGCGGACGGGGTCGAGTGGTTCGCGGGTGCCTCCGGCGCTGACGACGACACGCCGTCCGGCCAGCTCGAGGGACCCGCTCACCGGACCAGCGGAGCCGCCCGGGACAGGTGGTGCGCTCTCGAGGCACCGCAGGCACGCGGCATACAGCTCCTCCGGCTCGGGGAGCCGGCCGGGGCCGGTGTCCTTGCCGGTGAGCCGGCCCGACGCCGGAGGGACGATGTGGACTCCGCGCTCGATAAGCGTCGAAATGTTGGCCTGGGTGGCCGGGTGCTCCCACATCTCGGTGTGCATCGCCGGCGCGAAGACGACCGGACAGCTCGCCGTGAGCAGGGTGGTCGTGAGGAGGTCGTCAGCCAGGCCCGCCGCGGCCTTGGCCACGAGGTCGGCGGTGGCCGGTGCGACGACGATGAGGTCGGCCGTCTGGCCGATCCGCACGTGGGGCACGTGGGCGACGTCCGTCCAGACGTCGGTCGCGACTGCCTTGCCCGAGAGCGCCTCCCACGTCGGGGCGCCGACGAACCTCAGCGCCGACGCCGTGGGGACCACCGTGACGTCGTGACCGCTCTCGGTGAACAGCCGCACGAGCGAGGCCGCCTTGTAGGCCGCGATCCCTCCGGCGACGCCGACGACGATGCGCCGGGCCGGCGACGTGCCCGTCACGGGGATCGATCAGCCTTCGGTGGCTTCGGACGTCAGCATGCCTTCGTTGATCTCGCGGAGAGCGATCGACAGCGGCTTCTCGTGGACCTCGGTCTCGACGAGCGGGCCGACGTAGTCCAGCAGGCCCTCCTGCAGCTGGGAGTAGTACGCGTTGATCTGGCGGGCACGCTGGGCGGAGTAGATCACGAGGGCATACTTGGAGTCGGCGATCTTGAGCAGGTCGTCGATCGGCGGCTTCGTGATGCCGATGGGGTTGGCCACGGTTCCGGACATGGTGCACTCTCGTTTCGTTGCTGGTGGTGTCGCAGGTGCTCTGGTTGCTCTGGTCGCGCTCAGAGGCCGGGCAGCCTCAGGCCTCGCGCTGGCGCGATCTGATCAATGATACGAGTTCCTCGCTGGCCCGGCGAACATCGTCGTTGACGATGGTCACGTCGAACTCCGTCGCGGCCGCCAGCTCGCGACGGGCGGTGGCCAGCCGCACCTGCCGTTCCTCCTGCTCCTCGGTGCCCCGGCCGACGAGCCGGCGCACGAGCTCCTCCCAGGACGGGGGCCGGAGGAAGACGAAGAGGGCGCCCGGCATGGTCTCGCGCACCTGGCGGGCTCCCTGGAGGTCGATCTCGAGCAGCGCGAGACGTCCCCGGTGGAGCGCTCGCTCCACCGGGCCACGCGGAGTGCCGTACTTCGCGCGGCCGTGCACCACGGCATACTCGAGGAACTCGCCTGCCGCGACGAGGCGGTCGAACTCCGAGTCGTCGGCGAAGTAGTAGTGGACCCCGGCGACCTCACCCGGGCGAGGGGGACGCGTGGTCATCGACACCGAGAGCCACACGTCCGGGAAGTGGGTGCGGACGTATGCCGCGATGGTGCCCTTGCCGACGGCAGTGGGGCCGGCCAGAACGATGAGCCCGGACTGCTCCTCGCTGTCGGTCGAGCCCGTCGCCTCCGTCGGCGTTGCGGTCACGCCTGGTCGAAGCGGGCGATGAGCGCGGCCGCCTGGTTCGTGCCGAGGCCGCGCACCCGGCGGGACTCGGAGATGCCCACCTCGTCCATGATCTGACGTGCCCGGACCCGTCCCACACCCGGCATCGACTCCAGCAGCGCGGAGACCTTCATCTTCCCGATGACGTCGTTGTCCTTGCCCGTCGCGATGACCTCGGCCAGCGATCCCTGGGAGTACTTCAGGCGGTTCTTGACCGCGGCCCGCTCTCGACGGGCCACGGCGGCCTTCTCCAGAGCGGCAGTGCGTTGCTCCGGGGTCAGCGGGGGTAGGGCCACGGGAGAGCTCCTCAGCGGGTGGACAGGAAAGGGTAGGAGCGAACCTACTCAGTGCCTCCCACCCGTGCAACGAGAGGGTCACCCCGTGGGGGGCCCGGTGACGCGGCCTGCGGGCATCTGCCCACCCACGGACCGGCAGACTGAGTCCGGACCGCGACTTCCGGTGGGTGCTTCACACAGACGACGCGCACGGCAGGTGCTGGGTGCGGTTGCGCTTGCCCGGACTCCCGCTGCCTCGAGCGCCGAAGCCCGGGGGCATCGCGCGCGGCCCGCCAGGACCTGAGCTGCCCGTAGTGCCGCCGCGGTCAGCCCGCCAGCACCCGCCGCAGCTCGTATGCCGTCTCGCTCGCTCGTGCGCGCAGGGAGCCCGCGTCCGGCCCGGCCGAGAGCACGTCCCTGCTGGAGCTGGCGAGGACGTTGGACAGGGCGCCGCCGAAGACCTGGCGCAGGGAGCCTGCCGTGCCGCCCTGCGCGCCGAGCCCCGGCGTGAGCACCGGGGCGTTGGCCGCGGCGAGGTCGAGACCGAGCCGCTCGACGGCCTCGCCCACCGTTGCCCCGATGACCAGTCCCACCGAGCCGAGCTCGCCTCGGGCGCCGGCCGACGCGTTGTCCGCCGCGGCGCCCTCCACCACAGCGGCGGCCACACTGCGCCCGTCCCGCTCGGCGTGCTGGACCTGCCTGCCCTCGGGGTTGGAGGTCAAGGCCAGGACGAAGACCCCCTTTCCCGTCTCCGCGGCAAGGTCCAGAGCCGGACGGAGCGAGCCGTAGCCGAGGAACGGGCTGATCGTCATGGCATCCGCGGTCACCGGGCTGTCCTTGCCGAGGTAAGCCTGCGCGTACGCCTGCATCGTCGAGTCGATGTCGCCGCGCTTGACGTCGAGGATGCTCAGCGTGCCGGCCTCGCGCAGGTCGGCGAGGACGCGCTCGAGCACCCGGACGCCGCCCGAGCCGAAGACCTCGAAGAACGCGGACTGCGGCTTGACCGCGGCCACCTGTCCCGCGAAGGCCTCGACGCAGGTCATGGCGAACCGCTCCATCCCCGCGAGGGAGTACTCCAGCCCCCAGGACTCGACGAGCGCCCGGTGCGGGTCGACCCCGGCACATAGCGGCCCATGGCGCTCCATGGCCGCCCGCAGCCGGACGCCGAACGTCGCGGGAGGCATGGGAGGTTCCATCATCGGTGGTGGACCGCGGCGACGGCCTGGGTGAACGCGGCATACCCCTTGCCCTCGAGGATCTCCTCGAGCTCGCGCAGCACCCTCACCGGTGCCGTCGGGTCGTTGAAGCTCGCCGTGCCCACCTGGACGGCGCTGGCACCGGCGGCCACGAGCTCGAGCGCGTCTCGGCCGGTGCGCACTCCTCCGACGCCGATGATCGGCACGGTCGGGAAGCGGCCCTCGAACATCGCGGCCCGCACCTGCCAGACGGCTCGGACGGCGACGGGTCTGATCCCGGGACCGGAGAGCCCACCGGTGATCCCTCCAAGCTGGGGGCGCATCCGGTCAGTGTCGATGGCCATTCCCAGCAGGGTGTTGATCATCGTCAGCCCGGAGGCGCCAGCCTTCACGCAGGCCGAGGCAATCGAGACGATGTCGGTGACGTCGGGGCTGAGCTTGGCGAAGACCGGCGTGTCGCGAGGCAGCTGTTCACGCACGAGGGCGATGACCTTGGCGGACGCCAGGGGGTCGCAGGCGAAGACGAGGCCGCGGTTCGCGACGTTGGGGCAGGAGATGTTCACCTCGACGCCGACGACGGCGTCGAACGCGTCGCTGGCTCGCAGCGCGGCTGCCACGTCGGCGAACTCACCGCTCGACGAGCCGGCGATCGACACGAGCGCACGAGCACCGACGGACTTCAGCCAGGGCAGGTCGTGCTCCACGAACGCGGCGATCCCCGGCCCCTGCAGGCCGATGGAGTTCAGCATCCCGGAGGGGGTCTCGGCCATCCGGGGCGTGCCCCGGCCGGAGCGCGGCTGCGCCATGACGGACTTGGTGACGAAGGCGCCCAGGCAGGCGACGTCGAAGAACCGATGCAGCTCCCGGCCGTTGGCGGCGCACCCGGACGCTGTCATGAGAGGGTTCGGCAGCCTGGCCCCGCCAAGTGCGACGGACATGTCCACCATCAGTGGCCGCCCTCCCGGGGGGCACCGACCGTGCCCGGCGGCACCATGCAGTAGCCGTCGGAGAAGGCGTCCCATCGCACCCGGTCGCCCCGGAACACCGGTCCCTCGACACAGGACCGGACCATTCGCGTCTGGCCGTCACTGCCGACGACGGGCAGAACACAGGTCATGCAGACGCCCACACCGCACGCCATCGACTCCTCGACCGCCACCTGGGCGACCGCTCCCTCACGAGCGGCGATCTCGGTGATCGAGCGCAGCATCGCCATCGGACCGCAGCCGTAGACGACGGCCGCGTTGCTGAGCCGGATGACGTCGGGTAGGACGTCGCTGACCCATCCCTTGACCCCGGCGGACCCGTCGTCGGTCGTGACCGAGACGCCGTCGGCGACGCGCTGGGCGTCGACCACGCCGAAGAGCCGGTCCTCGCTGGCGGCACCGAGGACCATCTCGACGTGGCAGCCGCGGGCCGTCAGCTGCTGAGCGAGCCAGAACAGCGGGGCACTGCCGTAGCCGCCTCCCACGAGGACGCAGGCCACCGGCTCCTGGGGCAGCGGGAACGGCCGCCCCAGGGGCCCGACGACGTCCACCTCGGCGTGCAGCGTCAGCTCGGTGATCCACGTGGTGCCCGGTCCGTGGGCGGCGACCACGACATTGACCGTGCCGCCGCGGTCGCCGCTGGGGCTGGCCTGATGGATCGAGAAGCAGCGGCGCAGCAGGTTGGCCGACGTAAGACCGCCCACGGCCAGGGCGACGAACTGCCCAGGGCGGGCGAGTTCGGCGACCCCGGGGGCGACGAAGGTCAGCTGCTGGTACGCCCCGACGCGACGGGTCGCGATGAGCTCGGCCGTGACCTGGGTGACGCCCTGTGACGGTGTGGGTGACGCGGACGGTGACACCAACGGCGGCGAACCCGCGGACGGCATACCGGTCACCGTGCCGCCACCCCGCTGCGTGGTGGCCCACCCGCCGCGCCATAGAGCCCGAGGTTGCGGGCGTGGTCCTGGAGTGAAGTGACGTTGAGCACGCCCCGGCGGCGGGCCTCGATGCCCTGGACGGCGGCCGCGAGCTCCTGGACTGTGGTGATGATGGGCTTGTCCGCGCCGGTGGTCGCCGCGCGGATCTCGTAGCCGTCTGCGCGGGCGGACTGCCCGGTTGGCGTGTTGACGACCATCTGGACGTCTCCGTCGTTGATGAGGTCGACGATCGTGCGTTCGTTAGCGTCCGTCGCGGCCGGGTCGCGCTCGCTGATCTTGCGGACCAGCGTGGCCTCGATCCCGTTGCGACGCAACACATCTGCCGTGCCACTCGTGGCGAGGATGGTGAAGCCGAGGTCGGCCAGCCGCTTGACGGGGAAGATCATCGCGCGTTTGTCGCGGTTGGCGACAGAGACGAACACCGCACCGGTGTCGGGCAGCCCGCCGGAGCTCATCTGGCTCTTGGCGAACGCTGACCCGAAGTCCTTGTCGATCCCCATGACCTCGCCCGTCGAGCGCATCTCGGGTCCAAGCAGCGAGTCCACGACGTTGCCCTCCTTGGTGCGGAACCGCTTGAACGGCAGGATCGCCTCCTTGACCGACATCGGCGCGTGAGCCGGCAGGCTGCCGCCGTCACCGGTCGGCGGCAGCAGCCCCTCCTCGCGAAGCTCCGCGATTGTCGCGCCGAGCATGACCCGGGCGGCCGCCTTGGCGATCGGCACCCCCGTGGCCTTCGCGACGAAGGGCACGGTACGCGACGCGCGGGGGTTGGCCTCGAGGACGTAGAGGACGTCCTGGGCCAGGGCGAACTGGACGTTCATCAGCCCGCGGACGCCAATTCCCTTGGCCAGACTCAGGGTTGACTCGCGGACCCGCTCCAGCTCGCCGACCCCAAGGGTGACTGGCGGAAGGGTGCAGGAGCTATCGCCGGAGTGGATCCCCGCCTCCTCGATGTGCTCCATGATGCCGCCGAGATACATCTCCTCGCCGTCGTAGAGGGCGTCGACGTCGATCTCGATCGCGTCGTCGAGGAAGCGGTCGACGAGGACCGGGTGCTCCGGCGAGGCGACGGTCGCCCGGGTGACGAAGGTCGAGAGGGTCTCGTCGTCGTAGACGATCTCCATGCCCCGGCCGCCGAGCACGTAGGACGGGCGGACGAGGACCGGATAGCCGATCTCGTGCGCCACGAGGACGGCCTCCTCCGCGCTGTATGCCGTGCCGTGCCTGGGGGCGGGCAGGTTGGCGTCCGCGAGCACCCGCCCGAAGGCACCACGGTCCTCGGCGAGGTTGATCGCGTCCGGGGAGGTTCCGACGATCGGGACGCCCTCGTCCATGAGCGCCTGCGCGAGGCCCAGCGGCGTCTGTCCGCCCAGCTGCACGATGACCCCGGCGATGGGGCCGGCCCGGCGCTCGGCGTGGACGACCTCGAGGACGTCCTCCAGCGTCAACGGCTCGAAGTAGAGCCGCGAGCTCGTGTCGTAGTCCGTCGACACCGTCTCGGGGTTGCAGTTGATCATGATGGTGTCGTAACCCTTGTCTCGCAACGCAAACGAGGCGTGGACACAGGAGTAGTCGAACTCGACGCCCTGGCCGATCCGGTTCGGGCCGGAGCCGAGGATGATCACGGCGGGCTTCTTCCGCGGCAGGACCTCGTCCTCCTCGTCGTAGCTCGAGTAGTAGTACGGCGTCGTCGCGGCGAACTCCGCGGCGCAGGTGTCGACGGTCTTGTACACCGGGCGCACCCCGAGGGCGTGCCGGACCCCGCGGACGACAGCCTCCGGCATACCGGCGAGAGAGGCGAGCTGGTGGTCGGAGAAGCCATGCCGCTTCGCCAGCCGCAGGAGCTCGGGGGTCAGCTGGTCGGCGGCCGCGACCCGGTCGGCGACGGCGTTGATGAGCTCGATCTGGTCGAGGAACCACGGGTCGATGCCGGTCGCCTCGTGCACCTGCTCGACGCTCGCCCCACCGCGCAGCGCCTGCTGGACCGTGACGATGCGCCCGTCGGTTGGGACGGCCGCCTCGGCCAGCAGCTCCTCGAGCCGTATGGGGTCCGATGGCGTCGGCCCCTCCCAGTGGAACGAGGCACCCCGGCGCTCCATGGACCGCAGCGCCTTCTGGATCGCTTCGGTGAAGTTGCGACCGAACGACATCGCCTCGCCGACCGACTTCATCGTCGTCGTCAGGGTCGGGTCGGCCGCCGGGAACTTCTCGAAGGCGAACCGGGGCACCTTGACGACGACATAGTCCAGGGTCGGCTCGAAGGAGGCGGGCGTCTCCCTGGTGATGTCGTTGGGCACCTCGTCGAGCGTGTAGCCGATGGCCATCTTCGCGGCGATCTTGGCGATCGGGAAGCCGGTCGCCTTGGACGCGAGGGCAGACGACCGCGACACCCGGGGGTTCATCTCGATGACGATGATCCGGCCGTCAGTGGGATTGACGGCGAACTGGATGTTGCAGCCGCCGGTGTCGACGCCGACCTCACGGATCACGGCGATGGCGATGTCGCGCATCCGCTGGTACTCCCGGTCCGTCAGCGTCAGCGCGGGCGCGACCGTGATCGAGTCGCCGGTGTGGACGCCCATCGGGTCGAGGTTCTCGATCGAGCAGACGATGACGACGTTGTCGGCGTGGTCGCGCATGACCTCGAGCTCGTATTCCTTCCAGCCGGTGATCGACTCCTCGAGGAGGACCTCGGTCGTCGGGCTGGCCTGCAGGCCGGCGCCGGCCATCCGCCGTAGCTCCGTCTGGTCGTGGGCGAACCCCGAGCCCAGGCCGCCCATCGTGAAGGAGGGTCGCACGACTACGGGGTAGCCGAGCTTCTCGGCGCCGGCGAGGCACTCCTCCATCGTGTGCGCGATGTGTGACTGGGCTACCTCTGCGCCGCACCGCTCGACGACGCCCTTGAAGAGCTGGCGGTCCTCGCCGAGCTGGATCGCCTCGACGTTGGCGCCGATCAGCGGGCACGAGTACTTCTCGAGGACACCGTTCTCGTGCAACGAGATCGCCGTGTTGAGGGCCGTCTGGCCGCCGAGGGTCGCCAGGACGGCGTCGGGGCGTTCCTTGGCAATGATCGCCTCGACCACCTCGGGCGTGATCGGCTCGACGTAGGTGGCGTCGGCGAACTCGGGGTCCGTCATGATCGTCGCGGGGTTGGAGTTGACGAGGATCACCCGGATGCCCTCGTCCTGGAGCACCCGGCACGCCTGCGTGCCGGAGTAGTCGAACTCCGCGGCCTGCCCGATGACGATCGGACCGGACCCGATGACGAGGACGCTCTTGATGTCGTCGCGGCGAGGCATCAGGCGCCACCCCCCGTCAGTGCTGCGGTCGGTTGGCTGCGCGTATCGGTGCCACTCATCAGCTCGACGAACCGGTCGAAGAGGTATGCCGCGTCGTGTGGGCCGGCGGCCGCCTCGGGGTGGTACTGCACCGAGTAGGCAGGCACGTCAAGGCATTCCAGCCCCTCGACGACGTCGTCGTTGAGGCAGACGTGGGAGACCCGCGCCCTCCCGTAGGAGGTGTGGCTGTCCCGGTCCGTCGGGGCGTCGACAGCGAACCCGTGGTTGTGCGCAGTCACCTCGACCTTGCCTGTCGTTCGGTCTATGACGGGCAGGTTGATCCCCCGGTGGCCGTACTTCAGCTTGAAGGTCCCGAAGCCGAGCGCCCGGCCCAGCAGCTGGTTGCCGAAGCAGATGCCGAAGAAGGGAATCCGTGCCTCGAGCACCTGCTGCAGCAGCGCGGTCTCCTGGTGAGCACTCGCCGGGTCCCCAGGGCCGTTGGAGAAGAACACGCCGTCGGGCCCGATGGCGCGGACCTGCTCGAAGGTCGAGGTCGATGGCAGGACGTGGACCTCGATGCCGTGCTGCGCCAGCATCTGCGGCGTTCTCGCCTTGATCCCGAGGTCGACCGCTGCGACGGTGAACCGCCGCTCCCCCACCGCCTCGACGACGTAGGGCTCGTCGGTGCTGACCTCGGCGGCGAGCGCCGCGCCGGTCATCCCGGGTGCCCTGCGCACGAGGTCCGCCAGGACCGTCGCCGAGGCGCCGGCATACTGCTCGCCGCTGAAGATCCCCACCCGCATCGCCCCGCGCTCCCGCAGGTGCCTGGTCAGGGCCCGGGTGTCGACGCCGCTGATGCCGACGACGCCCTGCTCGCGCAGCTGGTCCTCCAGTGGCTGTGTGGAGCGCCAGCTCGAGGGACGCAGGGCCGGCTCGCGCACGACGTAGCCGGCCACCCAAATGCGGCCGGACTCCGCGTCCTCGGTGTTCACCCCGGTGTTGCCGATGTGCGGCGCGGTCATGACGACGACCTGCCGGTGGTAGCTCGGGTCGGTCAACGTCTCCTGGTAGCCCGTCATCCCCGTCGAGAAGACCGCCTCGCCGACAGTCTCCCCGACCGCGCCGTAGGCCTCCCCCCGGAAGGAGCGCCCGTCCTCGAGGACGAGCATCGCAGGCTCACGATAGACCAGCTGGGGATGTGTGCTCATGAGTTCTCCATCTCGGCCGCGGTACGGGTCAGGTCTGCTGCGGTGGTCGCCTCGCCGGCGTCCGGTATGCCGCGCAGCACACCGAGGGTCTGGGTCCGCTTCATGCCAGCCGCCCCTCGCGAGCGGTGAGCCGGCCGCGGAGGTACGTCGCCATGACTGCTCCGGTCAGCGTCCGACCGTGCCAGGGGTTGTTGCGCGACAGCGAGAGCGACGTCGCGCGATCGACCGTCGTCACGGCGTACGGGTCGACGAGGGTGACGTTGGCCGGCGAGCCGGCCACGAGGTCCTGGCCGTGCTCTCCGAGACGCGCGATCCGTGCCGGGTTGACGGACATGACCCGCGCCACGCCGGCCCAGTCGAGCAGGCCTGACTGCACCATGACGTCGCTGACGACGGGCAGCGATGTCTCGAGCCCGACCATCCCGAACGCCGCGTCGACGAACGCGTGCTCCTTGTCGTGGCGGGCGTGCGGTGCGTGGTCTGTTGCGACGGCGTCGACTGTCCCGTCGGCCAGCCCCTCCCGCAGGGCGCGCACGTCCTCCTCCGGGCGTAGCGGTGGGTTGACCTTGAACACCGGGTCGTAGCTCATGAGCAGGTCGGACGTCAGGAGCAGGTGGTGCGGGGTGACCTCCGCCGTGACGTCGATGCCCTGGCGCTTGGCCCAGCGGACGACCTCGACCGAGCCCGCCGTGGAGACATGGGCGATGTGCAGCCGGCTGCCGGTATGCCGGGCGAGCATGACGTCCCGGGCCACGATGGACTCCTCGGCGATGCCTGGCCAGCCGGGCAGACCGAGGCGGCCGGACAGCTCGCCCTCGTGACAGCACGCGTTCCGGTCCGCCAGGCGTGGCTCCTGCGCATGCTGGCAGATGACGCCGCCGAAGGCCTTGACGTACTCCAGCGCACGGCGCATGACCCGGGCATCGTCGACGCAGTGGCCGTCATCGGAGAAGACCCGCACCCCGGCGCGGGAGCGGGCCATGAGCCCGAGCTCGGCCAGCTCCTCGCCGGCGAGACCTTTCGTCACCGCACCCACCGGCTGGACGTCGACGAGCCCGGTGTCGCGGCCCAGGTCGAGGACCCGCTCGGCCGCCTCGGCCGTGTCCGTCACGGGGTTGGTGTTCGCCATGGCCAGGACTGCGGTGAACCCGCCGGCGGCAGCGGCTGCAGCGCCGGTGGCGACCGTCTCGGCGTCCTCGCGGCCGGGTTCGCGCAGGTGGACGTGCAGGTCCACGAGGCCGGGCAGGGCGACGAGCCCGTCAGCGTCCACGACGTCGTGCTCGGTGGCCGTCGAGATGCGGCCGACCTCGGCGATGCGGCCACCGACGAGGAGGATGTCGGCCACAGCGCCACCGAGGATGCGGGCACCCTTGATGAGGGTCGGCGTGCCGGTTGGCGTGCCGGCGGGCGAGGTGGTCGTGGACGGCGTCGTCGTGGTCATCGCCGCGACTCCTCTCCGGAGAGCAGGTGGTAGAGCACGGCCATCCGCACCGCCACGCCGGCTGAGACCTGCTCGAGCACAACGGAGTGCTCGGAGTCGGCAGCGTCGGCGGTGATCTCCAGGCCGCGGTTCATGGGCCCGGGGTGCAGCACGGCGACCTTGCCGTTGGAGGTGACGAGTCGCTCCAGCCGGCTGCGGGTCAGGCCGTAGCCGACGGTGTACTCGCGGGCGGTCGGGAAGAACGCACCGCTCATCCGCTCGCGCTGCACCCGCAGCATCATCACCGCGTCAACCCCGTCGCCGAGGACGCCGTCGAGGTCATGGCTCGTGGCGAAGCCGTCGCTCTTGGCCCACGATTCGATCCCGCTCGGCATGAGCGTCGGCGGCGCGACGACGGTGACGCGGGCGCCGAGCCGCCCGAGGGTGATGACGTTGGAGCGGAACACCCGGGAGTGCGTGAGGTCGCCGACGATCGCCACGTGCTTGCCGTCGAGGTCACCGATGCGACGGCGCAGCGTGTATGCGTCCAGCAGGGCCTGGGTCGGGTGCTCGTGGGTGCCGTCCCCGGCGTTGATGACGCTGGCGTCGACCCACCCTGCGATCTGCTGGCACGCCCCGGAGGCGTGGTGCCGGACCACCAGCGCGTCGACCCCCATCGCGGCGATGGTCTGGACGGTGTCCCGCAGCGACTCGCCCTTGGAGACCGACGAGCCCTTGCCGGTGACGTTGATCGTGTCGGCGGACATCCACTTGCCGGCGATCTCGAAGGACGACCGGGTGCGCGTCGAGTCCTCGAAGAACAGGTTGACGATCGTCCGGCCGCGCAGGGTCGGGATCTTCTTGACGTCGCGCTTCTGGACGTCGTGCATCGACTCGGCGGTGGTGAGGATGTCGTCGACGTCCTGCCGGCTGAGGTCCGCGGACGACAGGAGGTGGCGGGTCATCGATCTCCTCCGCTGATCCGCACGCCGTCATCCTCGTCGTCGACCTCCGCGAGCCGCACGTGCACCCGTTCGGTCGAGGACGTCGGGAGGTTCTTGCCGACATGGTCGGCCCGGATCGGCAGCTCGCGGTGCCCCCTGTCGACGAGGACGGCGAGCCGGACCGCGCGGGGCCGACCCAGCTCGGCGAGCGCCTCGAGCGCCGCGCGGATGGTGCGCCCGGAGTAGAGCACGTCGTCCACGAGCACGACGACCTTGTCGTCGATGCCGGGGTCGGGGATGTCGGTCCGGGCGAGCGCGCGCACCGGCTGGTGCCGCAGGTCGTCGCGGTGCATCGTGACGTCGAGCGTGCCCACGGGCACCTTCTCGCCCTCGACCTCGGCCATCACCGAGACCAGGCGGCGGGCCAGCGGGACCCCCCGGGAGGGGATACCGAGGATGACCAGGTCCTGGGCGCCCCTGTTGCGCTCGAGGATCTCGTGAGCAACGCGACGCAGGGCCCGGGAGACGTCACCGGAGCTCATCACCAGTCGTGCGGCCGGGGCAGGCTGCGCAACAGCCAAGACCAGGACCTCCTTCCCCGCCTCACAGGACGGTGGTTAAAGGATGTCGATTCGACAGCCATCCTACCCCTGACCGGCTCCTGCAGGCGCCGCGACCATCGGTGACTGCTCCACCGGCTCCGATAACCGGTGGAGCAGTGGGTCATCCGCTGCCACGGTGGTTGTCATGCGCCAGGAAGAGATTTGGGACGTGGAGGCTGCTCGCCGGTACGACACGCCGGGCTCCGGAATGTTCGCCCCGGAGGTGCTCACTCCGACCGTCGACAAGCTCAGCGAACTGGCCGGTCAAGGGCGAGCTCTTGAGTTCGCCATCGGTACCGGCCGGGTGGCCATCCCCCTGTCCGAACGTGGGGTGCCCGTTACCGGCGTCGACCTGTCCACCGCGATGGTCGACCAGTTGCGCACCAAGGCCGATGACGCGACGATCCCTGTCGTCGTCGGAGACATGGCCAACGCCTACATCAGCAGGGAGTTCACGCTCGTCTACCTCGTCTACAACACCATCTCCAACCTGCTCACCCAGTCTGAGCAGGTCGCTTGCTTCCGCAACGCGGCGCGTCACCTGAGGCCGCGTGGCCGTTTCGTCATCGAGCTGTGGGTGCCCGAGCTGCGCAGGCTCCCGCCCGGGCAGCAGGCCATGGTCTGGCACTCCGAGTCCAGATACATCGGCCTGGATACCTACGACGTCCTCGAGTAGCGCGTCGTCTCCCACCACTTCGGTTCGACGAGGGCAAGCAGGCGCAGCTCTTCCGCAGCCCACACCGCTACATCTGGCCGGCTGAGCTCGACCTGATGGCGCAGCTCGCCGGGTTCGAGCTGGAGAGCAGGCACGAGGACTGGGCAGGCGGCGAGTTCACCGGCGAGTCCACGTCGCACGTTTCCGTCTACCGCCTCCCGACCGCGTTCGCTTCCTAGCCCGGCGCCTAGCCCGGCGGCTCAGATGGCTCCTCGAGCTCCTCTGGGGCGGCACCGCGACGGCGCGGCGATCGGACGGTCACTCGTAGTGGAACCGCGCCTGGATGACGACGAGGTCATCACCGTCGACCTGGTACACGAGCGGATGCTCCTCGGTGATCCGCCGGGACCACACGCCGGCGAGCATATGCCGAAGAGGCTCGGGCCTTCCGATCCCTCCCACGGGATCGCGAAGCGCGTCGTCGATCAGCCGATTGATCCGCTTGAGCATGCTGCGGCCAGCAGCCAGCCAATGGGTGTAGTCCGCCCACCCGTTCGCCGTGAAGACGAGCCTCATCGAACCAGGTCGTGAGCGCTCACCTTGCCTCGTCGGGCCTGCTCCAGGCTCTCGACCAGGTGGCGGGCATTGGCGGGCACCCGTAACAAGTAGGCCGTCTCCTCAAGGGCGTCGTAGTCCGCGCGAGACATCAACACGGCGTTCCCTCGTCGCGAGGTGATCTCGATGGGGGCGTGGTCCTCGTTGACCTGCTCGATGAGGGGGAAGAGGTTCTTGCGTGCTTCGCTCGCCGTGACTGACATGAGGGCTCCCTTCAGACGACCGGTACGGCTCATGGTACCAGTCGGGCCGAACGTGCGACGGGGGTGAGCCTCCGCCGATGGGCAGGACCGACCTCGCCTCGGCCGGCGCGTCGGGAGAGTGGTCACCCCCGGGCGGGTAACGAGGTTCCCAGCCAGTCGACTCCTCGCCCTCGTCGGCAAGACCGGACGGTGCGACAGAACCAGCTGCGATGGCGGCCGCACGAGGAAGCTTCGATCCACGTCCAGTAGAACGGCTCTGCGAGTGCTCCTATGTCGCGGATGCCAGCGCGCGAACCCGATCCAACAACGCGGCCGGCGGGCGACCACGGTCCACCACCTGCCACCCGACAGCGTCAGGTCGCGTGCCGAATAGGGCGAAGACCACGCCGTCACGTGCAGGCCCCGAGCGGAGGCCTCGGTCGACCCGGTAGCCCCCGGCACTCCGTGGCTCTAGTGCTGCGGACGGCGCCCGAAGAGCCTCCGCTCCTGCGTCACGGAGCCGTCGGGCCTCCGCCTGGCATTGCGGGTAGGCAGCGGGACCGCCCACCAGGGTCGCGCCGGGCAAGTTCGGACGCACCGAGTCGTCGATGTCGGCTTCGACAGCCCACAAGGACCGCTCGACGCCCGCCAGGTCAGTGGGATCGTCGATTTCCTCGTGGCGCAGGAACTCCGCCCACGCGCCATCCGGCGTGTCGGCCAAATACTGCACCGGACCCTCACCGTCAGCATGCCAGCGCGCGGCAGGCTGATTCGCCGACTCCCACATGAACGGCCAGCGGCGGTCGCCGTTGCGGAAGAGCATCATCCGACGGCAGCTCCTAGCAGGGACTCGGCAAGAGCGCGAACACGGGCCACGTCCGCGTCGTCAGGCGCCCAGTCCCCGGAAAGGATGTCGTTGGGGGCGCGCCCACCAAGAGCTTGCCGGGGACGGCCGAACCAGCGACGGATGCCGAAGTCGTTGTAGGAGCCGGCGAGGTCAGAGACGAGCTGGGCGAGGACGTGAAGACGCGCAGCGACCGCGTCCGGCGTGGTGCGCTCACCAGATCTGTAGCGGGTCAGGGAGCTGGTGGAGATGCCGAGCAGGGCCGGTAGCTCGTCACCGAGGAGCTCGCTGAGCGGGCCCCACTCCGCCTGAGGGATCGGCGAGTCCTCGATGGCGGACAGCACGGCGGTGGCGACTCGAGCCATCTGCTGACCCGACCGATCGCGCCCCGAGGTGCGGTTGATGTGCTGTGCGACGCCCAGGCGGGCTAGGCCACGCACGGCGTCGTCGAACATCTCGAGGTTGCCGCCGGGCAGGTCCGTCTGAGGAATGATGCGCAGCGTCTCCGCGAACGCCACCACGCGAAGGATGAGGTGGGTTGCCATGGCTTCTTCACCGATCATGAGCTGGCTCTGGGTGGTCACGCGGACTCCTTCGGCGTTGGATGAGGACCGGGTGTTGCTGAGAATCCGATCTTACGCCATTCGCGCTCCAAGACCGCCAGGCCGACCGGGCATCCCGGCATTGGGAGCGTATGCCGTGCCCCACTGCGCGGGGCACGGCATACGCTGCGCCGTTGGTGCGTCGGACCACTCCAGCGGGAATGAGATCCCGAACGTCGCGACTGTCATCGAGAGTCCGGCTTGGCCTCGACGAAACGGGACGTACCGCGTTACGCCACGAGGAGGCAGAACGGGTGACCGGCCGGGTCGGCAAGGACGTACAAAGGCTCGCCGTCGTCATTGGTGCGGTCGAGGAGCACCTCCGCGCCGAGCTCTTCGGCCCGCTGACGATGACGTTGCAGGTCTTCCACGGTAGGGACGGCGAAGTCGATGTGCATCTGCATCGGGACCTCGTGGGAGGGCCACGTCGAACGAGGGAGGGCGCTGACCTGCTGGAACGCCAGTTTCCGTCTCCCGTCGTCGTCGACCAGGACGAGCCAGTCCCGATCATCCGGCGTGCCGTCGGACGGTGGCTCGTCACCGGAGCGGTAGCGGAGCCCGAGCAGCTGGCGGTAGAAGTCCGCCAGCTCGCGGGCCTGTGTTGTGTCCAGAGCAGTGTGCATCAGTTCCGGATAGGCGGACACGAGGCGCTCCTGACGATCTGAGGGACCGGACACACGCCATCGCAGCACTGAACCGCTCACCAGGGCAATACGCTGCGGCGTTGGTGCGTCGGACCACTCAAGCGGGGATGAGATCCGGAATGTCGCGTCCACCTCACACGAGCGTCGGCTTGACCTCGACCAGGCGGCCGAGAAGCCCGTTGACGAACCCGGGCGACTCGTCGGTGCTGAGGGACTTCGCCAGCTCGACGGCCTCGGAGATGGCGACGGCGTCCGGCACCTCGTCGTTCCAGACGATCTCCCACGCACCGATCCGCAGGATCGCCCGGTCGACGCCCGGCATGCGGTCGATGGTCCAGCCCTGGCTGTAGGTCGCGAGCAGGTCGTTGATCTCCTGCCACCTGCTGGTGACCCCCTCGACGACGGCGATCGTGTACTCGTTGGGCGTCGGCCCCGCGAGCTTGCCCGAGAGCCGCTCGGCAAGGAGCTCCTGCGCGTTCAGCCCCCGCTGGTCGGCCTCGAAGAGGATGTCCAGCGCGCGCTTGCGGGCCTTCGATCGGGCAGACACCGGTGAGCAAGCCGCTCTAGTTGACGCGGCCGAGGTACGACCCGTCGCGGGTGTCGACCTTGATCTTCGTGCCCTGCTCGAGGAAGAGCGGCACGGCGATCTGCGCGCCGGTCTCCAGGGTGGCCGGCTTGGTGCCGCCGGTGGAGCGGTCGCCCTGCAGGCCGGGCTCCGTGTAAGAGATCTCGAGGACGACCGAGGCGGGCAGCTCGACGTAGAGCGGCACGCCGTCGTGGGTGGCGACGATGGCGTTCTGGTTCTCCAGCAGGTAGTCGGCGGCCGGTCCGACGACGGCGCCCCCGACGTGGACCTGGTCGTAGGTGTCCGTGTCCATGAACACGAAGTCTCCGCCGTCCTTGTAGAGGTACTGCATCGTCCGCTTGTCGACGTTGGCCGACTCCACCTTGGTGCCGGCGTTGAAGGTCCTGTCGACGACCTTCCCGGACAGGACAGCCTTGAGCTTGGTGCGCACGAACGCCGGACCCTTGCCGGGCTTCACGTGCTGGAACTCGACGACGGACCACAGCTGCCCGTCGATGTTGAGCACCATGCCGTTCTTCAGGTCGTTGGTCGACGCCACTGACAAACCGCTTTCGTATGCCGGGCAGCACCGTGCCCGGGGAACTCACCTTGGGATTGGGGCCAGTCTACCGGGCGGCCCCAGCGCGTCAGAACTCCGCGTCACCGGCCGGCCCCAGGTGCGTCGGTGCCGATCGCCCGTCGCCGTCAGCCGGAGAACGGCAACGAGACCGGCGAGGAGCGCGGCAACGAGACCGACGCGGAGCGCGGCGCGGAGACCGCGGCATACGCTGCGCGGAGAAGGGAGTCATCCGGTCCGTCCAGGCGGGCGGGTCTGGCGACGCTCTCGAGGATGACGAAGCGCAGCAACGACCCTCGCGTCTTCTTGTCTCGGCGCATGGCGGTGGACAGCTGGTCCCACCGGCCCGCGGAGTAGGAGACCGGCAGGTCCAGACTCTGCAGCACCTCGCGATGGCGGGCCACGACGTCGGCATCGAGCCGTCCGGCCAGGCGGGCCAGCTCGGCGGCGTAGACCATGCCGACGCTCACCGCCTCCCCGTGCCGCCACCGGAACGACTCGACGTGCTCGACGGCGTGGCCGAAGGTGTGCCCGTAGTTGAGGATCTCGCGCAGCGACGACTCCTTGAGGTCGGCCGCGACGACGTCGGCCTTGACCCGGACGGCTCGCTCCACGAGCTGGCGCAGGGCCGGGGCGTCGGCGCGGCGCAGGGCCGTCGGTTCCGCCTCGACCAGGTCGAGGATGACCGGGTCCGCGATGAAGCCGCACTTGACCACCTCGGCCAGGCCCGCCAGGAGGTCGGCCTCGGGCAGCGTCGCGAGGACGGCGAGGTCGCACAGCACGCCGGCTGGTGGGTGGAAGGCGCCGACGAGGTTCTTGCCCTCGGCGGTGTTGATCCCCGTCTTGCCGCCGACGGCGGCGTCGACCATGCCGAGCAGGGTCGTGGGGACGTGCACCACCTGCACGCCTCGCAGCCACGTTGCAGCGACGAACCCGGCCAGGTCGGTGACCGTGCCACCGCCGACGCCGACCACGGCGTCGGACCGGGTGAAACCCGCTCGGCCCAGGGCCCCCCACAGCCGCGCCGCGACGGCTGCCGTCTTGGCGTCCTCCGCGTCGGGGACCACCTGGAGGTGCACCATCAGCCCCGAGGCGGTGAGCTGCTCGCCGACCTGCTGGGCGAGCAGGGCCATCGCCGATGCGTGGATGACCATGACGCGGGCCACCCCGGCACCGAGCAGACCGGCGACGCGGTCGATCACGCCATGGCCGATGACGACGGAGTAGTCGTCCCCGACCGCGATCACCGTCGGGTCGCTCACTCCCCCTCCCGAGGAGCTGGCTTCGTCGACTTCTGCTCCGGCGCCACGTGCTCACCCGGCAAGGTCTCGAGCTGGGCGGCGATGTCGGCGGCGACCTCCACCGGCGTCCGGCCGGAGGTGTCCACCCGCAGGCGGCCGACGCGGGCATAGACCGGGCGCCGCTCGTTCATCATGGCGATCCACGAGGCGCGTGGGTTGACCGACAGCAGGGGTCGGGAGCGGTCGAAGCCGATGCGGCGGGCCGCATCCGCAATCCCCACGTCGAGAAAGACGACTGCGTGCCCCTCGAGCAGCTCCTGCGTCCCGGAGTCGACCGGGGCGCCGCCGCCCACTGAGACGACACACGCCTCCTCGGTGAGCGCGAGCGCCACCTCAGTGCGCTCGAGCGCCCGGAAGGCCGCCTCGCCCTCGTCGATGAAGATGTCGGAGATGGATCGGCCCCCCACCGCGACGATCCGCTCGTCGGTGTCATGGAAGGCGACGCCGAGCAGCTCCGCCAGCGCCCGGCCCGTCACGGTCTTGCCCGAACCGGGCGGCCCGATGAGCACCGCCACCGGCCGGCCGGACACAGAGGTCACCACGTGCGCAACCGCTCCGGCACCGAGGCGAGGTAGCCCTCGAGATTGCGCTGCGTCTCCGGAACGCTGTCCCCGCCGAACTTCTCCACGCACGCCTGCGCGAGGACGAGCGCCACCATGGCCTCCGCGACGACCCCGGCGGCCGGGACCGCGCAGACGTCCGAGCGCTGGTGGATCGCCTTCGCCGGCTCGTCGCTCGCGACGTCGACGGTGTCGAGGGAGCGCGGCACCGTCGAGATGGGCTTCATGGCGGCGCGGACCCGCAGCACCTGGCCGGTCGACATGCCGCCCTCCGTGCCGCCGGCCCGGCCGGTCCGGCGCAGGATGACACCGTCGCCGGAACGCTCCATCTCGTCATGCGCCTGGGACCCGCGGCGGCGAGCCGTCGCGAAGCCGTCACCGACCTCGACGCCCTTGATGGCCTGGATGCCCATCAGCCCCGCGGCGAGCTGGGCGTCCAGCCGCCGGTCCCAGTGGACGTGCGACCCGAGGCCCGGCGGCACGGCATACGCAAGGACCTCGACGACCCCGCCGAGGGTGTCACCGTCGCGGCGCGCCTCCTCAACCTCGGCCACCATCGCGGCGGAGCCTGCGGCGTCGAGGGTGCGCACGGGGTCGTCGTCGAGCCGGTCCACGTCGTCGGGGTGCGGCAGCGCCGCGTCGTCGGCGACACAGGCCGCGCCGATCGCGACAGTGTGCGAGACGAGGCGGATGCCGTAGGCCTGGGCCAGGAAGTGCGCCGCGACGGCGCCCAGAGCCACGCGGGCGGCGGTCTCGCGGGCCGAAGACCGCTCGAGGACGGGCCGGGCGTCGGTGAACCCGTACTTCTGCATACCGACGAGGTCCGCGTGCCCGGGACGTGGGCGGGTCAACGGCTTGTTGCGGGCGATCTCCTTCTCGGCGTTGACGTCATCGGCCGCCTCGAGGGCCGCCTCGTCGACGGGATCAGGGCTCATCACCGTCTGCCACCTGGGCCACTCGGTGTTGCCGATGCGGATGGCGATGGGCGAGCCGAGCGTCAGCCCGTGCCGCAGGCCACCGAGGAACTCCACCTCGTCCTGCTCGAACTTCATCCGCGCGCCGCGACCGAACCCGAGTCGGCGACGCGCGAGGGCCTGCGCGACATCGCGGCTCGTCACCTCGACGCCGGCGGGCATCCCCTCGAGGACGGCGACGAGGGCGGGGCCGTGCGACTCACCGGCGGTCAACCAACGCAGCATGGGCAGATCTTCCCACGCACGCCGCGACCCCCCTTCAGACCCCCAGCATCTGGAACCGGACGAAGACCGCGACGAGCGCCCCCACGAGGATGTAGGGCCCGAAGGCGATGTCGCTCTTGAGATGCAGCCGGCGCAGCGCCAGCCCGACGAGAGCAACGACACCGGACACGAGATAGGCCGCGACGAACGCGACGACGGGAGCCCCCCATGCGAGGTAGCCCAGCGGCAGCGACACCAGGCCGCCTAGGGTTGCGTCGCCGAGCCCGAGGCCACCCGGCACGGCCAGGGCGAGGACGACGTAGACGAGCCACCCGGCCAACCCGCAGGCGACGGCCCGCCCGAGCGCGCCCCAGTCCCCCGTCGTCGCCGACGCGATGGCAAGAAGCAGGGCAACAGCTGGGATGCACGGCAGGGTCAGTGCCTCGGGGAGCCGGTGGACGTCGACGTCGATCCAGAAGAGCGCCACCCCCACCGCCGCAACGAGGAGGTATGCCGGGAGCACGGCTGCCCGGGCCACCCCACCCAGGCGCCAGGCCAGTACTCCCCACAGGACCGGGACCGCGACCGCCACCAGCCACCCCACCACCGGCGGTGGGCGGTCCGTCTCGTCGTCGAGACGGTAGCCCCCGGTCGCCAGCCGGCTCGACAGCAGCACGCCGACGGGCGCGCCCGCCACCGCGACGAGGAGGACGACCCAGAGCGGCGCCGTCTGTCCCTGGCTGAGGGTCATTCTGTCTCCGGCGCGACCAGGGCGGCGCTCAGCGCACGACGCATCGCCGCCAACGGCGCCGGCTCCCCGGTCATCAGCCTTACCTGCTCACCCGCCTGGTGCAGGAGCATCTCCGCGCCCGGCACGACGGCGTACCCCTTGTCGTGGGCGGCCGTCATCAAGGGCGTCACTCCCTCGCCGTAGACGACGTCGAGCAGGACGCGCCCTCCCTCGGGCAGCGATGTGGACAGCGGCGTGGTGGCGGCGGGCGGCACGGTGCTGACGACAAGCTCGACCTCGGGTGGCCACTTCCCGAGCGGCACCTCCTCGACCCCGAGACCGGCCGCGCGCGCGTGGGCGACCGTCGCTGGTCTCGCTGCTCCTCGCACCATGAAGGTGACCCGCTTCCCGCCGAGCCGGGTCAGTGCCACGAGAGCGGACCGCGCCGTCGCACCCGACCCGATGATGACCGCGGACCTGACCGAGTCGACGCCCGCGTCGGCGAGCGCGTGGACGAGGCCATGGACGTCGGTGTTGTCCGCAGACCAGCCACCGCCCGTGCGGACGAGCGTGTTGACAGAGCTGGTCTGCCGGGCCAGCTCCGAGACGCTGCTGGCGACCTCGAAGGCGGCCTCCTTGAGCGGCATCGTCAACGACAGCCCCCGCCACGAGGCGTCGAGGCCGGCGACGTGCGCCGCCAGACCTGGCGCCACGACCTCCGTCGCACCGTAGTGCCAGTCGTCCAGACCGAGCGCACGGTATGCCGCCCGGTGGAGCACCGGCGAGAGCGAGTGAGCTATGGGCGCGCCGAGGACGCCCGCCCGATGCCTCGTCACGTCCTCGGTCAGCACTGCCCCGGGTTCGCGGCGCACCAGGCCTGGAACTCCTTGACGTTCTGCTGGTGCTCGGCGTCCGTCGTCGCGAACTTCGTCTCCCCCGTGGACGGGTTGACCGCGACGAAGTAGAGCCACGTCCCCGGCGCGGGGTTGGTCGCCGCCTCGATGGCAGATGCTCCGGGGTTGCCGATCGGCCCGAGCGGCAAGCCATCGCGGGCGTACGTGTTGTAGTCGTTCACTGCGGCCCGTTCGGCGTCGGTCGTCGTGAGCGCCCGCTTCTGCACGCCATAGCTGACGGTGGAGTCGAGCTGCAGCCGCATTGGCGCCGCGAGGCGGTTCTCGATCACGCGGGCGATCTTCGGGCGGTCCTCCTCCCGCCGTCCCTCGGCCTCGACGATGCTGGCGACGATCATCGTCCGCTCGACCTGGTCGGGGGGGATGCCCAGGCGGGTCAGCTCGGCCGTCGACTTAGCGACCATGGCCCGCAGCTGCTCGGGGGCGGTCGACTTCGGGGGGAACTCGTAGGTCGCGGGAAAGAGATAGCCCTCGATGTTGCCGTTGGCGCCGGCCGGCAGACCGAGCGCGGCTCCGTCCTTGGCCGCGGCCTCGTAGTCGGTGACGGGCAGGCCGGTCTGCTTGGCGAGCTCGGCGAACACCTCCGTCCTCCAGAGACCCTCGCGGATCGTGACGCGGGGCACCGAGCGGTTCTTCGGGTCGGCGAGCAGGGCGACGGCGTCGGCTGCCCTCATCTCCTGAGGCAGCGTGTAGCTCCCCGGCTGGATCCCTGCCGCCGCCCGGTTGCTGGCGGCCGCGTCGGAGAACGCCTTGGCGGACTTGACGACCCCGGCCGACTCCAGGGTCGTCCCGATGTTGCGGCCGGTGTCGCCCGGGTTGACGACGACCTGCACCGACCCCGACCCGGGGCCTGCGAAGTCGTTGCTGCCCCCGAGACCGTCGAACATCGGCTTGAGGACACTGACCGCGGCAAACGCCGCGACGGCGACGAGGCTAAGGGCGACGAGCAGGACGAGCACCCGTCGAACCGCCCGCACCGGGCCCTTGGCCCTCGTCCGCCCGTCCCGCTGTCCGCCGCTCATCACGTCGTCATCATCGGTGGGGTAGTCGAGCTCATGGACGTCGTAGCCGTCCTCGTCGACGTCGTAGGCGTCCTCGGCGTCGGCGTCGGCGTCCGCGGCATGGGAGTCCCCGAGGAACGAGCCCTCATGAGCGGGGTCGTCGAGCTGGTGGAGCGGGTCCGGGTCTTCGTGGCCCGGGACCTCCTCGCCGCTTCGCGCGCGGGCAGGGCGCCGGGGGTTCGTCATCGTCGGGGTTCCTTCGTTCGAGGGCGCCGTCGGGAGCGGGCGACGACCCTGACCAGCTCACCGGGTGCCCGTCCGGACATCCGCTCGGCGTCGAGCGCGGACTGGAGGATGAGCACCGCAGCGGCCTGGTCGACCACAGCCCGTTGAGAGCGACCTGCCATGCCGCTCTCGCGTAGTTTGCGGTGTGACTCGACGGTGGTCAAGCGTTCGTCGACGAGGCGGACCGGTGTCGGGGCGACTCGTCGGGCCAGATCCGTGGCGTAGGCGCGCGCCAGCCGGGCCGCGTCGCCCTCCTCGCCGGAGAGGGACCGCGGCAGCCCGACGACGATCTCCAGGGCCACGCGGCCACCGGCCAGCCCGGCGATCTCATCCTGGTCCGCGCCCGCATCGGACGGGTCGCGCGGCAGCGTGGCGACCGGTGAGGCGAGCAGGCCCGAGGGGTCACTCGCCGCGACGCCGACCCGGACGCTGCCGACGTCGACCCCGAGGCGCACGCCCGGACGCATCATCGCCTCAGTTGACCACACAACGGCGCCGGCGTCCTGCAGGTCACCCGTGCCGCTCACGCAGGACACCCTCGATCGCACCGAGAGCCTCGGAGACCTTGGCGGGGTCGGTGCCCCCGCCCTGAGCGAGGTCGTCCTTGCCCCCGCCGCCGCCGCCGAGGGCCCGGGCCGCCTGGCGGACGAGGTCGCCGGCCTTGACGCCGACGTCGCGGGCGGCGGCGTTGGTCGCCGCGATGACGACCGGGCGGCCGTTCGCCGCCGCCGCCATCGCGACGACGGTGCTGCGCTCGTTGCCCAGCCGGCTGCGCACGTCGAGGACAAGGGAGCGCAGGTCGTCCGCGGCGAGTGCGTCGGCGTCATGGCTGACGAACGTCACGCCGCCGATGTCGCGTGCCGTGTCGACGAGACGGGCCGCACCGGCGAGGGCCTTCTCACGGCGCGCCCCCGCGATCTCGCGCTCGGCGTCCCTCAACCGGCTGAGGATCCCGGAGACGCGCTCGGGCAGCTCCTCGGATCGCACCTTGAGGACCTCACTCAGCTGCCCGACGATCGCGTGCTCACGGGCAAGGAAGGAATAGGCGTCCGCGCCGACGAGTGCCTCGACGCGGCGGACCCCCGACCCGATCGAGGACTCTCCGAGGAGCTTGACGATCCCGAGCTGACCAGAGCGCTGCGCGTGGGTCCCGCCACACAGCTCCTTCGCCCAGTCGCCGACCGATACCACCCGCACGGCGTCGCCGTACTTCTCACCGAACAGCGCCATGGCGCCCAGGCTGCGAGCCTGCTCCTGGGTCATCACCTCGGCCTGGACGGGCAGGTCCTCCAGGAGCAGCGCGTTGACCCTGGTCTCCACGTCGCTCAGCACGCTCGGCGCGAGGGCCTGCTGTGCGGTGAAGTCGAACCGGAAGCGGCCGGGCGCGTTCTCGGAACCGGCCTGGGTGGCCGTCTCCCCCAGCGCCTCACGAATTGCCTTGTGCACCATGTGGGTTGCCGTGTGGGCCCGTGAGATGGAGCGGCGCCGCTCGATGTCCACCTCGGCGTTCCCGACGTCGCCCGTCGTGACCTCTCCGAAGACGACGGTCGCCCGGTGGACGATGAGGCCGGAGATCGGCTTCTGCACGTCGCGGACCTCGAGAACGGCGCCGTTGGCCAGCTCGACGCGCCCGCCGTCGGCGAGCTGGCCGCCCCCCTCCGCATAGAACGGGGTGCGGTCCAGCACGAGCTCGATGGCGTCGCCGGTGCCCGCCGCGTCGACGTTCGCCCCGTCCCGGATGATCCCCCTCACCCGGCCCTCGGAGACGACCTCGTCGTAACCGGTGAACTCCACGTCGCGACCCAGCGCGTCGGCGACCCGACGGTAGACGGCCGTGTCGCCGTGCGCGCTCTTCTTGGACGTCGCGTCGGCCTTGGCCCGGTTGCGCTGCTCGGCCATGAGCCGGCGGAACCCCGGCTCGTCGACGGAGACGCCCTGCTCGGCCGCCATCTCCAGCGTGAGGTCGATCGGGAAGCCGTAGGTGTCGTGCAGCGCGAACGCCTGGGCACCGCTCATCTCGCGAGCGCCCTGCGCGGGATCGGACGGAATCCGGCTCACCGCGGTGTCGAGGATCGTCGTCCCCGAGGCGAGGGTGCGCCGGAAAGCCTCCTCCTCGGCATACGCGACCTGGCTGATCCGGGCGAAGTCGGTGCGCAGCTCGGGGTAGGACTGGCTCATCCGCGCCATGCTCACCGGCAACAACACCGGAAGGCTCGGCGCGTCCTGCCACCCGAGCAGGCGCATGGAGCGGATCGCCCGGCGCAGCATCCGCCGAAGGACGTAGCCCCGCCCCTCGTTGCCCGGCGTGACCCCGTCACCGATGAGCATCAGCGACGTGCGCACGTGGTCCGCGACAACGCGCAGCCGCACGTCGTCGGGGTGGCTCTCGGACGCGACGTGGCTCGGGTTCTGGCCGTAGGTCTTCCCGGTCATCTCGGCGGCCTTGTCGAGGACGGGGAAGACCTCGTCGATCTCGTAGAGGTTGTCCACGCCCTGCAGGACGCTCGCGAGCCGCTCGAGTCCGAGGCCGGTGTCGACGTTGCGCGCCGGCAGCGGGCCGCGGACGTCGAAGTCCTCCTTGCTGCGGACCGCGCTGAGCTCGTACTGCATGAAGACGAGGTTCCAGATCTCCATGAAACGGTCCTCGTCGACGGCCGGGCCGCCGTCCGACCCGTACTCCGCGCCCCGGTCGATGAAGATCTCGCTCGACGGGCCGCCCGGGCCGGCGATCCCCATGTGCCAGTAGTTGTCTCGCCTACCGCGCTTGACGATCCGCTCGGCGGGGATGTCGGTCAGCTCGAGCCACAGACCGCGCGCCTCGTCGTCGTCCTCGTAGACCGTCGCCCAGAGCTTCTCCGGGTCGAGGCCGTAGCCGCCCTGTGGCTGTGGCGTGGTCAGCAGCTCCCAGGCGTAGGCGATCGCGCCGTCCTTGAAGTAGTCACCGAACGAGAAGTTGCCGTTCATCTGGAAGAACGTGCCGTGCCGGCTGGTCTTGCCCACCTCCTCCAGGTCCGGGGTGCGGACGCACTTCTGCACCGACGTGGCACGCGACCACTTCGGCGTCTCCTGCCCGACGAAGTACGGCACGAACGGCACCATCCCGGCGGCGACGAAGAGCAGGTTCGGGTCATCGAACGGCAGGGGGGCACTGGGGACGACGGTGTGGCCCTTCTCCTCGAAGAAGGTCAGCCAACGACGCCTGATCTCGGCGGTTTCCATGAGGGTTCAGTCCTTTGACGACGTGGGTCGGGCGGGCGGCTGGGGCAGGAGCAACGGCGACGCAGCGCCGGGCTCCTACCGAGCTCGCGGGCCCGTCGGGTCGTCGAGGAGTGCCCGGACGCCGTCGGCGTCGAGCCGACGCCCCTCCGGCAGGGTCTGCGTCTCGATGCCGAGCGCGAACCGCAGCTCATCCTCGCGCTGCTCCATGCCGTCGCGGATCGACCCGGCCAGCTCGCGCAGCCCGTCACCAACACGCGCCAGGCTCTGCGAGATGCCCTCGGGCGTGTACTGCCGGGCGGCCCTGCTCACCTTGCGGACGGCGAGGACGCCGACCGTCGCGCCGACGCCGGTCCAGAAGAGCCTGCGCATCGCTCAGCCTCTCCTGCCGCGGCCGCCGGCGTGCCGACCGGAGCCCTTGAGCGCAGTCCGGACGCCGTAGCTGAAGGCGGCGACCTTGACGACAGGGGACCCGAGGGTCGCCGCGAAGAGGGACGTGAGCGCGTTGACGTTGGTCGACATGTTCGCGACGTTCGTCGTGATCGTGTCGACCCGCACGAGCTGCTCGTTGGTCGCGGTCACCGTGTTCGCCACCTCGCCCAGCAGCGGGACGGTCTGGTCCGAGACCCCCTTGACGCCGATCCTCGCCTCGTCGAGGATCGCGCCGGCCTTGCCGACCACGCTGCCGATGCGGAACACGAGATAGGCGAACGCGAGCGCGGCGATGACGCCGGCAAGATCACCGACGGTGACTTCGGCGAGTTTCATGAGTACACCTCGGGGAGCTCCCTGTATGCCGTGTGCGCGGCTCGGTCGGTCGTCGTCAACCCTAGCCGACGGGCAGCTGACCAACCGCCGGGTCTCCCCGGTGAGCCGGGCCCGGACGACGTCAGACGACCTCGGCGATGAGGCTGTCCTTGATCTCGGGGAAGTGACAGGCGATCGTCTGTCCGGGGTCGCTCCTCGGCTTCAGCTCGAGCGGCGGCTCCTCGACCGCACAGATCTCCTGTGCCTTCCAGCACCGGGTCCGGAAACGGCAGCCGCTCGGCGGGTCGATCGGGCTGGGCGGGTCGCCCTGGAGCCGGATGCGCTCCTTGGGCGGGATCCCCCGGACGACGTTGATGTCCGGTGCCGCGGACAGCAGCGCCTGCGTGTAGGGGTGCTGGGGCTCGGTGTAGATGCTGGCCTTGTCGCCCATCTCGACGATCTTCCCGAGATACATCACGGCGATCGTGTCGCAGAAGTGCCGGATGACGCCGAGGTCGTGGGCGATGAAGACGAACGAGAGGTTGAGCTCGTCACGCAGGTTGGCGAGGAGGTTCATCACCTGCGCCTGGATCGACACGTCGAGGGCGGAGACCGGCTCGTCGGCGATGATGAGCTTGGGCTCGACGGCGAGGGCCCGGGCGATCCCGATGCGCTGGCGCTGACCACCGGAGAACTCCGACGGATAGCGGTTGATGTGCTCGGGGTTCAGCCCGACGAGCTCGAGCAGCTCCTTGGTGCGCGCCTTCTCCCTGCCTTTCGCCAGCCCGTGGACCTGCAGGGGCGTGCGCAGGATCGCCCCGACCGTCTGGCGCGGGTTGAGGGAGGAGTAGGGGTCCTGGAAGATCATCTGGATCTCCCGGCGGAGCGGGCGCAGCTCCTTCTCCCGCATCCCGGCGATGTCCTTCCCCCGGAAGCGGATCGCTCCGGAGGTGGGCGTCTCGAGCCGGGTGATCAGCCGCGAGGTCGTCGACTTGCCGCAGCCCGACTCGCCCACGAGGCCCAGCGTCTGCCCTTCCGGCAGGGTGAAGGTGATGTCGTCCACGGCCTTGACCGTGGCCCGGGTCATCGACAACCCCTGGACCTCGCGCACCGCGAAGTGCTTGACGAGGTGCTCCACCTCGAGCAGGGGGGCACCACCCGTGCGGTCCCGCCACAGCCGGGGTTCCGGCACGGCGGCGTGGCCGGACGACCCGTCCTGGGGTACGCGGTCGTGTTCACTCGGCGCGGTGTCGGGCAGCACGCCGTCGGGGGAGGTCGAGCTCATGACATGTTCTCCTGGGAGAGCGTCCGCTCCGGATCGGGCAGGTGGCAACGGGTCTGGCGTCCGTTGGCCAGCAGGCGCAGGTCGGGCAGCGTCGACACGCACAGGTTGCCGGGGACCAGGTGGCGGAAGTCGCAGCGGGGGTGGAACGAGCACCCACTGGGCAGGTGCACGAGGCTCGGTGGCGTCCCCCGGATCGCCTTGAGCTCGTCGACCTCCTCGGAGGTCGACGGGATGCTCTGCAGCAACCCCAGGGTGTAGGGGTGGTTCGGCAGGGACAGGACGTCTTTGGCCAGCCCGCGCTCGACGGCCCTGCCGGCATACATGACCAGGATGTCGTCGGCGACCTCCGCGACCACCGCGAGGTCGTGGGTGATGAGGATGACCGCCGAGCCGAACTCCTTCTGGAGGTCGTTGATGAGGTCGAGGATCTGTGCCTGCACCGTGACGTCGAGGGCCGTGGTCGGCTCGTCCGCGACCAGCAGCTTGGGGTCGTTGACGAGCCCGAGGGCGATCATCGCTCGCTGGCGCATGCCACCCGAGAACTCGTGCGGATAATGCTTGGCCCGCCGGGCGGGGTTGGGGATCCCGACTCGGTCGAGCATCTCGACTGCGCGCTTGTTCGCGATCGCCTTCGAGACGCTGTGGTGGGCCCGGTAGGCCTCGGCGATCTGCTTGCCGACCTTGTAGAACGGGTGGAGCGAGGACTGCGGGTCCTGGAAGACCATGGCCACCGTGCTGCTGCGCAGCCGGCGCATCGTCTCCTCGCTGGCACCCACGAGCTCGGTCCCGTCGAGGGTGATGCTGCCCGTGATGGTGCTCCGCTTGGGGTTGTGCAGCCCGAGCAGGGTCATCGACGAGACCGACTTGCCCGAGCCGGACTCCCCGACGATGGCGAGGGTGCGCCCGAGCCGGGCCTCGTAGCTGAGGTTCTGGACGGCGTTGACCGGGCCCTCGTCGCTCGGAAACCGGACGCTGAGGTCGTTGACCTTGAGCACCACGTCGCCGGCGGCCTCACGGATCTCGGTCAGCTCACGCTCGTGCTCCCGCGACAGCGGCTCGGTGCTCATGCAAGCCTCACCCGCGGGTCGATGACGGAGTACATGATGTCGACGACGAGGTTCATCAGCACGACGATGACCGCCGACATCAGCACGCAGCCCATGATGATCGGGAGGTCGTCCAGGAAGAGCGAGACGATCGAGAGCCGGCCCATCCCGTCGAGGCCGAAGATGTTCTCCGTGACCAGCGTGCCCGAGAGCAGTGCGGCCATGTCCAGCCCGAGGATGGTCAGGACCGGGCTGAGCGCGGCGCGCAGGGCGTGCGTGTAGGTGACCCTGGTGGTGGAGATGCCCTTGGACCTCGCCGTGCGGACGTAGTCCTGGGAGAGCGTGTCGACCATCTGGGCCCGCGTGTAGCGCACGTACGAGGTCGAGGTCACGAGGCCGAGGATCAGCGCGGGGGCGAGCATGCCGACGATCCAGGGGCCGATGCCGTCCGAGAAGGAGGCGGTCCGCGGCAGGACGGGGTAGAGCACGGTGAGGTAGAGCGCCGCCAGCAGCGCGACGATGTAGTAGGGGATCGACCCGAGCACCTGGGAGAAACCGACGACGGAGCGGTCCATTCGCGTCCCGCGCCGTCGAGCGGCGTAGACGCCGGTGGTGATCCCGATCGAGAGGAAGACGACCATCGCCATCACCGCCAGCATCGCCGTGGTGGGGAAGCGGGCGAAGACCTCGCTCTTGACCTCCCTGTGGCTGCGGAACGAGTAGCCGAGGCAGGGCGCGGCGCAGTGCTTGGTCGTCCCACCGTCCACCACGTCGCGGCCGGCGAACAGCCCGGTGAAGTACTCGGAGAACTGCACCGCGATCGGTCGGTCGAGGTGCATGGACTTGCGGATCTCGGCGAGCTTTGTCGGGTTGCACCGCAGCTCGCCGCACAGGGACTGGGCCGGATCGGCCGGCCCCGCGTAGAACAGCATGAAGGTCGCCACAAGGGTGACCAGGACGACGCTGGCAGCCAGGGCGAGCCGGCGCGCGATGTAGATGAGCATGAAGGTGTCCTCACAACCACGGTTCGGGCCAGGCTGTGGGCGTGGGCCGAAGCCCACGCCCCACAGCTGAGAGACGCTCGTGCCCGGTCATCAGATCGGGCCGGCAGAGCGACTTACTGGTCGACCCAGATGGCGTCGAGGATCGGCATCCCGCGGTTGGGGTCGTTCAACACGTTGTGCACCTTCGTGCCGAACACGTAGTTGCCCTTGTCCCAGTACCACGGCAGCGCCGGGAGGTAGTCGGTCATCAGCATCTTGTCGAACTTGCCCCACTCCGGTCCCTGCTCGACGATGGAGAGCTTCTGGATCCGGTCCATCTCCGCGTCCAGCTTCGGGTCGGAGAGGTTGCCCCAGTTCGTCCCGCCCTGGGTGATCTGCGTCGAGGACACGGTGGGCGGGAAGATCGAGTCGGCGGACGGCCAGTCGAAGCACCAGCCGGCCGGCGACTGACCCATGTTGGTCGGAGCGTCGGGCTTGGCGATGAGCTTGCGGCGCTCCTTGTTCGGCACGCCGAGGTCGGTGACCTTGAAGCCCGCCTCGGTGAGCTTCGTCTTCCGGATTTGGTTCACCGTCTGTTGGAGGTTAGCCGGGTCGTCGTTGGTGTAGTAGAACGACAGCTCGAAGTTCTCCTTGCCGGCCGCCTTGAGCATCTCCTTGGCCTTGGCCGGGTCACCGTTGCCCTTGCCGTCCAGGCCGGGGAGGGTGTAGTCGAGCCAGCCCGGGATCTGCGGCGGGATGTAGGTGTGCGCGGGAGTCTGCGCGACGTCGGTCGCGCCAAGTGCCTTGTTGATGTCGTCCCACGGGTAGGCCACAGCCAGGGCCTTGCGCACCTCGATCGGCATCTTGCGCGTGTCGAGGTTGACGGTGACCGTGCAGGAGGACGGCCCGCTGACGAACTGCTTCGACTTCGCGCCGGTGACCTGGTCGATGAGGGAGGAGTCGATGGGGTCCCAGTTCATGCTCGTGGCGTCGGGTCCGTTGCTCGCGAGGATCCCGGTCTGGGTCTTCACCTCGTCGACACCGAACTTGAAGTCGTAGCCGTCGAGGTACTGCGTCCGCGCAGGGTCCGTGCTCGCGTCCCAGTTGGGGTTCTTGACGAGCTTGAGCTCGGACCCCTGGGTGAACGACGAGATCATGTAGGGGCCGGTGGTCAGGGCCTTGTCACCGTAGGACTCGTCCTTGGTGTCCTTGGCCTCCGGGATGGGCGAGACCTGGCTGAAGGTGGTGAAGTAGGGCAGGGTCTCCCAGCGCTTCTCGAGGTGGAAGACCACCGTCGAGTCGTCGGGGGCCTCGACTCCCTTGAACCCCTCACCGCCGGGCTTGAAGGGACCCTTGTAGTCCTTGCCGCCCTTGAGGAAGTCGACCTGGTAGGTCGGCCCGGTCTCGGTGAAGGCGAAGGAGCGCTTCACGGCATACGCGATGTCCTTGGCGGTCATGACCGAGCCGTCGCTGTACTTGATGCCGGGCTTGATCTTGAAGGTCCAGGTCAGCCCGTCCGAGGAGACCTGGCCGAGGTCGGTGGCGAGGTCGGGCACGAGCACCTGCTTGCCGCCGCGCTGGACGAAGGCGGTCAGCGAGCGCATCGTCAGGCGGGACATGATGATGCCGGAGTCCTGGTAGAACTGGGCACTCGGGTCCATGCTGCTCGGTGCCGTGCGGTAGGGCACCGTCAGCGTGCCGCCCTTCTTGGCCGCCGGGTCCGTCGGGGCTGGACCCTTGGCGTTCGGGTCGAGTGAGGCACCGGCGGTGTCGGCCTTGCCCCCCTGCGTGCTGTTGCCCGTCGAGGTGCCCGTGTTGCCGGCCGGCGCAGAGCATGCTGCCACCAGACCGATCGACGCGGCAGCTCCCACGGCAAGGACGGAAGTCCAGCGCATGTTGTTGCTCCTCTGTTTTCTCTGCAGTCCCGACTACTGGTTTGTCGAGAACTTCTCTTCCGGTGGCGGGGGATCCCGCTACCGACGCGTGTTGGGGTCGAACGCGTCGCGGATCGCTTCGCCGAGCAGGCTCAGGGCCAGCACGAGGATGCCGATCGACGCGACGGGGGGCCAGAGGAACAACGGGTAGACCGCGTAGGTGTTCTGGGCAAGGGCAACCGTCCGTCCCCACGAGGCGGTGGGCTCGACGAGGCCGGCGCCGAGGAAGGACAGCGTCGCCTCGGCCGCGATGTAGGTCGGGACGGCGATGGAGGCCGAGACGATGATCGGTCCGGCGAGGTTGGGCAGGATCTCGCGGAAGAGGATCTGCCGGGTCGGGACGCCGATGACTTTGGCCGCCTGGACGAACTCGCGCTCCCTAAGGGAGAACACCTCGCCGCGGATGAGCCGCGCCAGCCCGACCCACCCGAAGAAGATGAGCACGCCGATGAGCACGCCGAAGCGCACGCTCGAGGTCTGCTCGGACGAGAGGATCTGGCCGCCCCCCACCCGGTTCGTGACGATGGGGACGAGGGCGATGACGAGCAGGAGGTAGGGCAGGCTGAGCAGCAGGTCGATGACCCAGCTGATGACCTTGTCGACGACCCCGCCCAGGTAGCCGGCCAGGAGCCCGAAGACGATGCCGAGGAACGTCGACGCGATCGCGGCCACGAAGCCGATGATCAGCGACGGCCGGGCGCCGAAGGCCCACAGCGCGAAGAGGTCACGCCCCGTGCGCGGCTCCACCCCGAACCAGTGGTCCGCCGTCGCGCTGATGAGGGGGAGGGTGTTCCGCGACGAGATGAGGTCGGAGTGGTAGGTGTTGAGGACCTCCCCCTCCAGGTTGACGAGGAACCCGGCGAAGATCGCGACGAGGACGAAGAACACGAGGATGGCGAAGCAGACGATCGCCAGCTTGTCGCTCTTGAGCCGGGTCCAGGCGATCCGCGCGGGGGACCTGCCGTGGCTCGTCTCGTCGATCGGGACGCTGGGGTCGGGCTCGACAGCGGTCTGGATGCTGTCGGTCGCAACCGCAGATGGTCCAAGCGACAAGATCGACTCCGTCCTGGTGGGAACCTGGTGACGTCGTGTGGAGTACGGGGTTGCTGCTCCAGCCGCCAGCAGAGGTTGGTGCGGCGGCCTCACGATTCGGCGCAACACTGCCACACAACTGACGGCCGTTGAAGAAGACGTGAAGCGAGCGATGACAAATCGTTACCGATGGGCGGCAGTGCTCAACGACCGAGCAGCCGGTCCTTCAGCCACGCGAGGCGCACCGCGAGGCGCTCCTCGAACCCCCGGCCGGTCGGGCGGTAGTAGTCGGTGGCTCCGGCCAGGTCGTCCGGCAGGTACTGCTGGGCAACGACCCCGTCCTCCCCGTCGTGCGCGTAGCGGTAGCCGTCTCCGTGTCCGAGCCGTGCCGCCCCGGCATACCCGCTCCCCCTCAAGTGCGCCGGCACCAGGCCGCCCTTGCCCGCACGCACGTCGGCGATGGCCTCGTTGATGCCGAGGTAGGCGGCGTTCGACTTGGGCGCGAGGGCGTTGTGGACGACGGCCTGGCCGAGGATGATCCGCGCTTCCGGCATGCCGATCTGGGCCACTGCGTGCATTGCCGCAACGGCGGTCTGCAGCGCCGTCGGGTCGGCCATGCCGACGTCCTCGCTCGCGGAGATGACGATGCGCCGGGCGAGAAACCGTGGGTCCTCCCCCGCCTCGAGCATCCTCGCGAGGTAGTGGAGCGAAGCGTCGACGTCACTCCCACGCATGGACTTGATGAGCGCGCTGGCGACGTCGTAGTGCTGGTCGCCGGCGCGGTCGTAGCGCACGGCCGCCTGGGCCACCGCCTGCTCGACGTGCGTCACGGTGATGGCCACCGGCCCCGCGGGCTCGTCCGTATGCCGGGTGACCGGCTCCGCGTCGAGGGCCACCCCTGCGGCGGCCTCGAGGGAGGTCAGCGCACGACGGGCGTCCCCGCCGGCCATCCGGACGAGATGCGCCCGGGCGTCGTCGCTGAGGGTGTGCTCGCCGCCGAGACCGCGGGCGTCGACGAGCGCCGCGTCGACGACGTCGGCGATCTCCTCGTCCGACAACGGTGTCAGGGTGACGAGGACCGCCCGGGACAGCAGCGGCGAGATGATGCTGAATGAGGGGTTCTCCGTCGTCGCGGCGACGAGGATGACGAGGCGGTTCTCGACGCCGGGCAGGAGGGCGTCCTGCTGTGCCTTGGTGAAGCGGTGGATCTCGTCGAGGAAGAGCACGGTCTGCCGGCCGTAGAGGTCGCGGTCGCGGGCCGCGGCGTCCAGAACGGCCCGCACGTCCTTCACGCCGGCGGTGACCGCCGAGAGCTCGACGAACCGACGCTCCACCGCCGTGGCGACGAGGTGCGCCAGCGTGGTCTTGCCGGTGCCCGGCGGGCCCCAGATGATCGCGGACAGCGGTCCGGCCGCGCCGCCGCTGCCCTCGATGAGCCGGCGCAGCGGGCTCCCCGTGCGCAAGGCCGCGGTCTGGCCACGCACCTCGTCGAGGCTGCGTGGCCGCATCCGGACGGCCAGCGGTGGCACGCCGGCACCCGAGGGGTCGGAGATGCCGTCAGCGCGCGCCGCGGCGAAGAGGTCAGATCCGGAGTCGCTCATTTGGTCGTCAGTCCTTCATCGCCGCCGTGGTGCCTCACTTACCGTATTCAGGATTCAGACGTCGGCGGCAGCGTGTTCGCGGAGGTACTCGCGCAGGTACGGCAACGCGAAGTCCACGTACCCACGGCGGGTGGGGTAGATCAGCTCAGCGGCGATGAGGCGCAACCGGTACTGGCTGGCGTAGTTGACGTCGACGTTGAGCCGCTGCTGTATGTCGGCCATCTTCGACGGCCCGTCGTCGTGTGCCATTGCCAGCAGGAAGGACCTGTCGATGTCGGAAGCAGCGCTCAGCGCGGGCTCGTGGATCAGCGCGCCCAACCGCCGGCGCGCCCGGGTCACCCCTTCCGATGCGTCCGCCTCGGATATCTCGTCCTCGTCCGGGTGCAGGCGCCAGGTTTGCGCGCCGACCAGCTGCAGCAGGAAGGGGTAGCCGCTGGCGCCGTCGACCATCACCTCGAGCGCGGCCGCCCCGATGTGTCGGCCCGCGGCTTCTATGGGTTCGCGAATGGCGCGCTCGACATCTTCGCGCTTCACCGAACCGAGAGCGTGGCGCTCGGCCCGCCGGAGGAAGGTCAGCACGTCGTCGTTGACGACATCGCTCACGCTCGCGGCGAGGCCTGCTCCAGCGAAGGCGAGTTCGCGGCCCTCCCGGAACGCGTGCTGCACTGTGGCTGCGAGCTCGCGGAGTTCGTCCATCTGGTTCTGGTGGATCTCGTCGAGGGTGATCAGTACGCCCGTGCCGTGCTCAGCGACGAGGTCAGTCAGCACCTCGACTTGGCCGCGTAGGCCGGCTTGGACGACGTGGCTCTCGATCGTGTCCCAGGTGACCGATCCAATGTTAAGGGGAGCGGTCAGGCCGGTCATCCGGCGTCGTATGGTAGCTGGGTCGAAGTCGCGGAGCAGCCGGGGGAGCTGCTGCTGGGTGATCCGCTGAATGAATCCTGGGGTCGCGGTTTCGCTGATGACGAGCCACCCGTGCTCACGCGCTCGGTCCTCGACAGCGTTCAACATCACGGTCTTGCCGGCTCCGCGGGCTCCGGTATACAGCGTCGCGCGGCCGGATGAGCCGGGGCCATCCTCGAGTGCCTCGACGAAGTCATCGAGCACGCCGTCGCGGCCCACCAGCAGTGGTGGGCTGACACCGAAGCTGGCGTGGAACGGGTTCGCCATGCGGCTACCGTACCACCGGGCTTTAGAGTCCTTTAGACTCTTTAGAGTCCGCTAGAGTTCGGGGCGGGAGGTCACGGGGCCTACACCCGGCGCTCCGGTACCTACCAGGACGGGACTCACCCCAGCCGGCCTCACACAGCTTTCAGGACGCATCATCTGGGGCAGGGTAGCCGTCCCATGCCCCGAGCGATGGAGCCCGTCGAGCGGCAGCCCACCCGGTCCGGCGGCGGACAGACGCCCCCAGCCGTTCGCTCCGGCGAGCCACCCAGGGGACAGTGCCTCGTCGCTGAACCCCTGCGCCAGGTGCCAGGACCCGTGCTCGTGCCCCGTCCCCTGACGGGGAGGCGTGGCATGGCAGGCTGGGCGCGTGCTCGACAGCGCCTCCGCCCGCGCGACCCGGCTGGCCCGGCTCGGCGCCGCCACCGCCCGGCATCCGTGGCGCTTCATCGTCATCTGGCTTGTTCTCGTCGTGGCGGCCTTCGCCGTCGCGGTGGGCGGGGTCGGCGGCCAGTCGCTCTTCGACCGGCTCCACTCCGGCTCGCCCTCCTCGCCCGGTGAGGCGCAGCAGGGCCAGGACCTCCTGGTGGAGCTGGCGCCAACCGGTGAGCGCCTCATGCTGCAGGTGCACGGTGCCGACCTCCGGGCGGCGGCAGCGCTCACCGCGGCGGCCGCGGCCACGAAGGATGTGCAGCTCGTCTCCGGTGTCGGGTCGGTCCAGTCCCCCCTGCTCCTGCCCGAGGGTCCCGCCAACCCGGCTGCGGCGGGTCTCCTCGCCGGCGGGTCCGCCTCGTCCGGGGGTTTCGTCACGGTTGTGGAGCTGCGTCACGGCCTGACCGGAGAGCAGAGCCAGGCCACCGAGACGGCGGTTCGCGGAGCTTTCGCCGCGGTCCTGGCGCAGCTCCCCGGGGCGAGCGGTGAGGTCGGCGGCGTGCAGCCGCTCATCCGGGCGATCACCTCGCAGATCGAGACGGACCTGCGCGCCGGTGAGGGCATCGCCCTCCCCCTCTCGTTCATCCTCATGCTCTTCGTCTTCGGTGGTTTCCTCGCGGCCGGGATGCCGATCGTCGGCGCGATCGCCGCCATCGGTGGCGCTCTGGCGTCGCTCTTCGGGTTCTCCCACCTTCTCGAGCTGGATGCGAGTGTCGTCAACGTCGTCACCCTCCTCGGCCTCGGTCTCTCGATCGACTACGGCCTGTTGACCGTCAGCCGCTTCCGCGAGGAGCTCGCCTCGATCGCGGTTCGCGACCTCGACCACCGGCGACACGCCTTCAGCCGCGACGAGATCGTCGCGGCGACGTCCCGCACCGTTGCGACGGCCGGCCGGACCGTCCTGTTCTCCGGGCTGACCGTCGCCATTGCCCTCGCAGGGCTGCTGCTCTTCGAGGCGGACATCATGCGGGCCATCGGCGCGGCGGGCGTCTCGGTGGTCCTTGTCGCACTCGTCGTCGACCTGACGCTGATCCCTGCGCTCTGCGCCGTCGGCGCCCGCCGCCTGCTCGCACGGGGCATCGAGCGATCCTCAGACCAGGGGGTGTTCTCCCGGCTGGCGCGGTTCGTCCAGGCTCGGCCGATCACCATCATCGTCGTCACCATGGCAGCACTCGTCGCGCTGGCCTGGCCGGCCCTGTCGATGAGGCTCGTGTCATCGGCTCAGGAGATGCTGCCCAGGAGCGCGCCGGAGCGGGTGTTCTTCGACCGGCTGGCACGCGACTACCCACAGCTGAGCGCCCCGGACGTCACCGTCGTGGCGAAGGTCCCCCTCGCTGAGGCGGAGAGCTGGACGGCCGCCACCTTGGCGCACCTGCCCGGGGTCGAGCAGGCGAGCGCACGCGAGGTCACGCCACAGGTCAGCGCGGTGGACCTCCGGGTCACCGGCGCCCCGACCGGCCCGCAGACCGAGCGCGTCATCACCGCGATCCGGTCGGACCGACCGTCCTTCACGACTTACGTCACCGGCCAGGGCGCGAGCCAGCGGGACTTCCTGGCCGGCATGGCGGCACGAGCTCCGTATGCCGTGGGGCTCGTCGTCCTCGGCACCTTCCTGCTGCTCTTCCTCATGACCGGTTCGCTCGTGATCCCGCTCAAGGCCCTGATCCTCAACGTCGTCTCGCTCGGTGCCGCGCTGGGGGTGCTCGTCCTCGTCTTCCAGGACGGCCGCCTGGAGAACCTCCTCGACTTCTCATCGGTCGGCGCGATCGAGTCGATGATCCCGTTCCTCGCCATCGCCTTCGGCTTCGGCCTGTCCATGGACTACGAGGTCTTCCTCCTGGCCCGGATCGCCGAACTGCACCGCACCGGTGTCCCCAATGACCGGAGCGTCGCGCTGGGACTGCAACGATCCGGCCGGATCATCACGTCCGCTGCCCTGCTCGTCATGGTCGTGTTCGCCGGGTTCGCGGCGGGCAAGCTGCTCGTCATCAAGGAGATCGGTGTCGCCCTCGTCGTGGCCGTGGCGCTCGATGCGACCCTGGTCCGGATGCTGCTCGTCCCGGCGACCATGACCCTCCTCGGGCGCTGGAACTGGTGGGCCCCCGCCCCACTGCGTGACTGGCACCAGCGGCACGGCATCCGCGAGTGAGCCACCTGCCTTCCGTTACGTCGGGGATCACGGTGGGGCACGGACGCGCCGGGCTCGTGGAGGCGTCCGGCGGCAGCCGCTTCGTCCACCACTACGTCGCTCTCCCGGCGGGAAGCACCTGGTATGCCGTGAACGGCGCCGTCGCCTTCCCCCGGGCCACCCACTCCGGAGGCATCTCCTGGACCGTCCTGGGCGGCCGCGACGGAGTGACGCGGCTGCTGGACCGGCTGGCGGACCCGGGTGTCATCGTCGGCAGGACGCTCTTGATCACCCTCCCGCGGCAGCTGGAACCGTTGCTGCACAACCGCTTCCGGCTGGGAGCAGGCAGCAGCTGGGAGTGGCTGTGGACGACGGAGGCGCCCCTCGTCCCGCCTCGGAGCGACCTGCTGCAGAAGCTGGGAGCAGCGGAGCTCGAGGAGATCGCCGCCTTCCTCCCGGACCACTCTCCCCAGGCGATCCATCACCGGGCGACCGACGCCGAGTGGTTCGCCCTTCGGCTGCGGGACGGGTCGCTCGGCGCGGTGGGAGCCTATAGCGCGGGGCAGGGGGCGGGCTACCTGTCGTCGCTCGCCGTCTCGGCGCAGCTGCGCGGTCGTGGCCTGGGCAGGCTCCTCACGGCATACCTCACGGATCGCGGGGTGCGCGAGCAGGGGCTGTGCACCCTCGCGGTGTACTCCGACAACGAGGTGGCTCGCTCGCTCTACACCTCGCTCGGCTACGAGAGCGAGTGGGAGCTCGCGAGCCGCGCGGTGGTCCGCCTGCGGTGAGCGTCAGCCCGCGGCAAGGGCGTTGCCGCCGTCTCCCAGCTCTGGCTTCGCGTCGACCCCGGCCTCCATGCGCTGCGTCGGCGTGATGGGGGCCGGGGCCCCGGTCAGCGGGTCGAAGCCGCCGCCGGACTTCGGAAAGGCGATGACCTCCCGGATCGAGTCCGTCCCGGAGAGCAGCGCACAGATCCGGTCCCAGCCGAAGGCGATGCCGCCGTGCGGCGGAGCGCCGTAGGCGAAGGCGTCGAGGAGGAAGCCGAACTTCTCCTGGGCGTCCTCCGTGGAGAGGCCCATGACCGTGAAGACCCGCTCCTGGATGTCGCGCCGGTGGATGCGGATCGACCCGCCGGCGATCTCGTTGCCGTTGCAGACCATGTCGTAGGCGTAGGCGAGCGCCTCGCCCGGGGAGGTGTCGAAGGAGTTTTCGAACTCCTTCTTCGGGGAGGTAAAGGCATGGTGCACCGCCGTCCACGCGCCCCCGCCGACGGCGACGTCACCGGCAGCGACCGCCTCGCTCGTCGCCTCGAAGAGGGGGGCGTCGAGGACCCACAGGCATCCCCAGGCGCTCTCGTCGATGAGGCCACACCGCTTGCCGATCTCCAGCCGGGCGGCGCCGAGCAGGCCGCGCGCGGGCTTGGTCGCCCCGGCGCCGAAGAAGATGCAGTCACCGTTGCTCGCACCGACGTGGGCGGCCAGCCCTGCGCGCTCACCCTCGGAGAGGTTCTTGGCCACCGGGCCACCGAGCTCGCCGTCGTCGCCGACGAGGACGTAGGCCAGGCCCTTGGCGCCACGCTGCTTGGCCCACTCCTGCCATGCGTCGAGCTGTTTGCGTGGCTGCGACGCGCCGCCGGGCATGACGACGGCACCGACGTACTCCTGCTGGAAGACGCGGAACGTGGTGTGGGAGAAGAAGTTCGTGCAGTCGGTGAGCTCCTGCCCGAAGCGGATGTCGGGTTTGTCGCTGCCGTAGCGCGCCATGGAGTCGGCATAGGTGAGCTGCGGGAAGGGGGTCGGCAGGTCGACGCCGATGAGCTTCCACAGTGCCGTCGCGATTTCCTCCCCGAGGGCGATGATGTCGGCCTGCTCGACGAAGCTCATCTCGACGTCGAGCTGGGTGAACTCCGGCTGGCGGTCGGCCCGGAAGTCCTCGTCCCGATAACAGCGGGCGATCTGGTAGTACCGCTCCATGCCGGCCACCATCAGCAGCTGCTTGAACAGCTGGGGGCTCTGCGGAAGGGCATACCAGGAGCCGGGCTGTAGCCGCGCGGGGACAATGAAGTCTCGGGCCCCCTCGGGCGTCGACCGAGTCATCGTCGGGGTCTCGATCTCGACGAACTCGTGTGCTGCCAGCACCGTTCGCGCCGCCGCGTTGACCTTGGACCTCAGCCGCAGGGCGGCGCCCTGAGCGGGGCGGCGCAGGTCGAGGTAGCGGTACCTCAGCCGGGTCTCCTCACCGACGGTGACCCGTTCGTCGATCTGGAAGGGCAGCGGCGCGCTGGGGTTGAGCACCTCGAGCTCCGCCGCGACGACCTCGACCTCCCCCGTGGGCAGCTCGCTGTTGGCGTTGCCCTCGGGCCGGGCCCGCACCTCGCCGGTGATCCGTACGCAGAACTCGTTGCGCAGGTCGTGCGCCTCGCCCTTCTCGAGGACCTCGTCGCGGACGACCACCTGCACGACGCCCGACGCATCGCGCAGGTCGAGGAACGCCACCCCACCGTGATCGCGCCGACGGGCAACCCAGCCCGCGAGCGTGACAGTCTGGCCGGAGTGGCCGGCACGCAGCGTGCCGGCCTCGTGAGTGCGAAGCACAGGGTGTTCCTTCGGGTGGGTGTCGAGGCGGTATGCCGGACACCCGCCTGCGGGCGGGGACGGCTGGCCCATCCTACGGAGTGGGCGCAGTCCCCCTCGAACCCACATCCACCGGCGAACCAGGACGCCAGCGCCGTGACCGGCGCAGCGCCTCGAGCAGGCACCGGGCCAGCATCCACCGGGCTCGCAGGATCGTCCGAAAGCTCCGCCAGACCAGCGGGGTCTGGTTGCGGTCGTGCAGCCGCCGCGCGACCGACGGGTGTTCCAGGTGCGTCATCTGCCCGTGCGTGTTGCCCACAAGCCCGAGCCAGAGGTCGTGCGACTCGGTGACGTAACCGGGGATCGGCAGCACCGAGGGGACGATGTCGCGGCGCAGCCCCATGGCGCAGCCGACGTACCAGCGGACGCCGATCATCGTCGCGACGATGTTGCCGCGGTGGCGCCGGGAGTCCTTCCCGCGCAACGGCCATCGCGGCGGCTCCAGCGGCTCCCCGAGCACGGAGACGCTCGTCGCGACGACCGCCGTCCTGGCGAGCGCGACGAGCATGGCGTCCAGCCGACCGGGCAACCAGACGTCGTCCTGGTCCGACAGGAGGATGAAGGTGCCGCGGCTCAGCGCGATCGCCTGCTCGAACGCCCGCACGTAGCCGAGGTTGGTCTCGTTGCGGTGCAGCCGGATTCGTGGGTCACCGATGCCGTGCACGATGGCCACCGTGTCGTCATGGCTGGCGTCGTCGACCACGACGACCTCGTCGTCCGGGCCCAGCTGGGCGAGGATCGAGTCGAGCTGCTCCTGGATGAAGCGGTCCCCGTCGTACGCCGCGAGGCAGACGCTCGCCCGCACGGGCGCTGGGTCAGCCATCCGTCGCTGGGGCCGGCTGCGCGGACCTGCTCCGGTATGCCGGGTGCCAGGGCCACGGGTC
>JAABUP010000946.1_pt1 | contig 62464 bp, 86 predicted proteins | sample 5559201 | NCBI WGS metagenome assembly JAABUP01 (sample SAMN10711887, study PRJNA513373) | rock metagenome | isolation source: Antarctica rocks | place: Antarctica | reverse complement strand
AAGACATGACAAAGATGAAGACAGAGGGCCTTACAGGCGCTTGACCTCCACAATGCTAAGGCACCTATCAGAAGCCGCTGCATCAGCCTTCAGCAAATAGTCAAAGGTCCAAGAATGCTTTGTTTGACATTCCCGCTCTGCCATCTCTTGGGCAATACCCGTTGCAGGATTGGGGACGTCATCTGTCTGCAGAGGCAAATGGCAACAATATCCAGATGGCTTTTGTACATCTGGCATGACTTACAAGCACAGTAATAGATTCAACGCAGACACAAGAAGAAGTACTGCGCCCAAATTGGTGTCCCTGATGCAAACACAAGATTGCATGCTAATTCTTGAAGAATTACCTTCAGCAAATTTTTGCTGTCTGCATCATCTTTCTATCTGTGTTGGGCAAGAGCTTGGGCAGAAGCTTGGGCGGCCTAGGAACACAGTCTGTCATACACTAGGCCAATATGTTGCAGCACAATGCATGCAGAGAGTTGTGCACAGAGCATTACCAGATCTGAATGTGTCTGTGTAGTGTTCCCCTGAGCATGCCACTGAGCGCTGACCCCTGCCTGTCCATCATTTTCCTCGGAGTAAAGTCTGAAATTGATCAAACTATTTGCTGACTCAACCACGACGCTGTCCCAAATCTTATCCACTGCAGCCTCCCTTGCTGCCAACTGCATGCAAGGGCACAACATGAACTTGGCTACCTGGCACTGCAGCAAATTTCTGGAGTAAGCTGTGATTGTATGCAATGGCTGGATGAAGCAAATCAGTGTTGACGCACAGGCAAACCAGACACGGCCACATGTAAAAAAAGTGTGTGTATACGATGCAGTGCGTGTGGTGTCAACTGCATGTGGTTCAAGAATTCTGTGGATATTATGTACACTGAACAGCACATGTGCAACTTCATGCAGGGCAGCGCATCACCATGAATGGGCAAACTGAATAAGTTATAACGCATGCCAACACATGCACTATACCATCTCCAAAGACACAGACGCAAATGATTAACTGGCTTACGCTGAATTTCTTATAGTCAATAGGTTTGAAGCGTTCAGGCGTGGCAGGCAGATCATCTATGTACGTCTGGACGGCTGGCGCCACATTGAAAGCTTGAACTGTTTTTGGGTGACTATGTCTGGGCTGCTCAGCTTGATTGAGGCCAGACAGGCTTGTAGACATGTCCGGAGCAGGGAGCTCTGACTCCAGCAGTTCAGAGCGCGTTATCATCTCTGCAGAGCCCGAGCACTTGTATGCACCGCCAGTATGTGTACACAAGCTGTTGAGTCACATGGCCAGGTTGTCAACAAACACCATTTGTATTAACGTAAGGTTTGTCCTTGGTTGACATGTACCTGAGCGAAGCCTGCAGAAGTCAAGCAGTTGCCTTATGTCTGACCCATGTCGCGCGCGCAAGTCTGCTCCCGAACGAGCAATGGAAGCACATGAGTGATGGCCTGCCTGCCACACAGCGCTTGCAAATTGCTGCACCTTGCTACTCCCTTCCAACCTGAGGAATGTCTTGAACTCCTCACAACTCTTGAAAGCCTGTGAGTCATCTATAGCAGCACACATTTTCAGCATTGAGACCAAAAAGGAAATTGGCATTAAATGCCCTATCTGCATGGTGATATATCACGATGCGGGCATCACAAGGGTGACTTTACTACCAGCCAAGCATAAACGTGCCATGAATACCAATGAGGCATGTCAAGGCTGGAGATTTGACTTGGCCAACTAAAATGGCCAATTTTAGGTGCCAAATAGACAGTGCCTCAGGACTATACTGCTGGTGCACTCTCTCACCTGATTGTCCAAAAGCCTTCAGGAGCTTGTCCACTAATGCAGCAGGCAACGCAGGAGGGGACTGCAGCCCCTCGCGGGTTGCATCTTGCAAAGCACCCTCATCAGTATATGCCTTGTCTAGCAGGTTCTGTAGGTGGACATCACTGAAACGCTTGGCGTCTCTCTCGCCAAGTTTGTCAGCCAAAAGCTGCCGTAAATTTGAGATGCTCATGGATCTTGCTTTAAGCAAATGCTATCCCTTGCAGGCCCTGTGAACATGTGTGCCCTGCAGGAGCAAAACAGTCAGTGCCTGAGCAGCAAGTGGAGGTCCAAGCTGCAGTGCCAGTTCAAGAAGGTGAATGTCGAGCCAGAAGAGGTGAAAGTACTTTGCAGCACCACGCAAGGTATGTCAATGACACTGCTGATGTTGCTGCAGTCGCGCGACCACACCGTGACAGGCTGCGGTGATATTGTAAAAAGCTCTGTGTGTGCGTATGTGGCGGTTTTGTTGCACTTCTATTGACCGTGGATGCTGTCGATGTCAACAGCTGGTTCAGCGCAACGGCGTTGAGAAAGCGTCTGGTGACGATGGAAATGTTGGGTGGGTCATTGACGGTTTGACCAGGCCTGGTTACGGTCCAACTAGGCGTCACTGAGACACGCTGGAGACCGAGAACATACCCCTTCTCGTCCAATCAGGGAAGTCAAACTGGATTGGGCTCGACTAATACTCGGCTGAGTGATCGCCCGGGAACCTTGAGTGCTGTAGTGTTTTCTCCATCATATCATGCATGCTGACAATCAGGGGTACCTGTTTTGCGGCGCATTCTGTCGCTGCTAACTTGCTGCTTGCTGCCACAGTTTTTGGCTGCTTTTGCTGTCCGCCAGCTTGTTCAAAATTGGCGCTAGTATAGCATGTGACACAGGTCAACTACTGTCGTGCTAGTGTAGCATGCGACAAATGTCAGCCAGCCAGGGAATCGTACAGCAACAGTCACATGTCTGCATCCAAGCAAGTGCAGTGCTGTACTGTGCAACATTTGTTGCAATCCCCAAGTGTCATCATGTCATCAGTCAGCCTATCATATAGTGTAGAAGTTTATGTATTGTTTGTGACCAAGCTCCACAGCACACATGCCTACTTGGATGTATTGCACAACATGTATTTCAAATCTTTAAAACAATGCATTACTAAAGGGGCTGTTTTGTAACACTATTACTCACACCCAAACCCTATTCTTGATGACAAACTCTGACAATTCACAGGAAACCTAAGGAATCTGGATGTGGTCAGTAGTCAGTTAGGCAAATATATATGTCCTCCCAAGTGAATCTCAACGCCATGCTGCGCTTACCGGTACGGTACGTCATCCGTTCACGCTGCGCGTTTCTGCCAAATTGTGTGACAGCCTATCGTCTTTTCCTCAAATGACTGGCGCTTTTATAGATCGGATTTCAGATACACGTTCCCACAAAGGCACTGATCTGCAGAGCCTGGTAAAATGCCTGCATCATAGACAGTCTGATACAGTATGCAGTCAAGCAAGGCAGGCTGCACGATGCACTGATATGCATTACAGAGGCGTCGGAGGTAATCATTACAATCAAGTGTGAGTCTAACAATGCATTTAGTTAGGCTGCAAGCAAGAAACCTGGTTCAATACAACATTTGCACTCTGTCAAATGTGACATCAGAACATCTTACTGCTTGATCACTGTGTCCACAGGGTGTCGCTGTGGACTGATGAGTGCCTGCTGTCTGACCGAATTGAAGTTGTTGCTGTTGAGCAAAAACCGGTTTGACACAATCAGACAGTGCGATGACCATCTGGACATGGCAATATCTGTCAAGGTCATGAATTTCCAATGCTGTCTTTGATCATTGCAGCAATTGAGCCATCAGCTATGCAGATCATTTGATGCTGGACACAAGCCCTGTAGGTTGTTCACAAGCTGCGGACCCTAAAGGACTCCACGACATGAGACAGCAGCTGCTCTTTTGCCTTGTCATATTGGTCACTCCGAGCACTGCACTAGCACACAAGATTGTGTGGTGATCAAGCTACACAAGGCCTGTGAAGCAGATTATTGGTCTGCCTTACCCATGCGATGCAGACCGCGTGGCACGTGGAGTGACAAGGTATGCTACTTGTCACTGCAAGTGCTGTTGCCCAGAGAATGCACTGCAAAAGTATACCTTGCCCCGCAGCAGTATACAGTGCCCTTGATTGCAGCTGCAACTGCATAATGCTTGCGCTTAATCTGGTAGCCACTGCGCGTGATGGTTTCTGATGGAAAGCGGATGTAAAGATATGTCTACAGAGCAAAGCCAACAAGATTTTATGTGACGCTTGTTGGTGTGGCGTAAAACAATGATTGCCTTCACGATGACTTGTTTTCATATTGTACCAGCACTGTGCAGCTTTTGGAGCTTGCTTGCTCATGCTATGCACACATAATGGATCTTGACACGATGTAAGGTTTGGCTGCTTGCATGCATGTCACTCATAGTGCAAAACTGTTTGGCTGCTATTTTGCTGAACGAGAAGGGATATAGATTGTAGGCTGATTGTCTTTCGAACTTTGACAGCTCAGCAGTAACATGTGTCTCATTTGCCAGGCTGCATTCTGCATGCGTGCCCACATACAGCACAGATGATAGCTTGTATGATGCCAGAGCAACACTTTTGGCAAGGCAAATAAGCACATCCACATGCACTTGCTACCTGGCCGCCAATATCTTCAGAGGCTGTCACAACGTTTTTGTTGCTGGGAATAACAAGGCGGGAGTCTCCTCCAACTTCCTGGCCTGGAGATATCAAATGCTGCAATATGTCAGGGACTAGCTGGCTGTCGTCTTCTGGCTTTGGGAATACCTCAACCACAAGCTTGTCAGAAGACTGCAGCAAAAGCGGTCTCAGTTGCGATGCTGCATAACAGGTGCTGCAGGTTCACTGCTTTGCAACTCACGTTATAGTCGCTGACGGACAAGCCCTGACGCTGCCGGTTTGCACGTCCCACCCAAGACTTTGGGTACTCTAGGACATAATCCTTTTCGGGATCATCCAAAACCCGGAAACCTGGCGTGCCTTTGAGCTGCGGCAAGCCGTACGCACCTGCCAATCACTGTGCGCGTCAACTTTTCCCTCCGATGAACTGGGCGCAGAGGCTGTTGCTTGAGGATCATACCAAGCAAGCTATTAACTATTGTCCGCCCGTCACTTTGATTCAACGCTGTGTCCACAAGGACTGCCAGATTGCAAGAACGCAGTAAAAACCCCCGTCTTGAAGCCTTGAAGTTCAGCGATGCATCCTGACTTGGCTCTTGGCAGACGGTAACACACTTTGCGGCATGTCGAAGTCTGCTTGCTCTGTTTGTGACCGGAGCATGCGATGCATTAGAGCTTGCAAAATGCATGTACGTACACACCGCCATGAGCACGCCAAATGTCTCGGAAAAGGTCTTGAAACTGTTCCGTAGCACACGATAGCGCTGTGCATCTCACAGCACGAGACAAGTGGTTTCGGAGCGCACCAGACAAATGTGGCAAGCCTGGTGGGTGGTGCCCAGTATCGATAGTGAGCTACCAGACCAGTCTGCGAGTCTGAAGTGTGCAAATGGCTTGCTCAGTTTACGCTGTGATGGGGATTGTCAGTGTTAGCATGCTGATGCTGCCGTCTGATGCTACTCCAGCAAATCTTCTTGGGCTATGTGACTGTGCTGATTGTCATCCTTGGTGATGCGCCAGAGGTGGTCAGCATGCTCTCTGGTACCAATCATGTGCGCAAATCTGCACCACAGTCAGCAAACCTGGTTGTACTTCTTTTCTAGGATACCTTGGTGACAGGTCAGATAAGCAAGCAATATCATCAACAGCTGCAAGCCACAAAGACATGGCAAGTGTGACACATCATATGCAAGCAGCAGCCCACATTGTTGGTTGTACAGGCCTCATGCCACGAGGAAAGCGAGATATCACGGCACTGTGCTTGAAAGTACACGGCTTGCATGAAACATGAGACACACCTTTCATCGTGGGTGATGATGACCAGCTGGAAATTCTCCTGTTCCCTCCTGGTCATCATGATGTTGCGCAGTGCCTCTGCCAAGCTTGCACTGTTCTCAGCATCCAGATTAGTCGTTGGCTCGTCAAGCGCTAGGATCCCACAATTCAAGCAGAAGGTCTCAGCAAGTGCCAGTCTGATGATCAGACACGCCAGCACCTGCAGTCAACGCCTGGTCAATACTTGCCAGAGTGATGTCAGTCTCGACTTGCAGTGTGATGATTCCAACACTGCAAGTTCCCAATCAAGTTGAGTCATATGACAAGACAACAGAACCTGTCTTCAACCAGCTCTCCTGTGATTTGTGCTCGTCCAGATTCATATGTTGGGAATTTGGCAATGTCACCTCATGCAATCTCATAGCAAACTTCCCATGATGTCTAATGTGTGGCATAACATGTACAGTGACACACTTCTGATGATGTCTGATGTGTGGCATTATCTGTAGGGTGACACACTTCTGATGATGTGTAATGTGCGGCATAATGTACATGTGTGACACACTTCTGATGATGTCTAATGTGTGGCATAATCTACACAGTGACACACTTGTGACAATGTCTAATGTGGGGCATGATCATTTGTGACACAGTTTACCTTCTGTCCAGCACTGCAGCGGCCTCTCATGTCCAGCTCAGCTCCCCCACTGATCATGACTACCCGGTAGTTGTAGCTGCGCTGCCCACTCTCTGCATCAGCCTTCACCTGGATGTAGTCAATGTCCTGGTTGCGGTACGTCTTCTGCCACAGCTCCTTGATGATCTTGTTGATGTCTGACATCTTGGTGGTGTGGAATGCCAAGAGAGCCTTCTCAAGGGCCTGCAACAAGTTGTCACTGCTCAATGGCAGAATTGTCCTGTGGAAAACATGCTTGACAATTGTCAGACGCGTATATCTGTCATTTCACTCTGCTGGTCAAAATGTGCTTAATTGGCCCTGACGACCCTCAAATCTGACTATCGTGTGCTGAACATTGCTGCTGGTTCAGTGCCCTACAAGTCTTGAGTGGGCCATGAAAAGGGCGACGTGCAAGCCAATGCATCAAAGATAGGCTGCACTGCCGATTGTGACAGCATGTGCAAGTGCAGCAAGCCTTCAGCATTTGCCCAGGAGAGACAACACAAGCCATCATGAAGATTTTGTCCATTGGCACCAAGAATGAGAAGCTGCACAGCTTCCAAGTTCCACTTGGCCATCAGCAACGATCTCTATTCGACCATGAGCAGCAGTCGCTTATGCTCACCTTGTGATACTTGTCCAGATCGCTGTTGGCCATCTCAGTGGTCTTCAGCTCAATCAGCTGCTTCCGATACCGCATGTCAATGTCTCTGTAGTTGGGTGAGGCAAGGTCCCGCTGAGCCCTGTGAATGCCATCCCTGATAGTGGCTAAGCTGCCTCGCATCATGTTCTGCTGCTGCACCACATCCTGCTTCTCACCCTCCACGCTCTTGAACTCTGCCACTATACTATCCTGATCACCCACCTGCAGTGCACAAATGCAATTTGACAGGCTATCTATTGCAACAACTTGCTCCTGTCTGTCTGTCTGTCTGTGCGTCTCCATCTGTCTGTCTGTTCATCTGTGTGTCCCCATCTGTCTGTCTGTCTGTCTGTCTGTCTGTCTGTCTGTCTGTCTGTGCGCAGGTGTCAATCTGTCTATTTGCCTGCAGTGCTGCTTGTGCATGACAGCAGAAACACATGAGTGCTTCTGCATGCATTCGTTGCACCAACCCACGCTGTCTGGACGTGTGGACTGCTAGTGATTGATGTCCACGCCACGATCATGTCCACACTGTGCTGGAGGGAGCTGCCAGATATGCAATAATAAGCATCCAGCAGTGATCACTAACATTGTGTCACCTACTTTGTATCATCAAATCATGCATGCTAAAGTAGGGACCAGCCAGATAAGCTAGTCATAAGCACACTGACAAATGTACAGGCAAGCACATGCAGCCCAAGGTATGCAGGCATGGCAAGCTCACATCACCAATCTGCGCAGTCACTTGGTCAATGCTGCGTCCCAACTCCTCTTCAGTCTGCTTGCTCAGCTTGTATGACAGGCAATCATTGAGCTGGCGCTGGGTCTCGTCGTGAGTCTTGATGTTTACATCCTGATCTGCACGCTCTGCTTCCAGGCCCTGTATCGGACAGACATTCTATCAGACACAGTAATGCAGGGGATTGTGAGCACCCATTGGGCTGGCAGCACATGTCATTGCTGAACCTTGATGACTGGACCTGCTTTCAGCCCTCTGTTTGCATTCAGAAGCTTTGTCGCAGAACGCGTACATACATGTAACATCATGACCAGCAAGAAATGCATGCTTCACAGATGAGGTGCAGATTGGAGGGTTCTTGTACAGAGTCATTGTCAGCAATCCAATAACAATTTCTGCTTGATAAGAACCAGGCATGCATTTTGCCTACCTATGTTTTGATTATCAGAATAGGTTGCTCAGAGGCGCCTGTTAATCCTAAGGACAAAAGCAACTACTGACTGACATGCCATGTACCCACCAGGTGCCATTACAAGTACTGTTGCGAGGTACCTGAACTTCGGCTTCCAGCTTGTCTTGCCGCTTCTTACAAGCGTCCAAGTCAGCAGTGAGCCGCTGCAATGCATCTGCTTTGTTCTGGCTGATGTACTCCTGAATAGATTGATTGCGGTTAGCCAGCTGATTGGAGAGGCTGTGAATATCTCGTAGCTGAGTCTCACTCTCGGACTCCCGCCGCCGAGCGTCAGCTCTTTGAGCATCCCGTTCACTGAAGAAACAAACACAGAGAGCACTGTTTGTACTGTGTGTATTTGCTCTTCCTGCTCCGCGCACGGCACTCAAACTCAGAACAAAGTCTTCATCCTAATTGAATTTGTCAAGTGCCTTGCAAGATGCTCTTGACAAGCAGACGCTGACGAAATGTGCAAGGCAGTACACTCTGGCTGTCATGGTCTACAATTGTACTGTGCTGATCAGCAGCTCTTCTCAATCCCAAAACGTCTATATTTTCACGAAAACGTCCGTCCTACAGTGGAAATCTAAACTCAGAAACGCCTGGGGACAGTCAAACCGCTTTTCTACATTGTGGAGATGTTTTAGGCGGCCACTGTTCCACCTGACTCAAGCCAACATGCAATTATGCGCAATCCTCAGCTTCCAGCAGAAAGGAGGCTACCTGAGGTATTGACGCTTCTTGGCAGCCAAGGGCTCGCGCTTTGCGCTGTCCTGCTGCACCTGCTGCTGCAGGCTGGTGCATTCAGACTCCAGATCTGTGATGCGTGTCTCCAGACTGGACCGCTGCTGCGCCAGGCTGTTGGCACGCAGCTTCTCTTCCCTTACTTTGTGCCACTCATCATTGGCAGTAGCAATTTCACCTCTGAACATCACACACGCGTGTTGCAGTCACTGAATCAGCCAGATGTTTGTGGCCCGGGATGGCAATGCAAGCTGACATGGGGATAGCAAGCTAACAAAGTAAATAGCCACGATCTGTGACTGACCGCATGCCTGTATATTTCACTGCACAAATGGGATATGTTGTGCTGGCGACACAAAGCTTGGTGGCCGTTGGTGGCATGAGAATGACTGCAAAAGTGCTGCATGAAAGCGCTATCAGGTGTGCAAGCTGACGGGAATGCGGCTCTGATGACACCTTATACAATTGCTTAACCAAAGTTGGACACACCCAACTTTGATTGCAAAGTTGGAAACACTCCATTGCCATCATACATGTGTCAGGTGACATTTGTGTCATCAAGACCATCACACTCAACCCAAGCTGATGCCCTACAGACTGGAGTATATGGTGTGCTGAAGAATGCAAGCCATCTGGGGCACACCTGAGTCTGCCCTGCCGTCTCACCAGCTCATCCTTGGCTCTCTCCTCGGCTGCCTTGTCAGCTTCCACAGTGTCGAGGTCGTTGTCCACATCTCCAACGCTGCGCTGGGCATTGCTGGAGGCACTGCTGACTCGCAGGTGGTCCACCTCTTGCTTGCGCTCCTGGACATCTCGATGTAGCTGCTCTGCTTGCCACACCACCTGTGTCTGCACCTTCTGGCCCTCCTGCAATCCAAACTAAAATACTCTAGGGTTTAGGGTAGGATTTAGGTAACCCTTGAAGCCTAAACTCTGGGTGTCTTGAAGTCTACAGGGTAAACACAGGACAGTCTTGAGCAATTGCTCTACATTGCACTCTTGCTGAAACACTCTGAACCTGACACTTTCACCTGCTGTATGATGAGTGATTGCACCTTGCCATCAAAATATAGGGCAGTATGCATGACCAGTTTTGCGCGTTGCCATCCTCTGTGTGACATGTTATGTTAGCAAGACAGATGACCAACTTGTCAATCTCCTTGATGCTCATCAGCACTAAAGCCATTGCCCAAGCCACAAAGGCTAGCCAAGTACAGAAAGATGATCAAAGTATCAGGTTGTCAAGTCTGACCTGGAGCTCATGCTCAAGCAAGGCATATTCAGCCTGCAGCTCCTCCAGCCTCTGACTGTCGTGACTACTGTCAGCCTCCAGAGAGTCAGCTTTTCTTTGGAGGGCAGGCACATAGTTGTCCCTCAAAGACTGTAGCCTGCAGATTGACCCAAGTTTGAGGCTCTTATCTTCTCACTCTGTGTGTGTATATGCACAGTGCATGAACAGTGTTGTGTGTTTGTCAGAGCTTGACCAGATATGTGATACAGGAAGCCGCCAAGGGTACATAGACGTGACTTGTTGATGAATTGATAAAGCGGCAACCTGGAACAACCTGGAACACAGCCAACTGATGCGCTGCTGCAGTGTTGAGCAGCCATGTCTGGGCTATAATGCTGCAGAGGCATTTAGCAGCAACACAGTGTCACTGCAGGCAGCAAGATGTGGGAGGGGCAAGGGACATGTAGCAGCAACATATTGTCATTGCAGGCAGCAAGATGTGGGAGGGAGCAATACCATTCAGCAGCAACACAGCGTCATTGCAGGCAGCAAGATGTGGGAGGGAGCAGTGACATTCAGATGCAACACAGTGACATTGCAGGCAGCAAAATGTGGGAGGGAGCAATACCATTCAGCAGCAACACAGCGTCATTGCAGGCAGCAAGTTGTGGGAGGAAGCAGCAACATTCAGCAGCAACAGAGCATGCTTGCAGGCAGTAAGATGTGGGAGGGAGCAGTGACCTGAGCCAGAGGGGCTGCAGCCGTTTGACAACTGCCAGCTTTGTCTGTGCCTCCTGCACGGTTGCCTCCAAAGCACGCTGCTTCTGTGGTATTGTGCTAATGTCCTCTTCCTGACAGTCAAAACGCCAAAGTCAGCAGCAATACTGGACAGTGTACAATGTGCGCTTTAGATGTTTTTGGCACCAGGAATGTCTCAAGCTGCAGTTGTGAGTGAAGCAGCAGGAGTGGCAGGAGTGTCATTTGATCTGAGACGTGCTGCATAGGAGGCATTCTGACACTGTAATTAAAGAGTGTGTGTATTTTTGAGAAGTGCATGATGATCATGTGCTGGGAACACTCACAAAGCGACAGACAAAATGTCAATGAGCACCGCCACGAGTAATGCAATGGCAAAGTTCGTTGTCACAAATAGCTGTGTCAATGTGTTGCTTGCACACGCATCCACACATGTGGTTGTCAAGGCAGCCGAAACAGCTTATGCTTAGGGGTGAATGCCATGCAGCACAAACAATACTGCAAGAGATGCTTGGCTGTTGCCTTCTGCATACAGAACAGGACTCCCACTGGCAGGCCAGCTGCTGATGTCTGTGTGTTCATGCTGTAGCCTGCCAGTGCAGCATCAACTCTTCCTGAGCAACAGAAGTGACAGGGCATCCAGATGAGTCTATACAGCCCCAAGCAGCACAAGCTGTGTAGCAGACCTGCTTTCTGATGAACGGCGCAAGCTCGGTGGCAGGGTTGAGGGGCCGGTCACAGGTGCAACACCTGTGGTGGCTCTGGGCAAACGTCTTGTTGTGGTTGAGATGCAAGGCCAGGGCCTTCACCCTTTGCAGCCTGCCAATGTGCTCACCCCTCTGATCATCTATCTGCTGACTAGCCACATTTGGGTCCTCCTCATGCTCTACCTGCACCCAGCCATCAGGTGTGGCATCTCTTGCTCTGTAGCCCCACACACAGCCTTATGAGGTTTCCTGCTCGTAAGGCATGGGTGCGTTCACGTGCGTTGACTGTGTAAAACAAGACAGTCATGGCCATGTGTGAGCTGACATCTGGACAACATGCAAGCTCACATCAGGCTGTGATGGACAACAATGTGTTACAAGTATGATGTGCCGACAGTGACAGGTGCCCAGCATGGCCAGAAGCATCAGCACAACACGCATTGTGGAGCTGTTACTCAACATGGTGGAGCTGCTACTCAGGATTGCATGTCACTTCTGCTGCCATCCTATGGAGATAACGCAGCATGGGTCAAGTTCTGCACGTGTTGCAAGTGCTGCACCTGTTGCAGGCAGGCGAGCAAGCCAGCAAGCAAGCAAGCAAGCAAGCAGCCAGGTGCATTCCCACAGCACAACATAGAGAGCAGCGCGTTGACCTGGCCATACACTCTGGCCAGACCCTGTGAGAGCTGGTGTCTCAGGTCCTCCATCTCATTCTTCTTCAGGTTCAGCTCAGCGCGGGTGTCTCTGAGAACGCCTTCGTTGCTGGCTGCCTTGCCCTGCACCTGCTGCAGCTCACTGCCCCTACCCTACACCCACAAACAGCGCTTCCTGAATCCAAAGCTTGTACAGGTTTTCTGCCATAAGTAGGGCAGCAGTACCAAAGTCAATGGCCCTGCCCTATGTCTCACACATGCATGCGTTACATGACCCTGAAAGGGATAAGGTGTCGACCTGTCTGCAGTGTGCATCAGCACAATGCTGCAGCGCTACAAGCATCCCTGTCAGGCCTGCTGCTAGGTACCGGGCATGGTGACTGCGCCCCATTCTTGATAAATGTAGGCATAAATCAGCAGCGACCGCTAGATGCAAAAGCACAAAGTTGCACTTGCCCGTATAGTGCGGTTCTGGACAGCAGCTAAAGACCAAGTAAGTCCATGATTGCATCTTCTGACGACAGCTGAGGATGCACGGCTGACTCAGTGACTCACCTGCAGCTCTGTCTTCTTCCTGGCTACAGCTTGCTCCGCCAACACCTTGAGGCGGTCAGGCCCAGGCAGGTCTGCAGTGAATACTGAACTTGGACTGACTCTTTCAACAGTAATAAAGCAGTAACAGTAGCAAAACATATTGAAGAACATGTGCAAGCAACACAAGTTGTGATGCTTACTGCACAGCATGATCGCATAGTGCAACTGGACAACAGTCTCACAGAGCAGCCCAAGGATGATGCACGGTATTCATGCAGCATAAAGTGGGACACGGCAGAATACAGCACAAAGCAACCATGAAGGCCATAGAGGCCCCAGCAGAAAGCAACCATAGAGGCCTCGCTGATGTTGTATGCATCTACCATGCGAGAGCAGATCCACTGCTGCTACAGGAAAGGGGTGCAATGACCAAAGCAAGAACATGTTCCCACACCAAAGCAAGAACATGTTCCCAGACCGAAGCAAGAACTTGTTCCCAGATTAAAGCAAGAAAATGTTCCCAGACCAAAGCAAGAACATGTGTCTAAGAGGTTCCAGGTGAATACCTTTACCGCGTGTACCAAGCAAGTTATCCAGCTTTGTCCTGTTGCTGGCAAGCAGGGCACGGACCTGCTCCTCCTTGGCCAGAATCTCCTGGTTCTTGATGCGTAACCTTGTGGCCCCTTCTGCTGCCACAGTCAGCTTGTCACGCTCCTGCACATTCACAACCATCACGCAGAAACCATAAAGATACCTGCCAGAAAATCACCTGCTGGAGTGATAGGCAGCTAAAGGTGTTTCGGTTGCGCCGTGTGTCATGGACCCGCTTTGTATCTACCAGCATCATTGCACGCCATTGCTCTGCTACTACATACAGTGTTACAAGCAGAGACAGTGCATGCACAGGGTCTCATGACCAGTCACAGGTGATTGTACTGGGAGAGGCATGTAGTTCCTTGCTGTCTGACTTGTTGCCAGAAGGTATGGCTTGTTTGAGACCTGTGCAAAACTTGGAGATACAAGCTACGCTCATGCCGGTGTTGCTTCTTGAGCTTGCAGCCAAATGACATGCCCCAATGCAGATGCTGCGCGACAACAGGTTCAGTTTCAAGCCATCATCTCAATGAAATTAAAAGCAATACTTGACAAGGAAGAATGACACTACGTCTTGTGCTAGCATGATGTTGTACATCTGCGAACTCATGCAGGATTCAGTCTGAGGTAGCAATCTGCTCATAGTGAGAGCTGCAGGTCTGTGTGCACACCTGACGCAGAGCAGATGCTTTTCTCTGCAGCTCATCCAGTGCTGTCTGATGTTTGGCAACTTCTGCATCTAGGTTCAGGCGCTGCAGCTTGTCCTGAGCACGCTCTACAGTAGCCTTGCAAGCTGCATCCTGAGCATTGATGTCATCAAGCATAGCTCTGCTTACAGCGCAACCCTCCACCTGAATGCAGCAACCAGTGGTGCTTTGGTAACTGCCCCAGTCCCAGGCCTTGAACGCTTCAAGGGTATTTGTGTTTGTCGTCTTGCAATTTTTACAACTTGTTCCCAGATGACTGAGGCCCTCCAACTGACCAGCACAGACTGCTATTGCTAGATGTTGTATGTCGAGGCTTCAAGGTCCATGTGGCTATCAGAACAGTCACGGCCTGGGTAACATAGGCTGAAGCAACTGCGTTCAGTGTGCAAAAGGACACAGGCAAACAGACTGTTCAATGCTTCCATGATACACAACCAGGAGCTACATGACATGCAAGGTGAATGGCAGATGATGACAGGCCATATTGCACCCTGCAGACATCAAGCCAGTCAAGGACCTACTGGCTGCCATCAACCACAATCAATCAAGCATGCAAGGAAGCAACAAGCTTGCACCTGTCCTCTGAGCTGCTGTATCTGCCGCTCTTTCTGCTTGGTCTGCTGCTGCTTCATTTGCAGGCCATTGGCCACGCTGCTGGACTCAGTGCTCACCTGCTCAATGAGCCGGCCAACTTCGTCATCCTGCTTCCTACAGAACCACTGACTTGTTGTGCATGCAGCCATGCACCCGCACAGCAGTTGAAGCTATGCCGACCGCTGAAAGAAGAGATGGCCTCCATGAGAGGTTGACACAGGCATAGCTGTATATCACCCAAGCCACAAAGGCATAGGCAAAAGCAAAGGCAAAGGCTGCCAAGGCCACAAAGGCAAAGGCAAAGGCACAAGGCTCAAATAACACCATGAGCAGCTGTGGCTGCATAGTTTGTTCCATGCTGATGAGTCTGTTGATGTGTTTTGTTGTTTGCTCTTGCTAGACTAGGTCCTTCTTAGCAAGGAAAGCAGGGAGGATATCTTTGGTGATGTCACAAAGATTCCATAATCTGCCTGTGCTTTGCAAGGACACAGTTCCAGATGCGACCGATGTGAAGACTGAAATGTACATTGATGAGGGGTGAGATCTGGGAGCTTTGTGAGATCGTGAATTTGGGAGTCCAGATGGCAGACACACCAAATTTAATGAGGTTGAGGCCGCCTTGCGTGCACCATGGGTTGTTTATTCAAGGTACCTGTTGGAATCCTTGAGTTGCTGCAAGGACTGCTTTAAAGCCTCCTGTTTGTTGGACAAAGCCTCATGGAATGTTGCAACGAGTCCAGGAGATAGGTTGCTGTCATTGCCTGCACAATCAATACCCAGCTATTGCTGCACACCAGCAGGAGATTTGTCCTTAACCCAACATTTCCTAAGCAGCATGATTCCTGCTCATCAAGCTGCAGCAGCTTATCAGACCTGCACTCTGACCTTGTGCACACTTCATGTATGACCGTGCGACAGATTACTGGTAGTTGAAGAGGTGACAGCAATGTTGGCTACAGATACACATGCTCACTGCTAACCACTGTGACCTAGCTGTTGACAAACACGCATGCTGACCTGGCAGCTGCATGATGCCTGTCTGTGCTGCAATGCGCCGCATGAAGCGGTCCCGCTCTGTCAGGTTGCGTGCGTGGTTGTCAGCGTCAGCAGCCAGCCGACCTTGATTCTTCACATCCTGTAGTCAAGCAAACTGTCATTCGAACAAGCTATTGTCAATATTGCCTTGTCACAGCTGCCAGCTCAGTCAGGACCACAGCTGCCATGACCATTTCACCAGCTTGTGTAGGGGACCTCATGCCAGGCTGTCTGTATAGCAAACTGTTGATTCTGGCCGCATATGTCAGTGCAGCAGCAGAAACAGAGCTGCAACAAGAGTGCACCAGGCTATGAGAGTGACCACACTCAAGAAAAGCAAGCCTGCATGCAGAACAGAACTGGGACACACAATAGAACTCATGGATGTGAGATTGCTTCAAAACACCTGAACAGGCCTTTTGAGCAAGAAAAGTCAGTTGAAAATTGCTGGTGCTGATCGTGACGGCGTCAGGTGCATGGCGGCATGCAACAAACTGGGCTGGGAGGTGCTGACCCGAGTGAACTGGGCTTTGTTTGCCTCTATCAGCTGCTTCTTGCTTAGGATGTTGCGCTCAGTCACTCCAAGCCTTCGACGCAACTCCACCATCTGTTCATCCATGCTTTCAAGCCAAGTTCGAAACTCCTCAGGAGTTGAGTCCAAGTCCTCAGCAAGGCCAGCTTTCTGCAAGGATAGTGCCTGGCAGGTCACTATGTGTGAACACATGTAGCTGAGCATGCATTTGGTGGTCAACCCTCATCTGGCATGTTCTGCTGAGACTACAGCTTGTCTATGCGTGTCATACTTGTGCTGGGGTGACAGGCTGACAGACAAACAGACTGAGTTGCATGCATGCAGGCAGGCAGACAAGCTGATGCAGACAAAGAGAAGAACACACATGTGCCCAGGCAGTCACTTGATAAAGAGCCGCTCTTTTACAGCGTTCTGATTTGACCTGCAGCTTGACAAAGGCATCTGCATTCTGCTTAGCAGTCATCTCATGCCTGGTCTTCAGCTGCTTCAGCTCATCACCATAGTCCGCAATGGCAGTCAGCTTCACATTCATCTCATCCAAGGTTTGCTGGTAAGCCTGCAACATGCTACCAGCACTGCACTGGCAGGCAGATGTGATATGTTCAAGCCATTGTGAATGTGCTGTTCTGCTAGAACCTGGCAATGACACCCAGGTTCCATCACAGCTTTCTTTGGCATGCAGAGACACGCAATGCTGATTGATGGAGCATGCACATTCAGCAAGCACTTTCAAGGATAAGCTGAAAGCTTGACAGTCTCCAAGACCAGATCACAGGTCAGCCACATTGACTGTCGTACAGCATTGTTAAGCACCAGCAGCAGGCAGATGTCAGGTACCCACCTTTGCCTGCTGGTCCAGCTCATTGATCTGTGTCATGTAGTTTCTGTCCTTCTCTTGGCCGTCTGCAATCTCGCTCTTGAGCTTGGTGGAGTGGTCCTTGTGGGTCTTCAGGTGCTCTAGCCGTAACCTGAACTCCTTCACTTCAGCGGTCTTCTCTGTTCTGAGCTTGCGCATCTCTTGCAGGGCCTGTGCAGCACACAGACCGTACCTTGAACCACATGACTCTTAACTGACAGAATGTTGCAGTCAGGGCTGTTTTGTCTGCATGCAGCTGGCGCATACTGTGCAAAGCTCATGGGGTCAAAAACAAGCGGTTACTCAATTCGCAGCTTTACCGATGCACATGGATATTGCGAACAGGACAGTCTATTGAATTTTTGCTGGAGTTTTCAAGACCTGAGGTGTGCAAAAGCAGAGAGCAGAGCGCAGAGCGCACACTGTTGTGCTGCTTGTGCCGTAGGCAGGGCCACTTCTGCCCGCAGTGTATGTAAAGTGCATGCATGGATGCTTTGGACATACCTTTGTGTACTTGGTGGCGGCAAAGATGTCATCAAATTTCTTTTTCAGAGTCTGCCCGTCTGACAGTGGCCAATTGCTGTCTTCCTGATGGACAAAGATAACATTCTCCAAGATTGCCTGCAAACCGAGTCCAGTATCTTTGGCTGACATCCCGGTGCAATCTACCTACTTGGCAAGCTGATTTGTATCAATAGCATGTTTGAAAATGGTGGCAAACTGAGTGTTTGCTTCAGCCAGCAGGACATAATGCAACTGCAGTTGCGTCTTGAAATAGGCTGTACCTTTGAGACACCCATGAGCGAAGGGACAATGCGGTCTATGTCTGCGCATCTGTAGGACAAGGCCTGCTTCTGCCCTGTCTCCCTGTTGAAGGTCTGCAAGGTCTGGTCCAGCGTCTTGAATTGAAGAGCAGTCTTCTTCTGTGTAAGCTGCAAACGTGTAACAAGTAGTCAAGAGTGGGTTCTCTCAGTGTGTATAGGAGGGCAACAGGCAGATTTGCTACGTACTTGGAATGTACGGATGACGACCACTGGCTGACTGGTTGCTGTCCTGAAACGCAGCTTGATTTGTGCTTTGACCTCTGTCTCTCCAGCAACCTGTAGTATGCATGACGTAGAAGCTTTGTGCTGGAGTGTGCCAGTTGAGAGTTGGCAGAAGCAGCAGTGCAGGCATGCCTTTGGGTCATGAATGAAACTTTGTCCATTCCTGGTGTTAGGGGGAAGCTCTCCTGTGCATGCCTGTTTGAGGCACTCAATGATGGTCTGCAATAGCAGTAGTGCGGCAGAGGTTAAGGGGTCAAAACGGAAACAGCTAAAGCAAGCCGAGGCCTGTCATGCGCTGGAGTCTGTGTTGCTCACCGTCTTGCCAGCTCCATTGTGCCCTACTATGAGCGTGAGAGGCTTGTAAAATTCGACAACGTTCTGGTTATCCGGGCTGAAAGACCGGATCCCTTTGATCAGCATCTGCAGCAATACACACGGATGTCATGTTGACCGGCGATGCGTACCTCACGAACACATGAATGAGTCCACATACCTTGTCGATCGTGCACATACTGCCAAAAGCCTGCCCGACACATACACAGAGAAGCTTCGCGGGTCGTTGTTACTACCCAACCCGCCCGCTACTCAACGTTTTGCAGAGCAAAAGCGGGCAACGCATCAGTGCAGCTGATCACGCGCGCTCAAATCAGACCGTGCTGCACCGGGTAAGGCCACAACCAGGTTATGTCTATGCTCTGCGTGCTGCGATGTGCTCAGCATTGTTAGGTCAAAAGCTTCTTGAGTAGGTCATCCATTCCTCGTTCAGAGCCTTTGAAATGTTTGCATTACCTCTGCATCTGTTTTGTTGGTTGACCATAACCGCAGCTAAACATCGCGACTGCAAGTTGACGCTTGCTTGTCGAGAAAGACGTGCTTCGATTTCGTAAACAACCATCTTCGGCATACGTCAAAGGCGTGTAATTACTTTCGACTTTGGAAATCTTGACATCCTGAGTTGCAGAGTACCTTGACCGGATAGCTCGGTATTGCCCGGAGCAATCTTTGATATATTTGCCGTCCTTGGCCCCGGTGTTGAGTTCTAGGTAAATTTTGAAAACCGGACACCGCAGCCCCTTCTGCCAGGTGAGTTTGACAAGCAGGTTGCTGAGGAGATGTTATCCCTGGGCAGCTCTTTTGTGGTGTTGTGCCGAGTAACATGTGCTGTCAGCAACAAGATAGTACCTGCGGTTCAGAATGGCGAGAACCAAACAGACCGCTCGTAAGAGCACGGGTGGAAAAACAAATAGGCTTATCTCAGCCAAAACCTCAGCCAAAAAGAAGATAGTCAAGCCTGCTACGCGCCACACGCCAGTGAACACAGAACGTGCAAAGCGCAGAGTGAGGAAGGGCACCGTTGCACTCAGGTCTGCTGACTTACACCCTCCCTAACAGACACTTGCAAGGGCTAGTATGAAACTGAGACTCTCAGCTCTGTGACAGCGTAAAGTGTGACAGCGTCAAAATGACGTGACTGCTGTGCTGCAGAGAGATCCGGCAGTATCAGAGGTCCACTGAGTTGCTGATCAGAAAGGCACCCTTTCAGCGACTGGTTCGTGAGATCACTGAGTCTGTCAGCCCAGAGAAAAATGACAAGAGGTGGCAGGTTGCGGCTATTGCAGCCCTGCAAGAAGCAGCAGAAGCATTTCTGGTAAGCATGCATGCACATTGCTGATGGCATGAATCAATCTTGCGCTTGAGCTGCATGTCATGGTGCGCCAAGTACTGCACACGATACTAAATCTATCACCTAATGGCCTTGAGCATATCTTGAGCTTCCCTTCTCTGTGACGCAGGTTTCCATGTTGGAGGACTCCAATCTCTGTGCTATCCATGCTGGGAGGGTCACCATCATGTAAGCTATGCCTTGCCCGGTGTGCACATGTGAGGCAATACCTGCCTGAGCCACTGTCTCATGTGTGGTTATGGACTGCTTGCTGCAAGACTGAATGGTCAGACTTTTGAGTACCAGTGCTCATTCTGCAACATTGTCAATATGCAGGCCAAAGGACATGCAGCTTGCCAGACGACTGAGGGGAGAAAGAGTTGGGGTGCAAATGTGAGGGAGGTTAACACATGTCTCATCAAGGGCACACATAGGAAGCACCAGGACTTTGTATACTAGAAAAACTGCATGATATTGGCCTGTGAGCGTACCAAATGAATCAGATCACTACAGGTCTTGGAAATGAATGCATGCCATGCATTCATTTCCAAGACCTGTGTTGTCCCATGCAATGCATGGGACAACACAGCACGCTTCCCTTTTGATGAATGCATAGGCAGTGGCTGCACCTTTAGTATGACTCGACATATGCTAATTGTACGCAACAGGTGGCAAAGATATATCTCAACTGACGCGCTGTCTGGCTTAGACCTTTGTGTACTAAAGACTGTCGTGTAAACTCAAGTCGACTGTGCAACACATGTGGCATTGCCACTTCACAACCGTTGCACATCGTTGTCCAAATTATGCTGGTTGTGGTTTGCAGAACAAGCTAAGATGGATCAGCCATGACAGGCCAATGTTTTAATCACCACCATGTTATTTGGCATCACTGCAACTTGCATGGTGTTCAACAGTGCGGATGATGCTGTCCTGGCTTCCATGTTTTGAGTAAAATGCTGAGGAAGCTTTCTGTACTTGAGCAGCCAGACCTTGTAGGCCCTCTACACGAATGCCATGCAACATGGGCCATGTTGCTTCCAGCAGGACAGCACTCAACATAGCCTTTGGCCGTGCAGCATGCTCAAGTGCAATTTTTTGTTGCTACCAGCAAGCCCTACCGGAGGCACGCTATAAGCTAGTGTTCAAGTGTGTTGCTGCTGCACATCAAGCACTGCAAGATGCCTTGAGCAGGTCTTGTGCTTTTCCGTCTGACCTGCCAGCAATTGCAATTGTCTGGCCTGTCCTGGCTGACAAAGCAAGGTCTTCTGCTCGACATAATATACAGAAACTTGCACAATCTCACATTGCATCTTCGAGAGCTGTGCTAGCTTATACTTAAGCACGTGTCCCTTGTATGCATGGCTGCTCAAACAAACCAGTTTCTCGCAAGCATCTTGACCATCATGCCGTGGCAGCACTCAAGGGAGAGCTAGCTCTGGCTTGCGCTGCAAATGTTGGGCATGTATGCATTGTTTGCGCATGCAAGCAAGAAGGCTAGGCAGATCACCAGCAAGTCCTTTGATCACAGTCAGTCAGAGCTCTGCAGGTGGGCTTTCAATGTTATACTTACAAGACTTGAGAGGCCCTAGGCTTAAATTCCAGGAGCAGGCCTCCTAGGATGTGGACAGAAGCAGAACATGGTGAGGGGGAACATGCTCAGCAGCAGTGGATTTTGCATGGCACAACATGACCTCGCCCCACACGAATGCAGAGACATTGATGTGCAATACAAGCATCAGCTCGGTGGGCTTTTTGAAGACCACTGAGAGGCCACTGTTGGTCTGAAGAAATGTAATAAGGAGAAGCTTGATGAGCAGTGTCTAGAAACCATGTGTCATTGTAACTTGCAAGCTTGTGATGCAGAGACATGGCAGCGCAGCTGTATCTATACTGACCAGTGGACGCAATCAGGCGTGCACCTAAGCTGGACATGAGGGACCACTGTAATGCTGTATATGTTTGCAGTACCTGGTTTGTTCTGCCTGAAACAGCAACTAATGCTGAAGCAGGTGCTCTGTCAGCCCATCATCAGACTAAGCTGACCGTATGGCATATGCGTTGTCTTGACTGTGGTGTCCTGTAAACGGCGCAGAGTACAGAAGCACTGAGTAGTACTTGACTGCGGGTGCTGCATGGTTTTTCAACTCAAATTTGCCTTTGCCGAGATACTCTGACTGAAGGACATTGTCCCCTTGATGAGGCAAGCATGCACCAATCTGAACACTGAAAACAAGGCCAGCCGTGCGGCAACAACAGGAGCTGTAGTGTTGTTTCATGGTCTTTACAAGTTTGCTGGTCTCAAAAATCACCTCTCAGGGCCCTGTCTGGCCATTTGCCAGACACTGCTGGTGCTCTAGATCACCTCATCTCCATTGATTTGAGTCAAAATCAGTTGGAGGGACCAGTGCCGCTGTCTTGGCTCCAGGCAGATGGCTTTCTGTCCCATGTCTCTTTCTTGAACGTTGACAGCGTCTGGCAGGGCTCCGTGGCCTTGACAAGCTGGAGGCAACAGCTGTGCCTCAAGAAGAATTTGTGCGACACTGATGTCACTGGTCAATCATTGGCGCTTTTACCAAAGCTGGCACAAAGCCTTCCTGATACCCAACTACTATATGAAAATGATGATGATGAGGTTCAATTCTTCTCTGAAAAAGACTTTGAACAAGCTGTCAGCAGACAGTTTTTCTTCCAGGTGAAAGATGGTCTGCAATTCTCAAATAATCAGCTAGTGTCTGTCCGAGATATTTGTGCTAATCATGGCTCAAGAAAGCTTTTGCTGATTGCTTGGCTGCTCTTTGGTGCATGTTGCCTGACCGTCGTAGCTGTGTACATATGTGCACAATGTGTTTTGAAGGGTCATGACTCGGCTAAGTCCAAAGTGAAGTCACTTGTCAAGTGTCCCTGTTTCTGGGCAACAAGTGGCCAAGTGTATAGGACGTTTTCTGGTCTGGGTATGCTAGCGTTTTACCACTATGACCTAGTGACAAGCATTGTTGTACTAGGTCAAGTGTGGGGCACATGGCCAGGAGGTGTTCTGATGACCGTATTTCTTGTTCACTTTGCAACAACAGGAGCTGTAGTGTTGTTTCATGGTCTTTACAAGTTTGCTGGTCTCAAAAATCACCTCTCAGGGCCTCAATTGCTTACATTCATCCTTGGGGCAGCTGTTGTTTTCAGTCCTTTGATGATTCCCATTGTTCTGGTGCTGGATACGCTTGCTTTCGTGAGGCAAGTGCTCAAATGTGCAAAACAAATCGCAGCATTGTCTGGGTTTTGGTGGTCACGTCCAAGAAACTTGGCTGCTGTTGTGATATTTGGGTTGTTACACAGATGTCATTACTTTGGTTTGCGATGGGTAGATTTGGAAGAGTATGAAAGCATGCACAACTTGATTGCTGCAGTGTTGCAGAGTATTCCTACTGTGGTTCTAAACTCTGTACTATTCTCACTAGGAAACAAACCTAGCCACGGCGTTTTTCTTCCAAATGGACTGTTTGTGGCAGCAATTGCTGCATCATGTCTAGTAACGCTCAAATGCTTGGTAGTTGTCCTTTGGCAAGCGTTTAGATCCAGCATAAATCCAATCAGACTTGCTGTCAGCTTGATAGTTGGACAGACTTTAGCAGGCGTTGAGGACAGATCACAAGCATCTGATCAAGTTGGCAGCATTGCTTTGTTAGTGAGACAGTACGAACTGTCAGGCTCTGCACCTCTGAGTGCACCTGTCTAGCCTGAGTCTGCCAAAGTTGTAAATTTTGCAGTCATGCTACAGTAGCTTTATACGCCCTCCCGCAAACCTTCAAGCACTAATGTGTCCTCTGTGTGAAGCTAAAAGCATTGTGTCTCATCTTCTCTTGTGCTCGCACAAGGTGTGCATGAGCACTCCATGTATGTCTTTGCTCATTTGGCCAAATACGCTTGAAGCTCACCCATCAAACTACATTCCCAGATTGCATTTGAGCAAAGGCGACTGGAAGTGACACAAGCAACACTCGTTACGTATTCTGGTAATCAACAGCACCAGACATCTGGCTGTCCACTGGACAAACTGCAAGCGTTGAAACACCCACGAGCATTGGAACGGAGCTACACCTGCCCACAGGGCAGGGTTTAATACATTCACTGAGATATTATTAGCATCACTGTGTTGCATATCAAAATAAGCACTGTGCCCTGAGCTCGGTCAGCTCGAGCTTATGAGTATCTCATATGTACTATCAGTAACTGTATACTGTGTACAGTATACTGTCCAGCAGACGCAGAATCCTGCTGTCGGTTACAGGGGGCATGCCTCAGATGGGATAGGGCTTAGCAAGGCACCTTTGAATGACATGTATCATAAAATGTGTACACCATTTGCAAACTGTCTACGAGAAATACATCATGAAATCAAAATCTCATTTGTTTCATCTATCCAAGATCTCAATGGGTACCCATAGTCTGGTGACAATGGCGCTGGTTGCTGAGGAGGAAGAGGGAATGGTGCTGAGCCGTTTGTGGCTTTGGCATACTTGCATACTGACTTTAGGCGCTCTACAATTTCAGCATCCTCCAGGTGCTCTTGTATCTGCACACAACAGCAAAAGTCTATTAAGAGTGTACAGTCGGAATGGCTTGGCATGGCATGGTCTGAAGTTGCCCAAAGCATTCATCTCAGCAGGCTACGTCCATGTGTCTGCAGTAAGCCACATGTGACAGCATTGGACTGCATGGCCCAAGGAGCCTTTGCACGCTGCATGAATGCCTTTGCCAGATGCTAGCTACTGCCATACATTTGTTCTCAGTTGTACTTCAGCAACAAGTGATAGCAGCAATGGCACATACCGCAGCTGCTTTCTGCTGCACATTTGCGCCTCCCACCAGGTCGGCAATGTCCAGCCTGCCAAGGATGACTTCAGCTGCTTGCTTCAAGTCCTGGTCTCCAAGCATCAGCTCTTGCACAGCATTGCGCCGAGCTGCGCGCCGCATGGAGGTCACACCCACCTTGCCCATGCTATCTTGGCTGCCAAAGCTTGCAACGATGCCTGTTGTGCCAACCTGCATGCAGAAGTTGCACCAGTGCTGAAAGACATGTCAGCTCATGTACAGGGCAGGGTCAGCATGTCCGGCAGAAGCTGCTGTGCCGCATGCTGACTGCAAGATTTGATGGGCTACCAGAGAAAGAGCCACTGCATTTCTACTGTTTCTGACCTTCGGTATGACATGCTACATGTGATGCAGTTGATGTTGACAGGAGACCACGGGCATTGTCTCCAATACAGCAAACTTGAAGAATGCAAAGCAACACAGCAGACGGACAGCACCTGTGGTGATGGTCATGAAGGGACAGCAGATGTCAAGTATGCTCAATGCACAATACACTACTGCATCCTGCGACCTACTTCTGTGTCTGCAGCAGGCTGCTGCATCTCCGACCACACCCCACTGGTAGGCAACAGCTCTGGCTCAGCAACAGGCGTGGTCTCAATGACTTCCACAATGCGCTGCCCTTCCACCGTCTCCTGAGGGTCACTTATCAACTCCTGAGCCAGCTTTTCGATGGCAGCCTTACGTTGCCTGATCACACGTTTGGCCTGGTCATACGCAGCCGTCTGGAGCTGCAGTATGAGGTGCTCAAAGCGGCCGGGGGTGTTGCGGGTGGTGGGGTCATCGTGCCCACCCATGCGCATGCCATACATGACTGGCAGGTCCGAGAAGGCTGGATGCATCTGGGAGCGTGCTACTAGCCATGTTGCCATGTCACCTGCCATTGACACCTGCAGCATCATGATCTCAAGCTTTTCACGTGGAAGTGCTGAGGATGCCATTGCTGCATGGCAGACTTGCAAGAGGGTGTCTCAGCTTTGTACGAGAAGTGCATTGCTTGTGCAGAGAAATGATCTTGAGATCTGGCACATGCAATACACATACCATTGCATGATCACATGCATGCAATGCCTTGAGTGCACAACAGATATGCAAACAGCAAATGAACAACAGATGCCTTGCTGATGCAGCTTCCAAAGCCAACACATGCACTGCAGCAGCCAAACACCAAGTTCTTCTTGGAGACTCCCCCTGTCATGTGCCTTTGTGTTTATTTTCTTAGCCAATATGTGCAGAAAAAACAACACCAAGGACATCACCTCCTAGACCAGTGTCACGTGAGGAAGGCCTAGTGAGTTGTTTTAATATGCTGAGGGAATATGCTGAGGGCAAGAATGTCAAAAATTCATTAGCTTCATCAGACACACAAGGGCTGCCTCTGCACCTATGCCAACATTGCAACCCCTCCTGATTTGAAGTACCTCCCATTCTAGCAAATATTCCTGACAAGCATCTGGCAAATTCTGGCCACCTTAACAAACATCCACAGATCATGACCACAGGGTGGACGAGCAGGAAGAGAAAGCCTACCTCAGGAGCAGTGCCTAAGGTGACCCCTTGGCGGCCAAAGAAGACTTCTTCAGTGGCTCTGGCAGCATACAGGGGAATGAGCAGGCCACAGCACAAAGCAAAGTCCCCTTGAGGCTCTGTCTGCACTGCTGCATTGGTCTTGGGGCTGAAGGCCAGCTTGTGCCATTCACCACCATCCTTGCCAAAGTCCTGCAGAGGTCACACACACTCATCAAGCCAAGACTGTGACGCTATGCATTGGTCTTGAGGCTACGTGCCAGTTGGTGGCATTCACCCCTGTCTCTGCCAAAATCCTGCTGCGGTCATGCACACGCATTGAACCAACATTGTGTCTCTATGCACAGTTGTTGGTGATGCTTGCAAGGCACAGCTTCCAATGACAATCACCTGGGAAGTGTTGTATCATTACATGGTGTCCAGATGTGTGTTGGTGGTCCACATTGAGGTCGACATTGCGGATGCAAGTGCTTGCCCAAAACTGTCTAAAAAAGGAGTCACTGCACTTTGTGGACACAGCCTTGACATATCTGACTGCTTGCTCCAGCAATGTTTGCCATGTACACTTGAAGGTTGTAGAGCTATGCTGTATGATTATGACCTGTGGCTGGAAGAGGATGCGGCCCATGACTCCACCACGCGGCTTGATGGACAAGTTTTCAATTGGGGGCATGCCAGGTGTAAGGGCTATTGCAACAGCCCTGCCCACTTCCACGGTGGCCAAGCGCCGCTTGGCAGGGCTGTCCTCCAAGGGCCGCTGTGGCAGCCCCAGACGGATCTTGTCCATGGCTGTCATCAGAATGTTCAAGCTGATCTGGGGAGCCTCCTCTCGCACCTACACACATACATGCAAGGTGTGATGCCTCATTGCTCATACACATATTGTAATCTGGAATGACATTGCACTGTCTCATTTCAATGTTGGAATATCACATGTCCCTATGGTGAAGCCAGCCTGGCAAGACAAGACTTGTGTGCGTCACACCTAGCAGTTGTTGGAATGTGTAATCAAGCTTCATTGTTGTTATGGTTGTCAATGTTATTTTTGTTATAATTCCTATTATATTGTAGTTGCATCTGCCCAAGCTTCACTGTGTTTTATCAAAGCTAGGCGTGCTGTGTCTTGTGTGGGGCCTTGATTGGTACATGGCGCACGCAGCAGACTTGGTTTGGCTGAAAGTGCCAAGACAAGGTCAGGGCGTTCTTTAGGGTTTAGCATCAAACCCATATCGCCTTCTGACCCATGCGCTTACCGTCTGAATGTGATCGGCTGACCCCCATGCACTTGACGTCTAGTCACAATCAAGCCAACATGTCCTCATCTGCTATTGCGCAGGGTGACAATATCAAGTGCAGCACAAGCAGTTCACAGGTGTGGTGTCAGGCACTTTCTGGTGTACTCACTGCTAGGATGGCTGCTTCATTCAGTAGATTGGCGAGCTCAGCTCCTGAGTAGCCCACAGCCAGCTCAGCAATGCGGCGCAACACTTGATCATCATTGCCTCTGTCTATAGGCTTGTTGGCGGCATGCACCTGCACAACAGTCGGCTGTGATGTGAACAACCAGTTTTCTTTTTATACACGGCTACTGCCAAAGAGTCCCACAGGACAACTCCCCAGCATGTCTTAAGAGCCCCGCAGGTGGAATGGAGGTTTTCCATACATGCATGTGTCTGAGGCCTACTAGTCAGAAGCACACAGGTCAAGTGCTCATGGATGGGAAGCAACAGGTCACAAGCAGACAAGTTTAAATGCTCACTGCTAGGCAAACAAGGCAGATCATGGTTCAAGCCCTCAACATGCGACATGCAACCCCATCTGAATGAGGCACACGTTTGTGCAGCCGAGTGAACGCAACAAACTGGGATAACAGGACAGTATCAATCGCAGGCAGCACTTGTTTGACAAATCCTGCATCTCAGACTTGATACACAAAGCTGAATGATGGGGGTCGGATGTGAGCATACCTGCAAGATCTTGAACCTGTTGCTGGTGGAGGGTCGCCCCATGAAGATGGTGCGGTCGAACCTGCCAGGTCTGACAAGGGCATCATCTAGGGAGTCCACCCTGTTGGTTGCACCGATGACTAACACCTTGTCGTTGCGCTTGAAACCGTCTAGCTCACACAGCAGCTGCAGCAGGCCTTGCTCACGCTCTGCTGTGCCACTGTCTGTGGGGCCGTTACCTCTAGCCTTGCCAATTGCATCAATCTCATCTGCATGGCAATCGCCAAGTCAGCCATTGCAGATACCTCAAGTATGAGATCTGTACAGTGTGTGTTGGCTGTAGTCTCTGGGACCTGACACGACTGGTTGCATCACCTCACTCCATTTGCCAGGGTTGCATTTATCCAACTGGCAGAAGCACCAAATGGGCTGTGCAATATAATGATATGCCCAGTTAGCTTCATCACACACTTTTATGCTAAGGCTGTGCAGGTTTGTCAGTGCAGATAGCAGCATCACGCAGTATGCGCGTCGAAACCCCTGTTATCATCCTTCTTTTCACGCTGGTATGATCCAGGGAAGGTCAGATGTGTCAGCCCTGTCAGTGTACTCAGCCTATGCAGCAGACTCCTAAACAGAAGTTGCTCATGCAGTGGTAGATGATTGTGCCCTCAATTCTCACGATCATACAGTGCTGAATCAGCAACTTCTGTATAGGAGTCTGCTGCATAGGCTGAGTACACTGACAGAACAGGCAGGGCACCCTGTATAGGAGTCTGCTGCAATATGGTGCAACTGCCAGCTCCATCCATCCATCCAAGCCAAGCACAGCCGCAGATCACACAAGTTGAGATCCTGTTGCACAAACTCACTCTGCACATGCATGTGAATGATATCATCGCCTGTGCATCACCAAAGGCTATGCACCACTGACATTTCCAGCAGTGCTTCACTGTAGTGTCTGGAGACTTGACCTGAGATGCAGGAAAACAAGGCGGTTATGCAGCAGTTTGGTTTCATGAGATTAGGACGGACCTATGAATATGATGGATGGGGCGTTGGTGCGTGCAGTCTTGAAGAGGTCCCTGATGCGGGCAGCAGCCACGCCCTGGAACATCTCCACAAACTCAGCTCCATTGGCACTGTAAAAGGGAATTCCAGCTTCACCTGCCATGGCCTTGGCCAGATAGGTCTTGCCAGTTCCTGGCGGCCCTTCAAGCATGATGCCCTGCAGGTGAGGGGAGACTCTGGTCACTGCTGGTTTGACTGTGTGTTATTGCAGTGCATGGGTATGGTGTTGCAGTGCATGGGTGTAGAATGTAGTCTGCGGCCAGGAGGGATCCGAGACTGCAGCTATGGCATCCCACACTGGAGGTTTGGCATGTGGAGCTGCAGGTAAGCTGCAGCTGTGGTGCTTTGGGCTGTGACTGTGGGAATGCTAAGCTGCAGCTGTGACCGTTTGAGCTGGGGCACTGCCCTTGTGCGCTTTGGACTAGCCCTCCTAGGCTAAGAAAGCAGAATGCAAGCTGTGGCTGCAGTGCAGTGACCCTCAGCAGCAGCAGCCTGGGAAAACTAGCATTCAACGCATGGCATCCTGAGTGTTGGCTGCAATGGACATGAAATTCATTGCAAAGCTGTAGCTATTTGAGCTGTAGGAGCAACAGCACTCATCACCCACTGAAAACATAACTAGCCTGTGCTTCTAGCTTTGAAGCGCGCTCTGCGCATTCTTCACGGACAACAAGCAAGGCAGCTTCAGCACATAGCACACATGTCAGACTTTGTGTCCATGTGATCAGGCTACTACTGCTCAAACTGTCAGATTAGTATAACACAGTGTGATGAGAGTTACCCTAGGCGGTCTGGCCCCAATGGCATCAAACTCGGGAGAACCCAGAATCATATTCATGGTCTCCTCAATGTCAGACTTGACACTGTCAATGCCGGCCACATCTGCATATCTCACTCCAGTATCTTTTCTGGTGCCTGCCTTGCCGACATTGAACTCTGTAGCCCTGTGCCTCCCATACTCGTCGGCCATTTCCTGCATCTTGTCCTTCTTCTTTTTGCCAAACTTCTTGATGAGCCAATCACCAAAGCCGACAACCACTCGCAAGAAGATCAGGGCAATGATGGGCAGGAACTGCCCCATGTACTGGTTGAGCCACACGTACCTGCAAGGCCGGGCAAAAGGGTCAGGCTGTGGGGCTCAATGTTTAGGGGTGTCAATTGTCACTTGTCATGCGTTAGCAGGGACAATAAACACATTCAGTAGCATGCTTCATGACAAGGAGGTGCTAGTGCACGTGCCCCAGCTGCGAGGCACACTCTGCAGCGCTGCAAGACTAGATCAGGGTCAGAAGGCTGCTGGAAGTGTTTTGTGACTTGATAAACAGATTACTGCAGCTCGTGGTCATCTGTTGTTGATCACCACGAGCTGCAGTAAAACGCCACATCATCACATGTTGATTCATCACCTGTTGAATCAAAGTATGTCAGATGTCATGGTGACTAAATTGCATAAAATGCTGCCATGCAGTGCCTAGAAGCAGCACACACATATAAGAACGAGAGTGACTTACGCATCATTTGGGTCCATGACTACAAGCTCTGGCCGCACTTGACCCACTTGCAGCATGTTGTCGTATGGCAGACGGTTGTCCTCAGTCCTTTGAGCCAGGTTGCCCTTCAGCAGGCGCATCATCTCGCCTTCCTCCCATACGTCCCCTGAACCAACAGATGGAAGTCTCTTGCCCATCAAGCTTGTGACATAAGGATCACTTGCACTGACACTCCAATGTCTTGTTTGTGATGCAGTCCTCAAATGGGTCACTTTCAACTTCATTGGGCAGTGCGAGGCTCTTAAAAGGTCATGCACTCAACGTCAAGGACACAGTCAAAGCTGCACAGACGGCTGGCTGGTTGTTTGGGGCTGCCTGCTTGAGGCAATGAGCTTCTCCTCAAAATCGCTAGCCCTGAACGGCCTTATGATGACTGTCCCTGACCAACGCTGTCAACATTGACCAACACCTGCCAGCCACGAGTGTCTGACTTGTGTGTGCGTACCTGGCAGCTCTACATAGAATCTGTGCTTCTCTTGTTGCCATTCAGGCTTCTCTGGTGCGTATTCAATCCTGCATGCATTGCAACGAAGGGTCACGATGCTGGACTGCTTACGGACCTCACCAGAGCTCAAGCTCGTCTTGCAGGTCACATCAAGACCAGATATAGGACCAACCACTTACTCGGGCTGGTATTTGTCATTCCTGACTTTCATAAAATTAGATGCCCACCCTTCAACTGGCACCTACAAAGGGATGATGTATTTGTTAAGCTTGTCCACGTCGTGGATCAACAGTCCAGGCATCATCCAGTGCAGCCATGCATTGGGCAGTACAGTGAACAAATTGCATGGCTGAGTCTAGGTCTGCATGAAGTGTTTGCAGATTTCTGGTACAAGATTTGCATCATGTCAGCTGGGTCTGAGAGAATCACTGCATGCAATGACATTGCGTGTAGGCTGAAACCTGTTTGGCGTTTTGTCAGTCTTGAACAGAAATTACCTCCACAAGAGCAACCTTGCCGTCTGCCAATATTGTTATGCGCTTGACTTGGCGTGCTTCCAATAAGTCCAGAAACTTGGAGTACGACAATGACAGGCTGCCTACTGGCGGGAGCACTTCTCCATAGTATATTTTGTCTGAAAAAGATTGGAAGGTCTTTTTCAGATCCTTGAGGGATTCAAAGTTGATTGCTGCAAATGGTGCTGCCAGCATTGCTGCCTCCTGCAGGAAGTAAGTAGCACAACTGAGAAATGAACATGGTTTAGTATTCATTGCAGGTTGAGGTATAATGGGCTTCCCTGTGGGGTAAACACAATTCAATAGGTGCCTGCATTGTCTGGAGACAGCATGACAGCAGAGATGGCAGGAGCATTGACACCTACCATTCTTTGCTGTGCCTTGCTTTTGTTGCACCTGCAAAGGCAAGTCTGCTGAGACAAAGCTGTGCGACAAGACGCACACACACGCTAGAATGGCAGCTGCAACTGACCTGTCAGATGTTGATGCACATTGTGTTGATGAGGGAATACCTCCTCTGCTCTGGTCCTGCACATCAGGATGAGCAAACTTACACTGTGTGCTTTGTCACAGCCTGCAGAGGTTTGCAACACCTACTTCAAGTGATCCTGTGCATGGTCTGCACTGCGAATGCTGTCCACTGCTGCAGTCACTACTGCTGGTGCGTCTATGATTTTGTACAGGTCTCTGCCTTTGCAGCAGCAACGGCTTTCGACCTAGAAATGGATTTGCAATTTTCTGTGCTGAGCAACGACGAGGCTGTCTCAGACGATCACTGTGCATGCACGGTTGGAATGGCTCCAGATACCGCTGCATCGTTACTCTGGCCTGCAACTTCCAGCAATATTGAGAGAAGCGCACGACTTCTTGCGACCCGAGCTACGCACTGTGCACCACTACATGCGTGTGCTGGATCGATTTTGGCCCAGCATTGCCGAAGATTGCTCTGAGATCGATGCTGCAACTTACGTGCTTCAAAGTATACAGATGCTACTGCATTGGCGAGGAGAGCACGTCGCTGCGCTCAATCTTCATGCGACAATGAAATAGCTCAGACGTTGACCAGTTTGGCAGCTAACCCTAATATCATGGATTTAGGTCTAACTCCACAGCACGTCCAGCATGCATGCAAGCGCGCATGCATGCGGTATGACATACGTTGCGGTAGACGCTTGCGGCACTCCTGAAAAGCAGCTTGTAAGAGCACGCAACAGCCTCATTGAAAGCAAACGTGCGGTTTAAGATCGGCGAGTCAGCGATCAAGCCAGCATCAAGCCTTTGTATGCGGGTGCTTGCAGTAGCAAGGCATAGATGTCAGCAAGGAACTGAAATGGCAACCCAGGCAATCGACTAGACTGAGGCGTGATGTTGAGGGTATGCAGGCCTTCTGTTCACTTGTTAGGTCACACCAAGGTATGCTAAGCGCTTACGTATGGCTGCACAATTTCATGTCACTCATGTTTCTGCAACATTTGGAGTTGTGTGACAAGTATGGTGATCTCAGGTGCTGACAGCTTGTCATGGACGATTAGTGTTTGCAAGGCAACTTGCATCGACAGCTGGCTTGCCAGACACTGCTGCTGTCCTGCGTAATCTGGGAAACGGTGCAGAGGTGTTTTTCAGCCACTGCCTTAGTATACATGTTATGCTGAACCCAGCACGCTGCCAATTTGTCACGCGCCCTTTCACACAGGGTGCAAGAGGTCTTTGCTGTGCGCAGATACACCTTGTTGGAACTGCTCATGTGTCCAAAGCAAGTTCAGAAGAAGTAAGGAATATCATTCATGCAGTGCAGCCTCAGACAGTGTTTGTTGAGCTGGATGCACAGCGCGCACAGCAGCTCCGAGGAGGCCTTGAGAACCAGAACAACTTGAAAGCAAGGCTTGTTCCATACCCATGCCGGTGCCCGCTAGACAAGCAAAGAGTTTTAGCCTTTCCACGCAGCACTGTGCAGTCAGCAGCACAACACCATGCAATCTTTGCAGGAGTTTTTTAACAACATAGCATCCGGGTATGGGCTGAACATCCCGACTGAGCTTCTGAAGCAAGGACTCAGAGGTGCTGTTCTGTTTACTTTGCTTGGATCCTGCATGGACACTCAGTGACATCTGAAGTCATCACATCAAGCAGACTTTCAGTAGATCCTGTGTTGGTTAGTAAGACCATGAGTTGCAGCTGATCAGTCACTGAATGTGGCAAATTTCAGAGGACGCCAGCAAGTGTCATCGAACTCGACTCTATAAGCTCCTATATGCAGTTGCTGTGGTTCAAACTCACAAAGATGATGCCGCATGTCATGAATGAACGCTGCATGAAAGAGACAAGGTCATGCTCTATACTGACAGGATTTTATAAGGCGCTGAAAACTATGGGAATGGATCCTGGTCTGGAGTTCAAGGTTGCCTTGGAAGAGGCAGAGAAGTTGAACGCCAGGTATATAGCTTTGGGCATCTTTCACTGTTTGTCTTTGCCAGTGAGCTGCCATACGCGTTGCTACTGCACGAGCCCTGCATTGCTATAGCCACAGCATCACCATAGTGGATCAATGAACAGATGCGCACATCAATGCTGATCTGCTTGAGCTGGGTGTTTTCGGATAAAGTCAACCTTGATTATAGCAGCTTTGCATCACATACAGTCAAGCCTAATTATAGCAGCTTTGCATCAGATACAGTCAAGCCTGATTATATCAGCTTTGCTTTATATACAGTCAAGGCTGAGGTTGGCAGCTTTGCATGGTATGCAGGATAGTGTATGGTGACCAGGAGCAGGAAACAACAGTCCAGAATTTGGCCAATGCGCTTTCTTTCAAGGTATCACCTAAACATACAACCAGTGAGCCATCAACAAACACGGCAGCCCTATTTTTTGCCCCACTGAAAGTCGCAAATTCATGTACAGTGTACTATTTGTGCTTATTCTCTGAGCAGCTTGAGGGCTATGCTGCCATCTGGAGTAAGCCCAACAACGACCTTCTCCTCAATCAATTGGACGCTTTTGTTGTTGAAGCGCATCTTGGCCCCTGTCACTAGTTAAGCCTGTGCATCATTGCAATGTTGAGCCCCTGATTGATGGCAGGACGTGTTGAAGCTGATGACAGGTCAGGGCATGAAATTGGATCCAGAGACGTCAGAAGCTCTTAAGTCTTCAGACACAAGTGGCATAGCTGCATCTGTGGAGGCCCTCAAGACTAAGAAGGCTGCAGAAGCCATGACTGCAGCCTTGCGCCAGTTCAACCCCAAGCTTGCCAAGGCTTTGATTGATGATCGTGATGAGGTGACCATACATTGATACATCCACATGCACACTGCTGTACATGTTAAGAATCTGCTTGTGTTTGCTTATGTCCTCTGTGTCATAGCATGGCTCATGCCCTGAGAGACATGTGTCTTCAGCTTGAAACCTTGCAAGTCTAGATTTCCTTGCATAAGGTGCTTGAGCAACATTGAATCTTGTGCCATGTTTGTAGAGCCACTACTGTGCTCCCCTGAAAAGGCCTGCTGATGCATGGCTTCACTTTGGTGCAGTATATGGTGAAGTCTCTCAGAAAGCTCGAGGGCAAAGTTGTTGGCGTCGTGGGGCTTGGCCATTTGGCAGGCATGCAAAGGCAGTGGGAACAGCTGGAAAAGCAGCAGCAACGTTCGAGGAAATAAATGCCAATATCTGGGCAAGTATTTTTATGACAGCAAGCATGACGGTTTGGCAGCTCACAAGGGCGGCCAATGGCGTGGAATCTTACGAGCTGCTTGTTTGGCTACATCAACTTTTGTCTGTAAAACATTTTGACTTGACAAAGACCAGTATGAGAAAGGACAGCTACAGCTGTAGATGCTATGCAGTGTCTCTCTTGCATATTGTTTTGTGCATGCTGAGACTCATATGTTGCCATCATTACATACAGCACAAAACCACTGGCCAGGGGGCACATTTGTTAGTCCAAGACATGTCAAATGAAAGACTTTTGGGCAGCCATCACACAATAACATGTCACAGTCATCGTCTTGGTGACAAATGGTGCATGCTTCGTCATGCTGACTGACTTCGTTGTCAGATCGATCCTGAGAGGCATCTTCTTCTGCAACACGCACAAGCTGTGTCAGAGATAAACACAGTCTCCAAATGAGGTTAAACAAATGATACAAATGAGTGCCATGATCATTTCAAAGCGGATTGCAACAGCTTGGTGCCTTGGGAAGCATGCACTGGGATCCATGAAGACCAACTACAAGCCAGGCATCCAGTGTGCTGATGCAGGTCCTAGGTACACTTGGCTTTTGCTTTCAGATGGATGCAGGAGCCCAATATGCTGCCCTATGGGTTATGCACCGAGCAGTCATGACTTATGCTAATTGCGCCCACCTTCAGCAAGAAAGGAATCCTCCAGATCATATGTGGAGCTAGCATTTGAACGAGGCGTATCTGCCATTGGTGTGTGCTGAAACCTGCGCTCCTTCAGCTTGAGAACAGGGCTGCCAGACAACATGAGATGCTGATTGTACACAGCCAGCATGTCTTCATGCCTGCATGCCAAGGACCAGCGTTTTTAGGTCAGATGTTTGACTGTTTTAACAGATTATAACATATTTTGCACACTTCTACAAGACTGACCCAGAAAATGGATACAGTTTTGGGTGCTTATCATTTTGCAGCATGCACACTAACTCTGCATGACATCATGCTGAGGTTGGCCTCAGCAGTTGCTGCAAAGAGAAGATGCATCAAATAATGCTGCATCTTGCCTCAGCAATTGCTACAAAGACACCTTCTGTTTACTTGTTGACAAAATCAGTTGTGACCCCAGAGCTGCTGTCTGTTAGAGGCTGCATGGTATCAGAACAGAAAATCCTGCTTTGTAAAGCACAGCAGGAGTTCACGCCGCAACAGCTGCATCACACTGTACTGTTCACCTGCGTTCAGGTTGGCTTCTGGCGCTGGCTGGGCTAGCATCATTGACAAACATGGCATCGTCCTCTGGTACATCTGTGTCCTCATCTGCTTCATCTGAAGACTCTTCCTCCTCTTCACTAGATGCCTCTGCTTCAATGTCAATCAGGGCTGCGGCTCTCCTGCCATTTTGTACAACAAATTAGCAGATGCTCAAGGTGTCCATGGACTTGCTGAGTTTAAAATCCCCAGGACCAATCTTGTGCAACCATTAAATACCGCAGGCCGACTTCAGATTTAGTGCAACACATCAAACATGCCGTACAACCACATGCTCCTTTGCATTTAGGTGGAGATTATGCAGGCAGCAACCACGTAGTGATATAAAATAAGTAACCATAGACCTTTTAAAGTCACAGAGGTTGATTAGTTGTTCCCAACGTCGTTTCACCTGCGCTGATCCTGTTTGCTGAGGCCTTTTGGCTTGACATGCTGAGCACCATGCCTGCTGCTGCCACCGTGTGCACTTGCTGGGAATGCAGAAGCAGTGGCAGGGCCTGTGGGAGGCGCTGCAGTAGCATTGTGGACCCTCTTGAGCCTTTTGAGGCACGCTTGCAAGGGCACGTCCTCCCTGTCAGAGCCCTTGTCAGCAGTGTCAATGTTGCCTGCGTTGCCATTTGTAAAGTTGAGTGTGACACAAAAGCTAGAGCTTACAGCTTTTTGAGGCAACTTATGCTGCAAGCACCTTTTTAGGACAGCCACGTGCAACATTGCTCATTCATTTCACAGCACTCAGCTCTTTTGTCTGACTCATGCAAGTTGTTGTGCAGGGTCCAAACCTGTCAACATGCAATGCAGCTACACAGTCATGGGACAATGTGCATGCCCGGCAGAACAGCTTGGCATTGCTGCGCAAAATGCCTAATGAGAATGCAGAAGTGGACGCGCCTACACCTTGGGGTGAGTCTGAGCTAGGTGATTCTTGAGTCATGAGCACAAGCCCATGGGCAGCTCGCTTGCGCCTCTTCCTGTGGGGGGGTCTGGGGATGGAGCCGGTGTGGGGTGCAGCCTGTGCTGTGATGGCAGGGCCTGCTGGGCCCAGGATGCGGCCTGTTGAGGGCGGTGGCATGATGCGGGCGGCTGTGGCTGGCGAGGGACAATCTCCAGGCTTGGACCTGCCTGCAGTCACACACTGGAATTGGTCAGGTAAAGGTACTATTATTGGCCTGAAAAGCGGGGCAAGTTAGTGACTGAGGGCCATTCACTTCAGTTTGATTGGTCTTGCCTTGGTCAAGACATGACACAAGTGTAGCATTGGCACCTGATGCAGTGGGGACTGTAGATTGTGATTAGGCAGGGGATTTGGGGTCCCATCATGACTATACATGCTGCTTTTCAGCGTTGAGATCGAAGTCAGCTCAGGATGTGTGGCAGGATGTGTAGCAGAGTGCAAAGCAGCAGTCTTCAAGTGACATTAATTTGAGCTTATTGCATTACTGTGAAGACCCATCATGCTAATGCATAGCCTGCAAGCACATGAGTACCGCCTTATGTAGCACAGGTTTGCTTTGGGATCAATGCATAGTAATGCAGTAGTTCATACAAAAAGCAAAAGTGGACTGTTCTGTGGGCTTGCCTGCTGGAGTGGCGGCTTCTGGTGACAGCACAGAGGTATCAGCGTATGCAGGCAGGGACACCTCATGCCTCCCTCTCGCACCCTGCTGTCTGCTTGCATCAGGCCCTGCTTGGTCAACAGCTGTGTCAGGTGCTGCCTGTGGTCCAACATCACTCTGTTCCATTGCCTGTCTATCTGTCTCCTTTTGATGCTCAGGGTAGGAGGAGGGTGGGGCAGGTGGGGAGGCAGCAGGTGCAGCATCAGGCTGCCTGGGCCCTAACCGCAGGCACAGCTTCTTGCGTGTATGTGACTGACTTGAGGCAGCTGCTGCAATGTGTGGCCCAAAGATGGCTGCTGCAGGAGAAGTAGCGCTGGCGTCGGCCGTTGTGCTGGCAGTGGCCCTGTTGGCCACAGCAGTGGGCCGACCACTGCTGCTCGGTACTGCAAGTCTTGCATCCCCCCTGCTACTGTCAACTGTAGCTGTGACAGTGGCCTGGCTGTGTCCATTGACTGCTGCAGCTGTGGCAGCAGGCTTCCCTCTGTTGGCTGCAGCTGTGGCATCACTCCTACCACTGCCAGCTGTAACTGGGCCTGATCTGTTGGCAGCTGCGTGCTGACCAGATGTCTCACTGCCTGCTGGTCTGGGTTGCTCATAGGGCTGATCCATGGGTCCAGCACCACTGGTACTTGCTGACTGATTGCAAGGCGGATGTCTGTAGCCCTGGTGAGGAGATTTGCTCACGCTGGGGTGAGCAGCTTGCGCATTGATCTGTGCAGAGGCAGGACTGTGTGCAGCAGCACGGCTTGCTGAAGCAGCCACTGCTTGGCAACGAGGAATGGGTGATGGCCCCAGGGCAGACTTCGAACTAGACGCCAACTTAGGTAAGGGCCTGCTGCGCAGAGGCAAAGCTGGTGCTTCTTGGAGCTGAGCAGGTGCAGCACTGGGCTGCTTGGTGTGCACCTGAGGCTTGGAGGCTGGCGACGGAATGCGCTTCTTGCTGAAAGGCACATGCTTGGCAGCAGGCAAGGCTTCTGAGGCAGTGATGGAGCCTGCCTGAAACCCCCGCTGGGCAGGCCTGTGACCCAAAGCAGGCAGGCTAGAGATGACCAGGGGCTTGTCTGCTTCTGCCGGCTGCTGCTTCTGCCAGGCAGGCCTGTGACTGTCACCCCAGCTGTCTGATAGGCCCCAGCCTTGAGATGACTGGGAGGCCCCGAAGGCATCTTCGTACCCAAAGTTGCCCTGTGTTGGCTGCCAGTCCCAGCTGTCACCATAATCGTATGCGTGCAGGTCATCTGCGTTGTTGTCGGAGTGCTGAGAGCCGACCTTGACAAGGTCCCTCTGCCTATGTTGGGCATTGTCAGCGTCAGCAGGCAGAGCGGTAGCCTGCGCATCTGCACTGGTGGTGGTCCCTTGCAGGACCTCCCCAGCCTTGGAGGCACCATACCCGCTGGTGGAAGCCGGCATGTCAACAGCCTGGGTTGCCAAAGACACATCAGCTATCTGGTCTGACGTCACTGCCTCACAGCCTGATGTAGCAGGTAAGACTCTGGCACCTGTCTGCTGCAGAGAATCAGCGAGATCAGCAAGCTGTGGCCTGCAAGCTGGTTGGCTAGCAGCTACTGCAAGCTCCTGAGCTGTGCTGCGGATAGTATTCACTGGCACGGGCACTGCAGTGTCATCACGCTGGACTAGAACAGAGGTAACCTGCTGCTCTACAACCTGAGTCTGTGGGCAATGTAAATGAGGGCTTGCAGGGATGCTGCTTGTAGCCCTTGGGGCCTGCTGACTGGTTTGTATGGTCCCAGGCAGCACCACCTGTGTTGTCCCATCAGGGGGCATGTCTGAGATGGGCGCCTGGGATGGAGCAGCACCTGGTAGTACATCAGCTTCATCAGCATCGTCCTGGCTGTTCCAGTCTGCAAAGACACCTGTGGCCGCTGTCATGATGCCATCCCCAGGACTCTTTGCTTCTGGAACAGGGTGAGCCTGCCTTGTTGCTGCTTGCTGCCATGCCTGTTGGGGACCATCCATCCCAAGCTTGAACGCTGATGCATTTGGCAACATGCCTGCCTGAAGTGCAGCTGCTGACTTTGCATCAGCTTCGATTTTGTCATTGTGTGACAACGGTAGTGAAACTTCTGGCAAAGCCTGGTTCCCAGGGGAGGAGGCACCCACATCACCAGCTGGATGCTGTGTTGCTGCTGTTGCCTTTACTGTGATGGTAGCCAGGTGCATGCCGTGGGGCCGGCCCAGTATGGAGGGGCTGTACAGGCGGCCCTGCCCTGGCTGGTGTCTTGCCAGCAGGGGGGAGAGCCAGGTGGGCCCTGACCTGGGGTCCCCCATGGGGCTGCCTGCCTGTGAGTTGCTGCTGTAGGGAGGGGTGTCTGGCACAGTCATGCTGTCAGTGGGCAAGGGCCCTACACAAGGGCTGCCAGACCCAGAAGGCATGGATGCCCTTACAGCAGTCTGAGCAGGCTCTTGCTGAGGCTTTTGACCAGCCTCTGTGTTGGCTGCTTGTTGATGCCCTTGCATGCGTGGCCCAGCCGCAAGCTCTGGTGCTGTGCAGCTATTCAGCTGTAGCCTGGAGTGCTGCGGCTTGGTAGTCACAAGCTGAGGCGGACCATGGTTGTCATGACTACTGAGTCCTGATGGTCCAGCACTGGATTGGTCAGCAGGTGCAGGCGAATCATCTATGTCAATTAGAAACTCGGTGCGGCTGGCTTCTGCAGCAGGTTGCTTGCCATCCATACCAGCTGTTGATGGCTGTTCAGCCTGCAAGTTTGCTGCCTGGTCAGGCTGCTGCTCTCCAGAAACACATCTGATGGGCTCAGCCACTGGAACTGGACTCCAGCCGTTTGCCTGCACTGAGCTGGCTGAAGCCCTGTCATCTGAGGGCTGTGGAGGGGTGCCCTCAGCTCGGCTAGGACCATTTGGTGTGCTTGAAACACCTTGCTGAACCTGTGGGGCTGCTGGACTGGGCAGATGCGGTCCTGCAGGAGCTGGAGACGGGCGGGGGAGGGGCCTGGCCCAAGCAGCCCTGCCGCCATTCTTAGACACTGCTTTGACAGCACCAGCAGCAAGGCCACTGGCAGCAGGCAGGGCACCAGCCACAGCAAGGTGACATGCTGAATCAGCGCTGGCAGATGAAGCAGCCGCAGGGTCAGGGACGTCCATTGGAATATGATGACAGGTCTGTCCAGCGAGAGTGATAGCCCTGGCAGTTGGTAAGTCAAGCGTTGGAGACCTGGACCTTGATCTGACAGCAGCTGCAGCAAGCACTCGCTGGTGCTGCTTCTCTGCCAGCCTTTCAGCTAAGGGCAGTTGCTCCAAGATGTCAGAGTCATCTGTCCCCATCTCACTAGGGCTGGCATCAGCACTGGTGTCATGCTCTTGCTCAGCTAGAGCAGGATTTGCGACATGTGCACCTGGGTTGCTGTTCTCATCTGAAACAGCATTGTTCAAGGAATGGCCGTGACAGGCTGAAGCAGCTGAGTTCTGCTTGCTCCTGTTGCCAGATCCTCTACCGCGCCCACCTGAACAATATGACCTACAGTGTGAGGCTACAGATCGATCAAGTCAACCATGTATGCACACCTGCTTGATGTGTGCTGATCATGAGGCACTAGCTGTGCGACCCAATGGACATAATTACTGCTGGACATTGCAAGCCCTGGGAAAATGCCCAAGTTCAAGACAACATGCATGCCTGTGTGCTGTTTGTGCATGGAAGATGCAGAAATTCAACGTCGTAAACCATTCAGAAGTCAGCAGCAGCCACATTATATAGAGTGGGGCACCCCTGCAGCACACCTGTTCTGCCTCCAGCACTACTAGGTCTGGACGCCCTAGCCTCACCACTGGCCTTGGTGCCTCTTGGCTTTCTGGCCTTCTTGCCCTCTGCTGCCTTCATGGGGGTCTTGCCTGAGCAATCCACATTCAGCTGCACTGGATTGAACATGCGGGGCAGCATGCGGGGGGGCCGCTCAAGCAACTGGAAGTTGCCCCGCCTCAGCTTTGTTTGCAAGCTAGCACTGGTCTGCAACACAGTGGTCACTCAGGTATTGATGCTAGAAATCGCAGAACACAAGCTTCTGCTCTCCTCATGTCTAAATGTGCTGCCAATTGTGCTGCCAATTGTGCTGCCAGTCAAAAGCCCACTAAGCTTTATCTTTGGGCAATGATACACTGCCCATACGGCACAAGCAAATGCACACATGGATGTGGTACTGCATATGGCATGTGCAAATACATATGGTGCGCCACGAGCAAACACACATGCCGTATGCATGCGTTGACACACCAGCCTCTGCAGCAAAACATGTCTCTGTAATTATACAGCTATGACAGTTCTGGCTGCTGTGAAAGCGCAAGCTGTAGAACAGAGTTTTGAAGAATGGAAGCTGACCTGCAAGCCCTTCCTGTACGAGTCCTCCTCTTTGCCCTGAGACATGATGTAGACCACCCTGCCCGCCTTGTGGCGGCCTGTGCGGCCCATGCGCTGGATGTTGCGGATGGGAGAGGCGTCTGAGTCAAAGCAGACAATCAGATCAACCTGCAGGGCACAACGTTGGTACACTCATTCTTCCCTTTGGCAACCCAATATGGCACAAGGTGGCCGGAGGACAAATCCTCCCCAAAAGAGGCTGTGCAGTTTGGCCATGAAACAGCTGAAAGCGAACCTGTCAGTGCCTGTTCCTTGGCAGCGCATGACAAGTCATGGGAACATGTTTTCAAACTGCCTGATGAAAATGAGCTTCGATCAATGGCACATCGAGGGCGACAAACTTTGTGGGGAGGTTAGACCTCATGACAGCCTCAGCCAGGGGTTTGCAGTGGTCAGCTTGCGCTAGGTCATACTTTCAGGATGCCAAATGACAGATTGCCGAAGAAGCTTTTGTTTGGTGAAGTCAAGGGGCTTCGTCCACCTGGCCGCCCCAGGTCTAGTTTCAATGATGTTGTGTTATGTGACTGTCAACACTGTTGTATTAGTAGGCCTTACAGGAATGCACAAGACAGGCCGCTGTGGAGAGACAAGACTTGTCCTGCACGCACCTAGCTCATCATGAGCCGGAAAACGAATAACTATTATTATCAGCTTGTGCCCACGCCCCTCCAGTAGCTGATTTTCACATCTGATCAGCTGTGATGCTATCACTGGAAAGGACCAGGCCACAAGCTGTCTTGCTATAGCACTTTTGTGCTGTGTACTGATGCTAGGGATGGCGCAGTAACTCAAAAGCAGTATGAAGTTGCACCTGAGGGATGTCCAGGCCTTCTTCACCAATGCAAGTGGCCACCAGGGTGTTGAAGGCACCCGACCTGAAGTCAGTCAGCACCTTCTTCTGCTCTGCCTGCTTCATGCCAACCCCATTTGCCTTTCCAGAGGCCTGCCCAATGAAGATCCTGCAAAGGGGGAAACCGCTTGTCAGCAGCTACACAAGGGCAACAGCAAAATGCTGTGCATGTGAGTTACAAGATGGCACGGCTACGACGCAATTGCAGCCACCATGCTCACTTCCAGCAACCATGCACAGTTTCTTGTCACTACATCAATGACAAAGAGCTTACTTGTGGTATGACAGTGCACCTGCCTTACAACTCCAACACCTTCTTGTGTCCAACTTTGTGTTGTTGCTACCATGGAAGCAAACAAACAGTGCTGCATTGCCTTGGTGTGCAGTACAGAAGGTGCAGGGCCCATACCTGGCTGTAATAAGAGGCTCATGTGCCCGCAGCATCTCCACAATGGACTGCACACTGTCTCTGCGATTTGTGAAGATGATCACACGGCCAGGGTCATCAGTCACAGCCGTCTTGCCATTGTCATCACCAGCGGCTGCCTTGAAAGGTGTGACTTGCCCAGCTGCAGCTTCAGCAGGTCTGGAATCTGGCCCGGGTGTCCCCTCTGGCTTGAAGTGCTCTAGGACCACTTCTAGGAGCGCAGCCATCTTAGGGTGAGTGGCAGCTCGATTCACCAGTGACTTCAGCTGCTTATGGAACTGCATGAATAGCAATCAGAGGAAATATGGCTGCATGAACTGACAGTGCTATGCAGTGTACAGATGGCAGCTGTGTTTGAGAGGCTGAAGTCTGCTGATTGCTGGAAGCAGCCCAGAAATGAATGCAGGTGGTGCAACACACAGAGATGCCTTGCCAAGCTGCCACAGATGCCACTATCGGCATCTGATTGCTCATCACCACGCCTTGTCTATGACTGAATGTCTGTGACTGCTTGCTGATTGATTGCTGCTGCAGAGCAAACAGCAAGAGTCTGCTTACCTCATTGAACATGGTGTTGTCCCCCAGCAGTCGCTTGATGGCGTTCTCGGTCAGCTTGCCATCCAGGTACTTCAGCGCTGTGTCTATGCCATAACTGTCTAGCTGATCTCGGCAGTCAGTCAGCACCATAGCCTGTAGCAACACTTAGCGTTGTCAGCCGCAATGCATGACACGTCGACACAATGCTCAGTAGAGTATGCAAAGCACTCGCTTCTGTACAACCATGCACATGGCAATGCAAATATCAGCAGACACTGATTGGGACTCACTCAGTCATCCTCTACTCTTTGACACATACATGCTTCCAGAATTCTGGAGAGGCAAACTGCAGAAAAGCCAATGCTGGTGACAGCGATCTATGGTTGCACTAGCAAATGTTTATGAAGCACAACACAGGCCAAATGCTTGCACACCTGTCTGAAGACCATGCCAGCAAGAGGATTCTTGTTAGGGCGGTCTTTGTACTTGTCCGAGGCTTGCAGGAATGTAAATCGCTGGCATGTGTGGGCATTCACATGTCCATAATATGCCTACAAACATGCAGACCACTTGCCCTTTGATGCCAGTGAGGCCATTGCTGCAGAGCATGCGACTGGCATTGCTCAGATGCGCATGGTTCTCAAGCAACATGAAGCCAGCTGAACAACAGTTGCAGCTTGCAATTTAGTCGAAACATGTTGCAATCGCACAGCGCACTGCAACAGTGCTTGCCTGTACCATGCAAGCCACCCCAACTTTGAACTGTCTTCCAGTGCAAGGACAGCTACCTGCATCCTGGCAAGGCTGGTCAGGACATCTTGCAGTACATGTATGAGGGTCTGCTTGCAGTAGTCCACTTCTCGAGTGGGCTGCACGACCCTTTCATCCACACAGCGCTGGTGGACGTGGGGCTGGATGTCTGGATCTGTCTCACTGCGGTACTGGATGGCTGAGATCATCAGGTTGTCAATCACCTCCTGCATCGATCCAGTGACTATGCTTTAGTCACTGTGCCTTGCATCATCCAAGGCGTTGGATGCTGAGCAGTCATGACTGCTACTTTGAGATTCTAGCCAGCATACATTTGGTACGAGATTGTCGTACAGCAGAGACAAAGACCAGATGCACAGGGTTGTTGCAATTCACCCCCTGAACGAAGTTCAATTGCAGTGATGGACTCAAAGCAAATGAGTGCTAGTAGCAAGTACAGGAGTGTGCATTGATCTGATACATCACAACCCTGAACATGACAAGTACTGTAATCTATACTTGTGGTATCTGCCACACCTGGATGGACTCATTGTTGCTGCCTGGGGTGGCTGACAAGCCCAGCACCCGGAACTTGCATTTCTCCTCCCTCATCTTCTTGACTGCCAGCACCACATCGCTGTTTCCTTTTGCTCGGTGGCACTCATCAACAACCAGGCAGACAATCTTCTTGTGGGGGCAAATACCTGCACTGGCAGTCCACTTTCACAAATGGATCCACAGTGACATGAAAATGAGCGTCAGCAACCGGAAGTTTGACAAAGAATCTGCATATAGCTGGTACAATTGGTCCTTCCATGCATTCGTTTAAATCTGCACTTTTCCTTAGCAGTGCAGGTCTTGGTCTTTGATAGTCTGAGGTAGACATGTTGCACAAACAGCAATACAGCTCTGTGTGCAGGTACAATTGTCACCTGGGCAATGCAATTGTGCAAGGAACATCCACTCATTTGAAGAGAAGCAATACCTCTGTCGACGTCATTGCGGAAGGTCTGAGGCGTGCAGAAAAAGATGCGCTTGTAGGGCAGCTCCCATAAGTCCTGCCTGTCAAGCCTCTTGCAGCTTCCCGTCAGCTCCTCAATGGAGGTCTGCAAAGTGATGCCCTTTGAGTTTGGGCCGAAGAGCTCAGCATGCGATTGTCATGGTGAATTACATTTGCCCATCATGCAGGGAATGCAACCACAGTAGACATTTGACATGCTAAAGCAGCACAAATTTGCTGATAGAGGCATACACAGCCTCCTGGAAACACACACTTGCAGACACGACAAATCTTGTCATACTGACGGCTCATCTTTTTGGATGCAGTGCAAAGTGCGTTCGCGATGTATGCATGCAATTAGCTACTTGCAGTGTCACCTTGGAGACTCCCATGAACTCATAGCAAGCCTCAATCTGTTGGTTGACAAGGGGCTTGGTGGGAGCAACAAACACGACCTTGCCCTACAGCATGCAATCAAGCATAGGTAGTCACCACTGTGTGACTGCATGTGTAGCTTGTAGCATTTGGGACCCCTGCTTGGACTTGTGTGCTGCTGCTCATGATGCAATGCTCCAATGTCAGCTCTTATGTCATGGCAATGTGATGTTCATACTTTTTGACAAGCCTTTGAGACGATACCTCTGGGAACCACCTTGTGAAGTTGTGCATGATGACTGCAGCAATGAGGGTCTTGCCAAGCCCAGTGGGCAAGCAGACTAAAGTGTTCTGCAGCAGCGCTGTGTTGATAATGTCTATCTGGTATGCCCTTCCAGGCACAGAAGCAGGGTATACCCAGTGCTTTGCATTGGACCTGCAGCACAGTCACAAAGGGTTGATGTATTGCCTGAAGCCTGCATGTCACTCTGTCGACACAATGCGGCAATAGCACAAAGGTCACCCTTGTCAGTGCTGGCATGTTGCAAGACACTCGGCACAGCCTTATGCTGCAGCACAGGTAAAACCATTAGTCAAATCAAGTGCAGCAAGGACAGGAAGTAGAAAAGCAAAACTGTACTTATGCACCCTTATGCCTGGGTTGAGCAGATTAGTGCTGCACTCCATCAGCACATCCTCACTGGTGCCCTCCTCTGCAGCTTGGGCTTCTTGAGCCTTGATGGAAGCTTCAGCAGCTGTGGGTACGGCGGCTGCTGGCCTAAGTGGTGCAAGTGGTGCATTTTTATCACCCACAGTGTGTGCGTCTGCAGCTGCTGTGCCATCAGGCTGGCTGGTCAAGTCAATGCAGAGGTCCTCGGCATCTGCCAGAACACCTGTTGCCACGATGGCTTGCTGCTGCGGCTGATGCAAAGAGTGAGGCACAGATGCACTGCTGCCAAGTGCAGTACTGACTGGCTGCTGCAGGTGGCCTCTAGCAGAGTGCACTGCCATGTAGCTTTGCATGGAAGTCTGTGCAAGCACCTGTTGTGGCTGTTGGTGCTGCGGATGATGCTTGTGCAGCAAAGGAGCACACCATTGCGGGCAATTTCTTGCTTAGGGGCCGCTGCAGCTGAGAGAAATGCTGATGCACAAGAGGCCTCTAATTGTGGCTTGCCAGCATGAGAAGGGGGAGGTTGAGCAGCAACGACACTGATAGCCACGCAGCTTTGTCTGGCAGCAGCTGGTGAAAAATATGCGGCAGGGTTTACAGAATTTTGATTCTGCTTGCTTGCCAGATGGCTGGCTTCCAGGGCGTCCAAGGCAGCAAAGTCCTGCAAATTGCAAGTTTGCCACTCCTGACCATTGCTGCCTTTTATGCACTCGTGCAGGATTGCTCACCAAGTCATCAAAGTCGTCCATGGCTGTTCCTTAGTGACGGGCTTTGCTACCCGAGGCGTTCCTGCTTGAACCTGTAACTCACACACGCAGAGTGATGCAGCACGCCTGTTTTCTCGGACCATTGGCTCGCCTGGCCTCGGCGGCGACACTGTCTTGAGCTGCTTCAAGATCAGCGTATGGATGCCTCGTCGACGAGAACAAATGCATGGGCTTCTGATCGACAGCTGTTAGGTCGCAATCTGAGTGGAGTTTTCTGGGCAGCAGATTAATGTCGATGCCAAGTCAGTGCCTGGTGGACCACCAGTGGTGGTGGTGCTGCTGCTGTTGCTGCTCGCGCAATGAAATGGGCGCAGCATGCGCAGCACGAATGCACACATGCGAGCAGGTTTCGGAGGGATCCCTCCGACTCCACCAAACATTTTGGCCAGATCGATCCTGGATCTTGGAAGACGTCAACCACACACCAGCTTGTGATGAGCTTCGTGTACCCATCTTGATGGAACACCGGCTGTTGTGACTGTCATGCCGATCACTCCACAGACAGAATCTGCTCAACTGGTGCTAGGTCATATGGACGCCCTCATTCCCATCCTCAGCTGCCTAGATGACACCGAAGTTATTGCACGCGCTTCTGCTGTCAGCAGATCGGAATATTGCGACTCAGAAGCTCCACCTCAAAGACCTGTCGATTGACTTGACCTACTTGACCGGAGCACGCAAGCCCGCTGAGCTAGTGCAGTGGTTGCAGCGTCGGCGCAAGGATCAGACATTTGCTGAGATTGACTGTCTTGAGATCTTTTCAGACTCGGAACCCCTAGAAAATTCTGAGATTGGGCTCACCCAAGGAGTTCAAGTTGGGTCTGACAAGCGTTCAAAGCCTCTGCAACACTCTCAGCATGACGCCAAACAGCCTGTACTGGCTTGACATCGCAATGAATACCTGCGTCTGCCCGCTTGTCATCAAGTCCGCGATGTTTGCTCGCTTCCCCCGGCTGAAATTCCTCAAAATACATGTCATGGACTATGACGTTTCTGATGGTCCCAACCATGCTTTCAAATTTCAGCTTGACGAGCCTTTGCATGCATTGAAAACTATGAGTGTCTGGCAAGTTCTCACTTGTTTTCCTGCTGGGACAGAACAAGCTGCTGCAGGCTTTCTTCCAAACGTGCGAAGTCTCTCTGCACTACTGTCTACTGATGATGCACAAACTATGCTGAACCTGGGTGTTGCAGCCAAGTTGCAATTTGCACGTTTTTTTCTTATGAATGAACAGGAAGAACTGTATGGCGAGAATGATGAAGATTCCCCTGCCTATGACAATCTGGTGGTGCTAGAGTCTAACAAGCTGCAATATCTGCAGCTACAGGGTCCTGGAAATGGAGACCTATTGTTAGAGGTTCGCAAGGTATCAATTTATCTGGAATGCTACGCATGTCATGTGACATTATGTGGCCAAAATGGTCGTTGGAGTGATGAGATGGAAATGGCATATGACCTAAGCGAGCCTCCCTTTGAACTCAGATCCAGACACTTCGCATGATCTACATATGTAATCATGACATTCTCTGCTTTTATATGGTGCGTACGGGTGTGATTGGTTGCTGTCTGCAGTATATTGTACGACGAAAGGATATTTCTCAGGACAGGGATGCTGATGGAGCCAATTAAGCAGCTTATGATTTCTTGGGGGAACACATGGTATTGGTGATTGCTACATTTCCTCCTGTGACCATCATGGCAGTGCATAAATGGTCAGTTGTTCATGGTCATATACTTGATGCAGTCACCTCTGCAACTACCATAAGCCTGTTGACAGACAAGCACAAAGCCAGGCAATATGTAGGAAAGATTTGTGCCCGGTGCTGCTGGGAGTGAAGGAGGTGGCACACGCACAGCAAAAGACACCTCAAGTTCTGTGTGTGGTCCCACCATGTGTGTGGTTGCTCGCACCCAAAAATTCATCTTGTTGCTTGTGCATGTGAGCAGTAGCTTTTTCCTGGGTCCCATTGCTGTGTGTATGCTGCATGATCACTGCTTGCAGATCTGCAATCAAAATGAGCGTTGTTGCAAAGCGAGTGAACTGATTCTGGATTTCAGTTGCATTTGCTATCTTCTGTCACATACAGGCAAAGGCAGCATTGTAAGCCAAAGCCAATGCAGAGACCAATGCCCAGCTAGCAGCTGTTGCCCAGCAGCAGATGGACATCAACAAGGCAGCGCAGGCTCAATGGCAACATGTACAGGCTGCCCAGCGCTCTGTTGAAGATCTACGGAGGCAGAAGGACCGGGGGGAGTCTGAGCTTCAGAGCTTACTGAGTCTTGTCTCAGAGCTCAGAGACATGATGACCAGGCAAGACACTGTCATGCAGTGCAGCTGGCTGTAGTCACGTCAAGCTGCAGTGGTGTAAGCGCAACATCATCACGATTGTGATTGAATGTCCTGTGTCTGAAGAGACTGTGTTGGCAGAATTGTCTTGGCCTGAAGTTGTAGCAGACATGGTCACTGGTGTCAACAAAGGCCACAAGACAGTGGATGACAGTGGATGGGGAAATTAATATCATCTCTAGAGAGTAGCTAGCCACATGGTGGCGGTGAAGTGCAGGTGCCAATTGCAACATTCAACCCAGCCCATTTGCGCAGATGCTGCTGGACATGCCAAGCAGCTCAGACAAATGCTCAGCACATGCAAGAAGCTTAAGATGGGCTGCTAATTGTCTCAGTAGGTGTGATCTACCATGACGTTCGTGTAGAGCAGCACTGTCATCACAAAACAACGCTGTTTGCCCTTTTGATCAGCACTTTTGGTGGCTTAAGCCTATCACATGATGCTGCAGGAAGAGCGCAGAAGCAACAAGGCTCAGCAGATGCCAGCCCGTGAAAAGGTGAGAGGAGTGTCTGGTCTGTGCTTGCTGATCAGCAATGGCTGATGGCTGCGCAATGCTGAGCATGCCACGACTTTTTGTTCAACATGGGGAGGACCCGACAGCAACACCCTGGTGTTGTGCAGATGCAGTTTCAGAGCCGCAAGACAGATCTGGAGTTATTCAAGGAATGAGGCGCTGCAACAGGTAGTTGCTGTCTTGGAGGAAGGCATTGCAGCTCCAAGAGCTCAGGTGACACCCCACCACGATCATATGCCCTGCTGGCCGAACTGCACTCTGTCACCAACTAGGAAAAGCTTAGGCCTGGACAGACTAGCTTAAGCTGACGTTTGCTAAGACTCTCACATTCAACAGCAGTTCAAGTATGTCTATTCACGCAATGTCACGCACATAAAGCGTCCCTGTATGCAGCCCTTGCTTGCAGTGACCAAGCACAGCAGAGTGTCACGTTCTTTGCTTGCTATCTTTAGGTAGTACAGACAGATGAAACAACTTTTGAGGCAATCCAGAAAAAGTTCGTGACACTGACCGCCACCTTATTACCCAAGTTGGTGAGAGCTCTGACGGTCTTCGATTGCAGGGCAGGTTGCGGCGGCACTTTGCTTGCTGAGAGTGTGTGAACGAGCAGCAGCACATCGCCTGTCTGGTTGTTGCGTCTGACTGACTGACTGACATGCTGACATTCTTGTCCAAACTGCGCAGCAAGCTCCGCAACAGTGCCGCGATGGCTGGATCGCTATTCGCTGCTGTGTTCGGCAGTGTTCAGCACAAAAACATCGGATTAAGGACAGTGGTTTTTTTGTTTTCAACAATTATTGAACATATACAACTTATTTTGTATGTATAGCATGCAACTGGCTCAATGGTCTAGTGGTATGATACTCCGTTTGGGTCGGAGTGGTCGGGCGTTCGATTCGCTCTTGAGCCCTTTTTGCCTGGCTGGTAGCTATTTTGCTGGCCATCGTAATGATCTACAGGTCCAGGGCTACATGTGCATGCTTAAAAACCTGAAATCGGAGCTGTATAGCCAAAGATATGGCTAATTTAGCTGTGCAAAACAATTGCATGCATGACTGCAGTCTACACACATGCGTTGGTTGTAGTATGATACATATGAGCGTGTTTGCATGCAACAGCAATCAATGACAGTTTCTTGAAGCATGAATGATGCCCAAAACCACTGTCCTCAACACCCAAAAAGCAAATGCACACTGCATGTATGGTATTGAGGCACGTACACATATAACTGGAATCTACACAAGCTGCAATGCACTTTGTGTAGCGCCCACATGCACTGCAGATAGGCTGCAGGGGGTGGGGTGCCACCCCACCTATGTAGGGGGCCACCCCACCTAGCCTATGGCCTGCCTGGGCATGAGTACCTTGCCCAAAAATGCTGTCAAGCCCTGTCACTGACCCACAAGCCAGTGCCCAGTACCCAGTGCAATGATGCATATCCGGCCCAGCAACTTGATCACTCCACATGCAGGAGCTGAGAATAGAGATAGTGGCTCAAGAGGTGCACCAGAGCCTTCAATGCATGCACAGGTCTTTGTATGACAGCAAAAGTGGGTGCCAGTGCAATCTGGGTAGGCTGTCTGGGGGTGAAGGCACCCTTGTGTCAAAGCTTTATGCTTGTAAGTTTTGCCAGGCTGCATACCATACACAAGAGTGCATGCACACCCACAGCATGTTGACCTTGCTCTTGTATTGACATCATTCCCGTGAAAGAGCTGCTTGCATCAGTCCAACATGTTCTGCTGTACATGACAATCACACCAGTGAGACCATGACTTGATTCATGATGACCGTGCTTGATGTATTGCATGTGTTTGGCTGACACCACCGGAAGCAAGTAGCATGTGCGGAGCTTCTGTAGCGCAAGCAACTGGGATAGATGTGGGCTCAGCTAAGATGGTGATCCCCGTTTGTTGCCCATAAGCGTCTGCACGTGCCACGGTGTGACCCAATACATCCAATGACAGCAGTATTTGAGAGCTGTTGTTTTCAACTGCACTCCTCAAGGACAATGTCATGCTGACTCAGGATGCTGATACAATTGGGAACCAAAATATACGTTACAATCTTGGCATATCAGAAGCCCAGGCCTAACTCATGCTGTACACCAGCAGTACTGGGTAGTTGTGACATACAACTGACAGCTTCCTCGAGTCACGTATAATGTAACTAACGACAGCCGCAATGTGTCAGCATTCTGCTGTACCTCTTGCTGTTGCCATAGGCAGCTTCACCTGTAGCTTGGTTTCTGCTGTGCTCACTTCATGCCCTTTCAATGACTTGTTTGCTTGCCCCCCATTTGTTCGATTAGACATGGTTTGGCAATTTGTTTGCTTACAAACTAGCAAACTAACTTTGCAAGCAAGACCACCAGTTACAACTAGGCAGATTGGGTCTAGACCAGTTGACTCACTGCAGTCATGACCATATGACCACATGTCTACACGCATGACTCACCTTGCAGATCAGTAAGGACATGACCTTAGCTGCATCGACAACACGTTGCGCAGTGCTACACGAAGACAAGGTTGAAATCTGCGTGAAAGGCGCCGAACATGTTTCTGCGCCAAGCGCCGAGTCCTTAGGTCTGCGTAGACTTATACTAAGGCGATCTACGACACACCAGAACTGTGCGTGTCCGTAGATACGCGGTTCTGCTCCAAGCATGTCTGTGTGGACCTCCTGCTCTGCAGACCTGCGACCGATCGTGCAGATCTGCGATCTGTGCAGATCTGGGAGGTAATCCACAGGCCGAGCCTACGCAGAACCTCAGATCTGCAGAATCCCAGAGGTACGTGCAGGGAGAGTTCATGTGTATCTGCAACTCCAGTTCAAGAGTTGCAGATCTGCGAGATCATGGAACTTAGCAGTTCCCAAACTATGTGAACTACAGGAACGAACCAGTGTCATTCCTGACAGCCTAGTCAGCCCTAGTCCAAAGATCAGACACCTTGCACCCAGGATACCCAAACGCAGTGGGCACAACAAGAGATATGCACGGTTCCTTTACACTCAAGCTTTTGCGGGGAGCTAGGGATTGCAAAGCAGAGTGTGATGGAGTGTAGACAAGGATAGGACAGCCAGGAATCATTACCTGCACAGTCTGTGCAGGTATCACCTGTTCTAGCTTATTGACTGGCTGCTACACGCATGACACCAGCCATTGTTCAAGCAATTTGTCATCATGCTGATGGTGTCAATGTGGTGTGCAGAGACAGCACAATCAACATGATTGCTAATACTGTCACACACAGCTGCTTGGCTTGGTACCGTGTGATCCAGTCTTGTGTATGGCAGGTACTGCACTTGCTGTCTGCATTTGGTCACATACCACCACACAATGACAACATGCTTGCTGTGATGACAGCTGGCAACTGCAATGTTGGCACTGTGGAAGGAATCCACCTACAAAAGGGCCTGGCAACATACTGGCAATGGTGCAGGTGTATCAGTCAAGGCAAGCAAAAGAACAGCATCAGATCACACCAAGTCTGCCTTGAGTAAACGCTTGCATTACGGGTGGGTGAAACCTGGTCAACACTATTGATGCTGGCAAGACAAGTCTGTGACTCTGCTTACACGATTTCACTGTGGCCATGCTGGCACATGGAAGGCACCTGTACCTTAGCCACTATAGCTGACAGTTTGTGCATATCTGCCAATTTTCTTCCAAACTCTATTTCACTGTTGACATGCTATACCCACATAACAATCATGAAGAGTTCTTGCCCCTTTTGCTGGCTGCTGTTGAGCTTGCTGATTGCTGTCATGACCCTCAGGCGCAAGGCTACATGTCTACGTTTCATAGGTTGATGACTTACAAACTTTGAAACATGTTGGGGTTAGTTTTACATGGCAAGTGGAAAACTTATATAAACTTATTATATTAGTTTCCATAGATTGAGGAAGCCAAGGCATTACAGCTGTAAGCGACCACAGGTATTCATTTCTGCAGCAAATTACTTGTCACAACAGTGTTGCTTGCCATGGCACGCTCTTGATGCAAGTCAGCTGCATGCTGCAGGCAACCCAAAAACACTGAAAAAATTGCATTACAGCACATCAGCCCAAGAAAGAATATTAGTTTCCATTCAGGCCATCTACCTGCGCACCGCTGCCGTATCCAACGTATCCACCCGAATCCGCAAGACGTATCCAACGCACCCAAAAAAACACGCGTACCGCCGCAATAATTATTCAACTTCCACCGACTCAGTCAGCCAGACTGTTGTCAGCTCCATTAAGCTGTACTGAGCAGATGGGGTTAACGTTTGCCCAAAATGTCCACATAGTTGCTATCAGTATGTTGGATAATGCGCACGTGCAGCCTGAACCCACGCTTGCAAGGCACCTGTCAGCTTGTACCCTAGTGGCAATGTGAGGCGCTGTAAATTAGTACAACTGTAAACATCCCCAATCACACACATCAGTGAAGACTTTTGGCTGAAGAGCTGCCACAGGCATCAGGGAGTAAGCTGACCTACCAATTGATGGATTGGTCAAAATGCTAGCAAGACCCTTCAGGTGCAGATGATGAAGACTACGTGGGAGTTGAGGCAGACCCAACAGCCCTCCAACCAACAGGACACCTCTATACATGATAGCTAGATCACTCTTACCTGAGTCAAGGACAATCTGGGTCAAACAGCTAAGGTGTGCAAGCTGGCACCCAATACCAGCTGAGTCAAACAGGCTGGTGCCACTGAAGCTGAGATTTTGGACCTGTCCGGGCAGAACAAGCTTGCATGGCAGCCTAGGTGTGTCTACCCTGCTCAGTGACACGCTAGTCAGGGATGGCAAACCGCTCAGGTCCATCAGGCTGCAACAAAAGCCTTCAAGCGTAATGTCATGAAGCTGATGGGAATCAAACAGATGAGGGCTGTTGAAAGGTGCTTGACCCTCAATCATACAGTCTGTATCTGCTATATATAGCAAAGCTTGTAGACAGGGGCAAGTCGCAAGGACAGACGTGATCACCATCACCACTTGCGAAGCTTCCACATGCATAGCTGCCAGACAAATGTGCAGGCTCATTAGTGAAGGACCCCAGACAGGATTAGAAAAGGCAGAAATGTCAGGGAATGAAGTGCGTCCAGCATATCTCAGATGGACTCTTGTATGCTTTGTCAGTCCAGCATTCATGTGACTTATGGTCAGCTCGTGCACGTCTGGGACATCTAGAACGGTAGCAGAAGTAAACAGATTGCACCCATCAATCCTCAAAACCTTGAGAGCACATCATCCTTCAAAAGACATGAATTTTGAGTTGCCAAGGTCAAGGCACCTTAAGTTGGTCATCTTGCTCCACTGAATCTGCTCCGAACCACAGATCTGGCTTTGATGAAGGCTCAAGCTGGTCAAGGTGGTGAGGCGCTCAAAGAATTGAGGAGTTGTGCATCGGACTGTACACTGGATCAGACTCAGGTTTGTCAGCAACTGCAGGAACCCAGCGTTTGCTTGACTTCAAGAGACAGATGAACTTCAGGATAGTCATTTTTCACACATGCCTTAGTTGCAAAGCTTGCCCGGCTGCACGTTGCTCACTGAAGAACCAGCTTTTGCAATGACTCAGGACACTTGAGGCAATGGCATCGACATAATTGATAGTAGTGGCTCTGAGGTGCAGCGTCTTGAGCTGTACCAGGTGGGTGAGCATTGGAAGTGTCTGAAATGAACTGGATGTGGTTCGAGTCATAAAGCAGGATTGACAGTCCAGGAACAACTGCTGTAACTTAGCTGCTTGGTCTGTGTAATCGTGGATGACAGCTGCAAAGGGGCCATCAGCAGACAGCGTTTGGCAGTCAAGAGGAATGTTCCTCAGGGAGGAACTTGCTGCCTGTTGCATCTGTGCATTGCTGGGAGATGCTGCTGTTAGCTGTATCTGGTTGATTGCAGCCCTGCTGCTTGGAACAGCGCCCCACTGATCTGCTTTGGTGCTAGAGGTGCAGGCGTGTAACTGCAAGCTCTGTATGCAGCTGCCATTGACTGCTGAGCGCCACGACCGGCATGCACAAGCAGCAGCGCAGTTGTCAAGCGCGTTCCTCTGTAGCTCGCCTACCTGTACAAGGATCTGAGCGGGAAGTGTTGACCAGCCAGCTCCTGCAACGAACAAACAGAGTCTTGACAACTGCAATGCGACAGCAATGAGTTGACAGGCAGCCTGTGTCCGTGCTCTGGGCCGGCCTGATCGGTCAGCAAACCGCAATAGAGCTAATCATTGACACTGACCTGCGAAGTGTCGGGCACAGTCGTAAGCGGCCGACCCAGTGGCCTTTGGAAAGTCTGCCTGCAGCATCGCTGCGGCTCGGGTGTGATTGTGCCCTGCAGCGTCGTCCGAGAAGTTTACACACTCATGTGCACTATGACGTGCAAGCACGTCAAATGTGGCTGAGGCCATTCACCCTCGAGAAAATACAGTCCTGGTTCCGACGCTGAAAAGCTCGCGCCATGCACGTTACCGTGGCTATTTTTGCTCGATCCCTGTCTTCCAAGGTCTTGAGCAGCTATCTGTGCTTTGGTTTCGGAGCTGGATCATTCGCCTTACATACATACTGCGCGCGAAACGCCGGTCTGAACACCTTGCCGTTAGGACCCAGAAATGTTTGCGCAGTGATGGCGTACTATTTGAGCAATCACATAGCTGCCGGAGCGCTCTGTTAGGCCATTCATCATACTGACACAATGGTGATAAACATAGAGATACGATCACCGGTGAGATGCGTGTTTGGCCTGCAGCCTGCGTAATTCACCATGACTTACGATGTCCACGCATCCTGGACGCAGGAGCATGCAAAGTTGTGGGAGTTACCGGTGGCGGCGACCACCACGTTCGGCAATCTTCGAGATTACTTCTGCGCAATCAACCAACTGCGTGCGCAACACTGCCGACTGTACCACAACCATTACTTGGTTGACAACGAAGCTGATGTACAAACAGTAGGTTTCAAGAAGCACAGTCGCTGCATCTGTGCACACCTGCCGTTGCAGCTTACTAAATTGCCTGTGATCCAGGTGGCTTCCTCAGTGCTAGTCAACACCGCCAACAACGTGGTCCATCTGAAGGCCAGCTTTCAGATTAGCATCGCATTGTTCATCTGGCAAGGCCTGGAAAGTGCTTCAATGCCAAAGTGTGAGAGCTCATTTGTGACAGGCTTGCCCGCCAAGTCGCATTAGGAAGAATGGTTTCAACCTCCCCTGAGCAAGAGCAACTAACAGTTTGTACCAGAATTGTCTCAACAACGCCTGCACAGGAGCTGACCCAAGACTGGTGTCCTGTACTTTGCATGATGACCGCATGCCAGCCTCAGCAGTGCCTCAGACATGTCTTGTAGAGTCTCCTGAGGGCAGCAAGGCCAGGGACATCGTTTCAACAGACAAAACCAGAACCTTCAGGCGCCATCACCTACAATGCCCTGCTGCACGCCACCTTGTTGCTGCTCAAGCTTGCTTCTCTGGCAGGCAGCATCTCCACAAACACTCCTAACACACTGATTACTCACAGTGTCTTATGGGCCTCCATCTCAGGACTCTGTACCAGCATTGCTAAATACAGCAGCAGCAGCAGCAGCAACAGCACCAGCAGCAGCACCAGGAACTTTACTATGGCCAGCATCCTGGCCCCAACAGACATCAAGTATGAAGCTGAAGAAGAGCGGCACATGTCCAGGCTACTGGTCATCCTTGCCATGCCTATGCTTGAAGAGACAATCACAGACAGTGAACCCGTGGCTGACATATGCTTTCGCCTGTTGTTGGCCCTGATGACCAATGTAAAAGCAGCTACACACAGGGCAGTGGCAGCTCAGATCATGAAAACAGGTAAGTATCTCTGTTGCTATGGCTTGACACTTGCAATTTCCCACTTTCCAAACATGCATGAGGCTGCACTGCCAATGTCAAGCCTAGCAGTGCTTGCCGCCTGGATATTACAGTCTACTTGGCCAACATGTTGTCAGTTCACTGACATGCTTGCCATTGCAGGACGTCTGAAAGCACTATTGCAAGCAAAGACGGCTACAGAGGAATGGCAGCCTATAACCTGATGTGCTGCCTCACATGCATCAACCACCTAACTGCTGAGACAGTCAAGAAAAACAACAGCCTCTTTGCACGATCTCACATCTTTTCCAAATTCGGTTTGCTTTGTTAGGCATTTATGTCGTTCAGGTTTTCTATGTACAGATGCTGTCTGTCTCATGTCTCGTTTTGATAGAGCACAGTGATGATCAGCAAGATTGAGGACAACTGTACGTGCGTGGAAGTACTCAATCAGTGTAACAGAAAACTACAATCAATGGTTGTGGGCGCAGTTTTGTATCTGTCAGATACTGCATGCGCGCGCACCCAATGCTGTAAATGCACACAACACGTGCAACTCTGCAGAGCAACAGCAGCTGGCATATTGATGTGCTGCAAGACTGCTTGGTTGCATTCTGGTGCCATGTCACACAGACACCTTGCTTGGCAGACCTTTTCAAAGGTTGTTGTGAAGTTAATAGACATGTCAGCAGCTCTGAAATTTAAACCAGATGACATCACTATGGGAACGAAGCACGGCTGAACGCTGCCTGATCCATGCTGAAACTGTCTCACTGTTTCGGAGTCTAGTCGCCTTTCAGCCCATGCTGAAACTGTCTGAAGTGGACCACTTCAGATAGGTCTGATCGTGTCTGTTTGTGCAATATCAGACAGGTCTGATCGTGTCTGTTTGTGCAGTATCAGACAGGTCTTATCGTGTCATATCTTTTACATCAGATAGGATCTGACTGAGGCTGATAGCCTCATCAGACCTGTCTAGACCTTGTCTGAAACAGGCAAGTTCAGGGTGAAAGCGGGCTGCTGCACTGGCTACCCTGTACCTAAGGTTGTCTAAACTGCATCTGCCTCTAGTCTGCAAATCTACACTGATCTAAACACTGTACATGTAAACATGCACTCTGCCTACACCTGATGATACACACTACAAGCAAAGGTGCATACACACTACAAAGGAAGGTACATACACACTACAAGGAAAGGTACAAAAGGTAAGTGCTGTCACACAAAAATGACACAAAAGCTGCAAGCAGCAGGAAGCATCAAGCCTGTAACACAGGACACCTAGGTCATAACACCGAACATCATAGCAAACAGCTTAGCCAAACATGCCAGACATGCTTGCCGAATACATGACATACGCTGAACGCTTCATCAGGCCCTAGCAAGCTTCTGGTCTTCAGGGATGGTGCTGAGGAAACCCTCACACTCAGGGCTACTGTTGCAGACCTCATTATTGCATACAGGCTGGCCCATCTCAGTCTTTCTCCTGCACAAGAGAAGCAAGTTGGTGCACTGTTGGCAGCACTGTAAGCTCAGCTCCAGTTTACCAACAACGTGCCCTTGCACATACAGTGTGTACAGCTGTGTGTACAGGTGTGATGCATCTGGTCCCTTCAAGAGCCAGCTACATGTCAGTCGGCTCATTTGCAAAACACTTTTACCTGGCAGCTGACATAAACACCTCACACATAGCAGGCAACCTTAGCTACATGCACCACACACATGAGCCAATGGCTGTACCTGGCTTGAGTAACTCTCAAGATCATCTACATTGTTGAGCTCACTGTTTGTGCCAGAGGGTTCTGACTCATGGATCTCAGCCTTCTTCCTGGCACCCTTTTTGCCTGTCTGCTGCCTCCTTGTCCTGGCTGCTTTGGTTGTGCCCTTCCTTGGTCTGCCAGCTTTGCTAGCCTGTGCCTTGGGCTGATGGGCTAATGATGAAGGAGCCTTGGAGCCCCTTCTCCCTGCTGAGCTAAGCTTAGCTTTCTCCTTGGCTGCAGATGGCTCTGTGCACTTCTTTGCAGGCTCATCACCTCGCTCTGGACGATGGGCCTTTGCACGGTTGCCTTTACCCTCGTACCTGTTGGGCTGCTGCATCATCTGCAGTAACTGCAGGGCAGCAAAAAACTCTCTTCATGCAAACCACTGGCAAACTTATATATACCAGCAGTTATCATTTGCCTCGTGAGGGTATACTTGTCACAAGTGTAGTGCATGATGAAACTACAGCAGTCAGCCGCTGCATATGCAACAAGGCTGGCATGCACACAACATGCTTAGTGAATAAGTATTCACAGAGTTGAGCTGTTACTTGGCCACAAAGATATCTACAGCAGGCAGTTGACACTTGGTTGAAGCAAGTGTGCACCACAAGACTGTCTGCCATTCCACATCATCTGAGACATCAGGATCAATGCAATGACTTGGCACACAGTCACATGACATCAATAAGGATGTTTTTTTGCACTGCAGCATCTGCCAGAGTCCCTGCTCACATACAATCTACACATCCTGGTGTGCCGGCTGTCCAAACAGGAAACAGCAAAGGGCTGTGTTGCAACCTGTGGTGAGCTGTGGGTGGAGCGCAATATACAGTTTGTGAAAAGCAATGTCAAGTACAGGACCACGTCCTGCCCTGAGAAGCTATATGTTCATGACCTTATGGTAGATGAAGCACTGACTGCAATGCAGCATGATGATTCTTTGAATGCAAGTGTACGTACAGCAGTCAAGTCCGTTGACGAGCTGGTACCAAGGTACCGAGCAAACATCAGGTCAGGCCCCTCATACGACACTGGGGATGACATCAGAGGCACGCAGCTGATAGGCAAGGGCAAGAAGCTGAAGCAGGATGCATTCAGGAATGCCATGCAGCATGAGCCAATACCTGCATCGCATGGGACAGAGTCACTGGTTAGACACATCTTCACAGGCAGAAGCCCAGCCTGTACAGCTTTGCTCTTACACTCTGGCACACAAGCGTGGAGATGAGCTCATGTGGTCTATGGCGCACAAGAGAAGCAAAAGCAGGTATGGTTCCTCCTTTTATGCTTTTGTTGGCATGGAGGCTGCTAGTCATGGTGATGGCTTTGAAGGTCTGCCTCACAGTATGTCTGCAGGACAGAGCAAGCTGGCGTGCACACATCATATGCGCACGTGATTGCTTGTTTGAAACTACATGCTACCAGCTAGCAATTGCGGCAGCGAGCAGTCGTGTCAGTGCGTCCATGTCACATGTTGAGTATGTGAATGCCTGTGCCCTGTTTCAGTCAAAGTGCAGCAGCCACATCATGCACCCTCTCACTGCAGGGTGTCCTTCTACGCCAAGCTTCGTTTTGTCAGCCGGCATGACACCGAGAGCCTGTTCATAGCTGAGATCCAGCAGTTCTTGCGGGTCATCAATGCAGATGCAAAAGTGCTCAGGTTGGCAGTGTGCAAGCTATACCCTGCTAGGTATGGCAGAGCTGAAGATGTCATGACAGCCAGCCTGAGCAGCCGCACACAGCAAGTGCTGGCTGTTGACATCTCAGAGCTGGACACAAAGCTGGTTACAGCCACGGAGGGAAACAAGCTGTTTGGGCTGGTCTACA
>JAABUP010000945.1_pt1 | contig 62486 bp, 81 predicted proteins | sample 5559201 | NCBI WGS metagenome assembly JAABUP01 (sample SAMN10711887, study PRJNA513373) | rock metagenome | isolation source: Antarctica rocks | place: Antarctica | reverse complement strand
GTAGGCCTTACAGGGATGCACAAGACAGGCTGCTCTGGAGAGACAAGACTTGTCCTGCATGTACCTAGCTCATCATGAGCTGGAAAGCGTTCTAGTTACTATTGTTATTATTATTACAGCACTGCCTAGCTTGACCCATGGGTTAGGGTTCAGGGCAGGGCAGGGCAGAGCATGCCGAGTGCACCCAGGGTGCAGCGTCTAGAGTGCCTGGGATGTTGCACAGGACGAGGCAGCACTTTTTTTTGTCACATGATGTTCATGGCCAGTGCTGTGCATCTCTCTTTGTTGTAGAAGGCGACATTCCATGCATCACACGGTACTGTCAGCAGACCATTGTGTGCATGGCGGAGTTTGCCTTCAACATTCATTGTGCAGGTATGCCGTGTAGTCTTACGTAAGTGCTCTAAGCCTGCAAGGTGCTGGCGCAGCCCACAGCACACAGAACATGCATGTGGGCTACATCTGCAATGCTGTCTAGACCTAGGTCCTTGAGCAGCTCCCTTGCTCTTGACACCCATGATCATGTCACCCTTTGTCATCACCTGCGGATGCACGACACATCATGAACCCCATGGGGCCAATGGTGCCACTTGCAAATCTGGAGGAAGGATTAAAGTTGATAGCAACATGATGTCAAAGAAGCACAAACATGCTCTTGGCTTACAGTGCTCTCAGCATGCAATGACCTGCCCTGCCCTGTGCACTGCCCTGCCCAACAATATTCTGTTACTTGTTGTCTGCCGTGTTGCTGGTGTGGCGATTGCTAATGCTGTCAATGGTGGTACAGCTGTGCATACTGCAACATCAACAGAACAGAATGCCCTGTGCTGCAGCCTCAGCTAGCCACAAAATGTTGTCTCGTTTGTCAATGTCAATGCGTCTCCAACTATGATAACAAGCACAAAGTCCAGCTGTCATGCACACACATCTTTACAGTGGGTATTGCATCACTATTATCGCATTCTCGCATTGTATTCTCGCATTGTATTCTCGCATTATCGCATCACTACAAATACTGCATAAGTAACGCCTGCCAAGGTCCCAACAGCCAAGCTGCAATGGTGCACAACTATATGCAAGCTTCAATGCATGTTGTATAGTATACAGAACGGACGTATACGCCAACCGCATGGGTGTAAGGCAGTTTGTTGCCGCCCACGGGAGTTTCATGAGGATCATGCTGGATTACCATGCTTGATGCTTCTTGGGGCTTCTGTCAGAGGCTGCAAGCATTTGCCTCTTTTAGCCAGCAAAGGAACTGAATGCAAAGTCCCTCTGCAGGTGATCACTGATTAGCGGCAGCTTCAGAGTGGTGATTGCCGTTATGGCATGGCATTGCACTGCGTTGAACTAGCGTGTGTACATATATGTAGTGGTCAGGAAGCATGAAAATTGTCACAGCATGTTGTATAACATGCTGTCTCAATGGTCATGCCTTCTGACCGCTCAAGCGCAGCTGCTACACGTGAAGCACATGATTGGTACGCTAGGGTACATTTGCGTTTCACAGTAGTAGACATGGGAGTCACGATGCAACATCTTGTACTAAATTGTGAGTTCGGAAGTTGGAAGTGACACCCGCTGTACTGAGAGTCTCAATTTGGCACTCTTAATGCAGCAAACTAGCTTAATCGGATTCAGTGCAAGCTTGTGCGGAGTATCAAGCTGGGATTGTTGTAAACTATTAGTGTCCATGTTTGAAGTCTCCTTGCACATGTTAGATAGCATCATCCTTTGTTCAGCTTTGGGGCTGCCAACCGAGCGTGCTGAGCAGCCATTACTGAGTCATCATCTGTGAGCTCAGCTTGTGAGTTATGCTTTAGTTTAGCAACGTAAGCTTGAGGGCCATCTGAAACAGCTGCAAAGCAACATCATTGTTGAAGCTCTTTGGGCTGGTGCAGCACCACACTGACGGCCCTAGCTCTGCATGATCAAAACACTTGTAGTACAAGACTGGACTTTTATGAGTGTCTTGCGCAATGCAGCGTCTCATGCACTACTTGACCCAGGCATGCCCTAGTCTGCCTTTGCTATTGCACAGCTGTGGTCTCTCACGTACTGGCTTGGCTGCAGGAGCAGAAGCTGGGCTTGTGGACAGTTGCCCTGCCCTGTCAGGGGAAGAGTCAGAGGAGATGGAGCTTGCTATGGAGGGGTTGAGGTTGACAGGATCAACGCAGCTGCCTGCAAAGGCCACCAGTCAAGGCTTGGCAGGTATGGTGAGCATTCAGTGCAACGATGTAGGATATATCAACAATCGCATTAAAAACCATCAAAGTCTTGAAAACAGCAGAGGACTTCCATTGCTGGAAAATCCTGGAAACAGTTTCCCTGTGCTGAAGTTCCCTTTGATGCAATTGCAATGGCAACAGTGTTCAACACAACAACCAAGAGTTGCAAGTTGCGCACAGATGTCATCCCCTGTCACATATCTAAGTCACCGAACAAGTTCAGATGCGACCTCACCTAGTATTAGTCACAGCAGCTGTAATTGATATCAACACTTTGCTTGGCTAGTACATTTCCGAGGCCCCATCATCAGCTATGTGTTGCGTACGTATATTGTAACAAAAGCATGACATGGGCTTTCGATCAACCCATGAGTTTATGCATGGCATGAAACTTTGTCACAACAAGAGAACAACAAGAGAACAAACTAGCAACCAAAGTCTACCAGACAGCGCCAATGTCACTTCTAAACAAACAGAAAGGCTTCATGTCTGGTGTCCTGTCCAAGCTTGAACAGGGGTACAAAAGCGTAATTTAATTCCCTCTCGGCTTTGTTTGACAGATCCCTCTGTGCTCAGCTATCATGTCATAGGTCAAGAGGCACATGCAGGCGTTGTGCCAAGGCAAAGGCAGCCCCCAGCATCAACACCTGCATGTGCCTCTTTACTCATGACATGGTAGCTGAGTTTGAAGTTTTTGTTACTTGTTGTGACTGTTTTCTAGCCAACTATCTTACATGTCGTGCCTAGGCTACTGCTCAAAAGCAAGAAGATGAAGAAGAAGATCACAAGCTTTGGCCAGCCAACAAGTCTGATCGCTCGTTGGCAGAGCCTCAGCAACCCTGCCTAGTGTCATGTGTTTGTGTCAAACTAAATGTCAAAGACCTTCAGACAGACATGCTTGTCAGCACCCGGTGGGTCCATAAGCCCACGGTCCATAAGCCCAAGCAATGGCTAGAGCAAATGCAACACGCCTAATCCAAAGGTCACATCTGCACATAAAAAGCAAAGCAATCATCAAAATCGTGTATCGGCAAAAGGTCATCATATTCTGATTGACTGACGTTCAACACCTAATTTACAGGTTTTACTTGATTTAAATACAATCTTGCAATGAGGTCAGCTGCAGCAGCCTCAGTGAATCTGCCTCGATGCGTGTTGGAAATTATTAGGACATCATGGCATGCCATACTTCACCTCAAGCTCAGCTTTGTGTGTTTCAATAGTAGGTTTGAAGTGATAAATTGTGTGCCATACTGTATCAGAAACAGTTTTGACTGTTTGCCGATGCTTGTGTTCTGCCATGAGCCCAACCCATGCATCATTGGAGAAGTTCATAGGCTAAGAGCTCCCAGCATGACGGCGCCGGGGTCTCAGGACTTTAATTAATTTGGTTTGTGGTATAATCAAGATCATGTGCCAATGATAGACCACAACTTTTGTTGGTACGTTGCATTCCACTGCATGTTGACATGAGCTCGAGCAACTTGTACAACGGAATGTAATGTAAATGGGAGGTTGATGTGGCAACGCCAGCCGTTGTCATCAGAACCTCAAACCTGACGCCTTCAGTAGACTCAACCAGGTAACTGTATCCTGAGAGCATACTACCAGATCTATAAGAGCAGCTTGTGGTAGCCTGCCCCTTCGCAGCCAGAATAAAACGTCTGATGTGGTACAAGCTGATTGCAATTGGTTTGCTCCACTGAGGACTGTATGGACCAAAAGTTCATCGCTCAAATTTGAGGGCAGCTAGCTGCACCTACAGGGAACAACTGAAAGCTTGCTGCAGAGCTTGGTAGTCCACTTTAGCCGTTGCAATTGCAGACTATCCGCACCCATGCACGCCGGTCATGCGTACATTTATTGCAATGACATACGTGCACACAAAGGCTCAGAGACTCCGCAACTGCAGTTTCTTGTGCCACTGGGTGACACAAAAAGCTGGAGTTGAGTATGAGTGATTGACACGCAAGCCGCAGATTGGGCATGGCAAGCCTTGGCAGCTGACTGTGCTTCACACAGATGTACAGACAATGCTTTGCCTTCAGTGAGCTCTGATCGATCACCAGAACTCACATCGACTATCAGGTGTGCTTGGGATCGACCTTTACAAAGTTCAACGGTTGGCACATTTAGTGCATCTGCTAGCCCTATGCATCTTGCCTTGCCAGCCCTGTTCATGACATACCGTCATCACTAGGGATCTAAAGTTTCCATGGGGATTTGTCTTGGATAAAGAGGAGTTAGCCGAGACAAAGCTCCTGATAAATTTTAAATCTGAAGCTCACAAGCAAGTTGGTGTTTTGACAGTGGAATCACCCAGGCAGAAATATGTATTAATACAATTGGAAAACAGCGTTCCCAGATTGTTGAGATAGCGAAAATTTCCTGTGGAAATATTCGAGTGATATAAGTCCCTGATTCCATTGTGTACATGTGAAACTATCCGGCCTTCTGTAATGACAGATATATTGCCCCCAACTTGCAGGATTTCTTCTTGTCCACTAGCTTTCAAAGCTAAGCTCTGCTGCCAAGCACAGCTGGCCATTGCAGCCAGCTTGCCAGAAGCTCTGCAAAGCCTAGCTCGGACTTCTGAAAAGTTGGTTTGTGAGCCCAGCTCTGCTTGCCTAGAGGGCAGATCTGCCGCTGTCCTAGGAGGCCCCCAGGCTCTGCTGCAAGCTGGTCTATGTTATGACACATCCAGAATGATCTCATCAACATCCTTTGGAAATTTGTAGGCACAAGACAGAGCTAAGCAGCAAATCCACAAGGGTCATGTCTGGTGATGTCTAAGTTGACAATGGGGGGTCTTGCACCAGACTAGTCCCTGTGCTAGTTGACATTCATCCACCCATTCACAAAGGTGATGATAGGTGTCCAGGTTGCAATTGCTTGGGCAATTGCAACCTGGACACCTACACTGGGTGGGTAACGCTACGTAGCAAATGTTTCAGCTGCTATGATGTTGAAGGACGACTCAGCATGCTTATTTGGTGCGAATCAAAACTGATCTCAAAATTATGACAACGCCTCACTACAATGTGCTTGTAAGCAGCATGCATTGCCATCAAGGTCTGCTAATGCTATTTCCCAACACAGTTGTGGCTGCGTGAATGGCATGCTTGACTCCTTGCATGTGTAACACCAGCCTGGTGTCACAGGTCCCATTCACAGAGCTGTCTGCGTTGGGCCAGTAGTCGTCATATCATGCATGCATACCCCTACTAGAAGGTTCCAGAACCTGCCCCACACCCTAGGATTCTAAAGCAGCGTATGATGGTGGCAATAGCACCAAGGTAGTTTCACAACATGTTGGCGCGTTTGAAAGCGTGTGGGAAGCGCCCTGGATTGTGGTCATCAGTTCTTGCTTCAGCTGACTGAGCAGCAAGCGTTGCTGACCATGATCAGGGGTGCCCGGTGCACAAGTATGACAAGATTGCTGCACATGAATCTCTGTCCAGTTGGATGTGCAAACCATGCGAATGACATATGGTAAGCCAGCATTACAATGCACTACAGTGCACAATACCAAGTTAAAAGGCAATGTTGTTTCAGGTAGTGTCGGAAGCATGCTATGAGCAGGCTATTCAAAGCGTACAAGTGAGCCAAAGGGGCGTATGAGACGCACACTCGTAGCCCGCCTTCCAAATTCCTGATCCAAGGGCTTAGGAGTCAGGAGTGCAAGCCTATGGCAAACCCTAGGCCTGAGGTGAAACATTTCTGCTTCCAACTTGCGTGCGGCCAGGGCTGAGGGCAATCTTCATGCACAAGCCTTTGGCAAACCCTAAGCCTGAGGTGACGCATTTCTGCTCTTATCCTGCATGCGGCCAGAGCTGTGGGCATGTGATTCATGTGCTGCCTTTCTGCATGGATGTTGTTGGCAAGATGTACACGCTTGCATAGGTGCCTGTGGCTTTTAAAGCTTGATCTGCCAATCAACCCATAGGTACCAGTCTAGTAGTGAAACTCATGCAAGGCTAAACGTGCTCAAGTTGTTGGACTTCTGCATACAAGCGTGATGAACAGGCTTGCAGGAATGATGGCCACAGCTTGCCATCCTGCAAAAATGAAGAGCTTGAGCTAGTCTGTTCAAGCTTCTGCAAGCAACCAACAGCTTGCAAGCCCCTTTTTGGGCAACGATGATATGTAGCCATATGCACTACTGGCTTGTACAGCTGTGCACATGTCATCAGTGCAAATGCTTGTACATCGACGCTGCCTATACAGGCACCACTGTTGCCCCAGCTGATCAGCGGTCTACAAGACCTGGGAAAGTGCATGACAAGGGGCACTTTCCCTCATGTCTTGAAGGCCGCTGAGTACCTTGGACCATGGGGTCCCTGTGTAGACACTGTCACGAAGGCCAGCTCAAGCAGATTGTGAGGTCTCTTCCAGCTGTTGCGCCCGGTAGCAAGCATAAAGGTCCCCATGTCCATTTCAAGGCATTGCTGAATGATCAGTATTACCCTCAATACTCAGTCATTGATGATTGCCTCTGCTCTTTTTACTAAAGCTTGAGATTTCTCAAATGTTTCATATGCCTGCATGTTCATGGTATGTGTGATGCATTCTATGCAAACGCTTGTTGACAGGATCAGGCCCTTCCTGCAGGTGTGGACCACGACACTCCAAAACCAAAAACAACTGTGGCAAGGCAGCAGCCCTGCCGGAGGAACCCAAGCAAGGTATGCCTAAGGCATACTCAGAATGGATGACAGGCAAAGGTGCTGAGGCTCAGCATCTGAGCCTGGCGTCCATGCTGAGCATGTCTGTTCTGTCAGCTACTGATGACATGCTTACTGGTAAGTGACATGCTGGTACTAGTCCCAAATTCCGCTGGTTTGTCAGTGCAATGGCATCAACTTGCAAGTATGTGAGATGCTGCTGGTCTGCACTCCCGTGCCTCATCTGCATCATGACAATTTGTGAAGCATGTCAGTCAGAATGATTAGGTTTCAGCATTCCCACTGCAGCTTTCATTGCTTCTATGCATTTGCCTCTGTTGCTGCTGAAGGCTGAGAACAGATGCCCAGATGTTCACTCACTCACTCACTCACTCACTCACTCACTCACTCACTCACTCACTCACTCACTCACTCACTCACTCACTCACTCACTCACTCACTCACTCACTCACTCAACACCTATGCAGCCACCCATACGCCATCCTGTATGTGCACTCACTCACTCACAAATTACCCACTTGCTCATACCTTGAACCAGCCAATCTCCCACTGCTACCTGCCCTCCCTTTCTTGCACATGCACGCACTCACGCGCGCATTACGCACAATGCAGCGTAACACCACTGTACTGGCTTTGACCCTAATGCAGGGTCACAGAGCTGCAGCTGCCGCAATGGAGCAGCAGCAGTAGGAAGGACCAAATATACATGAGTCTTGCCTTAATGCCAAGCTTACTGCTTGTTTGCTCACTCAAAGGCAATTGCATTTCACACTTTGCCAAGTAGAGCATGCTGCATTGTGTGACTCTGCACTCTTGTCTGTTTGATGCTTTGTAATGTTGCCAGATGGTTAAAATGCTACACATGTGTGCGTTGGCCGCTATCACAAGCTGTTGCATCCTGCCATGCAAATTTATTATGTGTTCGGCTGCTGATCCTACATATGGCCTAGTCAGCTTCTACCTTGGGATCTGTGATTTGCATATAGCATCAGTTGTTGCACACATGCTTGCAACCTGCAGCACTGCAGCATGTTTACCACACAACATATTTTGTCAGGTAGTATTAGGCTTACAGGTCATGCAAGATACCGTAAAAAGGCTGTTCAGGAGTGTGAACAAGGCGGAGCGTGCCGCTAAGTCAAATTGGAGCATGAAGTTGAGCAGTGATTTGCCATGGCCATGTGTGACAATTATCATCAAAGAAAAGAAAGCAAAGGGGTGCAGTATTGCTGTCCTTTTGTGTCGTTGAGACTGACACTGTGTAAGCAGTCAGTGACTTGAAGGCATGGGTGTGCAGCTGCATGGTCTTTTGTAAGACTTCACTGGCAGTCAGTCTCTGGTCTGCACTGCATCAGATGCTTTGTAGAGCATTTGAGGCTCCTCTGTCATGGCATTGCCCTAGGAGTATTTGCTTCATGTGCACCTCAATCACATGGATGTTGCCTGCGTTTGCCCATTGTGACTATGACGACACGTGACGGCGTATCACGCTGTTAACAAGCTATTCACATCAACCAAGCTCTGGCCGAAATTCTCACTGCACTCTCTGTGCTAGCACAAAGCAAGCACTGATAGGCTCAGCCCTCAGACCAACCGTTCCTGTCATGCAGTTCATTGGGGAAAGAATCACAGTCTGTCACAACCAAACATGTTGAGTTTTGCATGCAATCTAAGCATTTCAAACAGTGCATACAAAGGCTGGCTCAACGAAGGCTTGCTCCACTTTGGTGACTGATCACTACAGGGCAGTGTACATGTGTTACGAAGTGATATGTAAGTGGTATATGTGATATGTGATATATGTATGCAGTACCAGTGCTGCTAGCTCATCATGTCAGAAGTCATTCCTGGACAAGTTCAAATTTGTCAATGAAGGCCAACGGCATTCAGCACAGGGGTCGCAGCTTCTGTTTGAAAGGACTGGAAGGGACAACAGTTGGTGCCTTGTACAGAGCAGGTAGCTGATCCCATAGCAGTTGCATGCCACTGCACTGAGATGTGCTAGATGTGCACAAAGAGCAACCAGCAAGTGGACTCTGCAGCAGTCGAGTCCAGCTGCTTCTAACAAGGTGTTGTGACCCTGCTAAGCCTATACTGCAGTCAGCCAAGATCAACTCCTCTAAAAGTGGCCAACCACCCTTTACAAGCTCTTCTACAGCCGCAGCATCCAAATGCTCATTGTCAGTGAGATCTAACTTCGTTAGCACAGGCAAAGCACTCTTGACAAGTTCCGCAGATCCTGCCCCCTTACCTTGTGTGCTGAGATCTCGTCTGTCTACCGCCGCAGTGCGAGGCGAGGCTCGGAGCTAAGCTCAGATAGGAGGAAGTCGAAAGGACACACTGATGCAGTTTCCCCAGAATGTCTGCAGCCTAGAGGCAAGTATGAACCGAGCTACCTCCTGCTCACTGAGGCGCTAAATCGTCCCTGTGTAATTAGCCTCAGTGAATCAAAAACATTGGTTGACTGGACCATTACGTCAATGTGGGACCATTCATTGAATCTGGAGTGAACGTTTCGCACGGCTTGCGTGTGCTTGCGGTCTGATCGGAAAGACACGGATCTTCACTGTTGCAATCGATGGTGCCACTTGTCACCGCCAAGCTCTGCAGAGCTCTGCTTCCTTTCGTGACGCTTCCGCAAGAAGCGCATCGCGGTGGCGAGCTTGCGAGGGCTGTTTGAGGCCGCAGCGGCAATAATTGCTCTTGTTTAGGCGCGGAAACGGCAGTTTATAGCCAGGAAAAGGTGTTGCCAGGGAGGCCTACCACCGCAACTTACGCCTGGAAGGCAAGGTAGTGGGCTAGAAATCCGACGCACTTGTGTTTCACGCCACATCTGAGACGGCCAGCGTCTTCCCTAGATATTGACTCCTCAAAGCTGCGGCCTGGTCGGTATTACCTCCACTACGGTGGTCCTCCACCTCTGGGCGATCGTCGGGACCCGGCCAAGCACAAGCTGTCAAAGCTCTTGCAGGTAGCAAATCTTACTTGATGTCACGTAGTTCAGGCTCACTAGGGCTTGGCTTTTGTTTTTGTTTGCGGCAACTCACCAGTCGATACGTGATTGTTTAGACGGCAAGAACAGTTCGCCTATAAGCCTGCTGATTTGTGGCGACATTGCATTGCCATCATCATGTTAAGCGTTCAATCATGCCCCTTTGTGTCGGTCCAAAGTATCAAGACAGAGCGATCTGACCTGTCGATGCTGTGCAGATGACTCATAACCGATCCTGATTGTTGTCCAACCTGGTTGTGCTTTGCAGGGTTTCAGCAGTGCGGCAGCAGCAACAACATAACAGCGTCCCAGCCAGGAATGCAGGCAGATGAGGCGGATGACCTGTGCATCACAAAGCAGCCGTGTGGGCCTAGGGATGTGAAAGTGTCTAGTAGTTGCCCTCCTGGCTTGCAGCGCACTGGGCCATGGTGGGCAGAACACATTCTCTTACATCATCATGATCAAGTTGCCCTGCAATGGCATGGTCTGCTTGCTAGCTGCAGAGCATGTGTACTGAAATAAAGCTGAGTGCACTTATTTCTGTGCTTCTGAGTATGCCATAAACAGTCAAGCCAAACATGCTGTGCCGCACTTGCAATGCCATCATCAGTGCATGCAGGCAGCCTTTCTCAGCAACAATGATGCTCATACAGCATGCAGCTAGCTACTGTAGCCATGAGCATTGTGCATTCACTGTTCAGGCGCATAGAAGACTTTGAATTGCACAAGAGGCTCTACCAGGGCAAGGCATCCCTGTTGTACTGTGCCACTTGCAAGAATTCCAAGCTGCCTGTTGCTGTCAAGGTGTATCGCAAAGCTCGCCTGTCAGAGCTCAACTGGTACCAGGTGAGCAACAGGGCAATAGTGCCGACGAAATGAGTTGACCATGTTTTGCATGTATGCTACACCAGAGGCCAGTTTTTGACACCCTGAACCAGACTCAGCATTGAAAGAACTACGGCGTTGCATATGCTTGCCCCTGTTTTGAGCTCAAATGCGGTCTGACCTCTAAGCCGCTGTGTGTTGCAAAGTACATGCAGCTTGTTTGTCTGCTTGCTCCAGCGCACTTCGAGTGCAACAATCTGGAAGTGCTATCAGTAGGCAAGCATCCAGAGCTCATGAAAGTTCTCACAAGCTTCACTGATGTTTGAAACAGTATTTCCAGAGGTCCTTTAGCTCGTGCACTGTGTCTGTCATGTCAGGTGGAGCGGGAAATCCGGATACACTCTAGGCTGGACCATGCCAACATCATCCAGCTGTATGCTGCCTTTGAGGACGATGCCAATGTTTACATGGTCCAGGAATATGCCACTGGTAACCACCTCTAGCCTGTCACAACATTGACGCTCCAGACTAAGCGTGTTGTTGCTCACTGTAGTATACAACTCAAGGCTTGACTGCTTCTGTAGCAAAGTCGCAGCACATGCACTACAGCCTGTCCTCTTTTGCATCTCAAAGCAGTGCCAAGCCAATCATGTAGCCAACATAGTTTGAGCTAGGCTGAGTCATCACCAGCAACTAGCACTGTCATGAAACACAGTAGCTACCTGCAGCAACACCTGCTGATTGTTATATGTGTGTGAGCCATTGCAGCAGCATGATCTGCATCTGTGCTGTCGCCTTGCAGCACCAAGTCGCGTAGTGATCAACCACACGCCTAGCAGACTATTTGCATCTGAATGGCATACTCAGCTTGCAAGTCTCTCGTGTTGTGAGAACGCATTGCTTGCAGGAGGTGATCTGTATGAGGATCTGAAACAGAGGGGAGGGCGTTTTGAGGAGGCACGAACTGCAGCCGGTGTCCTGCAGCCCTGCATCTCTGCCCTCATCTACCTTCACTCCAAGGTACCAATCTCTGTGGTTGTGCTCATACATGCCTGTAGGTGGTCATAGCTGAATGCAGCCATTCTTCATCAGTCACGCTTAGTCATCAAAAGCTGCTCTCATTCAACATCCTGTTTGCGAACACGGACTGGGCATCACCTGGTGGGGTTCATGGTCATGCGTTATTGTCGGCAGCTGTCTATGCTGCTACCAGCAACAATCAGTGCACAGCTTGTTGACATACAGCCTTCCCACCTGATCGGCAGGCTGGTTTGGTGCATGCTGTTCACAGGCTTTGCACACTGGACACGATTGATATTTGCCTCAAATCTGCAGGGCATTATCCATCGGGACATCAAGCCTGAGAACATTCTGCTGATGGCGGACAAAAGTATCAAGCTGGCTGACTTTGGTCTGTCTATAGACGCTACTAGTGAGAGGCCTGTCACCAGAGCTGGCACTTTGGACTACATGGCTCCAGAGGTGATCATCTTGCTATTCCTTGTGTGCAACAAGCTGTGATAGCTCTTATGCATTTCATGCATGACAGCTCTTCTGTGTACAAGCTTTTATGCAAACAAGGTCTTTCGGTATATCCCTGACTACTTAGCTTGATGTCACTGGCTGTCTCCTGCACAGTAACTGCAAACTGTTGCGTCTTTGCAAAGTGTAACATAGCTCCTTTGGTAGACACAGCTCGTCTTTGGCACCGAGCTGATGCACAAACACATCAGTCCGTGGTTTGCTGGATCATGTCAGTGCATTTGCAGACTTCAGCATGAGGAGGGAGCAAGATTCACAGTGTGAGTCATCTAACTAGGCCGTACAGATATGCCAGGGTTCTCAGTATCCCAGTCCAAGGCATCACCACCAAGTGTTTGCTATGATTTGCCGATGGCATTACATTTCTCATGCAGGTGCTGCTGTGTCCTGAGAAGAGCCGGCCTCAGGAGAACAAGGACAAGGTCCTGTTGGGCTACACTGCCATGGTGGATGCCTGGGCCATGGGCATTCTTGCCTATGAGCTCATAGTGGGCAAGCCTCCCTTTGAGAAGCAGTCCAGGGCCGCCACCTATGAGCACATCATGTACCGCAAGCCAGAGTTCCCTGCCAGCATGAGCGCAGATGCCAAGGACTTTGTGTTCTCAGCCCTGACCAAGGTATGCCTGTCAGCTGACAAGTCATGCAGCACATGTTGGGAGTACAAAGTATCATGTTGTGTCATCCCAGCACAGAGTTATCTGTTGAACCAATCGAGTTTGAGAGTCACGCCTATATACCCACTTGCATTTGCTGTCAGGCTCAAAGCTTTGTAGCTGTTTGGGTCTGCCTTCAGTGTCAAGTCTTTGTAACAATTTGCACAATATGTGGCTAACCGCTGGGGATGGAAACTTGCACAATATGTGGCTAACCGCTGGGGATGGATCAAACCACCCTACAAGCAATTTGGGACCTGTGCTGTGTCTCCCATATGTCTTTGACATGCAGTGAGGGTGCGGTCAACGCATCAGCTATTCAATTTGGGTGACATGAATATAACATACATCTATGTGTCATGTCATACAACTGTATGCCGTGTCAATGGCAAGCAATGATGTGCTTAGCCATTCTCTGATGCAGGCTGCTCGGAAACGCCCTGCCCTGGCGAACATGTTGATGCACCCCTGGCTGGCGCTGCCCACCCCAGGCGCACCCCTGCCCACCCCCCAGCTACAGCTGACAACCGCTCCTAGCTCTCCAGGGCCATCTCCGCTGGGTTTGGCCCCCACAGAGTGCGGGCCCCACACCCCCATGCCCGTGGAGGGGCGGCAGCATCAGGGCATGTCCCCTTGCACCACCACCTCCGAGGAGACCATGCTCAGCTGTGAGATGGCGCCGCCTGACAGCAGGTGTGTCTCATCAGCCATGCACTCTTTGTCAGGTGCGACCACTTGCATGTGGTTGCTCTGGGTGCAGGTGAGCCAGCTTGGCGTACTGAACTTGGCCTACCAACTACATTTTTTGTCAAGACTCTCCCAAGCACTGCCACATAGTTGGGGCTGGCAGACCCTGTGTTGAGTGACAGCTGTGCCAGCTGCACTGCAGCAGGTATTTGGCAGGCATTGTTATGCACAATCTGGGCGTGACAATGGCTCAGTGTGGTAGCTGTCAGGAGCGGTCATGAGCACCTCATTAGTCATGATAGCCACCAACAGCTAATGCTGATGTGCTTAGCAGTGACATGTGTGGTTACACAGAGCTGTGCTGTCATCAGACACCTCAGCAATACATTGGACTCTATGTTTGTATGAGTGCACCTGCAAGAAAGGAGTGCTGGCCTGCAGGACGGCTGTTGGGAGCATCACTCCCCAGCGCTCGTTCCACGACAGGGGCCAGCCCCCGCCGATTCAGGGGTGGGCATCCTCTGGGTCTCTTTCCAACAAGGTACGCATTCGGCGATGGATTGCCCACCCTTCAAGCGCCGCTGACAAAATGTGCATTTGTCTTGAGTGATTGCTGTTAACATTGGTGACTGTTTGAACAGAGCACGTCCTATGCAGGTATGTGCCTGTTGTGTGACAGAACTTGCTGCAGGAGTACAAGCTCTGTCAAGGCACCCTCCAGATGTGACAAACCCCAGTAGGTGATGTTGTCAGCAGCCTACTTTGGTGTGCGCACACCATCCAGAAATAGGTCACAGTTTTGTCTTGTCATATGTTGTTTCATGTGCACGTTGGTAAGATGCATTAAGCAATCTACAACGCATGACCCAAGGTGCTTGCTGTCAGGGATTGCGGTGTCTGACAGTCTCAGGTCTGTGCTCAACATGGTTATGACCGCAGCATTCTCACACAAAAGTGGGTTTTACACCCAGGCAGAACAGTGCGCTTTGCATGCTTCACTGGGGATGCATTTTGACTGAGTTTGGTGATGTGCAGGATTGTGAGGAATCTGAGGAGGGTCAGAGGCAGACCACCTGGACTGCTTCTCTTAGGCGAGGCATGCTCAAGATGCTCAGCAAGAGCTCTGGAAGGGACTCTAAATCCACTCAGGATGCAGCTGCTGCAGCCGTGGCTGCCTCTTTGACCTCTCAGAAACCCTCAGCATCAAGCCAGCAGCCTGGGGATGCCTCATTCCTGCCAAACAGCCCTCCTGGCGGCCGAACACTAGGGGCTGGGCCCAGCATGAATGTCAGGCCAATGAACCTGCACCCTAAGCAGGTCCCCTCCTTCAAGGGCTCTTCCCAGAGCCCCTCTGCAGCCATGCTGAGCCCTATCGCTAGCCAAACGTTATCTCAGGGTTCTCCAGATCCATCCCTCAGATGCAGCAAGTCTAGCTTGGTCCTTTCCCCTGCCGGCTCAGATGCAGCCCAGATCAGATCTTTCAAGCCCCATCTAGATCTGACATACATCTCAGATGCAGCACAGCTCAGACCATCAAAGCCTAGTCTGGATATAACATATGCTTCTGATGCAGCACTGAGCAAGAGCTTCAAGCCAAGTCTGGACCTGACGTCTGTCTCAGGGCAGGGCCGGTCCTTCAAGCCCAGTCTAGACCTGACATCAGTGCAGGGCATGCCCCTTACTACGGCAGCTTCTCTGCCAACTGCCGGTTTGAAGGGCAACTTCCAGCCCAGCAGCAAGGCTGCAGCCATCAGTCGCCTTGAGTCACACCGGGAAGCAGGTGCTCACTCACCACCCCCAACCCTGACGTCGCAGCCGTCACAGCCGGTTCAAACGGTGCAGCAGATGTTGGCGGAAATGCAGCAGGGACCCAAGGTGTGTGAGTCACTGGGCAATGGAGGGAAAGTGTCTCCAAGGACCATGTCTGGTGGCACATTGGCTGTGGCAGATGCAACCCCCATTCCAGAGGGGAGGGCAAGGCAGGTTGTGCCTGGGGTGGCTGTGAGGGACTCCAGGATCCCGAATAGCCCCTTTGCAGAGCACCTAGCCAGCAAGGGGCATGCCAGTGCCATCTCCAGGCGCTGTGCTATGGGAGGGCCAAGTAAGCATCTTTCCTTCAACCAATAGCCATGCACAGCTCTCCTGCTACAATCCATATCTACTGTTGAGACTGTCAGTGTTCACCTCTGCAAAGCTGTGCTGTTGTTCCAGGTCACCTGGGCAGTGTGGCTATCTTGCATGAACCCACTCACAGACTCTCACACATGCTTGTTTACACCTTCACTGTACATGCATTATGTTTTCATCAGTACACTTCCCGTTCATCTGCTCAGTCTGTCCTTGTTTGCATGTAGATATGGTCACTGGTGGAAGCAGCAGCAACTTCACAGACTTTGCGGCTGCTCAGAAGGGCCCCCAAGATATCTTGAGGGGTGCCACCTCTCATCCAGTCCACCCCAATCACCGCGCAGCTTACGCATACATGGAGCTTTACGGCAGTGGTGGGCAGGAGCCCGAAGCTGGGCACATGCAGCAGTCGCCGCCTGGTGGTACCGGTGTGCAGCTCATGAAACGAAGCCAGAGCTTGGCCCTTCCAGCAAACATGGTGCTAGAGGCCAATGGGCACTCCTTTAGGAGGGCAGACCTTGCCACCCGCTCCTCTAGGCAGTTTCCTATCAGAGGGACTGATGATGACGGTGGTGCCTCACCTTTGCTGCGGTCACAGCTGCAGCAGCAGAAAGGAGACAAGGGCCTGCCAAAGCGACGCATCACCAACCAGAACATAGAGCCTGGTTCATCAAAGGCTGCTTGGTTGGCACAGAACGGTCTCAGGGATGTAGATAGCCCCCGGGTAGGAAGTGGGCTCATCAAGGTGGGGTTGGGGCAGGAGTTTGAAGAAGAAGGAAGGAATGGATGCTGATGAACGCGGCCCCCCCTTGGTAGAGCCTTTGTTGATATGTTGTTGTGGTTTCGTTTCCCTGTGTCCTCCTTGCTATGGCTGAGGCTCTCTGCATGCATTTACCAGTAGCGATGCTTTCCTCACGTATACACTAGCTATTCCTTTGCCGGGAGCGAATTTGGTATTTGGGGCTGTGACTGGAGTTAGAACGTGCTTGAGGAGTTGCATTGCCCGCTCTCTTTTTGCTTAGACCTTGAGGTCACTTTCTTGTTTGCTGTAAACTTGGTTGTGCACTATGGCAGTACGGCTGCCTTAGTTAGCCTTGGTAGCTTTTGCTGCAAAGCATACAAAGTATTTTATTGTGTTAGTACGCGTATGCTTTAAGCAGCGTGAACAATCGCATCCTAGGAAATGCTGTGCAGGAAGTGATTGGCTTGCTGTATTCAGCATAGTCAGTGTCTTTGATTTCAATCAAGTCAGCCATCACAATGCACTCACCTGTGGGTCGTTGCCTTGCTGATATTTTCTGCTGATACTTGATGCCCCATGACAGTACATATGCCTCGCATGCTTTTGATTCTGAGGTCTCAGCAACACTGCAAGCACCACCCTAGTTGAAACTGCGTGTGTCGGAGGGTTGTCCTGCTGTCAAAGCAAACGCACTCATGGTGCTGTCGCACAAGGTAGCGTTGTAGGACCACTGCCATTTGTAGGAAATTGTATGTTTGTAAGATTCTGTATGTATGTTTGTATGGACATTAGTAACGGTCCGTTACGTTGACCAATATAGCTGCGTCACAGTCACATCAACGCAGTCGCCCTAGGCATTTGAGATTTGTTCACGCACAAAGGAGATGCCACTCTCGTAAAGCCGCAGCTGCTTGACAGCCCTCATTGCTGCGTGATGATACTCGAACACCTGCCGCACCTTGCAAGCAAAAGCATCCTTCTTGCGTCTGCGTCTCCACGGCGACTGCAGCTGCTCCAGCTTGTTGGCATCAACCCCAAGGTTGTGACAAGCACGTTTGAGGAAACGTTGCCAAAATCCGATTACAAGTCCGCTGCCGACTATGCAGTTGCCACTAGTAAAGGCAAAGCACTGGAGGTTGCCGAAAGGTTGTCCGACGCCAACGAGCCAGCTGATCTTGTCATTGGCGCTGACACGGTACATCAGGCTCTTGCAGACGCTTACACATGGATCCTGCTTTCTTGAGAGTTCTTATTGTGACCTTGCCTTGTTGGTGGCGTCAGTACAGGTGGTAGAAATTGATGGAGACATATTAGAAAAGCCAGCTGATGCCACTCATGCAGCCCAAATGCTGGGCAGGTGACTACAGCACTGCTGATGACACTGCTCTTCTGCGAAAGTTGTCAATGAAGCGGTGTGTCTCAAACTGCTCCTGCTGCCAGACTAAGTGATCAACAGCATCATGTCCACACAGGAACAACCCTTGTGCTGTGTTCAAATGGTAAGATTTAGCATGCCTTGGGTAGATTTGGGTAGATGAGTGCCATGGAAGCATATCATCACTGTCACAAATTTGCCCAGGTCTTGCTTCAACTTCTGTGGCACTTCCTAGGCTTGGGTCAGGGCAATACCTCAAAGTTTGAGGTGCATACATTTGCGGAAACAACAGCCGTCCACTTTAGCAAACTATCGGAGCAGGAGATTGCAGCATACATAGCCACAGGTACACTACGCACAGGCACATACTTGGTCTTTCTGCGAAATTGACAGATTCCATTGCCTCTGTGTCTTGACGTAAACAGAGCAGCAGTAAGCTTCAGCATCTTTCGGATGCTGCTGCACTTTTCCTTGTGAGCTGTTTGCTCTTTCAATACAGGAAGCACTTCATTGCATGCAGCTGTCACACTGTGTTCATACACATGTGTATGTAGACATTCATGATGCACACAGGGGAATGTTATGGGAAAGCTGGAGCCTATGGCATCCAAGGAGCAGCCAGCGTCTTTGTCAAGAGCATACAAGGAGACTACTTCAATGTCATGGGTTTCCCCCTGAACAGCTTTGCTGCATTCGTTGCTGATTTGATCAGGCAGAAACGCTTGTGAACAGCCCTCTGTCAGCTGACATGCCATGTAAGCTGTTTCAGTAAGATTGCGTGATGTGACCAGGTGGAAGCTTTGTTGTGTTGCAGCTATCCTTGGTCACTTGAAGGCTCCCAGATTGCAGCTGTTAGCAGCTTGAGTGCGCAAGCCTGCTCTACTTGTCTGTACTGCCTGAATTTTGCGCATGTGTCTATAAGCCTGTGTGTATTCTGCGCATATAAGCTAGGAATTGGCCGACATGTCTTCTACTCCGTGAGCCGTACTTGCATGTGAAGCGCTGGCATAGGACACATGAAGCTACGCACCAACATGCTGGGAAAGCAAACTGCTCCCTGTGGGGAACATCACTTGTATACTTGCCATGACCAGTTAAACGCTTGATGGTGTTAATTGACTTACGCTGTGATATAGTTCTGTAAAGGCAGTTGAGTGTTATGCTGCATGTCATGAAGTTTGCAGCAGGTCAAACAGCATTATGTATTACGTTGTAAAATTGTAACATCCCCTAGGGCCGGGGTTAGGTGCAAATGAAGCCTTTGGCATCAGTCAAGCTCACGAGTCATGCCACACTAAGTGAAAGTCTTTCCTCCTCGGTGCCAAAAATAAGCAGTTCTGTCAAAGCATCCAATGATAAGCTCTTTGAACAGCAAATTCCGTCAACATGGTATGGCAAGACATTTGGCTTGCAGCTTGCATGGAAGACTTGTGCGACTCTGACCTTGCTGATCAAAGTTTCTGACAGAAGCTGCATGCGGGGATCACATTAGATCCCCGCATGCAGCACAAACGAAACTTTTGCGTGGTCCAGTCACTTGGGAGCATTGACCAGCAGCTGGAAATCGCTGTGCGCCACTTCACATGTTCGACTCTGCTACCTGGAGGTCATGCAGCAGCCTTGCCGCCTTCAGCCTAGCTCCGTACCATTCTGCGAGCCCTTTGGCGTGCGATCTAGACATGACATGCGGCAACGGCGACCTGTTCTGACTTGTGCCGGGGCGCTGCGCAACAGTTTGCATCAGCGGGCGCAACATGCGGGGCTGAATGCAGCTGCTCTTGCTCTCAGCGGTCTCTGTCTCGTCGGAAGTAAGTTCTGTACCAGTAGTTGTCTTAAAAGGCAGCCTGGCCTCAAAGCTCTGACCTAATCTTGGCTCGAGCACCTACAGGTGCTGTAGCTCGCTTAGAAGGTGTCAACAAGCCTGAACTGTTGCCCAAAGAGTTCACCACAGTCATAGATGTGGCTGGCTTTTTGACAGAAGGCGAGGTAGGAAACTAAACAGCTAAGGCAGATGTGCTCAAATTTGGTTTTGTGTATTTATTGCCACTAGCATACCAAACTCCAATCTTGACTCTGTCCAATTGCCTACGCTTCAGGAAAAGCGCATCAAAAAGGAGATTCAAGGCCTTGAGCGGGACAAGGGAGTAAAGCTCAGGGTCCTTGCCCAGAACTATCCCAACACTCCTGGTGTGTGTCAATCGCACTGCTTGCCCGAGATGTTGTCCAGATTGCGCAAGCTGCCTTTGGATGCATTGAGCAAGGTTCTGGTCACTTGCATTTGGCAACAAAGTGGCTGAGAGCTGAAAGCTCCCACTGATCATGTTCCCCCTTTGAAATACCTAGCATTGGTGTTTCCTCAGAGGGGTAATCATGTTGCATTGCTGCCTGTTTGGTTGCCAACAAACCGTGTATGGCTTCGTCATGTGCGTCACGGCTAGACGTACTGCATATAGGGGCAACGGCGCCAGAGATCATGTACTACTGAAGTCGTTGCTCATGCTGCAGGGCTAGCAATCAGAGATTTCTGGGGAGTGGACGCTGACACAGTTGTCTTTGTTGCTGACCCTGGTCTAGGCAACATCCTAAACTTTAATGTCGGGGGCAATGTTGATCTTATGGTTCCAAGCGTGAGTGTTAGCATCCAGAGCATGCATCCGTGCTATGCATGTTTTGCCTTAAGCAAACCAACGCAGTCATCTCTTGTATAATGTGTGACCTGCATGACTTGCAAGTGTTTGATTGCATTTTGTGGGTTCGATCTGTATGAATGAAGGCTGTTTGACATCACATGGGCTCTTCAGCAGGAGATTTTGAATGCCATGGTGCATTGAGGTTGATTGTGGCACAGGTGTTCAAACTGTCTCATGGATTGTTAGCATAACAGTTGTCTGGTAGACAGTGTTCATTCCATTATTGCAGAACTTCTGGCCACGGTTGGCAAGTAAGTATGGAGTGAAGAAGTATTGGCAGAGCAGCGGCGAAGAGTCAGCTATTGTCAATGCGGTGGGTGAGTGCTTGCCGTGTCGAAACAGATGCAGCCTGCAGATCTGTGTGCAGATCTGTGTGCAAGCCGACAAAATGCACATGCAAAATACTGATGTGCAGGCTGATTGCACAAGTGTTCTTTTTACTGTAGTACCAATAGCTGGTGCAAACAAGTGCCTGCAAATGCTGCAGGTTGCAGGCATTTGCTTTAGCCTTCACCCATGCAGGCATGTCTTGTTTTCTCTTGACTGTCTCTGTAATCCCTATCTGAGTGTTGCTTTATACTTCTGCAGGTCAGTGCTATTGACACCTGCTTTCGAGAGCCCGTAGGGCGACTGCAGTGCAGCCAAATACAGGGAACAATGGATGAGGGCAAATCATCAGGTCCTCTTGGCAAGGCCTTCTTTGGCACCTGAACAGTTGCTATGTACACGGGAACAGCCTTTGTAGCCAAAACCGTGACAAGCAACACCAGCTGAAAGTCACCACCAAACTTAGCCAATTTGCTCAGGTTGACACTTGGACACAGTCAGTGCTGTACAACTGAGCAACATCTCACTTCCACATTGTTGTTATAGCTAATGGAGCTCACTGACTTCTCCCCTTCACACTATGTACACATGTATTGTAACCACTCAACAGGGTTTCCATATTACAGAGTTAGTACAGAATGGCGTGCAGTTCGCAAGAAGATTTGGTCACACGGCAAAACTGCAGTCAGGACAATGCCATGTCAAAGCATTGGCTAAGTTGGTCAAGACCTCCAAACAATAAGATAGACTACATTTGTTCAAGTCCAACCTCATGAGAAACACATATAGCTTTCCAAAACATTGAAAAGTCTGCAGTGTTGTCTCCCAACCTTGCTTGCATCTCTCATCACTCACTCTTACTCAGTATCTGCCAGGGCCATGGCTTGGGCAAGCATTATTCAACTTTGGACCTCTTGAGCAGCAACGTCTTGCACAGCTGCCTGCCAGCCAGGAACATCATGTAAAAGACAACAATGCTTGTTGTTGCCATTCCGATGAACCCCTGCAGTGCGCACTTGTGTCATGACACTTGTGACATGTGCAAGACAAGAAAGTACAGAGTGCAATATACACAGGTCATCCTGCCACTACTGCAATGTCTATAAGCAGCTCTTGCAATATTACTGGCGAGTTCCTTATGGAAAGAGCTGACGCTCCTGTCTGTCTGATAGATTCTGGCATGCATGCACGCATACAATACAAGGGTTGAACAGAAGCTACACTTGGGCTGACTAGCATTTGACACTGTCGAGAATACTAGACCAAAATGCTTCGCAATGAGCAGCAGCTGTCACGTTGCAATCACGAGCAAGACTTCACAACACCACTCACCGCTGGCCATGGTAACTTGTTCAATATTGGATATGGGAAGGCACCGTTGAAGTGGCTGCAGATGAGAATCCAAACTGTGTAAAAGGCTATGATGCCCACAGACAAGCGACCGGATCTTTTTGAGAAGCTTCTGGGGTGAGCACAGAAAATGTCAGCCCACGCCACAATTGTATTGAAGACATGCACCGAGAAGCCCAACCAAGGGGGCCTGTCGATTTCACCACCCTCCACCAAGGCGTCCTTCCCAGTTGTAGCATCAATCAGGTAGAACATGGCTGTGACGCTGTTTGCCATGCCAAAGAGCGCACATGACAGATCATCCGCCCACGTGTTTAGCATTCTGCTGTTATGAGGGTCCTGCAGTTCACTAGCAGTACTTTGCACACGGCTTTCAAACATGCAACAAGTTTGCAGACTATGCATGACACTAGCAGCGAGATTAAAGCATCCATTGCAAGAGCTACTACCTTTGAGATGTCTGCCAAGCAAGCAATGAATAGCTGCAGCATTTGCCATGAAAATGAATAGAAGGTCAGGTATCGGAAGAACCAGCCAAAACCAGTAGACCCTGGCAAAAGCTGTGCTGCAGGTGTCAGATGCCACAACCAGACCCGCACATAGCACGACAGCGCAAAAGCATGCACCACAAAGGCTCCTTCTTGTCCAAGGCTGGTAGAGACACTAGCGCTTTGCTGACTGCAGCCACAAAGATCTCAGTCGTTTAATGCTAACCAGCACAGGTTGTGTAGCACCGCCCAAGACATACAAACTCGCCTGCAGCTCTCAGCAACTGCTGCAGATCGGTCGACCGTAACTGCCGCGGAGGAAGCTGCAGGCTTGTCCGTATCGTCAGCAGAATCTCCTACAGGCCTCTGCCTGACCTCGGTGGCCATGCTCGTGTGCTCGGTGGCACCCGTACTTTCAGATCAGTCAGACACAAGTGGTTGCGGCTCACGCCGTGAGGCACAGGCTTGTCTTTGTATCGGTGTCTCGACTTTGTGGCGCAAGGGGTGCCAACTAGTGCTTCATGCTACTTTGCGGCCGACTTCGGTGTAGCACGCTTTGCAAACTGTCTTGCAATATGTTTGCTCTGTCTGTTATGCGGCCTCTACTCACAAATTACAAATGTTGCAAGCAGTCATGATTTGTGCTGCATGATATCCCTGCTGAGCCTTTCACACACATATGCAAGACTTCATCCAAAGTTCTGCTCATGCAGCAGATTGCTTTGTCAAACCAGGACTAGAAAAGACTTCAGAGACACAGTCACAGAGTTGATATGATTGTCAGGCCACATCTCAACACAGGAATAGATGGTGACTGCTGTCTATCAGGACCAGTGTTGAGGCGCATGTCCAGATGGCTGCTGGCTCTTCTGATGCCTACTAGGCATGACCTGCTTGACAACTGGTGGGTCTGGCCTTGATGTCTGATCGGCTTTGCGACTCTTCTGTCTCAGAAACTCTCTCAAGTCAGTCGCTGGGACTGCCTGCACACCACCGGTCAGAAATATGTCAACAGATTGATCAAGGATCTGATGAGCAGAACTCCCACAGGCATGCATGAAAAAAAAATCAGGCAGGCATTGTCGCTTTCTGTACAACGTTAGACTGGTTGTTCATTGAGCTATGCGGCATGGTGCATTATGCTGCATTACCAGCATTGCCAGTCACAAAGCACGAGGTCCAGCATGTCAAATGCTGGATCAAACAGGCAGCAACATTGCATAGCTTCAACCTAACCTCAGCAGCAGAGCTTGAGCCAGCGGCCGTATTCCTCTCACCGGATCCATCTCTCCTATCTGCAAACAGGTGACATGCATTGTGCAAAGCACAACAGCAATTTGCCCTTTGTCTTGCTCTGGTCATGCAGTTCCCGAAGCAATGCATCTGTGCCCATGTGGAAAAGGTAGTGAGAGCCCTGTAAACCTAAATGCAAGCACTAATGAGCTCTGGCAAAGGACATCATGAGGTGACAGCAGATGGTAGTCTACAGAACGTGTAGGGAGCCATAACGTCCAATTGCTGAGGTAGAGCCGCAAGTTAATCACTGTAAGCCCTTATTGCCAAACTCCTCTGCCTGACCCTTAATCCTAAATCCTCACCTCCTCGTCGTACTGCACTGTCTCCTGCGTCCCTGCTGCCATCTGCCATCCTGCTGGGTACCTGCTTTGGGGCAGAAGAGGCAAGGGCAGACTGCCTTGAAGAAGAAGCTGGAGGTGGGTCTGAGCCCTCCCTGTCCCCCTCCCTGGTCCCACCTGACAGTCTGGGTTCTAGCCGAGAAGAAGCAGTGGGGCTGGCTGTGTTGCCTGGTTTGGCAATGGAGGACGCCAGTCTGGAGACAGCAGGAGCACCAGCTGCTGTGTCAGCTGCTTTGGGGATAGGACTGGCAGCTTTGGCAGCAGCCCCAGGCTGTACGGAAGCTGGAGAAGACGCTGCCGGAGCCGTGACATCAGCAGTAGCAGCTGCTGCTGCAGCTGCAGCTTTTTCTGCTTTCTTCTCTGCCTGTGCGTCACAAACGAAAGCCTTCAAGTGCCGTGTTGACATTTTTTGCTGATTCACGCAAGATGACATGGCAGAATACGGGCATGCAATTGCATACGTCAGCCTTCCACCTGACAAATCAGCACAGAAATCTACATGTATGCACAACACTGCCAGCAAAAACTCATATATGAGAGGACAGCTTGATTCAGGGCAACACATGCCAGCTCACCTTTGCTTTCTCCTTCTCAGGATCCTTCTCCTTGTGCTCCTTCTTCTCTCTATGCTTCCTCTTCTCCTTGTGTTCCTTCTTCTCCTTGTCCTTGTGCTCCTTCTTGTCCTTTTTATGTCCTTTCCTATGGCTGCGCTTGCTCTCCTTGCCATCAGAGTCATCCTGTCATACTCAAAGTGTAAACCAATATGAATATTGATTGTGCTTCTTTTGTGTCACTGCGTAACAGGGATACCATTTGCAGTCAGTCGTAAGGCTGTATGATGCTTCGGGACATACATACATCCATTCATCCATTCATTCATTGCCCATGTGTCTTCCCCTATGGCAAGGTACATACAAACCTGAGTAGATGCCTGTATGCATCAAGACAGACTCTGCTGTACCTTCAAGCATGCTGACGCAATGTACTTGCCATTGATGTGCTGGTGTACTGTACACCTGCCTGCGGGGGCAGCTTTGTACCGACAGCCAGGAACATCTGAAGGAGTTGCTGGGGACATCAAAAGAAGCACCTCAGGCTTGGGGCTTAGACAGTGGGCAGTCAGCAACACTGCTGGTCATGCACCTAGTCACCTGAAAGTTGCAGGACAGCTTGTTGCATGTGAAGTGCGTACCTTGGTGTCTTGACCAGTAGGGCTGGCCTGTTGAGAACTGGCCACAGTGGTAATACCATTCTGCTGTGACGTCCTCCCTGCATTGCAATTCCAACAGCCAAATCAGGAATTGGGTTACTCCCAGGCGGGAGGCGGGGTGCACACTCCCAGGCAGGGTAGAGTAGGGACAACTGCTTTGAGCAGTGACAAGCGTGACAATGACTGACTGTTGGTACATGTCGAGAAGGCATTGCTGAGGGTATGATGTACGTGGTGATGCCTAGGGTTTAAAACGGTTCCTAGGATGTACAGTAGATAGTGAGATGGTCCACGTGTCTTGAACAATACTCTGTGAGCAGCAGCCTCAAATGCAGATTGAATAGGCTGCACAACATGCCAATGAAGCTGTGATGACTGATTGACAGACGCACCAGGAGCAGGCTTTGCAGCAGGCTCTGCCATCTGAACCTCCCCATCCTCTTGCTCCTCGGAAGCAGCTGATACCACGACAGCCGCTTTCCTGTCATCAGACCTGGATGCCAGCAGTTTATCAAATCATTCACTTGTTCATTACTTCATTCATGCATCCACCCATGCATTCTTTCATTCAGGCATGCATGCATGCCGTCAGACCTGGAGGCCAGCAAGAGCTGTATATACAGCAGCATCTTGACAACAGCAGCTGGTCAAACCCCAGACCAGTTCATGGTGCCTCCTAATTCATGGGCGCGACAGTGTCACAGTGTACAGATCAATGTTTGACAGCTCCAGTGCTCCCACAAACCGCACAGTGCTGCATGCTGGATATGCACATGATGATATTCAGCAAGACCAAGAAGGTTTGACAGCGCTAAATATTCAGCGCTGTGACCTGATAGAAGCAGTAAGTCAAGTGACCAAAACTGGCATGGTGCCTGACGATGATTGGTCAGTACCAGACTGTGTGGATTGTGTCCAGTAACCACACCTGAAGACCGTTGTCTGGTGCTATGTGACGCATGGCCAATGCCAGCATGCTGGGCATGCCATGCAATGACTTGAACCACTGACAACAATTAACACCAGAAGCATACAACACTCACTTCGAAATGTTTTGCCGTTTGTCAGCAGAGCTGCGCCTTGAACCATCATCTGGTCCTTTGTGCCTGTGCAGGTCATGAGGGGACATTGCATCCCTGTGACTCCCACGCTGTACACGCTCTGCCTCAGGTTCACGCTTTGAGTCACGCTGAGCCTGCCTGCTCTCAGGCTCTGCACGAGGCCCATCACGCTGTGCATGCTTCCTGTCATCAGATTCTCTTGCCACATCTGAGCGTGTGCGCTGTCTGTTTTCCTCTGGCTTTGCTCTGACATCACGCTGCTCCTGCTTTGCTTCAGCAGATGCGTTTGAAGACGCTCTGGCAACATCGCTGGCAGTCCTGCGGGGCTCAACCCTTGCTGCTGACTCCTCGCGCTTCTCTGCGGATGTGCGTCTGATGCTGGGCTCCTGTGTGTCAGCTGCTGCTGCCAGCGGAGGCGCCCATGCAATCGGCTTGCGCTGCACCAATCAGTGAAGTTGCAGAGTGAACACATAGTGAATTGTTTGGCATGCAATACAATTCTCAGAACTTTCAAAAGTTTAGTCTTGATGTACTCTTTCTTGAATAATGACATTCTGCCAGCCAGGCAGACAATGCTGAGCATAAAGACATTGGGCAACTGGCAGAGGATAGGAGAGAGTGATGCAACTTTTTGAACGTAAAGAAAGTTTGACTGCACTATAATAGCTTCACTCACTACCCAAACTTTAATTGTAAACTGTTTCCACTGTTTGTGGTACTACTGTTGGGATAGCTGTTTGCGTGTTGCCATGCAGCTGTCATACCTTGAGCCTTTTGGGCTTTTGCTCATCAACAGCAGCCTTGCCGACCTCAGATGGCACATTCTTGGCCGCTTCAGCAGTAGAATCAGACTCACGCGCCCTCTTGGTGGCTGTCCTGGGGGATGACTCAGGGTGCACAGGGGGTCTGGTGCTAATCCCTGAGGGCTTGTCTGCAGCAGCCTCCAAGGGCTTTTTGACACTGGACCCTGAGGGCTTGTCTGCAGCAGCCCCTGAGGGCTTCTCCTGATCAGCCTTGGGGCGTTTGTCAGCGGCCACAGCAGGGCGCTTGGCAGAGGCGTCTGCAGCGTGCTTTGGAGATGGCTTGAACTCAGGAGCATCCGCGCGCAACTCTGCTTTGTCGCCTGCAGCTTTCAAATGGAGCTGTTGACAGCAGCCTGCCATACTAACCAGCAACACATGCCACATACACTGCAGAGTTGCAGATGTGCAATGCATGCAGGCAGCAAGAACTTGGACAAGCTTGCTTGCAGTACAGGTAAGTCACATAATCTTTACCAAGAAATCAGTTCAAAACGGTTAGTAAAATGTAGTTATACCGGCTGTTGCCTCGGTTCTCCTGGTAGATGACGGCCCTGGTGGCGCAGTAGCAGTGGATTTGGCTGCCTCAGCCTGAGGTGCTGCTGCTGCATCTGTCTTTGCTGCCTTAGCAACCCTGAACAACAAAAAAACACCATATGACACAACAATTGACCATATTACTGCACCAATGATACAAGGACTTCTTCCAGGGGGTCATTCAGGGGTTGCATTCTTCGCTGAGAGAATTTTGACATGTGATGCAGCACGCAGAGTCGACCAACAAGGCCTACTGGCCTGTTGCAGTCATGCTTAGTACCTGGTTTCTGCAGGTGTCAAGTCAGGAGCTCTTCTTTTGGTGCCAGAAGCAGCAGGCAAGCCATTGGCAACAGCTGCCTTTCCACCTTTGGTCGCCTCCTCTCGCTTGACAGGCGAGCCTTTTCTGCTGCCATTTGCAGCCTCCCCGTTGACGGAAGATTGCCGTTTCAGCGCAGCTGCTCTGACCTCTGCCAGCTGTTTGTCATCAGCTGCTTTGCCAGTTGCAGCTGCTGCTCGGCTGCTGTCCCTGCCATCCCTAGCGGTTGTGCCTCTGGCATTTTGCTCTTTACCACCTCTGGCGCTGCCATCCCTGCCTCTGGTCCCTGCTGCATCCCTGCCATCCCTAGCAGCAGGTTCCTTAGCATCCCTGCCATCCCTAGCAGCAGGCTCCTTACCCTCCCTGCCATCTTTGACAGCAGGCTCCTTACCCTCGCGGACAGCAGCGCCATCCCTTGCAGTGGCCTCCTTACTGACTCTGTGGGAAGTGGGTTCCTTACCAGCAGTTTCCCTACTGCCCCGGCCAGTCGTGCTTGCCCTCGCACCACCGTCTCGTGGAGCTCTGGTCGAAGTTGCTGCATCCTGCCTGATGTTGTCAGCTGTAGCAGCAGCTGTTGTTGTGCCAACTGCTGGAGCTGCTGCAGCAGCAGGTGTAGCAGCAGGTGTTGCAGCAGGTGCTGCCGCAGCTGTGCTGGCAGGGATTGCTGCTGGTCTGGCTGCAGCTGAGGGGGGGCGCCGCTGGGGCGGGGGAGCAGCAGGCGTAGGCCTGCTTGAGTACTGTGGGTCCCACATTGCCCTATCATACAACCTGTGTCACCAGCCACAGCTCACTACGCTTGTATTGTAAATGTATGGCTGTCGTTCGCATTTGCATTGCTCTGACAACATGATATGCAATGACGCAGGACAAGTCATTGAGTGCAAATAAGTCTCCACCAGCATGAGTCACCAAGTTTGCCAAATGCACAGGACTGATATGCATGCAGATGCAAGATGTGCCTCCCTGAGATACCGTCACCAGACGGTACAGTTTCCTGACAACGAGGATTACATCTTTACAGCCGACATAGTGTGCTCATGACAGCAACCCCCTCCAAAAGTTGCCTTGCTTGTCTCAGGTGTGCCCACCAGTGTAGAAAGGGGTCATTTAAAGCTGTCTCTACTGTGCAGAAACTGTTCTCATCCAAGCTTTGCTCTGAATGCCGTGTGTTGACGGGAGTCGTGACATTGAGCAAAGTGCAGGGAGTCTAAAGCGGCGCCCTCACCTGATGGCAGGCACAGTGGACGATGCGCCGCTGTCAAATTTAGCATTGGCCTGCACCGTGTTGTTGAGGTCGGTGTGACACCTGAACGCCAAGTTGTACAGCGGCACCGGCGCCTCCATGAAGTTGCCCTGTGCATCCTTGGGTGGCTCCAGCCTGGTGAACATAGGCCTCAGAAGACTCACTGTGGCTGTGGCATTCTGACGGATCATTGGACACACCTGCAGCAGCCGGCGCTACTTCATTCATTCATTTAATCATCCAGTCATTCATTCATTCATTCAGTCATTCATTCATTGGGTACTGCATGGGGCATTCATTCATTGGGTACTGCATGGGGCATGGCACCATCACACATGCTAAAGCTGCACACCAAAACACCTTCTGTAAGATGGAAATGCCTTTTGGCAAAATTTACTGTTGTAATAAGAATTGGAGCTCATTCCTAATGATTGTGCAAGCACCAATGCTGCTGGATAGATGCCGAGCAGACAGCTCTTTAGCCGGGGGAACAAGCTGACTCAGAAGCCTTACCGTCTTGATCTTATTCAGCACCAGCATGGCATTCCCGGCAGCACGCAAGTTCACATTGTTCTTTGCATTAGCCCTGAAGATCTCCGCAAACTTGGTCACACTGTGGGCTTGCAGTTGCTGCACAAATGCACCGTAGCCTTGCGCATCAGCATGCTTGGCAGTCTCAGCGGGAAGGGCAAACAGCTTGCCATCCCTGCGGAAGCCCTGCCTGGGTAGCAAGCCTTTCAACTCCTCCTGGTTGACCTGAATTCAGCAGGTGGTCTACACGGAGTTTGCGTGACAGATGCAGGCTGACATCACCGGGCTTACATGCTGCTGCCTGGTTTGCACAAACATCTGTATGCCACCAAATATAGCATGATAGGCAAGGCCCACTAAATCTACTGTCACAGACATGCATATGAAGCATAAGTCCCCACTGACGCTGCTATCGCAGACTTGCATATTGTGCTTGGACACACGCAACAGACACACGGTCTGTGTACACGAGTCCAGTGCATGTGTACGGAGCACGCGCGAACAATGGGTGGCAGCAGTCAAAGCAATGTTGGTGGTACTGTACGGTGAATGTAGTGCAACAGGCAGGAACTCACCCACCAACCCTTGATGGTGGACAGCACTTCTCTGAAGAAGATGCCAAAGTTGTCGGCCTCCCTCTCTGTCATGGTGTACAACATCGTTAAGCCTGTCGGCACCAGCTGCAGGAACAACACTTGTTTTGAGCATCAGACCAGACCGCAAGTGGCACCACATGAGTACATGACCTCTGGCTTGATTCTAAGACAAACCCAGAGGGCCATTAGAAGGCGCCTGTGCTGCTGGACAATTTTGCAGTCATGTAGCTCTGGAAAATATCTTGTAGCATATATGCTTGCATGGCATTGCATTATGTGGCGCGACATGTGGATGCCAGGGGATGGGCATGGGTGCAGGAGGTGCACTTTATTCCCAGTTGTGGTAATGCTAAGCGCTGACAGTCTGTTGGGGCTTCACCTTTCAGACTGTCACAGAGAAATGTACAGAGACTACTGGACACAGAGCATGCAGCTGAAGTAGGGAGTAAGTTGGCACTGCAATGCACAGGCAGTCCACCACAGCATTGGCTTTCAGGCTGGCACATACCAGCTGGGCACACAGCATGAAGCTGAAGTAGGGAGTGTCCTCCAGCGTCAAGCGGCGTATGAAGGCGGCGCAGTACATGGCATCCTCAGGCGTCATGACGCAGCGTGGCAGCAGGCAGTGGCCAATGAAGGCTGGAATGGTCTTGCTGTGGTCAGCGTCTGCCAGAATGTGGTCCTTCCACTGCCTGAAGAGCTGCACGCCCTCCCTGCGTCGCTCCTCCATCTTGGACTTCTCCCTCTCTAACAGCCTGATCTGGTCCTGTGTATAAGGCAGACATGTAGTCAGGTGAGATGCACAGACAGATGCTGAAAAGTGCCGAGTGGTCTGAGTCAACAGCATGGCAGAGTTTGGGTGAGGCAAGACAAAGGCAGGATGCAAACAGAGGGTCTGAGCTACCTGCTTGAACATTCCAGCAAATGGGCTTCTAGAATAGCTGAGCGATGGTGGTAATTTGCTGCATGTATGGGAATGTACCATACATCTGGGGACGCTCATGCGTAGTGTAACAGCTCCAAACAGTTGCGAGGTTTCTCACCTTCAGCATGTCCTGCTTGTTCTTGTAGTGCTTCAGCGCCAGCTTACGGTCTTCAGAGGATGATATGTGCTTGGGGTTCGGTACCATCTGCCCATACCCGCCTGCTATGGTAGCTGTGCCGCACATGACAGCCTCCTCCTCTGCATCTTTCACTTCGCGCTGCAACAGCCGGATCTGCTTATCATACCTGCAACAACACAACAAGTGTGGAGGTGAATGTACTGTGCTATGTTATAATGTTTGTGTGTGTGCAATACCAGAGCAATGAACATGTGTTATCCAAACCACAGATGTATCCCCAGCGTGAGGATGCTGCCAGCTTTGTCAAGCACACGCCTGTTAGACAAACTTGCATGATGTGTCCAATTTTCAAGCTTTGCATTGACACTGACAAAGCCAGTGTGATGTGACTAGAGGAGGCAGCAGCCAGCAGGCTTACTCAGGGGAGGCATTGCTGATGTCTGAAAAGGTGAGCCGCCAGAAGAGCAGATAGAACTGCTTGGTGAGGCCTTTCTTGGCATCTGAGGGCAAGGTTGCGTCCACAGCTTGCAGCAGATGTGACCATCGCACCTCACCAAAGGAAGTCTCTGCACAATGCTGCATGTGGTCAACAGTGCTACACCTTGAATAAAGAGACGATGCTGCATGTACCGCACAGCTTGATCCCAGCTATCACCAGAGATGACTGTGTCTGCAACCTTGCCTTATGCATGATGTACAACAAGGCAGCTTGCAGCCTCTGAGTACAGGATGGGCAGCAGGGCATGCTGTGTGTGAAGGCGAGGCTGCACAGGTTGTATCCGCACCCTGTTCGACTTCCATAGGAGCTTGGTCACCCTCAGGGATCTCCCCATCTTCTTCATCTTTGGCGGAGGGAGGGGCAGGAAATGGGACTCTGGATAAGACTGGGCGATAAAGCAGGAACGCCACTTCTGGCTCCAACCCATACTTCTCAGGGTCCAGCAGGTCTGCCAGGGGCGGCAACAGGTCCCGGTAGGTGACCTTATCCAACGCCAGACGAAGGAAATCTGCGTACTGCATCACAGAAACGGCTGAGTGTTAGTGAAAGGAGATCTGGTCCAAGAGCAAGACCAACAGACAGTCAGCTGAAGCTGCAACATGTGCTTTGTCGGACAGACTGAGCTACATCCCTCCAGGCCCAACCCGCTCTTACTGCTGGTCATGCACTTGAGGCCAGAGACCAGATGTGCATTATCTGCGATGACTGTCTTGCGTGGGAGCGCAACTGAGGAATGTGATACTGTACAGTAACAGGCAGTTCCAGAAGCAGCCCAGCCATGCAAGCTGTGCAGAGGCTTGCCTGCACCAACAGCCTGTTGGCCTGGTCGAAGCGGTCACTGACAACCCTGATGCGGTCTTCTGCCCTCAGCGTTGGATCTACTTGACCGATGCCTCTGTCCTGACCAACAATGTGCAGGGCCCGGTTCTGCGCCAGGACCACAAAGAGTGGCACTGCCAGAGCACGACCACACTGTGTCTGCATACCACAAGCAACTCAGTCAGTGCACCTCCTTTGTGCACAGTCGCTGTGCTTTCAAAGACTGCATGATTGGGGATCCTCAAGAGCCTTTCGTGTGCTTGCAGGCTGACTTGAGTATACAACGGTTAAGGGCAGGAGCAGTGACAGCAAACTTCCTGCGCAACAAGTTGCTTCTCAAGCAAGAAGTGTAGAGAACAGCACCTGACAGATGCAAAGGTGTTTGGACAAAGCAGGCATCTAGGAGATGTGGACTCTGCACGTTGTGGGTGGCATTTGCACAAGCCAGGTCATACTCAGTGTAAAGAGCAACAGCAGGGTTCTGCTATGGAGTGCTGTTTACAGGCAGGCAGTGCTGACCGAGGTGAGAGCAGCGCAGAGGCGCTCCATGCCCGCCTTGGCAACCTTGCTGCTGAGACGCACTTCCTTGCTGATGATCTTGACTGTCCTGAGCACATCCCCACCAGCAAGAGATGGCAATTCAGTGTCACCCACATCCTCTAAAATGTGAACTGCCTGCAGCATGTCATGTGCTTGATCAACCATGCTGGCATCCATCAGGCTGCATGATGTGTACATCAGCAGGCCTGGAGCTGAGGAGAGGCTGTCATACAGAAACATGGTTTAGACACTAGCTGCAATGGAGCCTATGGCAGAGCAGTACCAAGAGCTATGTTTGAGGTTTTGATGGGGAAGGTTGCAGGCAGTCAAGTGATGCGAGTGATGCACGTGATGATGCAAGTTGCTCGACCTTTGTGGCAGATGCAACAAGCTTGCTGCAAGTCAGCAGACACAAGCAGCAGTAGGGCGAAAAAGGGCACTCACCGCACAAACATCTATCAGGTCTCCTAGGATGACGAAGACTTCGCCGTGGCTTTTCAAGCCAGCGTTGAGCACGAACTGCAAGGCAGCATGCACACACATCAACACTTGACCAGGCTCGCCATGCAGACTACCCAGTGTGGACCTGCTTGACACTGATTGACATTACTGACAATGAATATGATTGCTGACGAGCAAGAGCAAAGGCAGCCAAGAGTGTCAAAGCTCATGCCGCAACAGTAATTTGCGATGCAAACAAAAGCCTGTTGACCAGAGTGCACCACAAATAACAAGACTTCAAGCTGAAGTTGTTGTTATGGAGCACATTGAAAGAGTCAAATACCTGCAGCAGTGCATGCAGCTCAATGCCGGCGCCGTTGGCACGCTTGCCATCATGCGAAAGCTTCCTGGCTCCCATTGCAGCAAATCTTGATGCAAACGCAAGGTGGTCAGAGATCAGGACTTTGTCAGGCTTGTACCTGCAGAACGCGATGCTACCTTTGCAGCCTGTTGTGCAAGGTAGTAATGCCAATGGTCATTGGACAAGCCGAAGGATCATGTAAGCCAAATTGAGACAAATTGAAGATGAAAAAGCATGACCACGGAGCACCAAAACCAGCATGTATCTTGTAGCTGCAGATGACCAGATGCTACATGCTGGCATCTGTGCTGCTGCAATCAGCCTGGCCTTGCGCACTCAACACGGAGCTGAATCTGTGTGTTGCCACAGCTCCAAATCACAGTCGTCAGATGCTGAGCAGGTGTGCTCAAGCACGTATCACAGAACATTGCCGATCATGACAAGCTGCTTTGCATTATGCGGCAAAAAGTATCAGCATGATGCAGGTGGGCAAAGTCAGCCGTCTCTCACCTGTTGTTAGCCTTTGTGAAGGTCCTGATGACACGATATGTGATGATATCCAGCACAACATCGGACAAGTCCACCATGACATCTGTGAGACTGTCAATGTGGGTGCCATTGTTTTGCGCCTGCAGGGGAGCCACATGTGAAACACACAGCCGTTTGACATACGTGCATTCACCTTGCACGCATGCGATACCAACGAGCACTGGTTCAGGCGGCTCTGGCAGGAAAAGGCAAGCAGCTGATCATGACGCTGGGGGCATGCCTGACTGTGTCTCAGATCACGCAAGATATCAGATGTATCAGAATCTGATCGTTGGGGTGGCTATAAAAGGTGCACTTCACATGGCTGCCCAGCCAATGGCAAACGTATCAACAGCTCACTGGTAGGGTGGAAAGCAACAAGACAGTGAGAGCAGAAGGGAGCTCACATAGCCAACCAAGTACTCTGCCACGATGACAGGGTTGCAGTGAGACACTTTGCCAAAGTTGCGTGACAACCCCCTGAACTGCTTCTCCTTGTCCTTCTTGCTGGCCGCTGTCTCAATCCGGCCGGAGTCCTTGTCAAAGCCCATTCGGCCGGCAATACGCTTCGTTAGACGATGCACATTGTCTGCAGCCGCCTTCAAGCAAATTGCATCCATGTTCTCGCCTGTTGTTGCGTTCAACAGTCTCTGCAGCAGCAGCAAAGTAGTGTCAGGCGGATGTACACAACCCAGGGAAGATGAGAGGACTTCAAATTTGGTTTGCTGTAAGCATGGAGCTGACTCAGTCATGTCTGGAGCTGGAGAGTGAATGAGCCTGGAGATCGTTTGAGATGTTGCAAAGCAGACATAGTGGCCAAGCTGCTTTTTCATGAGCGAATGCAAGAGCTTGACAGACTCCTACATGCGTTGAGTCAACGCAGACCTGGCATGGGTTGTTCTGTGTGTTGTGAGGTGTAAAACAAGCTTAAAACATATAGCGTGCTGCCCACCAACGTCCTACTTGAACTTGTGACATGCTGTAGTGGCTTGCAGGCTTACCGAGGTGTCCTCATACAGCTCATAGCGCTTGCTGTAAGGCAGCAGCTCCAACAAGGACCACAGCTCTGCTGCAAAGAAGGGATTTGGAGACATGAGTGACATGCCCGGAATCAGACGCTGCACCAACTCACTGCACACCTGCAATGCACCAGGCCAGGGGGATGAGACTTCCAGGCAAGACTTGCTCTGTTGTGCTTGTCTATGGGTAACTCACTGAAGACGCCAGGCTGTGGGTGAGACTTCCACACAAGACTTGCTTGCCATGTTATCGTGTTCTATGAGCAACTCAGTGAAGACACATGCTGGGAACATGCTGCCGGCTTTTACTGTTGCCGCGCAAGACACTGCATTTGCTGAAGAGCAGGCATGATTCAGATCTTTCTGGACTGTCCATTCAGTCGCATGTAAAGTAGCAGGGCTTAGCAGAAATTGAGACTCAAAAGCAAGGTGTAAGTTTTTTGGCAGCAGGTGAGATAAACATAATGTGTGCTGGCGACAACAAGGGTGCCTACCTTGCTGACAGCCTCCTCAGGCAAGCTTGTGCTTGCACCGCTGGCTTCAGCCTCTTGCAAGTGATGAAGCAGGTACTGCTTCCAATGGCGTGTGAGTCTGACCCACAGCTCATTAGATGTGCTGAAGGACAGTCCCAGCATGTTCAGCATGGACTCAGCGTCTGGTGACATAACTGGGAGAGGGACACTTTCCGCCTACATTGACGTCGAACTGACCTCATGGATACTAGTTGAGCACACTGCAGGCAAGCTGCTGAGGCAGATGCCTGTCCTGAACAGGCATGTGTGGAGTACCTATTGGTCCTGGCGCTGCACGAGAGTGACTTCCTTACCAAGAACATGTGCCCATCAACTTGGCCATGTTGTTTAGAGCTTGAAGCAGGGCACATGCACGTGTTGCTGCGTGTTGTGTACCTGAGCAGGGGCAGGGCTGAGTCCTGACAGCACATTCTTAGCCATCCAGGTGCTGATGGCTGGATAGTCTGCAGGCTCCAGCCCGACCGATTTCAAGCCCTTGTACACAGGCCATGCCAGATCCACCTCCTCCATCTAGCACAGAACACATGCTTGATGTGAACACTACAGCAAGGATGGAGATGAAGGCACTCCATAGGCAAGAGGCAATATGGCTTGTGCAAGAACAAGCATCTGTGGCTGCATGCTCTGGTGGTGCAAGCTTGCCAGCAAATGCTGAGTAAGGTTTGGACCCTTGCAACGCTTTGAAGTGCAGGCGATGTTGCAGGGTGCAAAAGGAGCACCCAGTGTGTGCTCACATTCAAAGAAGCGGTCCCTGCCCACAAGATGCTGTATGACGATGCAGCAGAGCTGGTGTCAACGGTCTGCAACTATGTAAACATGTCATGGGGTCAAGGCGTGGCTTTGGTTGCTATGCAGGCGCTCACCTCAAAAGCAATCCTGAGGAGCTCCAGTTTCTGGTTATTCGCCCAGACTGGCTGCAGCGCTGTGGTCAACAGTTCGCGTGGGTCCAGGTTAAATTGCTCAGCAGACAGCCCAAACTTTGCAGTGTCAAAGTCAATCTGCACAGGTGGTTATGCAGCTTGGTAAGCATGAGTCAGCTGCACGGCATGTTTGAATCAGCTACATAATAAGCAGGGGCAGACTTCTGTTTGGCTTACACTGTGTGCATGCCAGAAAGGCTGGACAGGCAGCATGCAGAACAGTAGCAGGGTCCCAGAGACCATCTTGCAGTTTGGCACACAAACATGGCAGGCGATGATAGACTAAGACCACAGCAGATGCATGATGGCTACCACACCTGACTAATGTCTTTGTTTAGATTGTTCCGGGCCTGGAGGGCCTGCACTGCACTTGTCTGCGCAGCTGTCTGCAGGCTTTTGAGAGTTGCATCGTCAGGAGACATGTGCACCCATAGTGCATCCAACTTCACTGCATTTCCCTGCATGAAGTGTGCTGTGGATTCAGAGGTGGTCAAAGAGCATATGTTGTTGTGAACAGGCTCTGCGCCTGCAGAAGTATCCCATTTGACAACTGTCCTCAATAAGCGGAGGGGGGGTGGGGGGGAGGGGGGGGACCAGGGAGGAGGAGCGCAAATGTCTCGCTGTGGTCTGTTCGCTCTTGCAACACTGAGCAACATAAGGTAGAAGCGCTTAGAGCAAGAGCTCACGATGATCCCCAGGATACTCCTGTATTGACTGCAACAAACTCCTTTTCCAGTATGTGCAGGTACAGAGAAGGCTTAAAGACAAGCGTTGAAGTGATGACAAGGCACATACCTTGATCAGCTGTACAGTCATCCTGTACAGGTTGTCTGGCGCCATCTCACCTTCTGCCTGCATGTCAATGGACAGTGTCATAGTGACCTGGCAAGCCTGGTCAGAAGTCTCGGTCATGGTCTGTTGACTCCCCAGATGAGTCCCAAAGACAGATAACAAGAACTGATTGTTTGATTTATTGATAGACCCATGCAGGCAGGCACTGGTGGCCTCATGTCAATATTGTAACAAAGCTGGAGTTTCCAATGATCACTGGCAGGCTACACTAATTGGCTTCATCACAGCCTTGGAGCAGTCTGCCCCCAATAAAAGAGAGCCTATGATGAAGTGTGCCTGTGACAGCAGTCAGTCATGGCCAGAGACTCTGTGCTTATCTAGGTAAGCGTTACCTGGTAATGAGCATAGATAAAGGCTAGTGAAGCACTGACAGCCTGCTGGGAGAACAAAGGCAGCAGCTGCAGGTAAGCCTCATTGTCCCACTGCTCTTGGAAGATGTCCAGCACGAGGGCTGCCACTCTGTTGGGGTCCAGGTCAAAGTAGCCAATCAGGGATGTGATCTCCAGCATCTGAAGAGACGTACCACATGCTGTCAGTCATGTTGAGAGTTGAATGCTACCTGATCCATGTATTATTTATATGCATGCAAAAGTCTTGTGTCAACGGCCGCTGTTAGACACATTTTGAAGCCTTGCGGGCCATATTGTGTACAGCAGTATGCATTGAATGCCCAAGATACAGCAGAATGCCTTCTCCTGCATTATGTGGATAGGAAAAGGCAGTTTCTGCTATGAAACAGCAATGAGCAAAGCCAGTTGGCAAAGAGACAGCACAGTCCAATGGATGATGAGCGTACAAGCTGTGGAATGTCCTCTGACTTGGCTGCTGCCGCTGCACCAAAGCCTTGCAGGCAGGATCTTGGAAAACCCCTCATTCTCCTCTCGCAATGCGTTGAACCTAGAGCAAGTATACACTGAAACAGCCAGGACTTATCACTGAAGGTAGAGCAGCATTAGCAGAGCAATGCAGCACTAAGCACAAGACAGGTGATAGTGCAGACAGGTTTTTGCCAGGATCTGAATTCAGAACCGACCCTGCAAAGTGAACTGCCAGTTATGATGCCATCAATGGGCACGCTGAGCAGGTGTGCAGGTTCAAGCGGTTTTGGGCAGCATGACACAATGCACACTGTGAATGAAAGCCTACAAGCTGGGACAACGCAGCTGGATGCCATAAAACATGAGTGTACAGCCAGGACATGACGGACCCACTTGTTCAGCTTGTAGAAAAGGTCAGCTTTCAGCCTGTTTGTCCGGTCTGTCTTGGCATTGGATGTCTGGGGCACCACACCAAGCTCTGCCAAGAAATGCACAGGAGCAACCTCCAGCAGTTCACCCTTCCCAACCTGCAATCAATAGTATTGAGTATATCAGGACTGCGGAGCATGAATTCATAACCGCAGTCGTATCAAATCAGCAAAGCAACACTGTGACAGCATGTGCAAGTGAAAAATGATTGAAAGACTGAGCAAGAGCATTACTGCTCCATTGAGAGCAAAGTGCACATGTACTCAAGCAAGGCTCTAAGGGCAACATGAGCAACATGAGCAACTTGCTCTACAGCTGTGAGGAACAGCTGACATGTTCTCACGCTTGAATTGAGACACATCGCATGATTGTCCTTTGTCTTGTGAAAATGCTTAGAGGTAGGACTGACCAGCGCTGCTTTCTGCAGATCTTGCACCAAGTCCTTGAGCTTGGTGAACAGAGCCTCCTGGCCTGTGACCTCCTGACCAAGTAGCCTGAAAGCCAGAGAACAATGCGCATTGTACTCACAAGCATGGCTGCGGGTCGGACGCTGCTGAGATTGGGGCTACTGCCTTTCGGGTTGGCATGGTGCTGGGACTGCCAGTGTGCCTGTTGCTTCCGAGTTCTGGCCATCAGGACAGCAGCTGAAGGAGAACTTGCAGGTTCGGACGAGAAGCAGACTATACCATATGACTTGCGCCAGGTTCTGCCGGGTCCAGTGTCCGTCTGCATCCACTCCAGCAGCTTTGATGGCAACCGGAACCTTGGCTGTGTTGAGCGCGGCCTGCAGGAGATGGATGGTCACCATCAATGAACGTAGACATATGCGATTACACTGACAGGGCTTTTCTAAGTCAGTCTGCTACAGCTCGAGAAAAGGAAGGAAAGGCTTACCTTTAGTGAAGCAGAACAGGCCTCATACAGAAACCCGAGCTTGTCCTCGGTAGAGTTGATGCCGGGTATGGTGGCTCCCACATCTGAAACAACGATCTGCACTCCGCACCCGAGGAGTTGGACTCAATGCAGCAGGTGTTGGGAGCTCTGCAGAAGTATGCCGAGCAATATGCAAATATCAGACAACATCTATCTCCCGACCTTGCCATTGTTCAAATTTTCAATGAGCTGCTCGGTGACATGCATCGTCAGGAATATAGAAGTTTCCGGCTCTGCACCGGTCAAGCCATCTAGGTTGGCTAACAAGCTAACGATCTGAGAGCAGGAAACTCAGGTTGCTACCAGGCAAAAGAGAAACCAGACAGTCAAATCGTGTCAAAAACTCCATGTACAAAGGTAGTGCGGCCCCTCTAGTGCTGTTGTGGAGCAGGCGCAGCAGCGAAGTCAGAGTTTGGCGAACAGCGAGTGACGGTCTAGCTATAGTTACGCAACCGTCAATGTTACGACATAAGCGACGTTGCAGGCAAGCTTAACACGACGACGATCAGAACGACGATGACAAGAGCCGCTGGAGCAAGGAGCGCGCAGGTAAGCCCAAAAGGTAAGTGCAAATTCCACCTCCTGTGGATTTGCTCAGATGAGCCTGCTATACATGTCATGCCTGGCAACTGTCACAACTGCTCGATGACAAACTATTCTGAGTCATCCCAGAACATACTACTGCGTTGCGGATTTAAAATGGGACTTCATCCGCGACAAAGTAAAAATTTGCAGGCCTGTGTAGTCCAATACTGTGCCACACCTGCAAATTTGCAGATTTTAGGATTTAGGATTTCAATCTCGACTGTGTCTCTGTCTGGCATGCATGCAGCTGGCATTGCAAGCCTGCAAGCCTCTTTAGAACAAGTTGACCTCTGATGCAGGGGCTGCAGCCAGCATGCATGGTAGACAATTTGTCGTTTGCAAGGCTGCAGCTGTGGCCACTACTGCAAGATCCTTCAGACACGATCTGACAGGATTGTCTTGTTGCATGCTACAGATAAAGATTTTATGTAGCATGCAAAAAAGGGTAATTATACGCCACCTGGTACCTGATCAAAACACATTTTGTTTGCTATAGAGCCTATAGCTATATTTGTCCTGTCAACTCTCTGTAGCAAAACAATCACTCCGTACAAAATGCCGCCAATCAACCCGACCACAAGCAGAGCAGCTGTCAACAGGAAGCTTTGACATCTAACAAAGATAACTGCCACCATGACAAGGCATGCTGCAGTGTCTCGAGATACATGTCTCCATCTGTGATCAGAACCCTCTCTACCACGTCTGCTGCTAGCTCTGCAGGCTGTCGCGGCTTGTTCCGCAAGCGTCTTGTCACACGACACCTTGTCTGCACTTGCCTGCATTCGTCTGCACTTGCCTGCATTCGTACAAGTGCCCTTTCATGTGACACATACATTGTCAACCCAGGGTTGTACAAACCACATGCAGGCATGTGTTACATGCAAGCATGTGTTGTTAATCATGGCTTGCAGTGACTTACCAAGTCAGTGTCTTCTATGATCATGAAGAAGCATCGTAAAAGGTGCGCTGAATGAGTTGTCTGCAAAGCAATTTTTATGCAGCCAAAAGGAGCAGAGCCCTAACGGCTGGCTGCTCAGGATTGGGGTTCACCATCAATTGTTTCTACTTTTTTGTAATTGTTGACAGTCTTCAAATCTGCTTTGTTCTGCCTCCTGCACAGCTTGATGGTGCCTCTGCTTTCAACAGATCAGATACAGTGAGGACCTATGCTTTTCAGATATCAACGTCACTGCACAACATACCAAGGATTACGCATGCTTCAATAATGCTCACCTCAACCTGGATGAGATGTCACAACATCAGATGTAGTGCAGCTGCTCTACGCTACAAGAGGGTTCGTGCCAGCCAACTGTACACAGTATCTTTGTGATGACAGATGTTGTGATGCCTTTAAGCTGGCCACAAGCAAGCTCCTAGCTCTTCATGATACTGATCAATCACAGTATGCTGCCATCTGAAATTCAGTACTCATCCCAGGCTGGAAGCCTGCTTTAGGTCTGCCCATGCACAAGCAAAGCACAACTAGACAGAAAAGTCAGGTCAACCACTCAGCTGCACATGTGTCTTTGCAACTTGTCCATGTGGTCGACCATCAGTGGTCAGATCAGCGGTCAGAGCGTCTGACCCAGTGGGCGGACCTGTGTCCGAAACACAACAAGGCAAAAAAAGTAAATCATGCTGTTTGCTGTATACACAGCATTTTGTACGCTTTTGCTGCAGTTGCTGAACTGCATCCAGCATGTCACGCAGTGTTGACATGGGACCGGTCACTGCTGGTTGATCAGGTGTCTGTGGATCGTTCCCTGCCCATCCCGGTGTTAAATGTTATTTAACAGAGGTGCACATAGGCAAGGTCTGCCTGTGCGCCTTCAGTATTGGCTACTGCTGATTTTCAAATGTTAAGTCCTCATGAGTCTGTAGCGTGCTCACTGCCATGCAACCTGGCATCCTTACACCAATGAGGCAACTCTGCCTATCATCTCCAAAGTCAACAAGTAATCACCTGGCACATGCAATATGGCTTTGGGTCTAGCTTTCACTTGTGCTTGGACGTGGATGATTGTGGTCAGCACAATGCGCATCTGATGACCTGTGCTTGGCAGGGCTCCATTGTTTGCATGCAGGTAAGCTGTGGCTGTGTCGTTCAGGCCTGTAACAGTTACAGTTGTCACACTGTTGCTTCAGCACAACCTAGCTACCCGGCTCACTTGTATGCTGTGTCAGTGTCGCAACCTAGCCATCCAGTAAGAGCCGACCTGATGCAGGCATACTGCTGTTATGACCTCTGGTTGTTCCAGCAGTGAGGGCTACTGCTGAAGTGTGCAGGCATTGAGCACATCGTGTGACAGGACTGTGTACCTACTCTGCTGTCATGGCGTTTGCTTTGCTTGCAGCAGCAGTGATGCACCATGTGACTACTGCTGCTGGTGCTTGCAGAAGCCAGCTGCAGGCATGGCGCACCAATTGTTTGCAACATTGGCATCTGAAGTCTGGAATCGTCCCTTTAACAACATGACTTGACGGAAGTAACTAGCAGTAAGCCCGTGTGCAAGATCTTTATGCCTGTGCCGCAGGCAGATCACAAGCTGCCCCTCATGCACAAACTGAGCACTTTGCTGCTCTACAAGGTGTGAGGGGGCAAGGCAGTGAGGGCAAACAACAAGGGAAATGAGCAGGGGCCATGGAGAGGATAAAGGGGTTCGTACAGAGCAAGGGCCAGTAGCAGGTCAGGTACAATGTCACAAGGCATATGTTGCTGTGTGGTGTGCAGCTATCATAGTATGCTTCAGCCAGGGTGCATACAGACCTCTGCCAACTGGCTTGCACTACTGCGTTGTCCAATTGCTGTGCACTGTACCAGCTAGTAATGCGTCCTGCAGTTTGTGTCATAACTTGATCTCATGCTCACCAATAGTCACATCTGCCTGGACCAGGTTGCATAACAACAATAACAGCACAAAACAATGAAAAACAGTACAGACAGTTACAATGTGTTACTTCATAGGTTCACCTTCTTGTCATTCGGTAACCAAATTTAAGCTATTGAGGGCATCGGCTGTCAGTATAGTTGTAGAGCGTTTGAGCAAACTATGACTGCATCTGAGCAAGCAGCAAACGCAAGCAGAGTGTGGGCCTGTCTGCACAGCCTTTCCAATGCATAATCGGTGGTCTTCACAGTGTCTTTGCAGTTGTGTTGGCATGAAATGTGTGGCTCCTACCAGCCCCACCATCTGAACATGTCTCGGGTATATTCTGAAGCTATGCGTACTCAGCACGTTGCTGATGCACATACCAGGTAGTGTAATGTCCAAGTCCAGCCTGGAAATGTGATTGTGCAATAGAATATGGTTCCTGTCACGTGGCACGTGCCAAAAAACCCGTGGGAGCGCGTGCTATACCAAATTGATAATGTACATCTTGCTGTGAATTTGTGCTTCACCAGTATATACGGCTGTACCTACACGTGGATGTTGCATCACGCTGCAAATTTGAGCATCACATGAACCAATTGCGTAAACAGCAATACTGGCTTATGGTACTAACGTCAGTTGCAAGGCGTGAACAGCCCGTGCCAGTTCAACCTCGTCCTTGTGGTCTTATCACACTTTACCTAGGCTGTTCCAAAGCGCAGCTGTCTGTGCGCAAGGTGAAGTGGTTGTTTGCAGCACCTGTGCGGTGTGCGGCGGCAACTGCGCTGTTCCTGAAGGCCGACAGGCCGCTGGTCTCACTTGGCTCGCTGACATCCAGTTCCTTTCGCTTACACAGCGGCCCAGTCACGATGTACATCTACCGGTCTATGGCCGATGGCATCCCGCGTGAGCATGAGGAGGCTCTCGACGAGAACATGCGGGTCATTGAGGTTGAGGGGAAGCCAACAGCTGTTCTTGGTATTCGGTACAAAGCTGCCACTGACGCGCCGCCTCCGATCGGGATCGCACGCACAGCTAGTGGCAAGTCGGCCGACACAGGCCCTCAAATCGATGAGCTTGAGCAACAGGAATACTGGGCGGACCGCCCAAGTGGTATTTGCGGAGGCACCAGGCTCACCAGTACCTTCAGAGAGGAGCTTCTGGTAAGCCTGGATGCGTCCAGTCACCACAGCTATCATCTGTATTCCTTGGTCGTCAGCGTGAGTCGCGTTGTATGTGGTCGTGTGCTGAGTAGCTGCTTGGTTTGCAGGAAAACAAGCAGGAAATCAGCAGCGTATGGAATATGTTCAAAAACGATCCTCTGGCTCCTGCTGCAGCTTACTGGCGAACGTACGGAATGCCAGGCATCGGTCTGTTTTTGGAAGGCTATGTGGTACGCTGTCTGATATATGCTGTTCGGCAGCTACTTGGCATTATTAGCCCGCACGAGCTTGACGTTGTCAGTCAGAAGTCCTTGTTTCACCTACTGTCTGCGTGTGCCTTGTTGTCTTCACAGGCTGTCTGCACTCAGCCTTTGGATCTGACTGTGCTTGGTTCATGTGTTGTGCTGGCTGCAGATCTTTTCCATAAGTAACAATAGCACATTGTTCAAGCAAGCTTACCCCAAGTGCTGGAGCAAGTTTACCACCTGCAATGTGGTAAGCTTTCACTTTGTCTTTCACACATTGTATTCCCTGGTCTCTCAATTTGCACTCAGCTTGCAGCCTTGCCCAGACCAAAGAGGTTACCTTGCATTGCAGCACTTGTATGTGATTCCAGATTGGACGGTCTTTTGCGTGCAGTCTATGTTTTACTCCGTCGCAGATTTAAAACAGGGGGGGGGGCACTGTGGGCACTGTCAAGTGACCCATTATAAGTCTGCGACGGAGTAAATGTCATGTAGTAGCCGTTGTTATGGGGACTCTCAGCCAATTTATGTTAGGCATCTTTCTGCACGTAGTCCATACCTTGCTGCTGTCAGGCTATCTGCAGTGGCTATCATGCTGGCACTGACAGCCAATGGCTGGCAGTCATTCACGACCTATGCTGCTGCTGCAGACATGGACACAGGCCACCACCTACCTACAGCTGATTGGCATCCTCATTGGGCAGCTCATGTTTGGAGTCATGGGAGACTGGATTGGCCGAAAAGCCACCATGCTCATTGACATGTCTGTCATTCTTATTGGAGTCATCCTCTTGACTGTCTCCCGGGCAGCAACAGACTACAACTGGGTTGTTTTCTATGCTTGGGCACAATTCATATTTGGGGTGGGCATTGGGGGCGAGTACCCCATGACCTCCACCAGAGCCACAGAGGAGTCTGAAGAGAACAGGCAGTATGCTCAGCGCCACCGTGGTCGCAAGGTCATGCTTGCCTACACCATGCAAGGATGGGGCCAGTTCATCAACCTCAGTGTGCTGCTGCTGCTCCTCAACATCTTCAACCAGTAAGCCTCTTGCTCTGCTGTTTTCTAAAGCCTTTCATTCTTGCTCTGAGCTGTGCTGATCTTCAAGTTGCATGTCACCTGGTATCACTGTGAGCCATACCTACATTTGGTATGCACATGTCGCAGTGATGTTACACACACAGCTTCTGTGTTGTACGTACAGCTTGTGTCGTTGTTTTGAGCATACAGGTGTTGAAAGTGCATGCTTGGCTGACTGGAATACACTTCAATCAGAACTGCAGAGTTTGAGTGTCTTTTGCTGCAAGTGTAGAACAATCTTGCTGTATACTGATGGGGTATTTTTTCTGGTGCTGCAGCCATGGACAGGCTCCTTACCACCGTGGACCAGCCGGCGCCACATGGAGAGTCAGCTTTGGCATCCTCATCCCAGTAGTGCTCTACGTGCTTTACTACAGAATCTATATCCTGAAGGAGCTCAAACTGCTGTCTTCTGTCAAGAAGAGGGACAATGTTAAAGGTATGAACAAGCACATGCAACAAGCTTTGCTGTAACTGTCATTTGCCATGCATTGGTATCAGATGCTGCTTGTTGACAGTGTGCATTGACATTGTTACTGACTTTGCTAGTTCCAAACTCTCAGCACTGTTGGGACACTCATGCAGCTGTCATTTGCCTGTTGTACCTCCAAGTGCAGCTTTCATTTGCCTGCTGTACCTTCAAGTGCAGCTTTCATTTGCCTGTTGTACCTCCAAGCGCAGCTTTCATTTGCCTGTTGTACCTCAAAGCACATCCTGTGAAAGGATTGACGTCCAGGTGTGCCTGTACAGGTTATGACTGGAAGTCTTTCCGTCTGCTGATCACCTACTTTGGCCACCGCCTTATTGGTACTGGAGGTATCTGGTTCTGCAATGACTGGTACTTCTATGGAAATGGTGTCTTCAGATCCACTTTTGTTGGGCTGCTGGTGGGCAGCAGTGCTAGTGTGCAAGTCAATTGGCTGTACAGTTACATCAATACTGGTGTCCAGCTGGTTGGCTACTACTGCGCTGCTATGTGTGTGGACTACAGATGGATTGGACGCCGTCGTTTGACTGTCTTCTCCTTCATCATGGTGAGCCTTCAAACCTGCTGATGCCCATGCACAAATGTGATTAGTATTCCAGAGTGCTTACATCATACCGGGACTGTGTTAGACAAGTATTCGTCACTGTCGGTAAATGGCAAAGTTTGCTGCCTTCAAGTTGCTGATCATCTGCTTTTCTTCACACATGCTGCTTGTGGTAGCAAGCTTATTGCATGCTTCACATTTTGTGTGGACACATGTTGTGTGGTCTTCCAGTGTCAAGCCTGTGAGTGATGCTGTGTCTTCTGGTGCAGTAGTGGTGGGCGTTCTTTGACAGTCTGCAATTGTCTGTTGCAGGTTGCTGCTATCTTTGCTGCATGCGCTGGTGCCTACCCCCACCTGATTGATAAGAAGCACCGCAAAAACATCCATGTCTTCCAGTTCCTATACTACATCAGTTCATTCTTTGGTCTATTTGGCTCCCACACCACCAGTTTCCTGCTGTCTGCTGAGGTGAGGTATTTTTGTATGCTCCTGTCCATTGTGCAGCACGTGTCTGTAGCTGGCCAGCTTTGTTGTGCAGCCTGTCAGCCTTACCTTCAGTCATCCACAGGTTACCTGCGACCATGACACATGTGTTCATACTCCTATATCAGGCTCTGCAGTCTGTCTCACATGTGAGCTGCTGCATGCATCCTGCTCAAGTCTTGCAGATTGGTGCATGCTGATGTGGCGATTTCTTCTGGTGTAGTCACATGTAAACTTGGCAGATGCTGGTTTGCTTGCATGCTAACTGCTATATTGCTGCTGATCTGACTGTTGTCCCATGTTGCTTTGCAGATGTACCCAGCCCAGATCAGAAGTACAGCTCATGGAATTTCAGCAGCTACTGGCAAAGTTGGTTCCATCTGTGTTGTGGTGTGGCTGAACTATTTGGGCAACCGTAACAAGTTCTGGATCACCTGGCCTGTTGCCTTGCTTGGAGCTGTTATCTGCTGGGTCTTTGTTGCGGACCTGACTGGTCTGGACCTTGCTGAGCAGGTATGCAAAGCCTTCGGTGCCGTCCAGATGTGCACACAGTTTGCCTGCTGTTACTGCTTTTTTGGCTCTGTGGAATTTAATTGTACAATCAGATTTGATAGCTGTGTGCAGATACTGGTGATCGAGTTCCTTTCTAAGTTTCTGCTTGCAATAATGGTGATGTATCAGGCAAGCATGCAGCCAGTATGTGCATCTGACTGTGGCCGATATCTTTGCTGTTGGGACTGCAGGAGCGAAGGTGGTTCTTCATCCGGAATGGCAGTGCCAAGGACTACCATGGCCCAGCTGTGCACTGGCGCCATCTGTCTCGTTTTGAGCGTCACGTGCTCAGGCTGCACCGTCAGTACGACCCAGTTGCTGACCTGCAGCAGAGGCGCGAGGCTAGGATGGCTAGGCCATCATACAACACCCCTTTGAAGCCTTTGACCAATGGTAGCGCCAATGGGTATACCGATGGTGAGAGTGTCAAGGCGCCAACCGGTGCAGACGTTTAAAAGCTGCCCAGCCCTCTGCTACGGAAAGTCATGTTTTGGGTGACTGGGAGATAAGAGTATCATTGTGACACAAGGAGTGAGAAAGCGTGCATATCATTATGGGGCTACTCGTTGCAGATCTTGCATCTTGTGTGATTTTGCTTCTCTAGGTTTGTCTAGCATCAACATGACTGACTACACAGGACTGTTTATTTGATCAGTGAGATGTCACACTTTTGCTCTTAGCCAGGACTGGCTGTGGTATTGTCTTTGCTACCAATTGTCGTGGTGATGGGTTAGTCTGGTTTTGGCGATTTCTTGTGCATTCAACTTGCGTTGCAAACTCGCAACTTTTCTCCTTCCTCTCTGCAAAGTGATTATTAGTTTCTATGGTGCCCAGCACTGCATCAGTGGCTAGTGAACAACCTGAACAATACTAGTTTTTCTGTTGTAATTAGATAGCTGTTGATCTGCTGGCAGAACGCTTTGGGTTACACTCAACACTAGTTGGTGTGATACATTGATTGCTGTCAGTCACTATGATTCGACCTAGACCTAGTGGTAGAACAATGTGTGGGTCACATGCGTCAGAATTGGTTGCATGATGCTGCTCATTGCTGTCAATCACTATGGTTTGACAACCACCTGTAACAACATGCCTCCATAGATGCAGCCCTTGGTGACCTAGCTGGCTGCTGACCACAAGTGAGGTTGACTGGTGATCTAATTGGCTGCTGTCCACAACTGAGGTGGACGGGTGAAGTAATACCAAGTGGTTGAAATGTAAGAACTGTTGTCAGCACTCTGGAGTCAATATATCAGGTGTGCACACCAAAGCAGCTGCTGCTGAGTGGGATGCGTGACATTGCGTGCGTGTGACACTGAGCAAAAATTGCACAACTGCATGTGCAGGCCTGAAAGCATGTGCTACTAACCAGACTGTGGTCATTATTCGTTTCCGTTAGTGATATATATTTGCCTAATTGTGACAATCATGCCTTGTTACCTCGCTTCGAAGCCCGTAGAAGTTGATTGCAGTACCAGTCTCATTGGGCTTGCGAGAGATCATCCAAGCTTGCTTTGGTTCAGCAACCAGTAGCCGAGTCGGTCTTGCTGCAGCAGAACACGGCTGTTTAGTGTCGCGTGACGGTAGATCAACCCTTTTCCGTCAACCGCGGGGGTCATCTGTGCTGCCTTGACACAGCGTAACTCCCTTTTCAAATATGAACGAGCGAAGGGTCGTAGACCTGGAAGATGGCTGGTCGCATATGGCTGTAAGTCTTAAACCCTGCTCACAAGGACACCTAAGTTCACTCTGACTAAACATACGCAATTCAAGTGAGTAAGCACCTTTCTTGCGCTCAGTTGGTTTGTTTGTGCAGTCTGGTATCAGCAAGCTGAAGAGATTGCTTGAAGGCGAGAAGACCTCTTTCAACGCAGAGCAGTATATGATGCTGTATACGTAAGTCACAACCTGTTGTAGTGAGGAATGACAAGCATCTGTCAGCCAGACATAGCTTCATCCCAGACCTTCTGAGTCTACCTTTGCTGCAGGACCATTTACAACATGTGCACTCAGAAGCCTCCTCATGACTACTCTGAGCAGCTGTACAACAGATACCGTGACTGCTTCAGTCTGTACATCACTGAAAAGGTATATGAGTGATGGCATGCAGCTGGGGCTTTGCCGTATTTGGTGTGCTGCTGCATGACTGCTGATGCTGTCTATGTTGTGTAGGTATTGCCAGCCTTGAAAGACAAGAAGGATGAATATCTGCTGAAGGAGTTACTGAAGCGGTGGGATAACCACAAGGTCATGGTGCGGTGGCTGTCAAGGTTTTTCAATTACCTGGACAGGTAAGACACCCGCTTCTTTGACAGGTCAAACGCAAGCATCGGCTTTGACATGACATCTCTGTATATTGTTTTTGCAGGTACTACATTCCCAGGCATTCATTACATTCTCTGAAAGATGTGGGTTTACTGCGGTTTAGAGGTACATGGTCTGTTGCTGTTGGCCAGTCTCTCTTTTCAAAGTGTGCTGTTGCAGTTTATGCATTGACATTCTGACTTATGTCTGTAGATGATGTGTACTCAGAGATGAAGCGCAAAGCCAGAGATGCAATTCTTCAGCTGATTGAGCTTGAGAGAGAGGGTGAGCAGATTGACCGTACTCTGCTGAAAAACATCTTGGGCATCTTCATTGAGGTTGGAATGAGCCAGATGACCTGCTATCAGCAGGACTTTGAGAGCCAGCTATTGAAGACCACAGCTGAGTACTACAAGAGAAAGGCAGCAGTATGGATTGAGGAGGACTCTTGCCCAGATTACATGGTGCGTCTAGGCCATACTACATTGCAATCTGCTTATTGGCTTCATCTGCACGCAAAGCACATGTTTGTATCATGCACCGCATCCATAGTCTGTCCTGTCACATCAGGGAGGATTGTCACCGCCTGCAGTTGCCACCTTTATCATGTGGTCATGCACACACTTCTGATTCAGTAAAATGAACAATGACTTCACCTGCAGATAAAGGCAGAGGACTGCTTGAAACTAGAGGAGGAGCGCGTGTCCAACTATATGCACCAAAGCAGCCGCACCAGCCTGCTGAAGGAAGTGGAGAATGAAATCCTGCAGCAGCACCAGACTACTCTTCTGGAGAAAGAGCAGTCTGGCTGCGCCGCTCTACTGCAGGATGACAAGGTGATTACCCCTGCACCAAATCTCCTGTGTGATGCTGCACAACTGAAGCTGCCGCCTTGTGTGTCTCACACTTGGTATCCCATGACAATGCAGAGTTCAGGATGTTGTAGCACACGTGTGGAAGCAGTGGTGGCTGGTGCCATCAGAACTTGCTGCATCATTGCTCACCGTTGGTGTTATGGTAGCCACATGGATCCATGCCTGAGCCAATGCTTTGTTGACAAAATCAAACATATTGGTCTCTCCCATACTCTGACTGTGCTTTGCATGTTGCAGAAAAGTGATCTAGCACGCATGTACCGCCTCTTCCAGCGCATTCCCAAGGGTCTCGAGCCTGTGGCGGAGAGCTTCAAGAAACATGTGGAGAGCGAGGGCATGAAACTGGTCAAAGAAGCCACAGAGGCTGCCACAGCCAAGAAGGACAAAGATGCTGGCAAGCCTAGCAAGGACTCAGGTATTGCTCACTTACGTATTGCTGCAAAAGCTCCTAGCGGCGTCAAGGTGGACCTTCAGTCATATCAGTATCACTGCATGTCAAACTGCAGCAGAACACATCATACTAAGCTTTCTTTGGTACAAGTTATCATGTTGTGTGTCATCCTTGTAGAGCTGTGCACAACCTGAGCATGACTCAGGTGGGCATTGTTGTTGCAGGCAGCGCTTGGGAGCAGCACTTTGTACGTGAAGTCATTGAGCTGCACGATAAGTATATGCTTTATGTGAGTGACTGCTTTGCCAACAGCAGTCTGTTTCACAAGGCCCTGAAGGAGGCATTTGAGTTCTTCTGCAACAAGAGTGTGGCTGGCAGCAGCACTGCTGAGCTCATGGCCAACTTCTGTGACAACCTGCTACGCAAGGTGGGTGCTGCTTTTATGACGCTTGTTGATCATACCATCTGTGAATAGCCTGTCTCTCATTCAGCTCTTTGAACACGTGGCTCATGCAATGGGGATTTTGTTGCCCGTCATGGCACGTCTCTGCAATTGTACACCCAGTACCCGGACAAGCATGTTGTCGGTCACAGCAACTGCCAGTCTGCCTTGCTGTGCATCAAAGATTGTTGGCTCTTGATCTGGCTTTCTGTGCAACAATGATGTTTGCAGCTATGCAGCTACTGAGGTGCAACAGAGTCTCAAGCTCAAGTCGGCTTGGTTGCAGGGTGGCGGAGAGAAGTTGACTGACGAGGCAATTGAGGACACCCTCGAGAAGGTGGTCAAGCTACTGGCCTACATCAGCGACAAGGACTTGTTCGCTGAGTTCTACCGCAAGAAGCTGGCTCGCCGCCTGCTGCATGACCGCAGCTCAAGTGATGAGCATGAGCGCAGTATCCTGTCCAGACTAAAGCAGCAGTGTGGAGCCCAATTCACATCAAAGGTGATCCTTCCAATCACTCAAGGTTGTATCACATTGCACTGCCAATTTACCCCTTCTTGTGTACAACACCAGGCTGCATCTCATATCTGGTGTCAATCATGCTAGCATGACACCAGGGTGCACCTCATACCTGGTTTTAATCATGCTAGCAAGTAAGCAGAAACCTGTGACAGCACAGATCCTTCGCATCAGCGCTTCCCTGCGTGGTGCTTGCAACAATACAAGTCAAGTCACCGCGGCTGAACAATGTCATATAACACCAGAGCAAGGATTCGTGCTTACCAATGCTGGCTGGGGCTGCAGATGGAGGGTATGGTGACTGACTTGCAGCTGGCGCGTGACAAGCAGCAAGGCTTTGAGGATTGGAAGCGTGAGAACGCAGCTGACAAGCCCCTGGCCATGGACCTGCAGGTCACTGTGCTCACTACAGGCTTCTGGCCCTCCTACAAGGTATGCAATGCAGCATAATGCATTGCAGCATAATGCCTTGAGTATTGCTTCGCATGCTCAAGTTTGTCAACTCTTGTGACTCTGTTTGCATCTGGTTCATATCTCTTGTTGTTTTGGCCTGGCAGCTCATGCCGGCCAGCCTCTTGTCAGCTTCACGGACTCCAGGTTCCTTGCAAAAGAGACATTGCCTTGAGCAGCAGAATGGCCTTGGTGGTTTTATTTGTGACTCTGGCCCCCGCTGTAAACGGATCTGCAAACAGCTCAGCATTCTATTGCAAATCTCTTCAAAACCAAGCAGTCAGAAAATGCATGAGTTTCTCTTCTTTGTATTCATCCTTTCCAGAGATTGACAGACCTTTCTGTATGCTGGCAGCATGTGGACCTGGCGCTGCCGCAAGAGATGGTTGATGGCGTAGAGCAGTTCAAGGAGTTCTATGAGCACAACACCAAGCACCGCAAGCTGGGGTGGGTGTATGCCCTGGGCACCTGCCACATTAAGGCCAACTTTGATGCCAAGCCCATCGAGCTCATTCTCAGCACCTTCCAAGCAAGTCTGCTGCTGCTTTTCAACACATGTAACAGTCCCGAATACTTGCATCACATGCAGGATGGCACATGTGCAATGTTGCTATTGCCTGTGACTGACAATGTAATTATGCATGTGCTTGGCATCTTCCAAAGCCATCACCCTGTGTCATGAGGCTGCACCCAATGGGTAGCTATCAGACTTACTGCACTTGCGCAAACATCATATTTTGTGCTCACAATCATGGCTTTGTTGGCAAGGAAGCTTGAACAGCATGTGTTGTGTGGAGTGTGATCACCCAAGCCTAGGGGTCCCCTACAGCTCGAGACCGTCGGTACTTGTTTTGTGTATAGCGATGCTGCGCAGCTGGTTGCTTCTCAAGGTGCACAAAAGGCCTGCAGGCCGCCATGAATACATTTCTATCAGAACATCTTCATGCATACATGGTGCCTGCAGCCGCATTACAGCTGCTCATGTTTCTAGGACCAGAGTGTGTTAGGCAAGCTCTGGCTGGTCATTGCTGTAGTGTACTGTGATTATGCACATAGTATCTTCAGACTGCTATGTTGCTTATGCTTTGCAAAGTCTTGCATACTGACAGCTGTGCTTCAAGAAAACGCAGTTGCATTTATCAAGTGTGCGCTGGTAGGCCGCCTACCGGCGGGCGTCATGATGAAAGCCTCTGATTGTCAGCTAAAAGTCTGCTTCAATCATGTGGCACTAAGTGGCAAGATACTGACATTGCAAAGGTTCGCATATGTTGACATGTTCAGTTGCATTATCAAAACATGCTACTGACGCAAAGCATTAGGTATCCATTTAATCACGGGAAGTGACACCAACGTTGGTCACACCATGAGGTCCTTTGATCCACAACAAGATCACATGCAAGTTTTCAAGTTTGTTAAAGCTGAGTTCAGTTGATTGTGTATCACATTGTGTTATGTGTTAGCAATTGCTTGATGTCTTCCTTGTCTTCTTCTACATGTGATCAGACTTGGCTCTCTCTCTCACAGGATTGAGCCTCCAGCCAGAGCCTTCAGCCAGCTTACACGAGGCTGCAGTACAGAAATTGATGGTCAAAGCTCGCAAGGCGCGAGGTCGCAAATGTGCACCGACCGCTCCAGCTCAGGGGACACTGTTCTGGGCCAAGCATACAGTGTATGACGACGGCACCCACGAGTTTAACATACCAGCTGTTCGCGACGCAATCGGGGGTGGCAATAATCGTGTGGAGGCTTTGCAAGATGTCAGCATCAAAGTAGCAGTCTTGGTTGTTACTTCAATCAATGAAGGTTCAATCCGTGACGGGTCTACACTCTGAAAGAGACAATCGATGCAACTGCAAACGATATGGCTGTGATCACAGAAGAGTGCTGCAAATTTGGTATTCCTGTGCCCACAGTAAACAGCACTTCGATGGTTCAGATCCCTCTTGATTATAATCTGTCACTGGAGAAGTTTATTTGGGATGTGACATCTGAGCCTGCCTGAATACAATGTACGTCGTGTGAAGCAGGATGTTTATATGCAGCTCAATATTCCTCCCTAGCATGTTGTATTTCAAAAGCAGCCAATGTGCCATGTCTTTGCTTCTTCACTTCCTAAGCCATGTAAAAGACAGCATCATGTCATTTTTACTTTACTGCACAGGTCTGAGTAACAGCGGCAATCAAAGCAGGAGCTGCATGTTCCCATTTCTTCTCTTGTTCTTTGTTGACATCAAAGCCTGATGCTGCTTTGCCCCAAACTACCGAGCACACAGCTTCTTTGTCAAATTCTGCTCCTTGTCTGCAAAGCGCTGCTTTTTGTCTTGTCGCCTTCTCCCTTTGAGACTTCTTCTTCTGCGGTCCTGCTGCTGCAGCTTCTGCTGGGACTTGCTCAGCTGCCTGCACATGTCATTCTGGGGCGCTGACTGACCAATTTCCTGTTCAGCTGTGTGTTTTGAGTTATTAGCTCTTGCACCTGTACACTCAGCTTCTGCTCACATCAGCCCTTTGAGGGTCAGCCTCCTTATCTGATCTCTCAGCTCTAGGGCTGCCTGCTCTGCTGGACCTGTGGCATCCTGCTTGGTCTGATGTCAGCACACTGAGTGACAAGACGCTGTGCTGCTAGCCACTGCTCTGCTTGAGCTGTGAGCTCCTGCTGATACTCAGCATGCTGACAAGGTGCTGTGCTGCCATCTATATCTTTGCTGCCTGCTGTTCTCTGGTGAACATCTCCTCCATGTGCTCAGACATCTCTTTTCCAACGTTTCTGCTCTTGCTCTTGTCAAGCTTCTCTTGCAGTCTGTCAACCTCCCTCTTGCTAGCTGCTTTCGCTTGCTGAGTCTGTCTTTCAAGTTGTACTAGCTGTTGATTGTACTCTTCCAGCTTCTGTGCATGCTGTGCTGCCTCCCTGCTATAAAGCCTGCTCATGCAGCACCACTGGTGCTAAAAGTTGATCACATGCCATGTATGCAAATGCTTTGACAAGTTGGCTTCGCTGAGCCTTGACATGCTATGCATCTGACAGCGTTTTGAATTCAACTAAGGCTTGTGACCTTATGGTGGCTGCTGCAAAGCTTGCTGACTGCTCATACATTGGCCAATTTGCTGACACCTTGCTGCTGTGTATAGGTGCTGGGGATGAAAGGCTGGGACATAGGTGTTGCTGGGACAGAATTAGGACAAAAGAAAGCTGATGTTGGCATGCATATGATCAGGGCGGTGTCGTACCCACGCTACTCTCAATTGCATCATTGCAGTGATGGATGTCAAGTAGATGCATTGCTTACAGTTTGCAATTTACTAAACGTGTCGAGCCTACTGCTGCAGATAGGAATGATCGGACCTGCAGTGCTGTGTGGCAGCTGAGCTGCTGCAGCAAGTGCACTGCTGTGTTGGTCAGCCCAGTAAACTGAAAGATCTCAACTGTGTAAATGTAGAGTGGTCCTAGGCTGTGTGTAGCTGTTCTAGAACACTCTGCATCTCGCAATTTACATCAGGATCACCAACTACTGGGTATTTCCAATTTTTGGTAGAATATGTCACATCCTTGTAACAGATTCAGAGTAGAGCAGCCATAACAACTGATGCCGCTTGGTAGCTGCAACTCAATTTGCAGTCAATGTACCGGAAAACATTGTCATCATCGACAATCAAAAGCACTTGTTCAAAACATGGAAATTTCTCATATCCTATACGCACGTTCAGCATTTGCAGTTGCAGCGCTATTTGTCATGCTGACCGTCACACATACCAGCTCATGACACATTACGTCTGCAATAGATGACCATGAACTTGGTCTTGGAAGGCTCAAATGGCCTGACGCACGGGCTCAACTCATCATCATTGTGAGTTGTCCACTGGCTATTGTCAGCCTTGCCCCTTGTGGTCGCAGTATAGTGACCATTAGTTGGTGTTGTCCCTTCGTGGCTAACATAAGCCACAGCGTCATACAATGTTGATGACGCACTGAAGGTGCCACTGCGGGTGTAGGCAGCCATGTCCAGCACAGCTGGGCAGGAAACTGCTGTGTGCCTCTGCAGTTCAGGGCAGCAGTCAGTCTATCTGCAGTAGTACTGGATGCTCGTATATGGTAAATGTGAAACGCTGCCAGACCTGAGACAGAATGAGAACGCAGTACAGCATGCCCGCCATGGAGGGAGATGCTGTTTGTCTGAATGAGCAAACACAGCGCACGAGCAATGCCTATGATCGCACTCTGCTCATGCGGGAATGAACGCTCAAAACAGGCAGCATGGCGGCTGACCTTCATTGACTCAGGCACGTCCACCTGCTTTCTCAGCACTGGGTCATACTGCTGGAACATCATGCACTCATACCGCTTCAGCACCACCACCAGCGTGTCTGGCAGACACGACATGCCAAGATACTTCTTGGTGGGCTGATTTCGCTTGCAGCAGGCCTGTTCACACTCCCCGTGCACCTCCAGGTCCTCAGTCTTGAAATGGTGGTCCAGGCAGTCCTGCGCCATAAAAGACAGTGCATCAGATCACATGCACATGCCCCTTCTGATCAAATGCATACAATGATGGCTGCGCACTCATACCGCTGCTGCTACTGCACATGAAAGAAGGGGACCTATACCAAGAAGCAGTGCTCAGATGCAGAACCCAGCGAAAAGTTGCAACAGTATTGGCTGGTGGGCAGTGCGCTCAGACTGATTCCGCTGTGATGTATCTCAGGGCAAACACCAAGCACATCTTTTGAAGCAGACAAGGCAGTATAAAAAGAATGAGGCACTGCTACATACCTTCAGGCTGCAGTTTTGGACCAGACTTGGCTTTGAGGGCAGGCACACTTCAAGAGTGAAAGTGCGCGCAAAGTGCAAACGTTTGTGGTTGCACACACAGCACTGGGCTGTGCCCTGCTCCTGCCCAGCCAAGATACCATCCAGCACGCTGTTCTCTAGGGATGCCTGCATCTCCCAGTGCTGCTTTGCCTGCTGTGGAGGGCTCAGCTCTGCTGTCTCCTCGCCGCTAGTGCTCTGACTCTGCTTCTCAACTTTGGCATCTGTGCTTGCAGGCACTGAGTTCAGCTGGAACTGCAGAAATGCAGAATTGGGTCGTTGCCGTAGTCTCATTGTTGCCTGAATGTTGATGTTTGGGGTATCAGAATTACAGCTCAGCATGCACATTTAACCTTTAGACAGAAGCAGCTTTGGCTTTCCGTCCCTACAGCTATACGTAGGCCGCATTTGTGTTCAAGGGGCACACAGTGCAAGGAGGCCGCATGTGGACTAACACTGGCAGGAATTCATGCATACATACATCGCTTGTGCGGTTGCACTCAAGACACACTTCAGAACAGCAGTGTGAACATGATGTTTAAAAACAGCTTTCTTTGGAAAAGGCTATATTTGGAAAAAGCTAGCTTTGGAAAAGGTTAGGTTTGGAAAATGCATGTACCTGAAGATAGGCCAGCAGGGCTACAAGGACCTCGTGGGCATCCTGCTGAGTGCCACTTGTCCAGTGCTCCTCCTCCAGTCCATAGACAGGCAGCTTTTGCCTCTTGTGCTCATCGCCCTGCTGCTTCAAGGCCCACAGCGACGCACGCCACCTGTCCACATCAGTACGCTCTGTTGTCAGGCCGAAAAATACAGCAGAAGCTTGTTGACAGCTTTCATAACACTGGTGGCCATATGGAGAAGTGCATTGCATAACATAGACCCTCTATCAGACTGGTTTATCAGACTGTGCTGAGCATCTACACCTGCTGAGCTTGAACTGCATGCATGCAGCTGAGCTTTGCATGTGTCAGGCAGAGGAAGGCTGCAAGGGAGGTGGCAAGCTCACCCTGAGGTGGACACAATAGTGCCAGGCGAAGCAGAGCGCATGCTCTTGAACAGCTGCCCCAGGCTGGCAACCATTGGGCTGTCTCCATGCAGGGGGGTCAGGCCCTCACATCCCACAGCTGTGCCCAAGAAGTAGTCCACCAGGCCTGGCACCATGAACAGGGCTTGCAGCACGCTGTTCTGGTAGCACGCGTTTTCCCCAAAGGTGAGCCCAACCTTACCCTGGCGCACATTGCAGACACAAGTCAGAGGCAGAGCATGCAGCGGCTTCATGGCAGCTTGAATCAGTCAGTGTGGCCGCTACAGTGTTAGCAAAAGCTTGTGCAGCAAAATGCATGAGGGCCATAACATGCAACAAGCCAAAAAAGAGTTTTGTGGCAAGCTGTAGTTGCTTGGCACCGAGCTGAAGCGCATGCTCAAGCTAAGTGATGGGCACACCTGGAAAGCTGCAGCAAGGACAGGGGGTGACAGCTGCTGCCTTGTGGACTTCTTGCCCCTGCTGACTATGCTTGACCAGCTGCGTGCATCTGCAAGCAAACAGATCTCAGTCACCATCTTACTCAGGGTCTCTTGATTGGACTGGGTGTCAAACGCAGTGCAAAGATTGGGCATGACCATGGACAAGATGGTGTTCAGTGTCCCAGCAGCTGCCACAACACATGGCAGGTGGGCGCATGCTTGATCAAGCCACTAGCTGCTAAGACAGGTACAGTATGCCAGCAGCTGGTCAGCCACATGTTCAATCAAGGTAAATCAGACTCGCATCATCTTATCATCTGCAGCATAGACATGAAGGTACACAAGCTAAGCAATACACAAAGGTCAAGGACCATTCATACCTGGCACATCACTGCGGATAGGCTGCGCTGCAGGCTGCAGGCTTGCAGGGAAATTCCAGGCAGTGGAGCGCAGCTCTGCTGGCTGCTCCACAGCTGAGCTGTGGTGCAGGGCATGACTGCTGCTACCACAGGTGGAGTCAGCAACCCCAGAGATGGCTGGCAGGCCAGCATTTACAGCGTCAGCAGTTGTCCTGGCGGAACTGAGGCTGGTGGTGGTGGCCTGGCTTACAACAGCCACAGCTGGGGCCATGGCACCGGCAGTGGCAGCAGCAGGCACAGGAACAATGGCACGCCTGGCTTTGCTTTGGGTCTTCTTCCCCCTGTGTCACAGACATGATGTGTTCATTGCAACGGATATGCAGTAACACATTTGCTATGTGAACAGTTGGGCACGCCGACTGCAGCAGCACAAACTTCAGGAGGGGTGAACTGGGAGCAGGAGCACTGAGTTGCATGGGTATGAAGGTGAGCAGAAGGTGCTGTTTGTGGACCTCTTGGCCAAAGATGTCCTTGACAGCTTGCCATGTCTGCCTCTGCAAATCAGCAGAACTGCAGCTGGACTGCAGATGGAGATAGGGCAGGGTGTAAGGCACATCCTTGAGCTGGAGACACATGAACAGGACTTCCTGCTGGGTGTGCACAGACAGTGCAGGCAAACAATTAAATTTGTTATGACCGGCTGCAGACACCAAAACTGCTACTGTGGAACCAAAGGGGCTTACTTGAGCAAGAGGTCGACGAAGATCTCTGCGTCCTCTTTGGTACACCTTGGTGGCCCTTGGAGGTGCGCTTGCATACACCAGTGCTGGAGTTGCCTGGGGCTGAGGGTGAGTAACTTGGTGAGGAGGTCATCCTGTTCATGGGTCTCCAGCCCAAAGATGCCTTTCACACCTTTCCTTATTTGCCTCTGCAGTTCAGCAACAGATACCATCATGGTTGATGCACAAGAACACTGTTACACAAGGTAAGCATGGCTGGCATGCAGCTGCAGGTTGTCTTGAACATGACGCCGCTTGATAGCAATGATTAGCACCATGCTTGGTACACAATGCATGTTTTTAAGATGTGCTGAAGTCCAGTCAACAAAGCTGCAATTGTGTAGTGCTCAAAACACTGTTTTCATGTCATGATTTTGACTGATGCCCGTGGCCTCACTTAGCTGTTATCAGGCTGTTCATCTTTGGTGTCACCTTAAGCACTCCTTGCATGCATGTGACATGTACCCACAACAAAGGCAGATAAATGCACTCACCCGCAGCCCTTGGGCCATGCCCTTCAGTGGCTGATACTGGCCGGTATTTGAGAAGGACTGGTGGAGTCGCACAGGGTCAATTTGGGCAAGCTGTGGTGGGGCAGCATCTTTGGTCACGTGACCCATGGAGCTGCAAATGTCAGCCGCGAGGCTGTTCGCAGCAGCTCCATGGTGTAATTGCAGGACCTTGATCATGCTGCTACTCTTCGCCTGGTTGCTTGCAGCCAATGGGCTATGGTAACCCCTGCGGCTTTCATGCAGCCTGGGCTGTTCAGTCAGGCAGTTCTTTTCAGCCCTTGTGACCGCGTCTTGGTTACTGGATGTGAGGGATGAGTTGCTGTTGGCGTGCGCTTGGATGCTTGCGCAAGGCGGCTGAGGGCGGGTTTTGTCTAGATGGTACCTGAGCTGCTTGTTGCTTGAATTCCTTGATGGCATCAGTAAAGAGATGGTGTTGCTTCTTGGTAGGATGGACAGCAGAAGCTCCAGCAACATTCACAGCCTGCACAAAACCACATAGACGAGTCAGCAATGCAAGGGGGGACATGACGTGTCAACCCACCATGTTGCAGCAAAAATGTGCATGAGCGACGACAGAATCTTGAAACAGGCTTCCTCCAGGCATCTCAGAGAAACATTTGACTCACAGCAATCATGCTGTAATATTTGTTGCAGTGCAGCTGCAAGCTGCCATTAAATCAAAACTTGACTACTACCTCTTGAGATGTACCAGCTGCAAGCAACAGCAGTCAAAGATTTGATGCAGATGACTTACCTTGATGTGGTTGTCTGTTGTTGCACCTAGAGTTCTCATTGGGACCTCCATTGCCTGAATGTGGGGACCATGGTGCTTGACCGGGTGTCTGATGTCGCTATCAGCACGCTTCAGCCTGGCAGACGCCTGCATGTTAGAAGCTTGTAAGCATCAGAGAAATCAGCATGCATCACGGTAGTTTCAACACGATAATAGCAGCAGCTGGAGCAAGGTATTAGGGCAGGGCAGCACTTCTTGCAGGCATAATCCCTGTTTGAAACTAGAGAACAGAGGAAATAAGTCTACAGATAGACAGCACACAAAATGCTGCTCCCATGTTTCGTCCAATCACATGGCTGTGCCTCGAATTCTAGCACAGATCAGCCCATGCAAGGCAAGCTAAAATTGTAACACTGCAAGTCTGTCAACGCAAGGTTGCAAGTCTGGGACA
>JAABUP010000944.1_pt1 | contig 62489 bp, 106 predicted proteins | sample 5559201 | NCBI WGS metagenome assembly JAABUP01 (sample SAMN10711887, study PRJNA513373) | rock metagenome | isolation source: Antarctica rocks | place: Antarctica | reverse complement strand
CGTGTCCTCGAGTTATTCCAGCTAAGTTCGACCACGGTAGCCCAACTTTGCCGAAGCTCAGACGACCGTCGCCGATTCTAGGAGCTGAGCGTCGGGCCTATTTGCTGGTCGACGTAGCACCGTGATAACGCCCTTCTTCATATTGCGGAACTGAAAAAAATCGTCAAATATGACGATCACGTCGTATCTCCGCTGTCTCTTGACCGAGACCTTGGCGAATGGAGGGGGCGGGGCCCATTTCTGGCGAAGCTTAACAAGGGATCACGTTAACATTTTGTGCTGCTCGAAGTTCATCCGCCTTTCGCTTTGGTAATACAGGAGCGTCGCGGCTGAGCGCGATGAGCGATGAGCGAGTGAGATTTGTTAGATAGTCCAGGGTGGGAACGGTCGTATGTGATTCGCGCTGTACAATTGCATCAGTCATTGTAAGCATGAGGGGGATAAGGAGGTCGTAGGCGAACATGCTGAAAGGCGGGCAGATTGCGGGTAGGCTACCATGGACTGCCATACACGACTTTTTACTCACTTCAAGCGCCTAGTGAGTGTCCTGGGATTGCTAGACGCGATATACGCTGAAACGAGAGCTGCTGAAGGGAAGAAGGAGGAAGAAGAGGAAGCGAAGGAGGAAGGAGAAGAGGGGAATGGGAAAGCAGGCGCGGGGGCAGTTGCCACGTGTCCAGGTGAGTCATCTTTGACCTATCTGCTTTTCGTTGTTTCCCGACCTATATTTTCAGTCCGGGTCTGCCACAACATCTAAATATCAGTTTGCTTGCGAATGCGGCAGGCTTGCGATAATCTGAGTATACTTTCGGAACTACCACCGATGGCTTATGCATGATGCGCTATCGACTTCTCCGGGAACCGAGCTATAAATCTCTTTAGGCATCATGGGCCAGGGCTACGAACTGTGAAGGGTAATAAAGTACGAAACTCCCCACATGTCTACGACCAGCGTCAACGTTTCTCCCACGCGCCCTCGACAATGCCACCGACATCCGCCTCATCATGAAGTCGAAGGCGCCCGGAGAGAAACTCGCCTTCCACCCTGTTATGGTGTCCCACGTCGCGTCGCCGATTGACCTCCCGTAGGGAAGACGAGTGGGTGGAAGGTCGCCCGAGTGCGGATAATTACGAAAAAAAGCTGAATTGATGACACCGCCACGCGCCACGGATATCCCATCGGGCAAAATCAGCCTTTCCCCTGACCGGCAACAGCCTTCGTACCCCCTTATCGCCGCATCCGTCACAGGAGCAGGCGCGTCACCCATCTCTCATCTTATCCATCTCATCATCTCAATCTCTCACCATCTCGCACCTATCGCATCCTCAGTCACCATTACACTGTACCATACTGAGACACCCCACCATGCGTACCACGGCGCTACTCACGCTCCTACCCCTCCTCGCCACCCTCTCACTCGCCCGACCCCATCAACCCGGACATGACCACTCCTTGCATAGATCTCATCGCATTCGAAAGTCCCTCTCGTTTGGTCCTACCCACTCTCACGCGTCGTTCGAGGTCATCGATGAGCCTGTGGCTGTGCAGAGCTTGTTGGTTGGGGAGGTTGATGTGAAGGAGGTGGCTAAGAGGTACATCGGGGAGAGGATTGGGAGTGGGGATGGCGAGGGTTTCTACATCCGCGAAGACGTGAGTGCTGCTCCGACCATTCCCACAGTATACAGTCCCCACAGCAAGAATACTGGACCTCGTCGGCACCGCTCCAAATTACGCTACATGCAATTTCGCTGACGCATCGCAGAGCTATACCGATGTCCACACCGGTGTCACCCACATCTTTGCCCGTCAACTCCTCAATGGTCTCGAAGTTTCCGATGGTGATATCAACCTCAATATCGACCGCGACGGTCGTGTCCTCTCGTTCGGAAATTCGTTCCATCCCGGCGATGCGCCCACCTTGGAGCTTACCAAGGGGACCTCCGGCGAGACCGAAAGGGTGTGCCGCATTCTCAAGGAGACGCTCGAATCCCACAAGCAGGAGCTCGCCGCTACGAACGGAGAACCTGGGCCATGGGGCCTCGTCAAGGCTGCTGCCCAAGTTGTCCTTGGCGGCACACGAGAGGAACAGCCCCTAGTGGACAAGCACGAGATTGGCAAGATCCACAAGACTATGCGCCACGTCAACCATCATATAAATGCGTTGTGCGACGGAGTGCACTCGACCGATGATAAGTTCCTCACTCCCGTTGAGGCGCTCCTCCATCTACTTCCCCGTGTTTCACCCTTACCCACAAACATGCGCGACGCCTTTGCCCTCGAGGACTTCTACACAACGCCCCAGCACTCCCTTGTCGCCAAAGAGGCGCCATCCGAGCCGCCGACGCTAGTGATCTCCGGAGACGGCCTCGTCAAGCACGGGGTGGTTGACCACGTCCCGGCTCGTCTCATGTATACGCAAATATCCGACGGCGCACCGAGACTCGTCTGGAAGCTCGAGGTTGAGATGAAGGACAGCTGGTACGAGTCGTATGTTGACAGCACCACCGGCGAGCTGCTCCGGATCGTCGATTGGGCGAGCGACTACTCATGGGACTCCCCAAGCGAAGGGAGCATCCAGAAAGGCGGCAAGCAGAAACCTCAGAAACCTCTGCCTGTGCCGCCAAAGAAGCTCGACCCGTACACGTACCAGGTTTTCCCGTGGGGTGAGTGATCATTGTCGATCTCGCTGACAGCAGGCGTCAACGACCCCTCGACCGGTAACTTGGCAATTGTGACCAAACCATGGGACACCGTTGCATCTCCCCTCGGCTGGCACACCTTTCCCACCTCCGCCAATCCTTGGACCGTCAAGCTTTCAGGCATGAACGTCACCGGCAACTACACGACTTTCTACACAACTATCGGTAATAATGTCCTCGCTCACGAGGACTGGGAGGGGCAGAATAGCTATCTCTCCAATTATCGCCCCGTTAACGATTCGATGATATTTGTGTACGACTACGGCGAACCCGAAGGACTCGGCCCCAGGGAGTACATCGATATGGTCGTCACCCAATTATTCTACACGTCGAATCTGTACCACGATCTGCTCTACCGCATGGGGTTCGACGAGATTTCAGGCAACTTCCAAGTTTACAACCACGGTCTGGGCGGCACGGGCGGAGATCCGGTCATTGCGAATGGCCAAGACGGGTCGGGGTACAATAACGCCAATTTTATGACGCCTCCTGATGGAACGTCTGGGCGGATGCGTATGTACGTGTGGGACACGGCTACGCCGTACCGGGACGGTGATTTGGAGGCTGGCATTGTGATCCATGAGCTCAGCCACGGTCTGTCGACTCGACTTACCGGTGGCCCTGCAAACTCCGGATGTCTCGGCTTTGGCGAGTCTGGAGGCATGGGCGAAGGCTGGGGAGATGCTCTCGCCACCCTCATCCGCCAGATCGAGGAGCACAGGCAGTTCGGCAATGTCACGGATATCTACAGCATGGGTGCATGGGCTGCGAACCGCGATACCGGCATTCGCAACTTTCGCTACTCTACCAACACCACCGTCAATCCGTCTACGTACAAGACCCTCGACAAGCCCGGCTATTGGGGTGTCCATGCCATCGGCGAGGTCTGGGCGGAATTCCTCTTCACCGTGTCCCAGCGCCTGATCGAGAAGTATGGCTTCTCCGCTACTCTCTTCCCGCCGACCAATACGTCCCTGCCCAACGAATACTACACCAAGACGTTCGAGGAGTCAGTCGATTCGCTCGGTCGCCCCACGCCGCTCATCCCGAAGCACGGCAACACCCTCGCCATGCAGCTCATCGTGGACGCCATGAAGCTCCAGCCTTGTCGACCCTCATTCTTTGATGCCCGAGACGCCATCATCCAGGCCGATCAGATCCGGACCGGGGGAGCCAATGGCTGTCTTGTCTGGAAGGCGTTCGCGGAACGTGGGCTCGGTATGGACGCCAATGTCGTCGGTCAGACCCCGTGGGGTGGCGGTATCCGTACCGATGGGCACAAGATCCCGACCAAGATCTGCAAGGCGGAGGAGTAGGCGGAGATGGTATGCACGGGACTGGATCATATGTATAGACGAGGGGGTTTGTAGACATCGCCCGATGTGGAGAGGGACGATTCATTTACTTGTATCTTAGTATCCTTGTTTAAGGAATTATCTGCGCGTTGCGAAGATTGTCGATTCTCGACCTAGCCAGCCGATTCCATTCGGAAGGTGCTTGACCCGTCTATCTAGCTGGGTTGACAGGCCTAAACGGCGGCTTCTCCCATCAAGCCGGACATGCAAGATGCTATTGCCATTATCCCTCTTGTGAACGTCTTCAAAACGAACTAAGCATGCTTGTAATCCCAATAAGCCAACAAAGGAATTTTAAATGCCTCATTACAGCCCGTGCGAATATTGTCGGACGTTGATGTATAGTCCCCTGATACGTAAAGGGTAAACCCAAAACGGGGGTGCCTCCCAGAATCAGGGTCCCTTCGGTTTCGAGCGTACCGCCAGGAATGTACCCGTAGTCTCAGGGGAAGAAACGACGGCATCGTCCCTCTTCCCGTTATTCGGCTCATCGTTGGTGCCTGATTACGATAGATAGGAAGAAAAATTGGGGTTTGTGCGGGTCGATTGTTCGGGTCGATGCTTGTTTTTGGCCTGGGATCTTGGGTTTTTTAGTGGAATCATAGGTGGTCGTCAGACTGCTGCTGTAAACAACTGTACTCCATTTAGTACTGAAAGGAACATGACTAGAACCTCGTTCATTGACATACATCAGCTCGTGCTGCCAAACAAAATCGATCAACCTTACCTGTACCTCCGCTCATTTCCCATTCGAGCCTCCCTATTCAGCAAATACCGGACGATCCCAACTCTGTTCCTTGCAAATGCTCCTTGTGCAATAGGGGCTCCCACTCTTACAAAGTCCGGAAACTGGCCTAGCGAAGAGAAGCTCCGACGTCAAGCCTCACCTAACCTTAAAACCCCGACGTTGCACTGCTTCTGGGCCACCTCTGAAACGGTTCCGCGCGCCCTTCCAACTTTCCACCCATAATGTCGTCCCCGGTCGTCCTCGCCAGTCTCGAGACTATCGATAAACCTCTCCCCGCCTGGCCGGACCTCGCTTCGACACCTGCTTTCCCCCAGACTGCCTCGATCAGGCGGATCTCTCGCCTTCCACCGACACCGACGATCAGCATTGCAGGACCGTCGGACGAGCCGCAGCGATATCTTTTCGTGGGGGTCAGGCAGGGACATCGGGTTGGAGTGTATAGTCAATGGGAGGAGGTCGAGCGTCAGGTCATTGTGAGTGAGCGTTGATGATCTGTGACCGCGCTGATGGAAGCAGAACTATCCCGAACCCGTATATAAGACCTTCTCGACCCGCTTAGCGGCGGAAGCTTTCGTCGCAGGCTGGGACGGGGCGGGTCGTCACGCTCTGCCCGTGAGTCAGTCTCGCTTCCCATCGAGACGAGCTCAGACAATACAGGGTTCTTCACCCCGACCGCTCCGCGAGCACCTCGCGATGAATTTCCCCTCTTCCGTACCATTCTCCGCTTCAACCTCATCGCGTCGACCATCCTACCATACCCGCCTCCTTTCCACCCTTCCACCCCTGCCTTCTGGCGATTGGTCTGCATTTGACGTCTCCGCCATGCCTAGCTTCTACGACCCCCCTCCCCTCATCCACTCGTCATCTTCCTTCCGACACAGTCTGGTGAGGACGCCGAGCCCGCTACGATCACAGGTGGACGAGGAGGAGCAACACCGTCCCAAGATCCAAAAGGCGACGAGCACGATAGGTTCCGGAGGTCTGCTGAGCCCGCCGTCTTCACCGGAGAACTGGACCGGTCGGTCATCTGTTATCGATCGACAACGGCCGACGAAGCCCGGGAACGCGGCGGAAGCTGGACTACGTGCTTCGTCCCCCCATCGCAACTTCTCCGCCAGCGGTGCAGCCTTGGGCTTTCTCTCACCTCCCGGATCCCCAACCCTGCTCTCTACGGACAAGCGCAAGCCCAGTACCGAGAATCTTCCGCGGGCACCGTCGGCACCAACCGGTCTTTGGGCTGATGCCGTCCCGCCTCGACCTAATCCTTCGGTCCCACAAGCTCCATCAGACGTTGTGGAGCTCGCCGACAAGAACGCTCCCGTCTTCTCGCGCTCTGGATTGAAGAAATCTGGCGTTGTCATGCCCGTAGCCGCATCTCGGACCAACTCGTCTTCCTCTCTCCGAACCGTATCCAGCCGATCCAGTCTCCGGTCCCCTTCCTCCTCATCGACCTCACTCGCTTCCTCCTCTTCCACTCAGTCGACCAAAACCGTCCGGCGGCAAAACTCGTCGCAGGACCGATTAGCATCCTTCGCCACGACGACTCAACGGGAGCTCCAGCTCAATGACGAGGGACTCCTCGCTCTCTCCGCCCTCTCCCCACCTCGCCCGGCGTTCATGCGCAATACCTCCAGCTCCTCCCTATCTTCCGACGCGTCCGGCCGATCCATGGGCTCCCTCACCTCCGCCACATCAGCCGTCACTTCCAACCTCGACTCGTGCGACCCGATCGTCGAGGAGGACACCGAAGTGCAGATCTCATGTACGAGGAGTGACGGTGATGCGGACGGGAGTGTGGAGAGCTCGTCGATGAAGAGTGGGATCTCGAAGGAGAAGAAGAAGGGTGGAGGGTTGTTTAAGCGATTCTCGCAGGCATTGAAATTGGAGAAGAAGGGTGCGGGGAGAAGGCCGAGTCTGTAGATTGATGGTACCAGGACAATCTGTATCATACACCGCTGCTGTGATTATAGCATTCTGAAATGCAGTGTCCAAGTAGTTTGGCCCCCTAGTTCATTCACCTCCGGCCGGCCGATCCTTCGGCCGGGAGCTGCTTGATAACCGGGAACAGACAAACCTGTTCCCTCGACCTGCGAATTCTGGCTTGCAATTGTGGATTCTGTTCTCCCCAGACGAGACCAGATTACTCATCTCGCTTTCTCGTTGATCGCGATGTCTCCCCGGACTTGCTTCCCCGGCGTCCGATTAGGTACGAGTCCCGGCACCTCACGACCGCTCTTTTCCTCCCGAGCGATCCATCCCCCACATCGCTTCCTCCCCTCGAGGACTGCCAGTACCAGCGCCTATACACCTCCCTCCGCCTTCCGAAAATGGTTTATCCGCCTAGGTGGGTCTCCCTTCGCGATCTGTCTCGAAATCTTAGTCTCAAGCTGACCATGACCGATTTAGCCCTCGTGATAGCTTTCCCCACGACCTACCTCCTCGGCTCGGCCTTCCCACCCCAAATCGTCCTAATGCTCTACCCACGCTACTCCCATCCTCCACCTGTCAAAGAATCTACCCGCGGGAAAGCACTCATGAGCGATACCGAGCGGGAGATGCAGAAGCTCTTTGTCGTCGCGCAATTGAGGGCGAGGGAGGGGTGGTACGAGACGAGTACGTTTGGTCGAGCTCATCAGGCATTGAGGACTGGAGGCTGATGCGTGGCGTTAGGACCATATGATAAGTTCGACCCTCAGAAGATACATAATTCCCTCACGGCGGGTTCGCTGAGAGGTCCTGGGAAATTGGCGATTGCGCCAGTCGTCTTTGCAAAAGAGGACGAATCGGAGGCTATTGGTGAGCTATCATCCCAGTTTTGCCGCAACTCATGCTGATGGAATGGGGTGGAAGGGATCTTACACCTTGGCAGAGCATTGTGTGGACACGATGGGGTTATTCATGGTGGTCTCATCGCGACTGTATTCGACGAGACTCTTGCACGTAATGTCTGTACACCCTCACGTCCCACCGTCGAACCCCCTATTGACGGTATGAGATCCACAGGCGTTCTTGAATCTCCCCTCACGAATTGGCGTGACAGCTTCCCTGACAGTCAATTACAGATCGCCAACCATGGCTGACCAAGTGGGTCTTCCCCCGGTCGTTTAGTGAGGAGTGAGGAAAGACTGATGTAGTGGTCAGTTCGTGATCGTGCGCTCGAAGCTTGATAGTCTGGAAGGTCGCAAGGCGCGAGTCAGCGCGACGATGGAGACTCTTGACGGGGACCGCCTGGCCGAGGCAAAGTGAGCCGTTGATGGTACTCCGCTGAAGAGGACGCTGAGGTGGGAACATAGTGGCCTGTTCATCGAGCCAAAATGGGCGCAGTTCTTGCAAAGTAGTGGAGTGACCGAAGCGCTCGGCCGACCTTTGCCTTCATCGTCGAAACCATCCACGGTCATAGACGATAGGAAGGAACGCGTCACATGAACTCTTTGGAACGGCAAAACACCAGATTAAATCTGCAGACTCGCATCTTACACCTATCTGCAATAGTATGAGAATGGAGGTATTCATCAAGAGGAAGCACACCTAGGAGGGTTAGGTGCAGATTGAGCTGGTAGAGGAATATCAAGCACGCATCGGAAAAGTAGGATGTTGTAGACACATTTTGACCGAAATGGGGAAGGGGACAAAGATGGAGCTCATCTTAAGAGACCGGGCCAAATGTGACCGTCGTGACGCTCAGCATTGACATCCTCTTCTCCGCTCCATCGATCAATTCGGCTGAACTTTGACGCATCTTCATCCCTGCCGTCATGTCGGAGCCGAGGCTCGATCGGCTCGCAGACGGGGATAACAGGATCTCGCCGTCCGTCGAGTCCGTCACATACCTATCATGAAGCCCGCCGCTTCCATCGGTGCTCACTCCTGAGTGAGACACGTTGCGCCTCTTGGGTCGCAGGCGAAGTGTAGAGCCAGGACGGATCAGACTGAGCGCGGAGGCGGGACGGGGCAGGATCTTCATCTCGTTGACGTGGACATCCTCGGACCCGTTGTGACGTGCTGGTGAGTCACCGTCCTCTTTATCCTCTGGTGAGACGTAGATTGGATCGGACAGGGACAGGACGATAGCATACGCCTGGGACGAACGGCGGCTCGCGCTTGGCGTTTCGATGAAGCCTGAGTTTGTGTTGAAATCGCGCCTTTTAGGCTCGATATCGGTATGCGGGCTGTGACCGGTCGCCATGTTCTCAGTATTAGGTTCATCCGCGTCGTTGCTGTCGGTGGCAAGGGAGCCGCTCGTTGAGATACTCGCGGAAAGCTGATAAGCTGATACATTGCTGAGAGCGAGTTCGAGCAATCGCAGGTCAGCAAACTATATGTCAAGCCGAGCAGGATAGTTCACCTTCTGCTGGATATTCGCCACCCTTGACGCGATGTTATCGCTCATATCCGAAATGAGGCGATCCAAGGATGTCATTGGGTCTTCCGTTACGGCGATCGGCCGCTTGCGGATCGAACTACCATTCATCGTACCGATCACGCTGATCGGCTGCGAGCTGAACGTGAACTACGACAATTCCGAGCGCTCAGACTTGCGTGTGACGGGACGGAGGTTGCTGGAGTGCTCGAATCGGGGTGAACCTAGGATAGAGTCGTTTGGGGTGGATGGGCGGCTCAAGCTGTCTTCGCCCATGCTGGGTAGACCATCGAGAGCGTTGATGATCTGCGTCTCAAACACGTTCATGATCTCCTCTCGTTCGCGCTCCGTCTCTTGAAATCTGCTGGGGTCAGACTTTTACCATGAACGGTACAAAATCTGCATGACTGACGATCAATTTATGTCCGATAGCTGAGGCATCGCTTCAGCCCGTGCGCGTTCGGTATTGCGGAGCTCCTCCTCGAGCTCCATACTTTGCTTCGTCTGCTCGTTCGCAACTGCACCGAATTTAGTCATATCATATCAGCATAGCAGGCTGTAGATCTCACTGGTGGATAATCGTCTCGCCTTGCGACGTTCGCGATCGATCTTCTCTTTCAGGTCGTTCGCCTCTTGACTCAGCCGATCGGCTGATTTCTCAGATTTCTCGAATTGCTGCTTCCACTGTGGCGCTGTCAGTCTCAGCCGTGCTTGAAACTCACATGATCGCCTTCTTGGACGACTTTCATTAAACGGCGGTTAACCCGTGCAACCTTGAGGTCCAGATCGCCCCGGGTCTCCACGTAGTGTACTGTGAGTAGATGATCACTATCAAGGACAGAGAGTGAAGGTGATAGGAGTATAGACTCACGAGCCCGTCGTCGCATCAAGGTCTTGGCTAATTGCTCGCCAAGGGACAATTGAGCCTGCTGCCTCGCCACGCCCGACTTCGTCATCCTCTGGATGAGGGACGGCTTCTAGTGCTGCAATCCGTGAGCACAAGGTGGCGCCTGGTGGGGCCTGGTACCCACCTTATCGAATATGATCTTGTCGCAGACCGAGATGATATTCCACCAAATAGGCGCTCGTATCCGCTCGCCGAGGTGGGTAGGTCGCTCCGGACTGTGGATGAAGCGAATTAAATTGCGGAAGCAGCCTTTAGGGTAGGACACCTTGAATTCCATCGGGATGCTTCGGTCGAGAGCTGTCCTGGTATCAGCCGGATTGTGAATGAGGGACGCACGGAAGTTTGGGCCAAGGGCGGACAAGAACTTATACTTTGACTTCTCTCGGCGAGCACGGGGAGCACGACGCCTGGAGGCAGAGATTCGCAGGCAAGGGAGCTAGTCACCATCAGAGTGATCCCAACAAGATTCGCAGGCGTACTTGGAGTCAATGTCTACGACAAGGACGTCGGACGGGATCGGTAGTTGTTTCGGCACTCGGTGGGCATCCCCCGGGCCTTCTCAACGAAGCCACTTTTGGAGAGCTCCAGCTTACAATGATGTACGGACCCGGATCCTCGATGACAAAGGTCGTGTCTCTCTACGAGATTACCAGGAATCTTCTTCCGCACATGGCCAACTTACCGCATGAATTCTAGGCTGAGAGGTGCCCTGGAAGCCTCGAAGCTCGACGATGTGGATGCTTCGAACAGAAAACGATCTTTTCAGAATTGGAGAGCGCGACCTGGCCCGTGTCAGATCCGCCACATACGCCTACTCACCTCGACACAAGTCAGGATGTGATCCAAGTCAAGGGCCTGGAAGAATGGCCAGATCTGCAAATCGACCTTGACCAGTCCGCGTTCGAAGTCCAGCGCACCAGGAAAAGGTGGCTTTTATGGCGACTACGTCTTCACCAGGGATACCTACCAGAATGCAATACGATTCCCCAGGGCGAGGAGTATCCTCGTCAAGCATGGAACTGATTTGACTGAAGACAATCAGCGCAGATGCGACATTGCACAAACGCCATGTGATGCTTCGCGAATTTGGAGTATCTGGCCCACTACATAGACGTCAGCGTATATACAGAAGGATCCGGACTTCCGCTGAGGCGTAGGAAGTCTTGCGTCATATCGTAGATGGGGTGACGCGAGACTGAGCGGCATGAGCAAGGATATAATCCGGGACGCACTCATTGCGACGGCGTATGGCATCCAGAAGATGTCCCCTTCGTCCTGCAACACCGCCGTAGTCTCCTCAGGCAGCGATTCGACCCCTGGCGACTCGTCTGCGAGTGCTCCCCGCATCCCGCCTCTCCTTCGCGGAACTTCGAGATCGCTCGTTCCTGCTTCTGATGTATCCGTCTCGCTCGCCGTGCTTGACATCGCCCATGGAATTGATGTCCTCCTCTTTGTTCCAGGATCTGGCGCCAAAGGGCGCTATGACGGGATTCGACCGGAGTGAATCGAAACCAGTCTTGCTTCCCTGCATTCGCGCCGCCCACAGCCTTTCACGTTTCAGCGAGAGCTCCATCGACAGACGTCCATGTAACTCCATGGTAGCTGACTCTCTCGCGGTGCTGATGCACCGCACATTCTCGCGAGTTCCGGATTGAGCGATCATGGAATGCTGAGTCTGCTGTTCGGTCGTGATGTCATCATATGCGGTACTGGAGTCACCGCGACATTGAGACGGCTTTCAGCCGCCGAGCGAGATTATCGTGGGGTGGAACGGTAAAAGTGAACGCATGGCATGTGGTGGGCGGAGCGAGAGCTGAGTTGACGATCTCGACTGACACCGTCAGCGGAAATTGACCAGCTGGACTCACCGTCCCGGGGATGCGCACTTTGACAGACTTTGTGAGCAGTCTCTGTGCGCCGTCTGGCCCCGCATCGGGCACGTGGACTCCTCGAACGCGTTGCTCAGCGGCGAGGAGAAGAGGCTCGACTTCGAATCCTTCCTCATACGCGCCAGCTCTCGGAGCCAATCCTCGGTCTTCTGCCCGCTGAAGGCGCAGCGAGCACATCGGGGCGGTAGAAGACGCCGAGCGAGTCCTCGCAAGGCTGGACGCCCCGAGTCGCGTCGGTATCGGCGCGTGAACACAGAGATGGTTCCTGCGTAATTAGTGCAGGACCGACCCGGGCCACTCACCGTGCAGAGACCCGAGACCATGTAGAAGGACGCCAGCTTTGCATGCGGGTCCACGCCTTGCCTCCGGCCCGATTTCTCCCTGCTCGGGCTCCTAGTGGTTTCATTGAAGCTACCCAGAGCTCGGAAGCAACCCTGGTGCGCAATTCGTTTGCGAGCTGTCGACCTGGTGATCCTCCGCAAGAGAAGCTGGCGTCTGGCCTTCCGCCGCCGAGCGGCTGCGCGGAAGGGTACCACGCAAGGCAGGATCGAAACCTACTCTTTACCTCCTAACTACGTCCTTGTTGGCTCGCAAGATGTTCAGACAATCATCGGCTGGACAATCTTGAAGGTCTCGGAGACTGATACCTCCTCTCCACCTCTCTCCAATAACATGTCGGACGTTGTGTCTGGACAAGAGCGACGATCATTTTCTGTATGTTGGCACGCGAGAAGCAGGACATTCCTGACCTGTTGGCAGATCTCGACTGGTCGAGGAGGAGCAGGCAATACCCGTCCCTCGCCCTCACGTATCCTCGACCCCTCGAATGTCCCCAAGTGCGAGCGAGGCCACGAGATCTCTCTTCGATGCGTCCGTCAAGCTTCCCTCCATGCCCATCACACCTGGATGATGATGACAGGTCACCCACTCTGGCCGCGCGGAGGTGTAGGGAACATCCAATGCCCAATACACGATCCCGACGATGCCGTCTACGAGGTCCACGAAGAAGCGCTTCCGGGCGAGTCTGTTGGCGGAACGACGGGTCGACAGAACCGCTCGTTCTCGTCCGGACGGGGTGGAGCGGGGAACAACAACAAAAGCAAGAGCAAGAGCAAGGCAAGGCGAAGAATTCGGAACACGTTACGAATCCTGGAACACACGTCGGTCAGGCGCAAGGGCACGATCGGAGTATCTGGGTTATCACCTCGGATAGCAGGGATGAGGACTCGGTTGATCTGCAGAAGGTGAGCGGCATGAGCTCGGACGATGCCCAGCAGGGTGAGCTAAGCCAATGAGAACAACTGGCAGCGGGAAGTCAACGCGAGCAAGAGGTAGGTGTTGAAGACCAGATGCTGTGGCTGCCCATCCGTACGTCGTATCTCCTTCGTGTGAACCTTTCCCTCCCAGCTGAAAACCCGCAGTGAGTCGACAGGTCCGCGGCGCAGGGAAGATCACCACTCCGGAAACTCGTTCTCCGGCGGAAGATGAGCGTTTGCGGGGAGAGTCACGAAAAGGCGAATATCAGGCGGTATGCTGAGGCGTATCTGTCGGTCGTCAGGGGAAGATGGATACTGAGAGGAGTAGAAATGGTAGGAATGGCGGCGTGAGGAAGATATGAGTTGTAATACTTCGTCACTATGGGACCATATACATGCTGGCTTCTCTTGTTGGTGGAATCCCTCGTGTACGGTACTGTCGGCTCGGCTGACTGAGCCGTGCTTCCATGATCATAAGATTTTGCATGCGATGGTAGATGCGCTCGTAAAGCCGTGGAGCCCAAAACATTTGGTTGATGGCGACAGCGAATGAGCCCTGTAAAACGGCCACCTGCGGGACTTCTCGTACCCTCCCTCCTCTTCTCTCCCACGGCGTTTTCTTCCCAAATCTTCCAGTCTATCCAATCCATCTTGTCTCATCTCTCCCTTCGTCGCTCGATCTCCTTATCTTCCGGATGCCGCTTTTCACCATCCCAGCCGGAGCTCGCCCCCTCATAAGATCACACACCTCTTCTTCTTCCGACTCTTCCCCCCACGAATCCCACCTCCTCCATACGGCTCATTACCCAGCCCCTCAGCCTTTTTACTCCCCTGAATCTGCCTCACCAAGCTCTTGAAGGCCGCCTCGACATTATCATTCTTCTTCGCGCTCGTCTCGTAGAAGTCGCATCCCAACTGAATCGCCAACATCTTCGCCTCCTCGGTCGAGACCTCGCGCTCATGGTATTTATCCCGCTTGTTGCCGACGATGACTATCGGTATCCGTTTCCGACTGGGTCCAGAAGGCGATGGGCGATCGTAAGGGTCGAAAGAGGTGGTGGGGGATTCTTCTTTGACGCGGAGGATACGCTCGACTATTCGTTCCACACGGGCGAACGTCGAGCGGGAGGTGATGGCGTAGACGACGATGAAGCCTTCGCCGTCACTGCACGCCCGTCAGCGGGGTGTGAGAAGTTAGGAGGACAGGGACGGACCGGATCCATTGATCTCGAAGGGCGGTGTATTCCTCTGGGGCAGTATCAGTACGCGATCAGGAGCGTCATGAAGGCTCGCCTTGTCCCGCTGTATCCAAGACCTCCAATAGACATGGCTGATCGTCCACGACCCATTGTTTTCGATAGCAATCTTCTATAGTGGGATCGTAGGTCTGCGGAACGGGCAGCGAGAGGGGTCAAGAGCGGGAAGTACTCGTCAGTTCTTACTGCGGCAGTAACTCCTTCGAGACGAGTTCACCTCGATGAAGGACGACATGGTGAACTAAGACATATCAGCTGTGTCTGAAGGGAACCGAGCGCCGACCAGACTCACCTGAACGGTCAAAGCGGTCTTGCCCACTCCTCCATCTCCAAGAATCGTGATCTTGAAGGTCATACGTGGTGCGGGCGGCTATAGACCATACATCGGGTAAGTGCGGAGCATGGTCATGTGCGGGAACGAGTTCACCATTGTGAACGAGGGATCTCGAGCTCGTGTGTGGTAGAGGGGATCTGCTCGCTGAGAGGCTGTGAAAGCTATCGAATCCTGGTTATTATTTACTGGAAAGGTCGACTTCAAGGTGAAGGAGGAACGATCTATGAGCAGTGGGAAGGGAGTTCAGAGTCGGGGAGGAAGTGATCCAGAATCCAACGATTGGCACGCGAAGCCGGCGAAAGTCTCGTACTGGAGTCGGGTTTTCCGGGGTTGCCACAAGTGAAGCATGAACATCGTACATAAAGCTGATGATGCTGGTATGCAACGGACTGGAATGAGAGCAGGTTCTTTCAGTCTCTACTGTCGACGGAAGTTGGAAGGGTGAGATCATCAACACCTCTCTGAGGCCATAAATCCGCCAGTGAAAGGCTGCTGAGATATGTCCTAGTCATTGTATGCTATGATATTTTGGAGGCAAGGCGCAGCGCTGAAACGCCATTCGAAGATGACTCCGCCCGAGGAAGGACTTGTGGACTTGGAGCACGGGTTGAATCGCTTGCCGTGACTGTTAAGATGCGAAGAGATGTCGTGATGTCGTAAAGTCATCCTCCTTCGCACGTCGAAACAACCCTACCCCACCTTCGCCAAACCCTCAAAGAACCTCCTCTTCTCCCTTATCCCCGGACAGATAGCTCACCTCACGCTCTCCCCCTCATCCCCCCAAACCCTCCCACCTCCATCCTCCATCACCTGCCTTAACGTTTTCTGTCCGACGAGACCAGTCAATAGCGCCCGCCGTACCGTATCTCGCGCCTGCTGCTTCTCGAGCTCGTGCGCTTTGGCGGAGATGTAAGGGGATGTGACGATGTCGGGACTGGGAAGGATGCGTAGAGAGTAGAGGAGGGTGGGGTTTGGTCGATTGACTGGCGAGAGGGAGTCGGAGAGGTGGCGGCGGAGGTCTTTGAGGTGGAGAATTGCGTGGATGCGGGAGAGGCGGACGGCCTAAGGGGACGACCGGGATTCAGGAGGGTGGAATGGGTCGACCAAGGGAGAGACGTCGGCCCAATGGTTCGGGTACAGAGAGGAGAAGCAAGAGATACAGATGTCAGCACTTGAACCCCGAAATACGACGTGTCAAGCTCACAGACTCGCTACACCAGTACCCCCGACTCCTCACGCCACTAACAATCCCGACCCCCTTCAAAGTCCCTCTACGGACCTGTCTCGATATCAGCTATGCATAATAATCCGACGCTAACGCGCACCAGCTCGGGATCCGGTCGGACACGTGGTTATAACAACAGAGCCAGCCAACGCCGATACCAATTAACTTACGATAAGATAGAAAAAGATAGCATCATGGAGTTCTGTCATACCTTCAAATGCTGGGCTTGCTCCGCCTACCTAACGATGACACGCATGAATACGTGTTGAGTGTTCCAGCGACAGATAGTCTCGCATCTCGCTTGGCGCCGTCTAGACTTAGACTTAGACCCAAAGGTAGAATCTGAAGAGAAAACGCAGCTTCACGTAAAGGCGAGAACAGCGCGAAGTCCACCCTAGCTCGTGCGGTCTAAATCGCCATGGTGCGGTAGAGACCTATGATCAAGGGGAGCAGGTCCGGTCGATGATATGACGTCAAAGGTGGCAAACCTCAACCGTTCAATTCCCTGAGCTTTTCTCGGAGCGGCCATATCTGCGGGAGGTACTGAGCAGCCGGGAGCGGTGAATGCTGTTGAGGATTTATCCTGTTCAAGCACCACCTTCGGACTCCCATAGTGACGATTGAAGTGCAATGTGGGAGGACGTACGATATAAGCGACTTAGTCAGCATGAAATCGTGTCTCTTCGACGAACAAGCTTGAGGGCGGTGGCTCGAGCTGTCAAGAGATGCAGGAGCAAATCCTCTACGCTTCCAAGCCGAACTCCTGGTGGTATATTCGTCGATCCTTGTTTGGGGTCTGTAAAGTACTGCTGAGTCGCCAATAAGATGATCACCATCCTTGCTCGGCGGTCCCTCCACGGCCCGAGCTGCTGGGAATCGGTTGTGAGGTGTGAATTTATGTCATGACGCCCTCAGCCGGCAACCATTTGTGCTCTACAAAGGTCTTCTAATCCAGCTCAAGCTGCCGCCTTCTTCTCCTTGACGTACGCCTTACGGACGAGATCTCGGCGCGACTTCTTGGCCAACTGGATCTGGAAACGGTCGAAGTCGGTCGCGGTCTAGGTAGGCAGATTGTCAGCACGACGGTGCTGAGCCCTTTGAACAAGTCAGAGGCGGGTAAGATTGACTGACCTTCCGGTGTTGCCTCGCTGCGAGCTTCTTGGCCCATCCACTCTGCTCCCACTTCTCCATGACACCGGCCTTCTCCACGGCCTTCTTGATCGCTCCTGTACCAGCGCCTCGGGGCAGCTTGGCGAGTGTGTAGGGTGTGAGGATGAGGTGGCGGTAGGAGAAGGACTGGCGGGGGACGGAAGTGGTGGGGCCGTCGATGAGCGCCTGTATAGTCACGTGTCAGTGACGAGTGAGACACTATGACATGGACGCGCATACCCGATTGTGGTCGATGATCTCGGCGATGACAGCGAGCTTGCCGGCAGATGGCCCGTCGTTGACGAGGACCACTCGGCCGACCTCGACGAATCGCTTGAAGGTGGAAGGCTGAGACGGCTGTTATTTGGTTTGTCAGCTCAGGCCAAAGTCATCATGCGTGATAGTATGGATCGGCACAATCGAGAGGGATATGGCGCAGAAGTATGATGCTCTCTCGGTAATCACGGTGGATTGATTACGGCGTGATGTAGACACAGCGTTGACGTCGACCACGGCCAGCGAGGCGTCGATCAACCTCGAGTCGCGCATTCTCCATTGAGGCCTCGCAGACATCGCAGGTTGAGTCCAGCTGCGGTGCGTCGCAGGAAAAAGTACGAGACGGATGAGACACTCACCGGCATGACGTTTATCCCTCTGCACGCCGGAAGATGATCACTAATGATGTCAAGGATGAGTAGATCAAATCTCGAATTGAACTGGATGAAAGTGGCACTGATCTCAAGAGTCGAAGTTCATCGGAGATAGTCTTACAGCCGATCCCGTCGTAGTCTTGGCCGGATCCAAATCGATTGATTACTCAGCCTAACCTCCACATTGCCCGAAGGGGAAGAAAAGCCTCATTGTACGGCGTCACAGCCGGAAAGCGATTTTCCTCGCTCCCTCGAATCGGCCTCCATCTATTGATCGAAAACGCTTGTGCCTATACTTACCCAGCCTTCCCATTTCTTCCTCATAAACCCGAAAGTTCTGATCCATCTTCGTGTCACCTGGATAAGCTTTGACCTCGTCCCCGCCCGATTGCCAAGAACCGATCCCTTCCTCGAAAAACACGTTTCTCTATCCCCATCAGACCGCATCATCGGATTTCACCCATCAGGCCTTCCTCTCACAGAGGACCATTCGGTCCATTTTACCTCGTGCAGATTTTGGGTCATCAGAAGGAGTGACGCAAGACTCTCCACTCAGCCTTCCATCGATCCTTTCTTGATCGTCGTCATCATCTTCGTATCCTCTGCCGTCGTATCACATCCTTTGATCAGAGCGTCCCTCGTCCTCGGTTGTCAGTCGACACTAAACCTCAAATATCGACTTCACTCGTCGCCTTCATCCTCGTCCAGGATGTTTCCCGACCTCCCTGAGCACCTTCAGACCCTCAATACCCTCTCCCCCTCGCCTCCTTCTGGAGGTATGACCCAAGAGTACGAGGACGCAGTATGGAAATACCTCAACACCGACGACGTCTTCAACAACCTCGGCACAATCCCATCAGACATGCAGGCGAAAGAGGAGGTACCGACCCCTGCCCCCACACAAGCCAAAGCACCTTCGGACCTCAAGTCATTCGTCGCGCAGTTCGCCCGCGAAGCCGCCCTTCCCCTTCCCCTCCCATACAATGTCACTGCTTCGTCGTCCGCCGCCCCCAATCCTCTCGCGAATGGCGTCAATACGTTGGACATCATGCCGCTCAGTTCTTCGACACCGTGGGAAGACGAGACGAGTGAGGATGGGCGCATTTCAGGGGCGAAGAAGTTGAAGCAGATTGGCGCGGGTACGGGCGAGATTGAGGAGGAGTATGTGCTCATCACGACAACGGTATCAGATACTGATGATGCCTTTCAGTAAGCGACGCCGAAACACCGAAGCGTCCGCCCGATTTCGCGCAAAGAAGAAGGAGAGAGAACAAGCCTTGGAGCAGCGAGCTAGTGCGTTTCACAAAAATGCGACCCTGCCTTTCACAATCCTGATGACGTTCTCAGAGGAGCTTGAAACACAAGTCGCCCAGCTCACAGCGGACAAGGCATCCTTGGAGAACCAGAACAAATTGCTCAAGGAGATCGTCTTGGGAGGAGGCACGCTACAGGGACAGGAGAATCTACAGGCGGTGATGGCGGCGATCGGGGCGAAGCGGAAGCGGGAATAGAGAGTGTAGACAGGTATCAATGTCGATCTGGTCGATCTTGTACGTCGAACGCAGGGTGTTTTTGGCTGGTCTGTGCGGTGCATTGACGTCATGGAGATGTGCACGGACGCGCGACGGGTTCCTTCCCTGACATTGCTCCTTTCTCTTACTTTCTTCTTCTCTCGTATCTCGCTTTGCTTATCCTTCGACGTTCACCCAAGATAACAACTGGTTCATCAACATGGGTCGCGGACCCGTCAAGCCTTCGAGTCCGGGGAGTTTCGACAGCTCATGGGATATGGATGGGCAAGTAGCCCTCCCAACCCGCATCTTCGTTCCCTCTTCCCGTTCCCTCCTCATTTCGAAGCTAAGAGCACGTCGAGCTGATGATACCGATCTGATAGTGGTCCAAACGTCTCGGTCTTACTCGACGAGGCTAAAAGTGCGCCTTCCTCTCTCTAGCCGCTCGTGTTCCTCCCAACATCCACTTCTGACCTAACATCGAAGTATGGCAAGTTTGACTGATGAAGCCAACAGGACGCATCAATAAGGAACACCGCCGCCTTGCGCAGGAGGCTTTGGTCGCAGCGCAGAAGGACGCCGAGACGATCGTGAGCTGATTAACTCGGAGGAAATGCTCTGCTGTCGACGACAGCTTTGGGAATCCACGCTTAAGCTGACTGGTGCTTTAGTTGATGCGATACGTCCACGCCAGTCACGTCACGCATACCACCGAGATGTCCGTTCCACTCCCTCCCCGTGTCCTTGAAGCTCAAATTGACGGAGTTGTCGAGCAGCAATGACATCTACACCAACATGCTCACCTACCTCGGCGAGCAGGACAACCTCCTCGCTGGACTATATGACGAACTCCTGAACCTCGACAAGGAGGTGCAGACTTCGATCGAGGGGTTCGTTTCTCGCTTCGAGGGGGTGGTGGATGAGGCTGGAGGGGTGGGGAAGGGGTGTAGGGTGACGATTTCGAATGCTGTGTCTGGTGGGTTGGAATGAGGTACAATCGGGACATGAGAAGGCTGATGGTCGGTTGGGCAGAGGAGAAGAAGGCGGTGGAAGCTGTGAAGGTTGGGTTCGAAACAGGGGGGAAGAAAGGGAGGAAGAGGGATGGGACTCTCGTCCAGCCTGGCGGCGAGACCATTTTTGAGGACTAGGTTGTCAAGAAGAGTCAGAACGTCGGCGGGGACGAAGTGTGAGCGAAGATGACAGTCTATTCCATGCGACAATGATGTACACTCTAAGCTCTATTCACTGCTCAGATCGCCATTCTAATGTTGGCTTCGCCAAAACAAGCCCGCCATCACTCTACTGCTTCCCGACCTGCCCCGAACTCTCCTTATCCCCATCGTAGAAAGCCATCCAAACCTCACCCTCACCCTTGATCCCCAATTCCGTCCCCGCCGCCACGAAATAAACACTCCTCACACTCGCCTCATCCAAAGCTTGCCTATCCTTCCGATCCCAGATCGTCGTTCCCTCCGCCTTGGTAACAATCGCAATCCCCGGCCCGTCCAGCGGTGCAAGATCTTCCGTATCGGTCGTCTTCACGATGGAGAACTCCTCGAAAGGGGTGGAGTAGACGACGGTGTTGCCGAGTTTACCTTTTGAGTAGGGTTGACGGCGGAGGATGAGTTCGGAGGGGGATTTGGCGGTGGCCGTCACGGCTTTGGCGACGAGACGGGTGGAATCTTTGTCGGGTGTGAAACCGACGTTGAGGACGTTATCGGAGGCGGCCATGAGCTCAACGATTTCTGCGGGGCGTCAGTTCAAGCTTTCGTACAATCGAGATGGAGTCACCCCGTGTGAGCCAGGCATGAGGACCGTCCGCGCCGACGTACAATCCTTCGCCTCTCTCCAATTCGAGGAGGCTCATAAAACAGCTACGTCGAATCATCAGCATGGCCTATCACTTCCACCAAGTAACTCACATGCAGGCAAATGTCGATCCGCCTCCTGGGTAATACTGATCCAACACCCCCGCCGCTTCCACAATATTCTTCTTCTCCTGCTCCTCCAACGCCACACCCACCGCCGAGAACGCCTCGACCCCCTGCTTGGCCACCCCATCCGTAAACGCCTCCACAGCCTTCTCCACGTCCTTCCCCTCCATACCGATGAATTCTCCCCAGCATGCCTTGAGGTACACCTGATCGGGATTCGAGCCGAGATCGAGCTGGTCGCCCGTCACATCCGCGTCAGGGTGCTTCCCTATGAAGCCCTTGACGGAATCTCGAACTCCCTGAGGCAACATCTGGATCTCAGGAGTGGGAAGGAGGAAGTCCCGGATGACGTCGTGCTGGCGGAACCCTGCGAATCCGAGGAAACGGTCGCCCAGACATACGGCGACGGCGATCTCGGGCTTGTGGTTGGTATCGGGGAATTGCTCGGGGTTCTGCTTGTGTAGCTTCTCGGCGAGCGCTTTATCGGGATAGATCTGGAGGGGTAGGGCTGCGGAGCGTCAACCGGTCACTTTGGATAACTGTGAGAGAAATTGGGGCACCTTGTTAGCCGGTGAGGACCTTGAAGAGGAAGGGTACGTGCCCCTCTCCGCCTGATTTGTCCTTCTTGTCGGCTGGGATGGGGGTGGGAACTTGCTTGCGGACCCAAGGAAGTCGAGGTGTTCGGCGAGGTAGGATGAGAGGGGGTTGTCGGTGCCCCCAGATCTTGGCCGGATTCTTCGGGTGAGTACCCATCCATGACTGTACCCATCAGTGCCCATGTGATACTAGGGGGAGTCAATACAGACCTCGGCGTACGGGCTGGAGGGGTCGAGCTCGAAGTTCTCTCCTCCTGCATTTTTGGCAAAGACTTCAGCGAGAGAATCATTCCCCACTTTTCCCCCTATAACCGATCACGGTCAGAGCTTTTTGCAAGACTGAACGAGAGATGAGACTTACATGGGTATTGGTTGGGTTGACATTCGAGCCGGACGACCCGGTTCGAGGTTGAGTCCTTCGTTGCTTCAGGCATGACAATTCGATACTAGACTTGTATTTAGTGAAGGTAGAGAAGACAGGATCTCACATCGATAAGGTCTAGATCAAAGAAGAGCCTCTACTTATGAGCGATCGAAGGACGTCATGTTCTGCGGGGCTGCGATTCCAGCGAAACGGTACGCTTTGATCGCCGGAAATGACCCGAGGTCTAGGCGGAAGCAAATCCGCGGTCATTGAGACGACGTCTGTGCACCTATTTGCGATATTTGCGATGCGATTCAATCCTGGTGAGACACTTCGCTCCCTTGTCATCCCGAATCTTGAGTAAGGAATATACGGAGATGCCTACGATAGACAAGGCGACAACCGAAGCCAAAGCTGAGAAATCCGGGTGGTAAGGCGAATCTGGGCGCAGTAAGCCGACGGTGCGCCGAGGCGACCGGGCTGGTCATATTGTTCTGCTGGATAGGTCGAAACAGTGGAGCGTTGCAGCTCTCCCCGGCTCGATTGCCGAGTAGCAGCAGGGAACAAACAAAGGGTGCGAGCTGTCTCTCCCGTTGGAAACAAAGCAAGCAGTGTCCATCAGCATGCTTTAAACCTGTACCAGACGAGCCCAAAAGTGAGGTGTCCTGACTCACCGAGAAAAAGGAACGAGGCGAAACGTGATCACCCCAGCTCGGTGTCCCACACACCGCTCGAGACCACCTCACAGCTCTCCATTCTCCTCACTCATCTGTCATCATCTAGAAGACACAGCTCTATCATGTTGGCGTAATGCCTTCTTGGGAGTTGAGCGGAGCTCTGCAGCATGACTTGCCTCCGGCTGTCGTACCATCAGGTGGCTATCGGGGGGGGATGAAGTTCACCATTTGCAGCGTCAGAGGCACATGAGACTTGAGTGTTCACCAGGTTAATATCGCCCCTCGCGTAATAGGAATCATCGACACCATCGTAGTTAGGTCCGGTATGCCTTGTCGGATGGATCATAAGTCAGATATGTGCATTCTACAACAACGGTTTCCATCAGCATCGGCGAGACGAGAGTTCACGAGTGGTCTGGAGTTGGGGAAAGAAAGGGGAAACCCACCAGTGAAGCCGTAGCAGTGAGCGATGTAAGCCGCCAAATCATCCTCGGTTTCGTTGTCGGGGAGGGTCGAGTTCACCGAGGCGGGACCCGCTGAATTGCAGCAAACGGCATTGGGGATCGTCGCCGTGCTGTCAAAACCACTACAGGTTCGATTATGACATTGTGCTCGCCTGTGTCATCGTCTCATCCCGCTGCCGGCCGCTTGGCGCTGCAACTGTATGAGGGAATCCCGCGTGGCTTGTTTGATCGGTCTTGCACCTGCTCGAGGCATGCTGGCGGACTGGACGAGTGGGATGTTGAGGATGAGCAAGTCGAAGGAGAACGTTCGGAAGATCGTGGAGTTCGAGGAGGATGGTCGATGCTTCGAGGAACGGTGAAGGCGCCAGAGGTAGCGGGGAGGGAGTACTGGCGGAAGGAAAGTCAGAGAACATCCGATCCAATATGTATACCTAGGAGGAGGCGTTCCATATTTGAGTCAAAGACGCTACCGACGATCGTTCCGTTATTCCATCCCATCTTTTGTCACGGCATCGTTGAGGAAGGTTTATTCGACGAGTAGCATGGTTTGGTACTGTGGAAACAAGCACACATGTGGCAAGGATGAACAACAAGCATTGCATCCGGCATCCCGGTACAATCCGTGAGGTGACGGGACCGCTATAGGCAATCTACCTCTGTGAGTACGATGGACCAGGCGGTGATCTGGCTCAGCAGTGCATCGTTCTTCTGGTGAAGTCGAATGGATCAGCTTCATCATGTATATCTTCACCCCATACACCTGCCGATTCCGCGGGGCACCGGTTCCAGCGAAAAGCATCCGCTCATAGTAGTTGGAATCAACCGATGGTTCTTGCAGCAGACGGGAGATCTCCTTCGAATGACGGCATAACGAATGCCAAATGAGGGTGCAACCAAGACCATCATAATACATATTGATTGGTGTATGCCTACAACAAAAGCCCAAGACCTCCAACCCCTACACGAAGGCGTCTCAGCACGCACAGCTCGACTGCGCCTCCCCTTCTGCCTCTCCTGATACCTTGACTCCCTTCGCACCCGCCTTCGTAGCTGCCCGTTGAGGGGGAGGTGCAAGTGGTAACTTCCTCGCTGATATCATCAGCATCTTCCCCGCATCGCATCATAGGACCACACCTATTTCCATGAACAGATCCTGCACTCCGTCCCCGGACTTCGCACTGGCTTCCGCATACAGCAGTCCTTCTTCCATTGCGAACCGCTCGGCGACTTCTTGTGGTGTATTCCGAGATGAGTCGAGATCGAGCTTGTTGCCGACGAGCATGATGACGATGGATGGATCTGCTTGCCGTTGAAGCTCGCGCACCCATGATTTGGCTTTCTCGAAGGATGCCTAATCATGTCAGCGAGAGGGCGCTTCGCGAGATTTACGGCGCACTTCCGGTGGCTGTAAAGACATGGATCAGCATGGTCTAGGGAGGATGAAAGGGAAGCGCGCACTTGTGTCATGTCGTAAACGATCACCGCTGCATTGGAATTCCTGAAATAGATGGGTGCAAGAGATTTGTACCCTATGCGACTTCAGGCAATATCGTGACGTGCGGAAGCTGTACTGACGTTCTTGTCCGGCCTGAGAGGTGAAATCAGCGGTCACCTCAATGGGGACAGCTAAGAGCGACATACGGTATCCCAGATCTCGAACTTGATATTTGTAGAGTCATCGAGGGTGACCGTTTGTGTAAGGAAAGCCGCTACATTCACTGTCAGGTCTCGAGAGAGAATTGGGGAGGTGCGTACGTACCGCCTGAAGGGGACAAGCAGATGGCAGGTCAGTGAGGTGGGACAGCTGGAGCAGGTTTTTGGCGTACCAATAGTCGACTCCCTGAAATGGAAGGAGTCCGTGAGCAGGGTATGCAGATGACTTCACTCGGTTAAACGTACCGAAAGTCTGAGAACTCGTTCCGCACCTATCATAATCGAGACAGTCCAATTCAGCCCCGCTCCGTTCTAAGCGTTTCGTTTGGACGTACAAACCGTAATACCAAGCTACTCTTCCCTACTGCCGACTCTCCTGTGCAGCGGATCAGCTCCGTTCCTGACTCCCCACCTCCGTCGCCTAGGCCAGGACCGCTTGCTACCGTATCGAGCTGACAAGTAGACTCGAAACGTGAGCCTCACCTAGTAGTACAAGCTTGAAAGATGTTGTTCTTGACATAATCACTGGATCTTTTTAGGACAATCGTAGGGGAATCGGTGGCAACAACAAAGGAATGGACGGCGGCTGGCCGCCGCTGACGTGGTTGATTAGGTTTGATAAGCTCCGTCAAAAATCGATGTGCTCCCTGGACTTCTACCGAATTACACCCTCGTCTACTTACACATAATCCCAAACATCGACTCTCATCGCATATTATCGGTACGAGGTATAGGCGACGAACAACCTGACGATCGTGAACAAGCTGTGAAGTTGATATCGTCACCTGCGAGAGGCTTACGAAATCGAGTCTTGAAAGTCTCGAATGGCCCCTGTTCCGAACCTGTCCTGAGCCATGAATCGACCATTCTCGGGATACCCGCCTCCGAGCTCGCCACCGAATCCCAACCTGCCCAACCTTCCGCCGAACCCGACAAGCTATCTCCCGCCTCGACCACAGTCTCATCCGGGCCTTCCACCACAGCCCTTGCCTTATAATGCTGGTCCATCTCCTCCTAGTCAGTCATATGGCAGTAGCAGCATAGGGCCTTCAAATTATCTGGACAAAGGGCCACCGCCGCGAGATAACTTTGTGCCCCGAGGTGCCGGTGGTGCTCGGCGAGGAAGGGGTAGAAGTCCTGATGGTGAGCTGAGTTCTCTGTGAACTCTCAAACTCTTTCGTCCCAAAGTTGGCTGAGGGGGACACACTTGAAACACGAAGGGTAATGCGTGAGGCTCATGTGCTTGAGTGAGGGCTTCTGGCGGTGAATCGCATCGACTGCGGCCTCATCCTGAGATCGACGGAAGCAGGCTTTCGGTCGCCCGTGAAGTCGAGCTACGTTAGTACCAGTCGATGAGGCTCTGTCAGACCGTCGGTCTGTTTCCGCCCATTCCTTGCGCCTCACATGCGCAGTCGCTATTCTCCTTGGACTTCAGCGGTATAAACAAGTGAACTGTTCTTACCATCGATACACTTACCAGGACGACCGAGACGACGCTTGGCCGACCGCGATCACAGCTCCATCGAGCAGCGCGTCAATCGCGAACGACCCTGTCGTACCCTCTTCATCCGAAACGTTACCGTACGTGCTTTCCTAGCGTAAGATTTCAGCTGAAGTGCTCCGACGAGTAGTTCGAAGCGGACTCTGAAGGTCTCAGGGCATCATTTGCCGGCTCTGGTGATATCAAGACTTATTTCGACCTGGTGAAGAACCGGGGTATGATTTTCATCACTTATGTATGACTTCCCTCTGTCTTGTCAGAGACTAGCTGATAAGGAATAGTTCGACTTGAGAGCGGCGGAGAAGGCGAGGGACGGGATGCATAATACCGAGATTGGAGGACGAATGGTGAGCTCTCCCTGTCGCTATGAAAATTCGCTGACGTCAAGGCAGATCGACGTGCATTACAGTCTACCAAGGGCGGATGAGCAGACCGGACGATGCGATGGCGACAAGAACCAGGTGAGCCTACAGTAGACGATTAAAAAAAGTGTCTTGACGAAATGCGAAGGGGTCCATCATGGTCAGCCTTCGACATCAGAGGGCGATCAACGAGTACGAGCTGGGACGGCTTTGCGAGCGCTTCGGAGATGTCAAGTCGATCAGGCCATGTCGTGAATCAGAGTACGTTCACTCAATCCTACATACCTTTGCATCTGACTGATATTATGCAGTCAGAAAATCGTGGAATACTTTGATAGCCGCGGCGCCGCCCTCTTTCACGACGAGTTACAGGACAAGCCGTTCATGCAGGGGACTTTGGATCTGCGATTCGTGTGGGACGAGCTGGATTCTGAGCTACCACCACCACCGTAGGTCTCTCCCGTCTCTATCGATCAGTGTTAACGAGAGCGAGCAGGGCTCCGGAGAGGATGCGAGAGACCAGCATTATTAGCGATCACTCACAACCTCTTCCAGGAGGACGAGAGCCGAGGCGGAGTGGTGAGGGGCCTGGCTATGGGAAGGTGCGAGGCGGAGGTTATAGAGCACCGCCTGAATACGGTCCGTCTGGGGAAGACAGGAGAGGTAGGACGAGAGATCATTGATCTGAGGCTCGCTGATATGATTCAGGCTCATATCCTCCGGGACCTCCCCAGGCCCCTGAAGCGAGATATGGCGAACTGCCGCCAAGGCCACCGGTGAGGTCGATCATTCCTCTCCGGAGGAGCAGGCTGATGAGTAGCAGTTGGTCGACGATCGTCTTGAACAAGCGCGCAAAGTGCAACAGGCAAGATCGTTACTCTTTTGACCAGAACATGTCCCTGATACCCATGATAGCTCTTGGCAACGCTCGGTGCCAACGCTGCACCACCCGCTCCAGTACCGACCCCACCGCAAGCACAGCCGCGACCGCCGATGCAATCCAACTACAACGCCCCACCACCCAATCGTTATCCAGCGCCTAGTCCGCGGCCTCCCCCGGCCCAAAATGCACCGGTATACGCGCGAAACGATCCAAGAAGCTCGTATCCGCCTTTAAATCCACCTCCACCGATGTCGAATGGGTACAGCCAAGGTCCATCGAGGCCGCCAAGCGGGTATCCTCTATATCCACCACCAGCGGCCAGTCCCTCTCGTCCCCCACCACCTACCCATGCTTCCCATCTGCCTCCACCTGGTCATGTCGGTATGATGCAGCATCAACAGCAGCAGCAACAGAGACCGGGTCAACCACCTCCACAGCTGTCACAGGGGTTCATGCCGCCATCCCAGTCCTCACGACCGCCTTATGAGGCACCTGGATATCCTCCGGCTGCTGCGAACGGTAATGCCCAGGGGTACGGGTCGGGATTAGAGGGCGCGGCGAAGGATGTGGGATCGCTGTTGGCGATGCTCGTGAGTATCGACTGGCTTGCCGTAGACATGTTGACTGATAAGGGGTCAAGCAATCGACAAGGTGAGAGCGGGACATGATTACCAGTGTGAAGGGAATAATAGCGATAGTCCATGAGAAGGCATTCGTATCGTCGCCGCAGTAACATGTACAATCTAGTCTTGCAGCGCAAACTCCGTCTTGATAAGCATGATCGTTATCCCCTGAAACGACAACTGTCGACTGTAGCATGGACGCGATGAAGTCGGCCCACATGCATAATAGTAGACATGCGACATGCGGTACAACACTAATATTTATAACGGACATTGTCCACCTGTACAGATCATCTCTTACAACAACTCGTCACGACGCCATCGCCTTGATCGACTTCGGCGCCTTCTTCGCCACCGCCTTCCCGATCCTGCTCCCCGCAAACGTCCAACTTGGATCGACATCCGTGATGAACTGATGCTGCAACAGATCCCGAGCCATTGGTCTATCTCGAGGGTTCTTGGCCAGACACCGGTTGTTCATGAAATCGAGGGCGACATCGGAGAGATGGACATCCGGTGGCAGTTGAGGACGAGATCGTTTGTTGAACAGCTGAGGATTGTCAGCGAGTGTTGGAGCTACTCAGCCAGGCGCACCTCAAACATGGCCGCGACCTGCTCCATATCGCCCCATGGCCTCTTGCCAGTCCACATCTCCAGCACGACGCATCCGAGACTCCAGATGTCGACTTTGCCAGAATACGTCCGCTCATTCGCGGAATGAATGACCTCAGGCGCCATCCAGAATACCGAGCCTTTCATATTGGTAGCTTGGCCAAACGAATCGTATGCGTCGGCTGCAGGGGAATCAGCCTTGATATGTGCAGGAGAGAATGAGCATACAAGTCTGCTTCGAGATACCGAAATCGGAGATCTTACATACTCCAGCGGCATCGACAAGGATATTATCGCCCTTGAGGTCGCGATGCCAGATGTGTTTCGCATGAAGGTACGCGAGGCCTTCTAGGATCTGAGCGGTGAAGAACTTGACGAGTTGAGCCCCGAATCGCCCTTGGTTTGGAGTATTATAGATCGACGCGATGGTACCACCGGGCACGTATTCAAGGAAGCTGAAGAATAGTCAGGAACGAACGCAATAAATCTGATCAATACGCACATGGACAGGTACTCCGGACTGGTTTCCCAGCCTGGAAGGCGTCAGCATGACACATTTAGGACAACTCACCAAGGTATGTCACGATATTGGGATGGTACATATCCTTCAACAAAGCTATTTCTGATTGCAGGGCTTCGATCATACCCACTTGTCGCCGATCATTGCGAGCTTGCTCCGTCACTGGCAATTCGACCTGTTTCACGGCCATCATGTCGCCTGTGGTGACATTGAGGCCGAGGTACACCCGTCCGTACGATCCTTTACCGATGAGCTCACCCTTCACCCAAGTGAGAGTGGCTAAGAGGGATGTCAGTGCATTCTCCACATCAAGTGGTCTTCTCACCAGGCTTGCCATCGGTGAAAGGGGACTCGGGAATCGTCGTTGGTACTTGCCCTTCCACGATCTTCGACGGGGTGACCTCTTGTATACGATAACCCCACATGCTCGAGCTCTTCCTCCTGTCCAGCTTCTTGGCATCTTGCTTCGCAGCGTATACGTCCCGGTTGACGTCCATGTTCCTGCTTTCGCGCTGGATCGTTCGCCTCTTGTGGTCGACCACAACACGGATCGATTTGCGTCTATCGCTTAGCCCGACCGCACGAGAGGGATGCAAAGGGGGAGGCAGCGGGCGGTTCTGATCCGGAGACCTGGGTGACATGGTGGGTGTGAGCGGTTGTCGAGACGGGTGGATTGGCGGCGGTGGGACGCTCTCCAGGGGGGCGGGCGATTCCACCGATGGGGTGCTCGGCGTCGATGGTCCGCCCTCGACGATGGGCTTGTCGAGATCGATCTTGGGGAAGAAGTTGTCAAGATGCTCGTACAGCTGCTCAGGCTCGGGTCTGATGTTCCATTTCTCAGGTTGATCCCTGGGACGGGCGAAAGACTTTGCGCGGGTGATTCTGCTCTCGCTCTCAGATTCTGTTGCGCTGTCGGACGGCGTTGTGACGCCTGCACGAGCCGGGATAGCAGGATTCGTGTCGACTTTGAGATTAGGTCTAGACGGAGAGGGGTGGATTATAAGAGGTCGATGTCCAAGGTTTGGCGTCAAAGGACCGGTGAGAAAAAGAGTCGCTTCTTCCTCGTCTTCCGCTTCCAGACTCTTTGGTGATCCTGCAGACCCTTCTCCCCCCTCGAGCATAGCCCGCAGCTGGCTTGTGTGGTCGCCAGCTTTCGCAGTGTCGTTGGAGTCACCCTCCTCGCCATCTACCGAGACCGTACGAGCGCGTACAGTAGATTCTGAGTACCATGAGCTGACCGTGCCTGCTACGGACGCGGTGTCACTTGTGTCTCCCCGATTAGAACGAGGCAATGACAACCACGACTGCTGCTCCGGCGACAAATTCGGATGAGCGTAGGGAAGTTGCGTGTCTGATCGGTCGTCCAAATTCCCATCGCTAGCACGGCGAGATTCACTAGGTAAGGGAGAACTCGAGCGATATACGGCAGAAGCAGACTCGCTACGAGGACGCCAACTGACCGGAGTAGTGGGGGTGTAGTTCTCATAAGCGATTGTGCGGGCAGCGGAAACCTCCGAAGGCGTGAGGGGTTGACGGAAGAGAGTGGCGCTTTCAGGCGAGGAGGCAGCTGGTTGAACCTGGTGGAATGCCTGGACTTGCGGAGATGGAGGCGCCTGGCTGTCCGAGGCTCGCCGCGCGTCGAGCGAGGATGAAGCTCTGTACGAGGTATTGGAGCCGGAGGGGCGCACATGTGGGGATAGGAAAGGCATGAAATTCGTGTTCTGCGCAGGTGAGGGTATCTGTAGTGGCGGTCCTCTCGACGTCGCAGAATGGGATGGCTCCGGATAGCGACCATCCTGCGCCCGATCGATCGAAGGATTCCGATTGAGGCCAGCGCTGACATAGCTCCGTTCTCCGGGTCCCGAGATGCGTGTTGGGGTATTTGCGGTACGGGAAGGGATACCTTGGTAAGGAGGTCTAGAGACCGGGACATCAGGCTGCAAGGGACGAAGACTGTCCATGGATCGAATGTTCTGGACTGATGGTGGACGCAAGGTATCTTCGGGATTGCGGAACGCCGATGAGGCCAGCCCAGCCCGGAGTTTCTCTCTCCGTACCGGCAGGGTATCTGCTGGCAGTCGAGGCAGTCGACCAATTTGCCGGGACCTCGCCTCAATCCTTTGTGTCATCGCTTGAGGCAATTGGCCAGATGATTGGCGAACACTTTGCTGAGCGAAGCCGCCGGGTGAAGGCACTTCGGCCTGATATTGAGCGGGTGGCGATTGATAGATCGGCTGATCAAAGACTGGGTTTGATGTCGGATATTGGTGCTGTCGTGAGGCCTCGAGGTGCAGATTGAGAGGCCTTTGAGCAGGAACAGAGGGCCATGTGTCTCGACTATCAAGACTGGGCAGACGTCTGGCGTCGAGCGGATTCTGAGTATTTTGTCCGGGATACGGAGGAGCCTGACCCGAGCGCTGACGCCTATCCTGCGAATATCTTGCAGATCGACCGCCAGTCTGCTGGTCCGCAACATCTCGCCGCTCCTCTTCCCAAGTTTCTTGTTGCTCCGCTTCCCAAGCAGTTCGAGCGACCTCTTGGCGCAATCTGTGCTCTTCGAGTCGATGCTCCTCTGCCGCGACCTCTCTCTACAAGGGGTCAATCAGCGAAGTAAAGGAGTCCCAAAGAACGAAACTGACAGCTCGTATTTCATCCTGCTCAATCTGCTGCTGCTGTTGTAGGCGCTGCTCTGATTGGACCTGCTGCATCCTTTGCCATACGTCTCTCTCCGATTGCTGCTCTTTTCGCGCGAATTCCTCGTCCGCCTCGAGTTGCCGCCTACGTCTCTGCTCCGCCTCGAGAGCTTGCTCTTCTTCCCGCTGGAATTGCTCAATCAGGGCGAGCGTTTCTGGGTCCATGCCTTCAATCTCCAAACCAAGACCCGAGTCCTTGCGCTGCTGACTTGGTCCAGCTTGTGCAATCGTTTGAGCCACGGGGGATGCGAAAGGCGTCGTCGTGCCCTTGCGTTGTGCAGCGCTGAACACAATTGATGGTGAGGAGGCTATATCGGAGTCGATGGATCGGCGTGATATCGGGGACGAGGTGATATTCAGCTCCGCCAGCATGGGCGGTCCCGCTGGAGCTGGTGGCGTAGGCAATACGGGCGAACTTGATCCGGTTGAGACAGATGGATCGGAAGTTGGGGTACGGGAGCGGCCGGCGGAGCTCCGAAGCGTTCGCTGGGTCAATTGTCGGGTGGGCTGTCTCGCCTGTGCTTGCACGCTCGACCCCGAATCTCTAGCCTCCTCATGCCCAATCTCACTCCAATCGCTGTTGCTCACCGGTCCCCGCTCGAAGCTCTCGCTGGCACTGCTCAAACTCCCTCGATTCGAACTATGGCTTGGAGTGCGTGCCGACGGGGACTGGCGGGAGAGGTCCGTAGTGATTGGTGGCATGCCGGCACGTCGATGCGAATTGGAGCGATAGACTGTAGCAGAATTGGGAGGAACAACAGTTGCAGAAGATGACTGCGGGACTCTGTTTTGGACAACAAGGAGTTTCAGGGTCGCCTTGGAATCACCGACGGTGGCGCAGAGATGGAGTAGACCATCGTTGGACAGGGGGAATGGATCCGGCGATTCCCCAATGTCGGTACGGTACACTGCCAGGGTGGGATGATCGTCATCGCGGAAGCGGAGCTGCGGTCAGCTAGCTCGTGCCTCTGTACTCACCTTTGAGAAGACGCTCTCCCTGATGGCCTCGGCTGTCTGCATCCCGGTGATATCCACCAGCGTAAACTGCTCGTTGTCCGTTGTGACCTGAAGGCGGACCATGTTCTGCACCGATCCGGACCGTATCCTATATGACGCCTCGGGTGAATTGATGCCCATGACGGTCACTCTCCCTTCGCTGGTATGTGTCGCGGGGCTCATGGCTTTTTCCGGACTGGCAGTATGCTCATCACGCCTGCGCTGAAGATAATCCGGATGAGACCGGATGGAGCTGGGAGTGGGATATAACGGGGGAGGAACGAGAGGGGCGTTTTGAGGTGGTGCCGAGGAAGGGACCACGGATGGCTGAGCTGATCTGAGCGGAGGGGATGGCAGTAATGGCAGGGCTCGTGATGGGGAAGAAGGGGGATGACCGTGAAGAACCGAAGATCCGCTAGCGGTGCGTGGTTCATGAGTCGGTCGAGCGAAATTATCCTGTACCGGCGTTGTGAACGCTCTCCGGGCGTGCCTCTCTGGCTGTGGAGACGGTTGAAGTCGTACCGGTGAAGCAGTGGGGGGTGGTGTGGGCTCATAATCATGAGGGCTGTGGAAGGATGCGGGTGATGGGATTTGAGACGATTGAGGTGCGGGTACTGTCGCTAATCCTCCCCGAGCAATACATTGGGAGGCTGCACCAGCCGGTAGTACGGGACCTCCTGCCCTTCCGGAGCTGGAGCTTGACGTTGTGATGGGAGAACCCCGCGTGGGCGACCTCGGCGACGAACCCTCATCATCGGATTTATCAGGATTGGCGACGAAGAGGCCAGGGGCTATCCCACGTCTCCTGGCTCCTTGTGGTCGACGAGCGGGTGTAGCTGGATTGAATGGCCCCGCTTGCGTCAAGACCGACAAGCGGGGTCCGTTACCGTACATTGTCTGGTGATGACGAAAGTGCTGCGGTTGTAATGCGACAAAGGGATGAAAGACATGAAGCGGTCACGTGCCGTAACGCCTCGAATCCAACGTCGAAGCATGCCTGCTGCGACTCGAATACTAGCAGGTTTCAAAAGGTATCCTCTCCCTTCTCAAAACCTTTGCGACTCGGCTTAAATCACACTGAATATCGCCAAGTCAATAAGGTCGACGTCGATCGAGTCGTCATGGGTAAAAGCGTCAATCATGAAATCGCGACCCCTCACGATCCGAGGATGGGGACCCCGTATGCGTTATGTATTGCTACATGCTTGTCCTCAACCACCTGATGACCTCCCGACCCAGCTGGTGGTCTGCCTCATTGTCAAATTGCGAGTCGAGAGGTGGTTCGAGGCCATCCAGCGTCTCATACCGCTTGCCAATGAGGTCAAGAGCGAGAGCATCGAGCAAGCCCTGTTGTCCGCTAACATCTCCGTCCACTCCGGAAACGGGTGAACTGAGGCGGATTGATGCGGAGGTCATAAGAGCATGACGAGATGTCAAGGATACGGACTGCTCCATTCAGCGGTGGACCGGATCTTCGATTTAGACTCACGATCTTCCCGATGGATAGATCACCTTCGATCTCGTTGGTGAACTCTGGTGTTTGACCATACTGCCACTCCCAGCTCCTCACTTCGTCGGCTCCATCCAGCACTTTCTTCTCCTTCACCCGTGCTTCTACTACCTCATGCGTCTCTATCAACTTGCCGTCGGCGCTGTAGACCGCCTCGAACTCTTTCGTCACAGCACGGACAAAGTCCTCATGCTTGATTGGTGTCCCTTGGCGGAAGGCGGGGAGGTAAGTGTTGAGGGTGGTGACCGGGGACGGGAAGGATGGGATACCCTTGGTCTCGATATTGGGCTGATCCCATCAGCTTGCACCGATCCAGAGACGATTGTCCTACCGAGCTTGACTTGAGTGACTTGCCGAGCTCAGCGAGTGAGGAAGATATGAGCATCGTGCCATGATGATAGGCACGATGTTGGATGATCTTGTACGCCGATCCCGATACCTGGGACCTATCATCAGATGTAGATACTTGAGGTTTCCAACAAATGGGCCAGCCCACCTTGTACTCCTTTCCCCTGTCCCGGATGACCACATCATTCCGCTTGCTCACGCCGCATTCCTCGATCCCGAGACGATCTCGTATAGCGCGTGCTACAAGCTCGGCACCATGAGCTCGTGTGAAGAGCAGTCTAGGGAGGATGATCGAGAAGTTGGTATTGCCCAAGTCCTGCCATACAAAGTCAGAGCTAACCGATATGAGGTATAGAAAACGAGCATGGTAGACCGTCCCACCACCTGATCGGCGTCTGATGAGTGGAATCGAGTCTGAGCGTAACTTTCTAGGCGTCGTCTCCTTCCACGGATTCTGCTGATTGTCGGTCGGGTGCGCGGGAATCAGCAAGAGGGAGCTACCTGATTACGACCGATAACCACGCAAGTTGTATTGCGATATAGGAATAGGACTGGCTGATGATGTACCGTGCTTCTGAGGAGCCTGAGATGCGACGGAGGAGCTCAGCGGTATCATAAAGCCATAGCAGACGGAATTCACCAATCTTCGAAGGAGAGGTTGAACCATGGGTCATGCGATTCCGAAATGTAAATCACAGGCTACATTGTCATCAGCTCGACCTCAAAGTCTCGTGGTGTGACGGACAGCCGCAAGCTCAATTGTCTCGGTAGCCGGTGTCTGGGGTTGTGCGGTCTTGTCCTCCCTCCAACACCTTGACGTCGAGAAGCACCTGGAATTCGCCGTGGCTCGACGAGTGAGGGTGGCGGCATATCGGGAGGAGCATGGTCGCTGCAGGAAAAGATCAAGCAATAAGGGCATGCTGGGCCTCCCGCCTCGATTGAGCTAGCGTGCGGGGCATATCTCAAAGTCAAAGAAACACCAGAGGAAAGGGATCACCCTCAGGAACCGAAGCCCACGTGACCAGGATTATTGATCCGGCGGAAACGGGTCAGCATTTTCTTTCCTGCAAATCTGAACACTGCCGTTAAGACTTTCCTCCTCACTTACCCCTTGTACCAGCGTTGTATCAGGACCAGCAAAGAGCCGTGTCTGATATTTGAGCTTGTCTCATCAGCAGATCATCCTTGCATCACTCGACGACATGACGCCGCTGTCAAGCATCCCACCTCGCTTGACTGGCTCATGAAGCGCGCAGATAGTTTGGTACGTGGAGTGAGGATATCGAGCCGGTGTTAGCTAGATCTGGCTACTAGCACGATCTCGATCTCTCCTAGATCCTGAAACATCTCCAACTCCGCCGTCATGCCCGCTTCCACTCCCGCCCTCAAATCCGACATCCTCCGCTTCACATCCCACCAGCACCTTCGCCAACGACTCCTCCTCTCCATCCTTTCGGGCCGTTCCATCCGAATAGACCAGATCCGATCGGACGACGTGAACGTCGGTCTCCGGGAATACGAGGTCAACTTGTTGAGATTGATAGAGCGGGTCACGAATGGTAGTACCATCGAGATATCCGTCACCGGTGCGCCCTTGTTGACGATATGATCTCGATTCGAGGCTTACTATGACCAGGCACATCATTCCTCTTCCATCCTGGTCTGTTGCCTGGAGGATCATTCACGCATACGTGCCATGTCGGGCGATCGATCGGGTATTACCTGGAAGTCTTGGTACCACTCGCGCCCTTCTGCAAGAAGGCTTTCGAGATCACGCTATCCGGTGTCACCGGCGAGGAGGGGCGAGATTTGACTGTGAGTGTACAGAGCATACAAATGGGCCAGTGCTGAGTCTGGGTTTGGAGGTCGACATGATACGCACTGTCACACTCCCCCACCTTCACCTCTTCGGCGTCACAGACGGCTTGGAACTGCAGATCAAGAAGCGGGGAGCAGCACCCCTAGGCGGCGGACAGGTCGTCTTCAAGTGTCCGGTCGTACGGCAGCTCAAGACGCTGCAGTTTTCGGATAAGGGAAAGATCAAGAAGATCCGCGGTGTAGCGTAGGTCTCAACGCTGAAATTCAGCCGAATCACCGGCTCATCGGTTAGGTTTTCGACAAGAGTTTCCCCGCAATTCGCCAATCGGATGGTCGAGGCTGCCCGATCTGTGCTGAATCGGTATATCCCCGACATATACCTCTACACCGATGTCTACAAGGGCGAAGATTCCGGCAAGTACGTATTCTCCCTCTCTCGTTGCCGCGAGACTGCGTTGACACGAGATAGATCACCAGGATACGGCCTCACCCTCGTCTCGCAATCCACAACCTCCGCCCTCCATTCCTCCGAATGTCTCTCCTCGCCCTCAGCCTCACCCGCCCAACGTACGCCCGAGGACATCGCGTTACATGCCGCGCGACTCTTGCTGGAAGAGATTAGTAGAGGTGGATGTGTGGATGGGAAACATCAGTGGTTGGTCATGCTTTTGATGGTGCTTGGGAAGGAGGATGTGGGGAAGTGCTTGATGGGGGATTTGACGCCGTATAGGTGGGCTCTCTATCACCGGAAGCGATCGGACTGATGAGTGGGAACAGTGTACATTTCTTGCGGGATGTCTTGGTATTCTTCGGGGTGAAGTTCAAGGTGACCCCTGTTCCCCGAGATAGAGAAGACGGTCCTAGACCAGCTGGGACAGGAGAGGTGCTGGTGAGCTGTGTTGGGATAGGGTATAGCAATGTCAATAAATCGATGGCATGATACACCAATCGACGACTACCCTTTGAAAGGTTGTCAGTAGCAAGAATGACTCTGAATTGACTCCCGAGTCATCCAGGAAGTAAGAAACACAAATTAATAGCTTTTCATAACTGAAGATATCACTCGCCCTCGCATCACCACCCTATTCCCTATCATTGATGTAAAGACGCGCTCCAGAGTGCTCCGACAAACGTGAGGATCTAAGGCGGATCAGCTTCTGCCCGACCGACTCAAATAGCTCGCTTACCAAACGCGGTCGGATCTCCACAATGTCTGAGAATGTCAGCGGGGAATTTGCACAATGTGATTCAAACTACCTTCTGGAACAAGGAAGATGAGAGCACCCAACTTCCGCGCTATCGAGATGGCGAGCTTGGCTGTAAACCGTCAGCTCAAGCAAGACCCCGCAGCCCACCATTCATCCGCTTCTCCTCCTCGTCCGCGCCCTTCGTCACCAAAGCGTAATCCACGATACCCGCCCGGACCCCGTTGAGCAAATCCAGGAAGAACACGCCATTTGACAGCGAAGGGTCCTTGAAACTCCTCATCGTGCTCGACTTACCACCCTTCTTGACCGTCTCGTTCGCCCACCGTACCATATCCTGATCCGTTACGCCCTTTCCATCCTTCGAGATGGATGCTAGAGTCTGGTTGATGCTCAGACGCATGAGCTGCCATACGAGTCCCAGTACGAGAGTCCGGGTCCCATCGACAATGTCGGACCCCTGGATTCCGACGATGTGCATCCCGTTGGACTTGGCGAGATCGACAGAGTAGTTCGTGTTTTCGACGGCTTTGAAGCGGGAGATCTCGTGCCCTTCACGAGGCTTGGTCACGCGACGCCAGATGACACAGTTCGGGATGACCTTGTCGAATCCTTGGAGCAGCACATAACCGTCCTGAGCATCAGCCATGTCTCCAGAGGCCTGCTCACCTTGAGATCCTCGAACAAGTTGTAAACTCCCGGCTCCACGTCCAGCGAGTTTAACCACAGCGTGAACACTCTAGCCTCGCGCTCTCCCTCCGCGTCAAAGTCATCGATCGGTGGGGGTGCCTCCGTAGGTTCGAGCGGTGCAAGCCCCGGCCAAGTATTGAAGAGGTTGGCAACGAATGCGAGATTGAGCTTCGGGTTGCCCGCGACAATGGCGTTGGGCGTAAGGAATCGTCGACATCCGATTCGATCAGCGTTCTGTAGGACTTCCTCGGCGCGCTTGTGCAGGTCTTTAGTTTGCAGGGGTGCGCGAGAACAGTCATCGGGTTTGAGCTGATTGAGCAGCACTGTATAGTTCTCGCCATCGGAAACGTCCCGTGTGAAATTCTCCACTCTGCCATGTCAGTGATTGCCTAAGGATGACGCGCTCACTTTCGTCCCCACCCAGCCGCTTTCAGGTGATAGTTGAACCACCTAAGCAGGATCTGATCCGGCGGTAACCTCAAGAACTCCTCCATAGTCTCCCCATCCTCCAACAACCGATACAGCTCGGGGTGAATCTTGATATCAATCTTGCTCAACAGGCCCCGTCTGATCACCTGCCAGATCAGACCAAGAATTAAGTGCTCTCTCCCTTCCGCGAGATCGCTGGGGCCGATGTTGACGACCGAACATCCGATACCCTTGGACGAGGTGATGACGATGTTATTGTTCTCGGTCATCTGGAAGGCGTTGAGCGGTTTGGGCTTCCCCTTCGCTCCGGACGGCTTATTTAGGACTCGCTCGTCGATTGTCTCGGGGACGGAATCGTTGATGAGTTTACAGAGGATTAGACCGTCTGCAAGTCAGCCGCAATCAAGGGAGATAAGCCCACCTCGGCATTCGTCAAACAGCTGCATAGTGTCGGTCGGGATGGGGAGGAGGTGACCAACATCCTTGTCTCCCGCCAACACCTGAATCCCCATCAGCTCGGTCGAGGTCAGCTTACACAACTCGACCCACCCCATTGATATGATCCGTGAACGACCTCCGCTCATCCTCATTGATCGTATGCTGAGCATTCGTCCCCGCCGTCCCCTTCACCGAGATCTTCCCCTTTGTCGTCTCCAGCCTGTTCCCCCTTCAGTCAATCCTTCCTCCCTTCGAGTCCTGGAGAGACTCACAGGGGTTGTGCTTTGGAAGCTCGGAGGAGGGAATGCAATTGGACCCAATCTTCCATCTCCACCCGGCCTGACGAGTCGATATTGACGCTCTTCAGCGTTTCTCGAGCCTGCCAGTCCACGTCAATACTATCCCGGAATACTCGAGCTGAGTAGACGCTCACCGAGTCGTAGTCCGCATCTCCGGAAGACTGTAGCGCCGAGATGACCTGCGCCTTTTCAATCGAGCCTCGTTCATCCACGTCGATCGCTCTAGTCGGTACATCGGGTCAGCGCGAATCAAATAGCTGTCCTTTTATCGAAACGGTCTAGCCACGCCTGTGCGAGTTTCCGTTGACCATGGCCAAGTCCCTTCTAGCCGAGCGGTCTCCGCTCTTCCGCCTGACCTCCCAAGCCTTGTGCCAGCAACGGGTGACTGCACTCACTGAAACTTGTTGATCAAGTCAAAGATCTCCTCCTGCTTGAACTCTGGGTATTTCTTCGAGAGCTTGATTGCCTGCATCTTTACCAAGGACGTTCAGAAACGGCGAGAAGGGAGCGGTTGAGGTGAAGGTCCAGGACTTAGAAGGTACACCCGGGTTAGCTTTGTATGCTGTGCTGCGAGCTGGGCGGGGGGAGGGGGTCCCTAAGCTGAAAGAATGTAGCTAGAATAGAACATCCAGGAAATTGTGGAAAGCGGCGGCGCTGTGACGTCGACCGGTCGCGGAACCAAATGTGGAAGCATTCCGCCGCATTCCGAATCCTTGATGCATGATTGCAATAAACAACAGAAAATCACTTCCCAGATTTACAACAGATCGTTCACTCATCATCCATCATCCATCACCCATCACCCGTCACCCATCACCCATCACCCATCACGTCTCCTGCCAAATGGCAGCCAGCCGAATGGTCGAGAGGTGCGAGGTGCAGGAATCGGCGATTCGTTGTTATCTTGCTCAGGCGCCATCAGTGGACTGCGGGCCTGCATCAGGACTGCGAATGTGAGGTGAGGTGGAGACTCACGCATCTGCGCCAGACATGGCTGCGATGGCGTGGTTGATCAGGTCCTCGGGCAGATCTGATGGTAGTCCAGCTGATTCTGTCAATGCCGTCCTGCGGACATGAATGATCACCGCTCACCAGCATAGACATGCGGGTCGAGCGGAGCATAGCCGGGCGGCGGAGGACTATCCCCCTGTGCCTGCTGTAATATCAATTCTGGCCGTGGCGGTCTAGCCGTCTCATCACTTTCCCCACTCCCACTCCCGCTTCCCTCTCCCTCTTGACTCGGCTGTCGTCCCCCGAAATAGTGACCCGGATTTCGCAACGAATGCATCGAGATGTCCAGTAGATTCGGGGTCGGAGGATTGTGCTCCAACGGCGAGCTCGCGCCGTGTGAGTGCGATGACATGCTATCATACACGCTCTCGCCGTCCGATCCTTCCTCGGACAAAGCGTCGGGCGATGGTATACGAGGACCAACGATCGGTGTATCTGTGGGTGAGATGTATGACGACTCGTCCTCGTCTGCTCGACCTAGAACGCGCCGACGACTACCTCCGGCCGTAGGTCTTGGCCCGCTGTTTGTGGCTCGTAGTGGACTAGAGATGATCGGTACGGATCCAGCGAGATTTGCAGTCCGTCCTGCTCGTCTATGCCGGCGCGAGCTATTCGATGATCGCGGAGATCCACCCGGGACAGGCTGTGCATTCTGGGTGGATGTCGATGCGATGGATCCAGCCGCTGACCGCGACCTGGCAGCTTCGAGCAGGGCACCTACTCCTTCAGCACTGCTAGTTCGGCCAGGTGTGCCGTATCCTACGTCGAGGAGTATACTTCCTCGCTCGCTACCGTACGCTGGAGGTGGAGCCAGTGTCCCCGTCATCGGTGCCAGACCCCACTTCTTCACGTTCGCCTCGATGAAGACGAATCCTGCCTGACCGAGGTTGACGTGGATCGTGCACGGTCCATTCGCGCCTATTGTCGGGAAGAGGTTGAGCCGTTGCAGTCCAGTATACGCGTCGTCCATCTTCCTGCCGTTCCGCGTGAAGAAGACAGTACCCGTTCGTGGTCGGTACCCCACACCAAGTACATCCCCTTCTGCTAATGGCGGACCATAAGATGCCCCGGTAAAGGGGTAATCGTGCGACTTGAATCCATCCGAGGCGAAATATGCCACCGAGTGCTTGCACCACCCTGGCAGTCGAAACGAGGGGTATGGTTTCGTGGCAAGACCGATCGAGATCTCCGTGTTCGCCGGCATCTCATACATCTTCACCTCCCAATAGTACACCTCGTTGAGCTTCGGGAGTGGTAGATTCGCCATGACTGAGTTCCCTCCGCCTTCTCGTGCAGGCATGCCTGGTCCATCGGCGAGAAAGGTGATTTCGGTCCGGGATTGGACGTAGAGGGATAGGTTGTCCTCGTAGTCTGGTTCAAAGGACCACGCTGCGACGCCTTTTTCTTGGATCGATAGGAATTGGGAAAGGGTGATGTCGGTTGGAATGGATGACGGAGGGTATTGGCCTTGCCAATCTACGTGTCAGCACTGTCATCAGACAAGGAGCAGACCTTTTGCTCTTCTATACGCCTCCTTCACATCTGGCTCGACCGTCTCCAGCCATCGCGCCTCCACCCCGTCCACTCCACCTTCGCCGATGACTCCATCACCCTTCGACAGATCTAGAGGTCCTCCATCTTCCGTTAATCTACCGAACCATCAGTCTTCCGGCTGATGGTAGTAGGAGACACCCACCGGATGCCCTTCTTCCGTCGCATATACAGTACCGTCGCCAAGAAGCACACAGAGCCCATCAATATCGTCAATACCACCACCAAAATCGGTATGAGCACGAGCAACATCGTTGAGAACCCTTTACCACCCGTATGTTCAGGTTGATGCGGTTGGGGGACCTCTGGAGCTGCTGGAAACTGCTCCTGCATGATCACCGGCGTGGACCGAGAGGCAGGGACGTCCTCGGTGGGCGTGAGAGGGGAGATGAGACGTGTGAACCACTCTGCGGCGGGTTGGACCGGTTGACGGAGTAAAGATGAGGTTCGAGGTAGGCGTGCTTTGTCGTGCGTGAATGAGAGGGTCGAGGAGTCCATTCCGAATCAGAAGGTAAAGGAGGCGAGGGAGCGGGACTGGGACAGCCGTCAAAGGAGGTAGGTGAGACGCGCGTTTGTGGTGTACTGTGCGGAGTCGGCGGGAGATTTGATTATGGTGGGCCTGATGGGAGGGAGAGGAGGGATGGTCAGCCGATGATGTGATGACAGCGGGATAATGTGGAGCGGTTAGTTTAGGGCTGGGGTATCTTGCCAAATGTTCGTAGAGCTCAGTCGTAGGATGCTGACCATCACTCATACGTTTGTTCCGTGGCAGCAGTCCAAGCTATTGCGTATGACACCTTACTCACACACAACCGGTCACTCACCTAACGCCCCCATCGACCCTTCCACCCAAATCTCTCGTTGACAAATTACTCTTGAGCACTTCGTACGCCTTGAGGATGGCTGCACTTGTTTTCCAAAGCCAACTATCCGAATCGAGCGCTGCAAAGGTTGGAGATTAGATTATCCAGTACGTGGAGCGAAGTGTGTCAGCGAGACCAGCCAAGCCAAAGAGAGATCGGCGGGGTCTGTACCAGAGCGGCGTCGCCATCCGCTGGCCGAATGTGGCGGTGTGTTAATCAATGCAATGCATGATATTCTAAGTCTTCTGCTGTCCATGCGTCCCCCAACATCGCCATATCCGCTCGACAACCCGGAGTTTGTCGCCTCGACTTAACGAAGGATCCTCCAACATCCTCAGATCGTCAAGGAATGGCTGGGTACGTGAGTATAAATCTCCTCAGTGGAAGGAAGACGGACCCCTCGGCTACTTCCGCTCAACCCCGCGGCCCATGACCGCATCCCGCTGACGGAGATGATCAGTAGCCCTCGATCTCGGTCGGATAGCTCTTCACCATGCTTTGGTGAGGTGAGCAGTAGCCGTTCGATATCCCTGTTTCGCGTTCAGCTTCACTCGTGCAGTGGCATCCAACCCACCTGAGGCCATTGAAGTACTGCCTCTTCCGGCCCTTACCCCGCTTCTCACCTCTCCATAATCCACGCACCCACCCTCCGAGACCATACAGGACGAGCACACTCGGCGCGACACCAACAAACGCGAAAGTCAACTGCTGAGAGCGCAGAAGATGATCAAGCGAAAGCAACGAAAGGGACAGGTCGGTCTAGGAGTTCATCAGCGTGTACTAGCGCCGTACAGCGAGACACTCACCTTGGTCTTCTGCACTTGTATGAGGAGTGTGCGAACGAGGCTGCCCATCAATGCGTTCCTGACTGGGTTCTAAGGACATCTTCAGCTTGATTACTGATCAAGGTGATAGATTCACCTGCATCTCCTTCTCATACACCCTCAAGACCTCTTCCATATCCCCATTGCGCACCTTATCACCCAGAGCATCCAACGCCGATCCTGAGAGGTGGTAGTAGTCCCTCCCCAGATCTAAAACCATTCGTTCCAACGACTGCTCCCATTAGCATCGCCTTAGCTCTATGAGTCAAGACTGACCGCCTGATCAGATTTGACTGTCGTTGGCGCCACACCCAGCCCCTCTCCTCCACCCCGTAAAGTCTTCCCGATACCTTCAAGCGGCTCCCACACCCACTGAACCACGAACCCTCGGATCGTCTCCCTAGCGTTCCGGATTTGAGCTTTCATCCATTCCTTGTTCCGCAATATCGTGGAACTACCTGTCCAAAGAACCGGCGGGAGGAAGAGAAGTGGGAACCACAGGCGAGTTAGAGCTGATGGACGGCTCTGGGTGGAGAGAATTTTGTCGATGTTTTGTCGGGCTCGGGGATGGTGGGTGGTGAGGACGGTCAGGAGCGCTGATGGTGAGGCTGATGTGAGTGCGGGTGAAGGCGGGATGGTGTTTGTTGAGCGAGAGCGCTTGGAGGAGGGGGATGCGGGAGGTGGTACTTCCAGTACTTCGCAGACAACGCCGTAGATCCGACTGGTCTCGCCTTGGAGGTCGCTTGGACTGCTTGACTGGACCGCTGATTCTCCAGACTCGGCGGACCATCGCGGGCCTTGAGACGCGAGAAGGCCAATACGTTTGGCGGCATTGTTCCGAGCTGTGGTAAGGGATTTGCGAGACGAGAGCATCTCCCGGCGAGTGAGGGTGTAGGGAGAGGTAATAGCTGTTGCGAGGACGGCTGAAGGCTGTCGGAAGAGGGATTGGGCTGGTGGGAAGTGGAAGGTTCGAAGGGACGATGCTGGTGGTAAGGCTCTGAAGATCCGATGTGGTAAAGCTGGGTGTCAGCTCCATCAAGATCAATCGACCTACTTTGAACGAGGTATATCCCTACTCCTCTCCGGGTACTCAGACTCGCATCCCACCAGCTCTTCTCCTCCTCCAGCGCCAGAGCACCTTCAAGCAACACCTGCATGACCTCCTTCCACACCATCGTCACAGCTCTCGCCATAACCTCCGCCTCGACCAGCCTGTCCACCTCGCTCTCCACCACATATCCCGACAACACACCACCTCTTGGCTTCGCAAGGGAACGGAGCACATCGGCGACCTTCTGTAGCGTGAGAGGACGAGAAGCTGAGAGCTCGTGTAGCGCTGCTTCGAGGACCGGGTTGGCTCGTGAGGGTTGAGAGGTGTACGATTGGGTGTACGATTGAGGAAGATGGACAGGGAGGGTGGAGAGGGAGCCCAGATGATTGGAGAGCTTCTCCTCTGCGTAGCTGGCAGGGGAAGAGGCGAAGAGGTAGGCCATCTTGGCCTTTACAACCTGAACCTGGATTGAGGATGCAGGATAGAAAGATTCTGCTCGGTTATGCGAGATTGATTTCTCTTGATCTGATTCCGGATTTGACATCTTCATCCTGACCATCTACTGCATTCCAGTGTAGCTCAGAAGTGCAGGATTCAGTCCCTCTTCCTACACCTATCCCTGACTAATCCCGACCCTCGGTAATCTGCTGTCTTTTCGCATGTCTCCCTCATCCAGAAGCGTTTCCTCCTCGGGCTCATATCACAAATCACACCTTTTCACACCAAGTACACCTTCTTCGTCCCTCCTCCCTCACCATGCGCTTCGCCATCCCCGACTCCGATGACGAAGACCTGATCTTCCTCGACTACTCCTTCACATCCGACGACAACGACGTCATCACCAATGGACAATCGTACGCCGATCCCTCCTTCCCCAACCGGTTTCACCAATTTAGCCCGTGCTTGATTGAGCTGATACCTCTTTGATTTCATCAGCCGTCCACCACCTCGTTCCGCACTTGGAAAGAACATCCGGTCTTATATCGATACGTCCGAGTCTGAGGTGAATTCGGAGGACGAGGTGGATCTGCTAGGTGGAGGGTGGGACGTCGTGAATGAGAAGGAGAAAGATACCTGGCGAGAACCAAAACCGTAAGCTACAATCATCCTCTGATTCTCATCCACCGCGTCTTCCTGTTGGCCTTGTCGCTCATGCTTTGGGTAGATCTACACCGTCAAAAGTAGGACCAAGCAAACCTTCTTGGCGTACGACACGCCATCAAGCACAAGCCGCTCCATCCCGGATACGTACACCGACAACACATTCCGGGATATCAGATCTCCGACCGGAAGAACCATCCGAATACGATTATTGGCTCAAGTCGACGGAGTCCGCAGCCATGGTAAGCTCCCTTTCCCCAATCATCGCCGACTCTGCTGACGGTACGCAGCGAAACGGTCATGAGCTGGCTGTCGACCGACGCAGACACCTACGAGAAATCACTGCCAACGCCCGAGCGCAGGTGATGAGTGATGAGGACAAACGGGTAGCGCGAGAAGAGGAGGAGATGATGAGGATGTTGAAGGGGATGGAGATACGGCAGAAGGAGGAAGAGGAGGAGATGGCGCGACGGTTCGACGAGAGGAAGCGGCAGCTCTGGGCCGTGAGTAGAGATATCGTCGCAAGGGTCATGCTGAGAGTCATCAGGATATCGACGCTGCAATTAAGGTGGTCGAGAAGAAGGAGGCGGAGGTGCGAGCTGCTGCCCAAGCAGCAGTGCGGAGGAAGCAAGAGGAGGATGCTGCGCGGGCTACTGCCGCTGAGAAGGAAGCCGCGGCCAGAAGAGCAGAGGCAGAGAGATTGGCGAAGGAGCAGATGGCGGAGGAGGCTCGAGCAAGAGAGGCGCAAACGGCCGCCGAACAGAGAGCCGGGGCGGAACGAGAGGAAATGGAAGAGAGAAATAAGGCCACTGCCTCTAGAGGGTTAGCGGGTGGTGAATGGAGGACGTGGGTCGAGAAGCAGAAGAAGTTCAAGACGGAGGTCATCGAGGTGGTGAAGGCCGATCGGGCGATGAAGACCGGATTGCGCACCGTCATGCGTTTGATCACGAGGGGTCTTGGGCAGGTTGTGAATACGCGTGAAGGGGTGATGCGGGTGGTGAGTATCGCTCACATCACAAATAAGTCTGGCTGATTCGCGCAGACAAGTGACATACACAATATACTGTGCGGGCAGCTCTCTTCTTCACCATTCGACTCGATTCCGAGTGCACCCCCCCCAAAACCCTACGCCTACCTCATATCCCATCTATCGAAGGCTTTGATCAAACAAGCTGAATCTGAGGTCAGCGCCAAGGCCGATGCCGCCTTCCCGCTCGCGAGGGTCGTCATGCTTCTACTTCTCCGTGGACACTCACCTCTCGGAGACGTGCTCTTCGCTCGGTTCGTAAAGAAGTGCCCTTGGGTCGTGCCATTTTACCCAGCACATCAAGCAGTGAGTCTCACCTGCTTCCTCCATTCGGGTCTGAAGAAAAGCAGAATCAGCCGCGCGACGAGTACGAAAAGTCTACAGGTCGAGGTGCGGACGAGCCCTTGAGCGATTACATCTCCCGCATGGCCGGGATCTATACCCTTTACCTTGCCATCCTCCAGACTCCGCTCGCCTCCATTGCGTCCGCCATCCCTTCACCCCAGACACCTGAGCAACTCGTCCGCCTCATCCCGCCCATCCTTCGGTTCCCGGCCAGCTGGACCTGGCTGGCTTTCGCCCTCCGTGATCCGCTTCCAGCTCTTGCACCGACCGCCCAACTCGTCACCGTTTGGATTGAGATTGTCGGGGCCGAAGCCATACGGCTATACAGTGCCCCTCAGGTGGGCAAGGTGTTCGACGTCATCATGCGCGAGGGCTTGGGAGGAGGAAAGCTCAAGGGGGATTCCGAGGCGACGAGGCAGAGGTTAAAGCTTTTACTCGAGGGGTGGAGGGAGAATGTTAAGCCCCATCCTGCGCGGGAATGGACATGAGAGGATGCGGCATTAGGTGAAGGGAGTGCTCAAGTCATTCTTCATACCATTACATCTTCCTGGATTCACTGCTTTCATGCACTACCATACACCGTCCCGTATGCCTTATCCTCTCATTGGAGTCGCGACGATCTCGCCCGTGGATTGTACTTGACGCTCCTTCCATCCCTTTCACTGCTGATTTCGTAATCTGGCAAGCGGGGGACTGGCCAGTCTGCGATCAACCGGAAAAGTCTTGCAGCCCGGGCAGAGAGACATGCCGGAAAAAAGGGTCTCTCGATCATCTAGCATCATCATACAGCTACAATCGGCCCATTCGAGAGCATGTCCCCCAACCCAACCAGATCGGACCCTCTCCTCGTCTCCTCCTCGTAAGGCAGAGCCAATTCCAGACTATTAGCAGTCGAAGTCCACATCCTACCCGAATCGAAACTTGGCGGCGTACCCGATCTCCGCGCCAACGAGACAGACTTCGGTAGCGGGGAGGTGGTCGAAGCGGGGTCCGAGATTTTACTCTGTTGTTGGAGTGTGGGTGTTCCTTGTTGGATGGGCGTGGGTTGGAAGTTCCATTGAAGGGGAAGGGGGAGGGGTGTGTGGGTGGTTTCGAGGGATTTGTCTTCGGTGTGGTTTTGGAGTTGGGCGTTTAGGGCGGCGATGTTGCGTACTGGGTCGGCTTGGAGGATTCGGGCGACTCGTTCGCGCCTAGGTAGACCCGTCAGCTAGGGGGAGGCAAGGGGGGGGGGGGGGGGGGGTTGCGCCGGAGGGTTGAGGGGAGACACACCAGACGAGACTGGTCAATAAGGAGTAGGAGTAGAAGCTCGGAATGAGTTGGGTCGTCACGCGGAGGCTGCCATTGGCGTCAGCGCAATGCGCTTGGGTAACGAGCTTACATGAGGGATGCATTTGGCGACTTTGTGGCGGATGCGATCATCAGGGTGGCTGAGAGGAGGACCATTGGGAGTAAACTCTCGCTACACAACATAACGACACGGGATACTACGACACGTGAGTAAGAGTCGTGCGAGGCTGGCGTGGACGTCGACGTACTGGCACTGTCCATCTCGACTAGACCGCCTCGATACCGCAGGACGCCGATGCAGATTAGGATGGAGATTGCGGTACTACAGCCTGTGGTCGTGGCTTAGCGAGTGGATCAAACGGCTTGACCTACAGAAGAGGAGCACGAATGTCGTCAACTGAAGTGGATTGAGCAGGTGTCTTAGCGGGTGGGAGGACGACCCACGCTCAGGGGATAGAAGATGATGAATATCCGTTGGAATTCCGGTAGCCATGCCTCGAGCTCTTCATCGGTATGATTCCACAAGCCCCACGGACACCGGAGCCCCATGGCGACGCTGCCTCAAAAGTCAACCAGAGCGCCGAGTTGAGGGGACATGGTGAGTAGACTCACTAAATCAAGCCCATAGATATCGAGACACCGTTCATCGCGAGGCAGGACACGAGCACGACCTTGCTTCGATCCCAGAGGATGAAGGCTCGGTAGGTGAGGAACAAGCATACTGGCACCAAGACGAAGGCGTCCACACACGCCTCAAGTTGGAGCAACCACTGTCAACCATTAACGCTTGACCCTGACCATCAATGCTTGACCCACCCAATCGAGGAAGAATCCCGAGGGATATCGATCTCCAAGCGAGATATTCCGAGAGTTCTGGAGGTTACACAAGATAGCTGAGATGACGACGAGTGAGGTGATCCAGATGACACCGAGTCGACCCCATTTTCCATCCCGTCTCGATTGCGCAAAGTACTGGTAGCACTGCAGGTTCAGCGGAGATAGTCTAAGTTTCACGCACAAGTTGGAGACAGCTCCCTACGCCTATTGCTTGGGCGATACATCCAAGTGTTCCGGTCTTCCATCAGTGCCGTTGGACCTCAGGACTCACAAGGAGGATCTGCGTAATAGTCGGCTGAGGGTCAGCTCGTCCATCACCTGAGACAAACCTGTCCATATCCAACCTTGGAAAGCGCTTCCATCACGAGCGGATCGACGAACAATGAGATTATGACCTAACAAACATGACTCTCTTGTCTGCAAGTCACAGGTGGCTGCTTCCATCGTAATCATTCATCCCGGATCCTTCTGACCATGTGAGACGGCCATGTCAACAAGGCTTCTCACCGGATGTGGCCAGAACCGCAAAATCGTGCCTGGCGATCGTACGGAAGGGGAAAAGGTTCCGTAATTCGCGGCCCTGAAAGGAGGTTTGTTGATGTTTCGTGCACGGTAAGGGGTTTGTTCGTTCAACTTCGCCGCCTCTTACATCAGGTACAGACGGTGTCTATCAATCTCGAGTCCTTTGCTACTCAGACTAAATCAGGAACGAAGCTCGACTGCAGGAGTGTACGGCATAGAACGGATCCCCTCCTTTCGCTGCCTGTCGTGATCTCACCGAGACCTCAAACATCCATGGATCAGTCTTCCCTCGCTTCGCCCTCAAATCCCGACATGTCACCCAACGCCAGTCCCCTCACAGATCATGTTGCATGTGTCGGCTCGCCTTCGCTTCGGGAGCCCCCATCTCTCGACGAGGACGAGATCAGCCACAACCTGGACGAGACGCTCAGCCTCACATCCACCGACATCAAAGCCGACCCCATCCTCCGCTCCCTCGCCAAGCAGCAATCACTCACCCGACTGAAGGATAATGCTGTCTCAATATCGTCGTCTGCGAACTTCAAGGCTCGCCCCGCTCCGAAGATTGTGGAGGGAGCGGGACCGAGGATGACCAAGGCGGCTGCGTTGAGGCAAGGGCTGAAATGGGAGACGCCGAAGTGGGAGAAGAGGGAGAAGGAGGAAATCGTGTTTGACCAGGTGCCGGGACACAAGCGGGCCGGTCTCAATATCGTGAGTACTCACCCCGAAGTCGGCTCATGTGCTAGGCCATCGCATCCCTTGCATCCCCGTCAGTCGCGCCGAGGACGAACAAGGCATCTCAGCTGCGGACGGGCGATATTCCACCTTCCCCAGTGTCGAAACGTACACCTGCTGCCATGGCGATCACGAGCTCCCGCGCAGACGCATTCAAAGCTGAAAGGAGACGCAGCCTAGCTTTCCCATCAAGCTTGAGTGCTCCTCAAATCGTACTTCACTCCGAATCTGACTCCGCTAATCTAAGGCACCTCGGACCAACCGCTCTGCCGATCTGCGCGCTCGTCCAGCACCGGCATCTCGCGCACATTCCGCGCTCACCTCCACCTCCTCGACCAATATCTCCAAGGAGGAGCCATCGCCTGCGAAATTGAAGAACACGCAGAAAGTCAATCGCCGCGCGAGCGTCGTCGGGACTATCAAGAGCCTGGGTGCTCCTGCTATCGTTTGTCATTCTGGTAGATTCTCGCTGATTGTCAGGCCCCTCGCCTGAACAAGGCGGCGATGCTTCGTGCTCCGGGTACGACGCCTGAACTCACCAAGACTACTTCCACAGCGACACTCGCTTCGCCCAGACCCAAGTGGAAGACGAATGGCAGTAGCTCCTGAACACTGCACGCGAGAATGTGCTTCCTTCTTGCGAGGAGGTTGGGGAAGGCAGGATTATCTTAGGGGTATTTGTGCATATTTACGATTCATCATGAAGTTAAGAGCTGTTTCAACGTGTGCCCGTATATGATATGTTATCAGGTCTTAGTCGTTCGATACGTTGAATCGGAAAGAACGGGACAAACCTCAGGGAACATTAGGGTAGTCGATTCCCATAGGAGAGGAGAGGCGGAAGCAAAAAGCAGGACGTCATCCCCTCGGTCCCGATCGCCGTCCCGGGGGAACACGTGCTTTCCATTTAAAAGGTGTCTCATCCTTTCCGAGGCCATCTGAGGGGTTGGTAATCTTCCTCATCCCTAGGGTCGGCAAAGGTCCCGTTCGCTGCTAGCTCAAAGCGCTGATGGGAGCTGCTTAGCACATCACATCACTCATTCCAGAGCCGAGCAGACCTCGCTCCTACCTTCTTCGGCTATCTGTACCCTTCTTTGTCTCATTTCGGCAATCAGCCTCGCTATGTCACCCATCAATATCTTCACCCTGCCGCCGGTCACAAGAGATATATCTGGCGAGGAGTCATCTCTGCAGCAACAAAAACAAATTGAGGCCGGACTCCTGGGCAGCAAGGAGCTCACCGTTCCCGGCAGTACCCATGAAGACCATGAATGGGCTTTCAAGCGGTCCGTCCCTACTGTCGTGCTGTATGACGAGCAGGGCTTGAGGTGAGCTCATTACACCCAATCATTGCTAATAACAGACTGTACGACCGGATCACTTCCGAAGCTCCAGAGTACTACCTCTTTCCTGATGAGCTCAATCTCCTGAAGACCCACGGAGAAGCTATTGCCCGGTGGATGGGCTTCCCAGGTCAAGAGGAGAGGGAAAGGTGGGATGTCAACAGGGAGCCAGCCAAGCCCTGGAAGCCGGCTAGATGGGGAGACGCAGCTCTCGGCAAATGGAACAACGGGGTGAATGGGGAGGAGGGCTTAGGCGGTGGTTTTGAGAGGGGTTGGGACGTGGTCGAGCTGGGTGCCGGGTGAGTGTCCATCCTTGATTTGGCTGATGAGTAGTGCGCTTCGCAAGACCGCATACCTCCTCACAGCTCTCTCCTCTTCTATCCCCCATTCCCCTAAGAACTCCACCCCACTCATCACCTATCACCCTCTCGACCTTTCCTTCCCCGAGCTCCACCGTGTCCTTCGTGAGATGGATGAGGCGTTTGGCGAGCAGCTCAAGGGCAAGGTCGACTGCATTGGCTTGCATGGGGACTACGAGGCCGGCCTACAATTCATACGGGATGGCAAGCTCGCCACGCTTCGCGAAGTGACTGAGACTCCGGATCTGCCGCTCGAAGGCGTACCATACGGCACATCGGATTCGATCTTGCCGAAGGCAATCCTCCAGCCAGCAACGCCTCTTAGCGGATCCGAGGCTAGCCCTACCTCCAGTCCGACGACGGACGCGTTGATTACCCCAGGGCCCGAGATGTCCCCGCTGCCTAGCGCCATCACCGATGATGATTCGTCGGAGTTCAGGACTGGCTCCGGGCGCTCGTGGTCTCCGGTCGAGGGAGATGTTCCAGAGCCCTTTCATACTTGGAACGCTCCGCCCGAATCTGAGGACTCACGCCCGCTTCATCTTGTCTTCCTCGGCTCATCCCTCGGTAACTTCCCTCGCGAAACAGCCGCACCATTCCTCCGCTCTCTTCCCCTTCGTTCAGGCGATACTCTCCTTCTCGGTCTCGATGGTCGTCCGGCGCCTGGCATTGCGGGCCGCCGCAAGGTTGAGATCGCATATAACGATCCGGCTGGCCATACTCGCGCGTTTGAGGAGCACGGCTGGGATGTCGTCCGCGAGAGTCTTGGACTCCGAGGTGATGCTGGAGTGGAGTTTGTTGGTCGTTACAACGAGGAGCTTGGTGAGTTGGCACAACAAAGGATCGATAATTGCTTATACGGTCAGGCCGGCATGAGGCATACTTCAGGTCAAAGGAGCGGCAAACATTGCATCTCCCTTCGGCTGGTACCGACTTCACCCTCGAAAAGGGCGAGTTGCTAAACATAGAATGGAGCTACAAGGTAGGTAACGCAGTCAGGCCAATCTGATGCCCGCAGTATTCTCACCTCGAAGCGCTTGATCTGTTCAAGAAGGCCGACCTGCGAGTCGTTGACTCGTTCAAGGCGCCTGAATCAGAATACCGCGTTTGGCTCCTCGAACGTCCATCTGTCCGGTTCATTACCCCAAGCATGATAGTATCTCCTCTTGACAAGGTAAAGGGAGTACCGAAATGGGATGAGTGGCTCAGCCTCTGGAAGCTCTGGGACCAGTGAGTGGCACTGGGTGACTCTGCTGACCGCAGCATCACCCTCGACATGATCCCCAAAGATAAGCTGCATCACAAGCCGATCGACCTACGCCATATCTGTCTTTTCTATCTTGGCCATATGTGAGTCGAGTACAGCGATACCGCTGACGGTAGCCCTACCTTCTTGGACATTCACCTTACTCGCATGACCAATGGCTTCCATACCGAGCCGGAGCATTTCAAGGATATCTTTGAGCGCGGCATTGATCCGGATGTTGACGATCCGAACAAGATCCATGTGAGTCACCCATACCTCTCGGAGCTGATGTGAGTCCCACTCTGAGGTGCCGACTGCCGAGAGCGACTGGCCGACCCTTGATGAGATCCTTGGATTCCGAGACCGCGTTCGCGCTCGACTCCAGGGCATCTACAAGCAACTCGAATCTGGCAAGATGGCGTTCAGCCGTCATATCGGTCGCGTCCTCTTTATGACCTTCGAGCATGAGGCGATGCACGCGGAGACCTTGCTGTACATGCTTATTCAGTCGGAGTCGACTCGACCGCCTGCAGCCGTCGCCACGCCACAGTGGGATGTTTTGGCACATCGATGGGCAGACGAGGCTGTACCCAAACGTGTCATATTCATTGAAGGGGGTACCGTCGCCCTCGGTCATCACGATCTGGAAAGCGAGGACGAGGCTTATCCCAAGCGCGATGGCTGGGAGGACCACGAGTACGGCTGGGACAATGAACACCCCGCTGCTGCAACCCCGGTCAAGTCCTTCAAGGTGGACTCGCTCCCGATAACCAATGACGATTACAAGGCGTTCCTAGGCGACTCCCACGACTTTCCCGCTTCATGGATCGAGGTCGATGGCAAACTCATGGTACGAACCCTTTACGGTCCGGTAGACTTCGATGTGGCGGGACTCTGGCCACTCATGGCCAGTAAAATCGAGATTGACGCATTCGCCAAGTCGAAGGGAGGACGTCTGCCGACTGAGGCTGAGCTGAGGTTCTTCTGGGCGCATCCCGAGGGTTCGAGACCAGCGGGAGAGCTTTCCAACGTTGGCGTCAAGAATTGGCATCCTGTTCCGTAAGTAGATCTTCTCGATCCATGAGAAGGCTAAATGCGTCCAGTCCTGCCGCGACGACCACCGATAATGCCGGCAAGACCCTTCATGGGCACAGTGGCGGAGTATGGGAGTGGACGAGCTCAGAGTTCGCGGGTAGCGATGGCTTCGTCCCGTCCGTGATCTATCCGGGATATTCCGCCGACTTTTTTGACGGAAAGCACTTCGTCGTGGTAAGTCATCATGTGTATATCAGAATATTTGATGCTGATAGATGTAGCTCGGCGGGTCATACCTGACCATCCCGAGCATCGCGGGGCGCAAGTCGTTCAGGAACTGGTACCAGGCAAATTATCGGTTCTCGTTTATCGGCGGTCGGGTCGCATATGACGTGTAGAATCAAGAGATGAAAGTGATCTAGCGAGAGACGAGATATCTTTGGGGAGGAGAGAGATGCTCAGCGGGGGAGAGGAGAGAGATCAGCGGGGGAGAGAGATCAAAGCGGATCAAGTCAAATCGAACCCCGAAGGCAAATGTATCATATGTACTGCAACATGCATGCCATGCAAGGTGAGCTATTATCTATCCATCCGCTCCTCCCCGTCCTCCTTGGCTTTGATCGCCTCGAGCTTGGTCCTACTCCCGTCAGCTTGGCGGATGTTTACGAGTACGGCGGACTGACCTTTCCAGCTCCCGACTAGCATCCGAATACTTGTTGGGATGACTGACGCTCTCCGCATCCTTCCCCAACCCTTGCCCCTTCTTCAACCCATGCATGACCTCAAACACCCTCGTACAAGCCACATGATAATGACTCCCTTTTACGCTATCCAATATATCCCGCATCTCGGGACCCGAACGATCGAGATTGTACGTCGTCAGCAGGGTGGTGAGGTTTTCTGGCGAGAAATGGCGGAATGGACATCCGTGCGAATCTTGGGTTCCAGGTTGGTTGGCGGTCAGGATCTGCTGGCAGCTGAGTCCTGATCAGCTGGTTGCAGGATAGGTTGGGCGAAGGGGGCGGACCTCTTGGGTGGGTAGTTAGCCCGTTTCCCCTCTTGTCCGTAGGAATGTCGGATGTTGTACTTGTACTCCTTGTTGAACTTGTCATCGCTCATCGTTGCGCCGTACATTTTCCGCCAGAAGACTATCGCCTCGTCCAGCGGTAGCCCGATCCCCTGACATCCATCACTATCAGCTGCATTTGGAGGGCATGACCACCCACCTTCAGGAACAGCCCGAGCTGGAGCCGGCCGAAATGCTTGAGATGGTGATCCCGCTTCAACCGGTCGTATAGATTTCGCATACATGGTGGGAAGTGTTTCCGCGCGACATCGTCCACCATCTCGGCCGTGACGAGGGCGGTGGAGTCGCCATCGGCAGGTTGGTAATCTGATGCGCCGAGCCCGGAGAGGAAGGATGCGGCGAGGTGATCGATGACGGGGCCGAGGCGCTCATCTTCGTCTAATCGAGGGAGGTTCTTCGCCGTGAGCTAAGGAAGTGAGCGAGTTGCTTCAGCGAGTGATGGGAGTGGGCATACCTCGAGGGCCTTTTCAAGGCGGGATGCGAAAGCTTGTAGGACAAGACTGATCTGCAAGCTCTGCGGGACATATGCCATTCCCGCTCGAACAAACACCCGCCGTCCGCCCACCAGGTCCGGGACAGTATACCATGGCACCTTCCGTCAGCCTGGCTCGAGATTTAGAGACCAACCTTGAACCAGCTCTCGGCCTTGAGTTGATCTTCTTTGGTCCCCCAGCTCATACACGTTCTCAATTTCTCCGCATAAGTCGCCTTCTCCCCCTCATCCACGAGTTGCCAATCGAACTCCAGTGATCGTAGGAATGATGCGCGCTCATTCCCGTCGTCCGTCTCGAACCGATGCCTAAATAGCGCCACTTCAGACCGCACGAACCTCGCTCGCAAGTCCGGACTGAAACATCAGTCCCAGTCTGGGTATTCCTGCTTACCTTCGACAGAAAGCTAATCGGAGCACCCAATGTCCAATCTCATCCTTCCGCCGCTCATCATCGGTATTGACGTTCCGCGCGGTATTGCTCGCCAGAGGAAGATGCTGTTTGAGATGTGTGGCGATGGCGGCGGAGAGCTGGGCGTAAGGGAGAGATCGGTGAGAGAGGGATTCGATATGGGATAGGACTCGGAGACGGGCTATAGCGAAGATCTCGAATTCTTCGAGCGTGATATCGAGCGTTGGAGGGCGCTCATAGCTGTCGGGAGAGTCAGCAAGAATGAAAGTGACGCAGAGAGGAACGGACAAGTTGAGACGGTATGGCCATCGAGCAATCGGCCCGATTCCGGAGGATCGTTTGCTGAGCTTGACTTCGGGTCCGGAGGAGGAAGAAGCGGGGATGTTATGTCGCGTCGTCGGCTTGAACATGGCAAATCCAAGACAGACCTCAGGAGGAAATGATCTATACGAGGCTGTCAATAGTCGTTCATGCGGGATATCTGTTGGCAGTTGAAGAGGTCGAAGAAGAAAAGTCAAAGCGCGTCCAGAACATTGGGCAGGCGCGTATGAGTGGACATCCAAGGAACTCCGTGCTTCGCCCATGACATACCTCCCCCCCCTCTTACTCAACCCCCTTTGTCCTTTCAGCTCGAGTACACCTCTTCCAGCTATGCGTAACCTCATCATCTACCTCTCCGCCCTCGCTTCCCTCTCTTTTTCCTCCGCTCTCCGACATGGTTCATCCCAGATCCGCGATCTCGTCGCTTTCCCGAAATACGAGGTCCGATTCTTGAATGATCTCCCTTTGGCAGCTAGCGATGCGGATCGATGTCAAGCACTCGGTATTGAGCGGGAGGACGAATTTCTGATGCAGCGAGTATCACTCACCGACCGACGGCGGCTCAGCGACGGGACAGATGCCCCTTCTCAGGTAAAAATTCGAGGTCTTTCAGAGCTGACGAGAAGGACCGGTTGGAATTGATACCTATGAGCTTGACGCCGCCAGACTCGGACTATACACACGAGTATCTGTGCCTTATGCCCTCCGCAAATACGACGGCTGCTCAGATTCAGTCGGAAGAGGTGGAGGAGCATGGGGAGCTTGATCCGGCGGAGAGTTGGGCGGCGTTGAGCCATTTGGATGGGAGGTGCTTGTACTCGAAGCAAGGATGGTTCACGTATTCGTAAAGTGGTTCACTGCTGTATTCACTGGATGCTGATCTGGTGATTGGGAGTAGGTATTGTCATAATTCGCATATCCGACAGTTCCGCGAAGCTCGGCATGCCCACCCTCACCCGCCTGGCGGATACGTCCCGCTGGAAGATGCCTCATTCGACGCCTATACTCTCGGTCAAGCCCATCCTAACCCGCAAGCCAAACGACCGCGCGCTTCTCTCCCACCTCAGACAGCTGTCGACCAGGTCAACGAGCAGTCCGTGTCTTTCGGTCTCGGTGCATCGACCCGTTACCTCGTGCAGAGGTGGTCGGATGGCACCCCATGCGACAAGACTGGTCGACCGCGCGAGGTAGAGGTGCAGGCACATTGTTCGATGACGACGGGTGATACCATTTACATGGTCAAGGAAATGGCAATCTGCCAGTATGTCCTCATCATACACTCGCCACACCTTTGTTCGCTGCCCGGATTTAAGGCGGAGAATGTGGATGTGGAACCTGCCGGGATTCGGTGTAGGGAGGTGGTCAGAGACGACGAGTGGGAGACTTGGAGGGAAGGGGGAACGGAAACGCTCAGATTGCCTCTGGCGAGGCCGGGCGTGGAGGCGGCACCGATTGAACAGGCAGTCGGAGTACCAAATCTGGAAGACAATGTGCTCCGAGATATTCTACGGCGGGTACTCGAGACCATCGGGGATAAGAAGCAGGATATCGAAGCGAAGGACGACGTGGTGCTCCTCTCTTGGCAAGAGAGAGAGGACGGTACGGTACTCCTCGATGCGGATTTGTTGGTCGCGGGCGATGAAGCGGAGGGGAAGAAGAAGCTCGGTGGGCAAGATAAGGAGATGATACTGAAAGTTGTACGGGAGTATCTTGACAAGAAGGAGAATGATGAAGAGGAGAAGCGGACGAGAGATGAGCTGTGATGCATCTCATCAATCACAGGGGAACGATCTTTCCCGACTCACAGCGACAGAGTTTCGTTGTTCACGAGGAACGTCACCGCTTCCGTGTCTGGGTAAACCGATTCGAAGCTCACCTGTACGTTACTCCCGTTCGTCGGATTCAACAAGCCAACCCTGCTCGATCAGCATCTTTTTGCGTCAACCAATCATCACTCACTTCTTCCTTCCACCGACCATCGAGGTGTTCAGAATCGAATAATGTTTATTACCGCTGAGGACCATTGCGTTGACCTCCGCCGTCAACATCACCGGAGTTTTCTGATTCACCAAGCTCAAGCGATCCCAGAGCGAGTCCGGACCATACTGACTGGCCGGAACGATCCCGCCTGTTACCGGGACCGTTGACTTGGTTACAGCTGAATGATTTCTATCGACGTAGACGGTCCCGCACTGCTTGCCTGTGAAGAAGCTCAGTACGTTTTTGTCAGATACGTTCAGAGTTTTGTATCCGATATCGACTATCGCTTCCTGGTATAGTGCAGGCCACCTGCTCGGGAATCAGCATTTCAGTGCAGCTGCGTCTAGTCCACTTACCAGGGTTTCCCATCAGTGTGGCTACCCATCCTCACATGGCTGATCGGGATATTCACGGAGTACCAGGACGATTTCTTTGGGTCATACACGCCAACTACCGCCGACACGATATTTGTATAGCTACCATTGTAGTTGATAGTTCCGTTGAGCCAGGATGGAGCAACGGCAATCACAGCACCAAGCGCAGCGTATATCCTCCCAGCATTTTCTATTCCATCAGTGTTTGGAATGAGTATAGCACCTACTTGTGACAAGATCTGCTGCCTGAGGCATCCCGCTTGGGCCATAGAGTGCACCAGTGCTGGTGGTTGTAGGTGGTACTTGGGGGTATTTATGGTCCCCAGCACTATTGAGGAGTCCAGCTAGGGCATGGTTGTATGGTGCTGGCTTGGCAATGCCTGCACTCAATGAGCACGTGGTGTCATAGTACACTTACTCAAGGCTGCAGAAAGCACACTCGGGAAGAAAAAGTGCATCATTTATGCTTAGGGCTGGTGGGGTTGGACTGCCAGGAAAATTCATTGAGCCAGGATTGCTGGGCTGTATAGTCCTTGTTGAATTGCAGACATCCTTGGTGGAATTGGATCCTTTGTCTGCCGCTTACTGAAACCTGCAAAAGACATGAAGGATTGGGTGGCTGAGGGGTGACAACTAGTTGAAAGTAAAATCGAAGTGCTACGATCTCTCCAGACTAGACTCAATCTCTGTTTGTGTTATGACCCCAGCCCGGCATAACCACGATCTACGGGGCCACACAATAACGCCGGATTATCCGAACAACGAGCTCCGCACGTCTGCAACTGCATATTTGACATTCGCCGACACATCTATGAACTTCTCACCCAAAACAGCCCAGTCGCGGGAAAAAGCCTTCGGATTCAAGCATGACCCATGTCCAGAACTGTCGAGCACATTCTACGACCAACGGGGTACGACCAAAGATATGCGAGCGTATCAAGGTTTTGACACTTACTGATGGTAACTTGATCCACACCGGGCAGCGGGTAAACCCTCTTAGCCACTGCGCGTTCATAGCGTCCCTCCAGGCCGAGCTACGTATCAACGTCGCCGCTTCACTTGCCCCTTGCCTCAACGCGGGCTACGTCCACACCCTCAAAGGGGCCGAATCCGACTATCGCAGATGTTCATGGGTCCGGCGGACGAGCAGAGGACAATATCACAGTAGGACAGGCAAAGGATGCGGAGGAGAGTATGTACATATACAGAGTAGATTTCTGGCGGATGGCCTCAGCGGTCTGAGATTGAAGTCGTCGCATATTATTCTAAATTTGCCTCGTATTGCTGTTTGCTAGCTGCCCTGTGCCTACTTTGGCCACACCCTCGTACACCTGCAAACAGTCTCAAAAAGGTTGGCCGTAGTGTCACGGATCCTGTCACGGATGATGACGAATCGGATCGAGGGGTGCCATAGACTAAGACTAGTGTCTCTGACTTGTCACTGGAGATATTGGGGCTGTGACCCAATGAGGTGGACTTCAGAACAGGACTAGAGGTGTGGTATTCAAAAACACTTGACATATGATCCAGAGCTGGGGACTCTGTCTCCATTTTGGACTTATATACCTTGCAGGCGGTTTGTAAATAGAACGGGTGGCAAAGGTTGAGGGATTTTCCGACCAAACAGAATAATGCCCCAATTCGTGTGCTGAATAAGCAGCAGGAAATGACCATTCAGATTAATGCCTCATTTGGGGTGAGGCAGGATTGACCAATCAGAACAACCTCTAGGAGAATTACATGAAATAAGGTTGCGGGAACAAAGGTAAGAGACTGATTTCTTTCTCCAGAGGCAAACCATGCATGTGGCCCTACCACAATGCATGTTGGGTATGTTGGTCTTGTTTTGGGTCATGACACGGAGACAGCTCCTTTTGTTCAGTGGTATCACGTTACCCATTAAGCGTGTTTCTTACAGTAGCATAGCTTGTATCCGCAAAAACCTTGTCTAGCGCCATGGTAATATTGGCCTTGCCCAGATGACCTAGGCTCACCCTGATACTGTCAGTTTCTGACAAGTCTTCAAGGTCAACACACATTTTGGTATTGCCTTTGGTAGAGGTGTTCAGGAGAACACACTTGTCATGTATGTTCAGGCTCTGTGCTATGGCTAGTGAAGCCAATATCATTGGTGTCTTGGGGGCCACACTGAGTCGATCCCAAAGTTCTCCCCTAGCGAGATTGAAGCTGATTCAATGTTACCACTTTCATATACAGCATTCTCGGCGTCTGCTCCTGGAAGATTTGCAACCCCTCCTTCTTTGCCTGTAACCAACCTGAGAATTCAAAGTCATCTGGCACTTTTTGTGTTGCTGTTTCGAAGGTTGCAGCCTGTCAGGGTGCTACGCCGCCAGTGATAAGGCCCGACGTCCAACTCCTACGACTAGCGATCGTGGCCGAAGGTGGCGATTGATAGGCAAAGAGGGTCCAGCGTCAAAGGTACTGTCGGGGACGTATGAGAACGTAGCCGAAGTAGGCACTGGTCGGGTAGCGCTATCGATGCAAAGACTAAGACAAGGGGGTATACTACGAAATGACTTCAATGACTTTAATGACTTCAATCTCGAATCGCTGAGGCTATCCCTCAGCGATCTATAGTACCTATATGTCACGGTGCTACGTCGACCAGCAAATAGGCCCGACGCTCAGCTCCTAGAATCGGCGACGGTCGTCTGAGCTTCGGCAAAGTTGGACTACCGTGGTCGAACTTGGCTGGAATAACTCGAGGACACG